>LNFM01009516.1_pt1 | contig 14102 bp, 19 predicted proteins | sample 596031 | NCBI WGS metagenome assembly LNFM01 (sample SAMN04254537, study PRJNA301005) | activated carbon metagenome | isolation source: dual media filters at the Ann Arbor, Michigan drinking water treatment plant | place: USA: Ann Arbor
CGCACGAGCACATGAAGGCCATGAAGGACCAGGCCATCGTCTGCAACATCGGTCACTTCGACAACGAGATCGATGTCGCGTCGCTCAAGCAGTACCCGTGGGAAGAGATCAAGCCGCAGGTCGACCACATCATCTTCCCTGACGGCAAGCGGATCATCCTGCTGGCGCAGGGACGCTTGGTGAATCTCGGTTGCGGTACTGGCCACCCGAGCTACGTGATGTCGAGTTCCTTCGCCAACCAGGTGATCGCGCAGATCGAGTTGTTCTGCAACACCGACAAGTACCCCGTCGGTGTCTACGTGCTGCCCAAGCACCTGGATGAGAAGGTGGCGCGCCTGCAACTCAAGAAGCTGACAGCGCAGCTGACCGAACTGACCGACGCGCAGGCGGCGTACATCGGCGTGGGCAAGCAGGGCCCGTACAAGCCCGACCACTACCGCTACTAACCGGAGGCGCGCTCTCGCGCGGTTCAGTGCAAAGTCGAGGCCGGCGCTGAACGCAGCGCCGGCCTCGATGCAACGACCGCTCACCAAGCGCTGCAGGCAGTCAGACTGACCCCGGTTCAGGCGCCGCGCTCGGCGTCCGGACCGGCACTACTTTCGATTGGAACCGGAGCAACGCCATGCGCATTTTGCTGGTCTGGATCCTCAACGCGGTCGCCTTATGGCTTGTCACGCTCATCGTGCCCGGAGTACAGGTGCAGGATCCCGTGCATGCCTTGATCGCCGCGGTCGTCCTCGGACTGGTAAACGCGCTGGTGAAGCCGTTGCTCGTCATCCTCACGCTACCGATCACCGTGGTGACGCTGGGACTGTTCCTTCTCGTCATCAATGCGTTGCTGTTCTGGGCGGTCGCCTCGCTGCTGCCCGGCTTCCACGTTGCCGGTTTCTGGTGGGCGATGCTCGGCGCGTTGGTCTACAGCGTGCTCACCTGGGCGCTTTCTGCCCTGCTGCCCAAGAAGTCATGAGCACGGTCTTCGCAGTCGACACGCATGCAGCCAACGCGCGGCGCGCGCTGTGGGCGCTCGTCGGCCTGGCGCTGACGATCGGCGCATCCACCGCCGCAGTCGACGCCCGGCAGGTGGACGAGCCGCCCGTGTGGACCCTCATCTACAACCTCGGCTTCGGCGCGCTCACGTTTGCGTGGGTGCACTTCGACGGCCTGCGTCGCCACTATCGCCCCTCGCTGCTGCTGCGTCTGGGCGTGGTGCTGCTCGCAGTAGTGGCGCTGCCGTGGTATCTCGTGCGCAGCCGCCGCGGCGCGCAGCGCTGGTTGTCACTGCTGCGACTGGCGGGATTCTTCGCGCTGCTGGTGGGCGCCGCCTCGATCGGCTACGGGCTGACGGCCGCCGTTCTCTAGAGAAAGTCACCCTCAGATGATCCGTCAACGCAGTTTCAGCTTCGAGTTCTTTCCGCCCAAGACGCCAGAAGGCGCCGACAAGCTTCGCGTCGTCCGCGCCCGCCTCGCGGCACTGGAGCCGAGCTATTTTTCCGTCACCTTCGGCGCCGGCGGCTCGACCAAGGAGGGCACCTGGAACACGGTGACCGAGATTGCGCAGCACAATCTGGCGGTCGCGCCGCATATCTCCTGTATCGGCACCACTCAGGCGTCGGTGAGCGAACTGATCCAGGCCTATCGTGAGCGCGGCGTGCGCCGCCTGGTGGCACTGCGTGGCGACCTGCCGTCGGGCGCAGGCTCGGGGGGCGGTGATTTTCGCTACGCCAACGAGTTGGTCGAGTTCATCCGCAAGCACACGGGCGACTGGTTCCACATCGAAGTGGCCGCCTACCCGGAAGTGCATCCGCAAGCGCGCTCGGCTGAAGACGACATGCGCAACTTCGCGCGCAAGGTGGCGGCCGGCGCCAACTCGGCGATCACGCAGTACTTCTACAACTCCGACGCCTACTTTCGCTTCGTCGACGAGGCGGACAAGCTCGGCGTCACCGTACCGATCGTCCCGGGGATCATGCCGATCACCAATTACACGCAACTGGCGCGGTTCTCGGACGCCTGTGGCGCAGAGATTCCTCGCTGGATCCGGCTACGCCTGCAAGGCTATGGCGACGACCGGGAATCGATCCGCGCATTCGGGCTGGACGTGGTCACCGACCTGTGCGATCAGCTGCTGACGGCCGGCGCACCCGGGCTTCACTTTTACACGATGAACCAGGCGGAACCGATGCTCGAACTGTGGTCGCGCCTGGAACTGTCAGCGCCCCGGCCGGCTGCTGCAGACGCCAGATAGCCGTCGCTTACGCGGCCCGGCGATCAGTGCGGCAAGCGGTACGGTTCGTCTTCGACGACGAAGTCGTTTTCCAACGCGGCGTCTTGCATCCACGCCTGCATGGCCGGCAGCGCCAGCATGCTTTTCACATAGTCGCGCACGGGGGCTGCAAGCTCCGGCTGATAGGTGCTGAAGCGGAAAACGACCGGTGCGAAGAATGCGTCGACCACGCTGAACCGGCCGAACAAGAACGGCCCGTCCGCTGCATGCGACGCGCGCAGGCCGGTCCAGATGTCACTGATGCGATCGATATCCCGCTGCACGGCAATGTTCCAGCCGCGACCCGGCAAAAGCGCCGTGACGTTCATGCCCATCATCGATCGCAACGGGGCAAATCCGGCATGCATCTCGGCACACAACGCGCGCGCCAACGCACGGTCGGCCGTGCGCAGGGGCCACAACTGCAAGCCGGCGTGCTTCTCAGCCACGTACTCGGCAATCGCCAGGCTGTCCCAAACGACGATGTCGCCATCGATCAGCACCGGCACCTTGCCGACCGGCGAGTAACGCTGCACGCGGGCCGTGAAGTCTGCTGCGTTGAAGCTGATGCGCTCCTCGGTGAAGTCGATGCCTGCCTGCCGCAGCAGCAGCCAAGGTCGAAGCGACCACGACGAGTAGTTCTTGTTGCCGATGACGAGCTTCATGACGTATGCGTGCACTCGCCGCCGGAGCGTGCCGCCGATGCGCCGCCCGTGCGGCCGGCGATCGAGCGGCCCAGCGATGCAATGCGCCGGCGCAGCAGCGTCGGATCAGCCAGGCGAAGCAGGCGCTGCATCCACGTCGGCGCGGTATCGACGACCTGCACACGTGCTTCACCCAATCCTTCGATCACGGCCCGACCGCGCGACTTCAGCGCCAATTCGGCCCCGCTGCTGGCAAACACGTCCTGCGACGTACCTTCTTCCGTCAACCACAAGTTGCCGTAGAGCACGCGTACCTTCGTCCCGGGCTTCGCTTCGAGTACCAGCAACTGCTCGTACCCCAGGTCGACCGTGCGTGATGTTCCTGCTGTCCAATCGCCTCGCATGTCCTGCTCCTTCGTGCGCGCGCCGCGCGCTGCGTGATGGCGAATTACAGGCTGCAGCCGGCGCGTCGGCAAACGAAAAGGATGCAGTTGATGCATGCGTTTAGCGCATGTATGGTGCATCGCTGTTTCCGATTCCACGGCTGCCCCGATGCCCAAACGCTTGAGCGGACCTCCATCCCCGCGCCCGCGCCGCAAGCGACCGATCCAGTTGCAGTCGCTGCGCGGCTTCGAGTCCGCGGCGCGCCATCGCTCCTTCACGCTGGCCGCCGCCGAACTGAAGCTCACCCAGTCCTCGATCAGCCGGCAAGTGGCGGCGCTGGAGGATGACCTCGGTGCGGCGCTGTTCACGCGGCATACGCGCGCGTTGCGGCTGACGCCGGCCGGCGAGCGCCTGTTCATGTCAGTGCAGCAGGCGCTGGCGGCGATCGACCGCACCGTCGACGAGGTGCGCGGTGGCAGCACGGCTCGCCGCGTCACCGTGGCGACTTATGCGTCTTTCGCATCGCTGTGGCTGGTGCCGCGCCTGGCCGAGTTCCAGCGCCTGCACCCGGGGATCGAGATCCGCATCGATGCGGCGGATCGGCTGGTTGACCTGGAATCCGAAGGCGTCGATGTCGCGTTGCGCTGGGTGCGACCCAACCTGCCGCCACCGGCCAACGCCGTGCTGCTGGGCGCGGAGGAGTTCAACGTCGCCTGCAGCCCGCGCCTGCTGCAGACCGCCGGCGTCACGCTGAAGTCCGCGTCCGACCTCGATCAGTTGCCGGTGCTGGCGATGGACGAGTCGGTGCCGAGTGCGCCGTACAGCAGTTGGGAGAAATGGTGCAGCCTGGCCGGCATCGCCCCGATCGAAGGCGTGGCACGGCTGGTGTTCACCTATGTGGATCAATCCGTGCAGGCGGCGGTCCGCGGGCAGGGCGTGGCATTGGTGCGCACGCCGTTCCTTGATGACCTGGTCGCGTCCAACGACCTAGTTGTGCCGTTCCCGCAACTGCGCCGCCCGACCGGCTACCGCTACTTCCTGGTCGACAACCCGCAGCGGCGCGACCTGCCGCAGGTGGCGGCCTTCCGCGACTGGGTGATGGGCGAGTTCAAGCGCGGGCCGAACCGCATCACGTGAGGAGCGAGACGGCGAGCGGCTGCTAAGCGACGCCGGCCTGATGCGCCTGGCGATCCGCGTGATAGCTGGATCGCACCATCGCCCCGGACGCGACATTGGAGAAGCCCATCGCCAGCCCTTCACGCTCGAACAGGGCAAAGGTGTCGGGGTGGACGTAGCGCTGCACCGGGTAGTGGGACTGGCTGGGCGCCAGATACTGACCGAGGGTGAGCATGTCCACGTCATGCGCGCGCAGATCGCGCATCGCATCGAGGATCTCGTGATCCTCTTCGCCCAGGCCGAGCATCAGTCCGCTCTTGGTCGGGACGTCCATGCCGCGTGCGCGCATGCGGCGCTTGAATTCCTGCAGCAGGCGCAGCGAATGCGCGTAGTCGGAACCCGGGCGCGCCACCTTGTACATGCGCGGCACCGTTTCCATGTTGTGGTTCATCACGTCGGGCGGCGCGGCCTCAAGGATCTCGAGCGCCCGATCAAGCCGGCCGCGGAAGTCCGGCACCAGCACCTCGATTCGCGTGTCCGGCGACAGCGCACGCACTGCGCGGATGCAATCGACGAAGTGCTGCGCACCGCCGTCTTTCAGGTCGTCACGATCGACCGAGGTGATGACGACGTAGGCGAGCTTGAGCGCGGCGATCGTCTTGGCGAGGTTGGCGGGCTCGTCGACATCGAGCGGCTGGGGCCGACCATGGGCCACATCGCAAAAGGTGCAGCGACGCGTGCACTTGTCGCCCATGATCATGAAGGTCGCGGTGCCCTTGCCGAAGCACTCGCCGATGTTTGGGCAGCTGGCTTCCTCGCACACCGTATGCAGCCGGTGCTCGCGCAGGATGTTCTTGATTTCGTAAAAGCGGGTCGATGCCGAGCCGGCCTTCACCCGGATCCAGTCGGGTTTGCGCAGGGCGGCACGGGTCTCGCGCGCGGCGATCACCTCGATCGGAAACTTCTTGAACACGACCCCGGTCTTGGCATCGCCCTTTTTCTTGGCGAACGGATCGAGGGTCGGGGTGCCGGACGCGTCCGGCTTCTCAGGAGAATTCATTGCGCGATGTCGAGCGGTGCGGGATCGGGAGCAACGGCATCAAGGCGGGGCGACAGATGCCGCACCAGACGCTCGCAGAGCAGATCGGCCGCCTGCTGCCACGTGACGGTCGAACCCAGTGTAGCCAAGTCGACCGTCGGCAAGCCGGTGTAGCCGCAGGGGTTGATACGGGAGAACGGCGCAAGATCCATAGCAACGTTGAGCGCCACGCCGTGATAGCTGCGCCCGTGCGTGACCTTGATGCCGAGCGCTGCGATCTTTGCCAGGCCCGCCAGTTCACCGCCAGCGTGGCTCGCCGGCCAGGGCACGTACACGCCGGGCGCGCCGCGTGCGCGCCGCCCGTCGACACCACAGGCCGCCAGCGTCTGCACCACCGCCTGCTCGATGCGGAACACGAGCTCCTTGACGTAGATACCTAGGCGCCGAAGGTCGATGAGCACATAGATCACCACCTGCCCCGGCCCGTGATACGTCACCTGGCCGCCGCGATCGGTGGCGATCACCGCGATGTCGCCCGGATCGAGCAGATGGTCGCGCTTGCCGGCCTGGCCCAGCGTGAACACCGGCGGATGCTCGACCATCCACAATTCATCTGGCGTGGTCGCAGTGCGCTGCTCGGTGAACGCGCGCATCGCCTCCCACGTGGCCAGGTAATCGACGCACCCAAGCGCGCGCACCACGGGGAGCGGCGGCGACGCTGTCATTGAAACCTCAAAGCACGACCTTGACCAGCGGATGGCTGGTCAGCTCGCGGTACAGCGCATCGAGCTGCTCGCGCGACGTCGCGCGGATCGTGGCCGTCACCGACAGATAGTTGCCACCCTTTGACGCGCGCAGCTCGACGGTGGAGGCATCGAAGTCCGGTGCATGCGCGCGCACCACGCGCAGAATCTCCTGCGCAAAGTGATCGACGCGCCGTCCCATGACCTTGATCGGAAAGTCGGTCGGGAAGGTGAGCGGCGATTCGCCGTCGGAACTGGTGATCGTCTTCATCGAATGACGGTATGTCGGGTCTGTTCCGCGCATGCAAGACCAGAGCAAGGTCAGCGCAGCGCCTCGATGGCCTGGTCGTAGCCCGCGCGTAATTTGGCGAAGATGGGGCCAGGCGCGCCGGTCCCAACGGGCGCGCCGTCCAGCCGCGTGATCGGCAGGATCTCGCGGGTGGCGGCCGACAGCATCAGCTCGTCGGCCGCCGCCACATCGGAACGCGACAGGCGCCGCACTTCGAAGGGCACACCCGCCTGCGCGCACAACTCGCCGATGAAGCCATAGCGGATGCCCTCGAGGATCAGGTGGTCGCGCGGCGCGCCGATCACGGTGCCGTCCTTGACCACCCACATGTTGCTGGCGGAACCTTCGGTGAGAGCGCCGTCGCGAAACTGCACCACCTCGTCGGCGCCCTGCTCGGCGGCAAACTGGCGTGCGAGCACCGCGCCCAGCAGCGACACGCTCTTGATATCGCAGCGCAGCCAGCGCTCGTCGCGTCGCGTCACCGCGGACAGACCCTGGGTTCGCTGCGCCTGCCCCGGCCGCGTGAAAGGCGTGGTCATCGCGAACACCGTCGGCGCGCTGTCCTTGGGAAAGGCGAAGTCTCGTTTGGCCACACCGCGGGTGACCTGCCAGTAGATGAACTGGTGTTCGGCCGGGTGGGTGGCGATCAGATCGTCGATCAGCGCGCGCCACTGCTCGCGACTGAGCGGATTGGCCAGACCGATCTCGCGTGTGCTGCGCTCGAACCGGTTGAGGTGATGCTCGAAGCGGAACGGCTTGCGGTAGTACACCGGCACCACTTCGTAGATGCCATCGCCAAAGATGAAGCCGCGGTCGAGCACGGAAATCCTGGCTTCGGCCAGCGGCAGAAACTCGCCGTTCAGATAGCAGGTGGAGTCGTCGAAGGTCATAGGTGGGTCAGGTGGCGGCGACCGCCAGAAAGCGGCTCGCACGGAGGATGGGGCAATGCGGCTTGAACTTTACGCGTGCCTGCCGCGGCAAGTTACGCGCCGGATCTGGCCGCCGTATCTGGCAGATGAGGTCGGGCCTTGCGATTGACGCCGGGCCTTGCTGATGACGCCGGGCGCCATCAACGTCGGTTGCGCAGCGCCCGCAGGTAGTCGGCCGCCGCAGCCTCGCCCATCAGGCCGGCCACCAGGCGCTCGGCCTCGCGCAGCCGCTCGCGCAGTTCCTCGGCGGTGCGCGTCTGCTCGAGCCGGATCGCCATGATCTCGGCTTCCGGACCAAGGCGCTCGGTCAACTCTCGAACCGCGCGCCGCTTGGCTTCCTCGATCGTGACGAGCGGTCGCTCGTCGGCATCATTGGCAATGGTGTTGACGTCAAGCGCCTCACGCGGCGCAACCGTCGGCTCACGCGGCTCATCGACCCGCAGGCCGATGGCCATCGTGGTCGGCCCGGCGAAACCACTGCCCTGGCGCAAGATGAAGCCCTGCGACTCGAGCAGATTGATCACCCCGTCGAGCTCGTTGTTGCGCAGCATCGCGCCCAGCTCGGCAACCGATCGCCGCCCATCGATCATGATGAGGACGCGGCGCGCGGCCATGTTCAGCGCGCCACCGCGGGTGGCGACTTCAGCCACGCCCTTGGGGGTCTTCGCGAACACGAGCTTGTCGTTCGTTGATGCCATGCGGGCGATGCGCGGGCGGTCCCTGCGCTCCTGGTTCGTGTGGCGCGCGGCGACCAATATCGCGCGGTCGAGGCGTGTCCTGCTGCAGCGTGGCCGAACTTGTATCGGCTTTGCCGGGGGCAGTCAACCTGACTCGTCGCGCAGATCGACGGCCTGCGCTGCCGCAACTGCGTCGGCCGCCAGCAGGTGTTGCATCACCAAGTGTTTGAGGGTTCCGAGTCGACGATGGAAAAAATGGTCGGCGCCAGGCAGAACCACCACCGGCAGATCCTGTGGGCGCGCCCAGTCGAACACATCGGCCAGCAAAATGGTCTCGTCCTTTTCGCCATGGATCAGCAGCGTGTCGCGGCGCACCTCGGGCATCGGCCACTTGCCGGCGGCACTGCCCACCAGCACCAGGTGCCGCACCGGGCGATGCTGCGCAGCCAGGGTGCGTGCGGCACGTGCCGCGACAAAACTGCCGAACGAGAACCCGGCGAGCGCGCGCGGTGCATCTTCCGCCGGCGCTTGCGGCCCGAGCCAGTCGCGCGCCTGCGCCATCACGTGGAGAAAGTCGGCGGTCTCGCCCTCACCGTGATCGTGCGACCCCTCGGATGCGCCGACGCCGCGGAAATTTGGCCGCAAGGCCAGCCAGCCCACGGCGACGAACGCACGGGCCAGCGTGGCGGCGACCTTGTTGTCGAGCGTGCCACCGTAGAGCGGATGCGGGTGGCCGATGAACGCGGTGCCGCGCGGCGAGATCGCCGGCCAGTCGATCGCCACTTCGATCCGGCCCGCCGGCCCCGGCAGATGACGGCGCTCGGTGCGCGGCCCCACGTGCGTCCTAGATCTTCAGCCGGTCGACCACGCGCCCGTGCACCAGGTGCTCATCGACGATCTCGTCGATGTCATGCGCATCAACGTACGTGTACCAGGTGCCTTCCGGGTACACGACCAGGCAGGGTCCGTCATCGCACCGGTCGAGGCAGCCCGCCTTGTTGACGCGAATCTTGCCCTCGCCCGAGAGCTCCAGTTGCTTGACCCGCTGCTTGGCATGCGCCTGCATGGCGGAGGCATCATGGTTGTTGCAGCAGACGCGACCATCGTCGCGCTGGTTGAGACAGAAGAAGACGTGCTTGTCGTAGTAGCTCATCGCGGTCGTCGCGCGGGTGGTCGCGCTGATAGTCGCAGTGGGAAGTCCGCCGGGTGGCACGGCGCCGCAGTCAGTCTATCCCGGCCGCATCAGCCCATTGCGGCGCACCCACGGCAGGGCAGCCAGCCCGATCAACAACAGCCAGGGCCAAGCCTCGGCCAGCCACTGCGCCACCGAATGAAAGTGCGCCAGCCGACCGGGCCGAAACTGCGCCAGCCAGTGCGCGTTATAGGGGTTCTCGGGCAACACATTGACTGCCACCAGCCACACCAGCGCCGCCAGCCAGGCCGCACCGTAGACCGCGCGAGGTCGGCCTTGGGCTGCCACCAGCAGCGCCAGCACACCCAGGCACAGTCCGCCGATGGCGCCGGGCGTCAACCAGACGAATGCCCGCTCAGGCCCGAACGCGGTGGCATAGGCAAAACTGCGCGCCAACAGGGCCATGCCTATGAAGGCCAGCAACAGCAGCCCGCGCGGCGCGCCTGCCTGCATCACCGACGCCAGGCTCAGACCGGCGGCCAGCGTCGCCGCCACCACCACCAGCGCCTCGGCCAGCACGAAGTCGGCGGCGTCGAAGCCGGCGGTCAGTTCGATCGGCGCGACGCCATGCAGCGCGCCGTTGCCGAACAGCATCGATGCAGGTGCCAGCTGTGCCGCCGGCCATAGCGCCAGGAGCACCAGCAGCACGCTGCTTTCGCGCAGGAACCAGCGCGCACGCAACTGCGCCAGGCGCCCGCGGTCGATCAGGCTGCCGGCCAGCGGCAGCGCCAGCAAGGCGCCCAACACCGTGCCGGTCAGGTTCGTCGTCAGATCAATGTTCGATGCGACCCGTCGCGGCAGAAACGTCTGCAGCGCCTCGATGCTGCCGGCCAGCGCCGCGCCGGCCAGCACGGTCACGACAAATGCCCGCGCGGCACGGATGCGCGGATGCAGCGCCAACACCATCAGGGCGCCGAACGGCAGATAACCGAGCACGTTGACCACCAGGTCGAACGTGGTGATATGGCGCGGCATCGGCGCATCGATGAAGGCCCAGGCACTCACCCCGAGGTCGCGCCAGCCCGACCACGGGGCCAGGCCGGCGTAGACGATCAGCACGACATACGCGAGCAGCGCCGCACGGGCGAGCGGCGAGGCGCGTCGATGCCACGACTTGGCGTCGATCAGGGCGGGGGCGACGGTGCGATTCATGACAGTGGCGGTGCGTGCGAACGGTACACGGCCAACGCCAACGGACCGCCGCGGCACGGTCCGGGGCGGTACGATCCCGTCGACTGGCGGATCCTGCCCCCGTCGCTGCGCCGGCCGGGTCGGCTCGCTTCACCCTCCTCACCGGCACCCGTTGACAATCGCGCTGGATCGATGACTCTGCCCGCCGCACCCGAGTCCGCCACGTTCGCACCCAGCGCGGCGCTGCGCGCCGCCTTCGCGGCGCCGCTGCAACCCGCAGCCATCCTGGCCGCGATGCAGGCGCACGCTGCCAGCGCTGACGTGGCGCTGCCCGCCGTCGATCCGCGCACGGTCGATGTGGAAACGGTGCTCGACACCGGCTCGACCAACGCGGATCTGCTCGCTCGCGCGCGCGTCCAGGCGCCGATCCAGATGCAACTGCGCGCGGCCGTGAGCCAGAGTGCCGGGCGCGGCCGACTCGGTCGACGCTGGCACGCCGCGCCCGGCGCGGCGTTGCTGTTCTCGCTGGCGGTGCCGCTGGGAGAGCGCCTGGCGCCCAGCGCCGTCACGCTCGTGGCCGGCGTCGCGCTGGCCGACTGCCTGGCCGGCAAAGGGGTCGATGCCCGCCTCAAGTGGCCCAACGATCTTCTGCTCGGCGCCGCCCCCGGCCGCAAGCTTGGCGGCGTGTTGGCCGAACTCGCGCTCGATGGCAACGGCCAACGGACGTTGGTACTCGGCGTCGGCATCAATCTCTGGCTCGATGCGGCGGCCCGCGGTTCGATCGGTCAGCCGGCCGCGGCGCTCGCCGAACGGGTTGCGCTGGATGATCTGGCCGGTCAACGCGAAGATTGGCTCGGGTCCAGCGCCCATGCGGTGCTGCAGGCGGTGAGCGACTGTCTGGTGCGGGGCTTTGTCCCCTACCAGCCGCAATTCATGCGGCGCTTCGCCGCGCTCGGCGCACCGGTGGAAGTGGTCGAACACGGCGCCCGGGTGGCCCACGGCCGCGCGCTCGGAGTCGACGGCGAAGGCCGGTTGCTGATCGACCGTGGCGGACGCGTAACCGCGTTTTCCAGCGGCGAGGTATCGCTGCGTGCCCGCACTGCCGATGCCGCCGCAGCCGCCGGAGGTGGGGCATGAGCCCGCCGGGCCGCCCCAAGGGCGAATTCCTGAGCGCGCAGCGCGAAGGACCTCCTATCCACCCGCCGGGCCGCCCCAAGGGCGAATTCCTGAGCGCGCAGCGCGAAGGACGTCCGGCGCATCTCCCGCAACACCCGGCCGAGAGGACCGTCCAGTGAGCTGGCTCGTCATCGACGCCGGCAACTCTGCGGTCAAATGGGCCATCAGCGATCGCGATGGCCACCGCTTCATGGGCACCGGCTTCGAATCAAACGGCAGCGCGGCGGGACTGGCAGACCGGCTGCTCAGCGCCTGGGGCGGCCTGCGCTTCCGCGGCGTGTACGCGACCAGCGTGGCTGATGCCGAAGTGATGCAAGCGGTGGAGCGCGCCGTGCACGCCTGCTGCGGCCGCGAAGTGACCTGGTTCGGCCCGCAACGGCATTTCGAGGGTCGCGGGCTCGGTCACGGGGTCGCCCTGATCAATGGCTACCGTGATCCGATGCAACTGGGTGCCGACCGCTGGCACGCGCTGATCGCAGCGTGCGCCAAGTTTCCGGACCAGCCGCTGGTCGTCGTCAGTGCGGGCACCGCCACCACGGTCGAGTGCGTGCGGGCGGAGCCGTTTTCGGCCGCCGTGTTCCTGGGCGGGGTGATCGCACCGGGCTTCGCGCTGATGCGTGAGAGTCTGGCGCGCCGTACCGCCAATCTGCCGCTGGCAGAAGAGATCGAGGCACCCTCTGCCCATTCGGCAACGACCGAGGCGGCGATCGCCAGCGGCGTGTACTTCTCACAGTTGGGTCTGATCGAGAACGTAGTGCGCGAGTTTGCCGCCGAACTGGAGCGCGATCAGCTGGAGCCGCCGCGGTTGCTGCTGACGGGCGGCCGGGCGCGAGCCTTGTTCGCGCCGCTGTCGCGTTCGGTGCTGGCGGAGCGCGCGGTCGCGGCGCTGTCGCTCGAGCACAACCTGGTGCTGCGTGGCATCGCATTGCGCGCGCATGGCGAGCTGACCCCGGCCGCGGTCGACGCCGACAGCGCGGCATCAACGCGGCAGTCTGCGCAGTGATGCCGGTGTCACAAAAACTGCGGGGCCGATGGCCCGGGAGTCGAGCGTGAAGCTGGCGTTCCTGCTGCTCATTGCCGCCAACCTGGCGGTGTTCGGCTGGCAGCACGGCGCCTTTGGCGTGCTGCCCGAGAGCGGACGCGAGCCCGAGCGAGTGGCGAGACAGATCGAGCCTGAGCGCATCCGCGTGCTGACGCCCGAGCAGGTGAAGCAACTTCGCGACCGCGCCGCCGAGCGGGCGGCCGCTGCGGCGGCCGCATCGAATGGCGGCGATGCGGCGACCGATGTCGCAATCGATGTAGCGTTCGATCCTGCCGCAGGCGCGACCTGCGTCGAGTTCGGCGACTTCTCCGAAGCGCAGGCCACGCGCATCCGGCTCCGCCTGGAAACCCTGGTGACTGCGGCCCGCCTGCAGACGCGCAGCGTCGACGCACCGGGCTGGTACATGGTGTACGTGCCACCGTTCAAGACCCGCGCCGAAGCCGATCGCGCCGCTGCGCTGATGCGCGATCAAGGCGTCAAGGAGCTGGTAGTCATCGGTGATACCTCGCCGATGCGCTTTGGCATCGCGCTCGGCTCGTTCCGCGATCAGGAACTTGCCAACCGGCATCTGGCGGATCTGCAGCGGCGCGGCGTCAAGGCCGCGCGGGTGGCCGACAAGCCATCGACCGTGCCGGGCACGCGCTTCGTCATCAGCGGAGTCGATCCCGCGCTCGTCGGCGCACTGCAGGCGCTGCAAAAAGAGCTTGCCCCGGCGCGCCTGCTGGCCTGCCGGCCCGGCTGATCTTCTGGGAGTGGGCGCGACGCGCCCCGGCCGTTCAAGGCGCTGGCGGCAGCCGGCTGCGGATCTCGTCGAGTAGTTGCGGCAGCCGTGCGCGCCGCTGGGCCAGCGACGCCGGCTCCGGCTCGCGCTGGCGGGTTCCCCAGATTGGCTGCGGAAAGTGCGGGTCATCAGCCCAGCGCGGAATCACGTGCCAGTGCACATGCGGCACAAGGTTGCCGAAGCTCGCCAGATTGACTTTCAGTGGCGACAGCACGGCGCGCTGCGCATCTTCCACCGCGAACACCGCGCCCATCAGGCGTGCTATCTGCGGCGGCGACAGGTCGGTCATCTCGCGCACGTGGCGATTGAGGATCACGCGGCACAAGCCCGGGTAATCCGGGTCGTCGACCAGCACGACGCGCAGCAGTTCCGTCTTCAGCACAAGCTCGCCGCCGGTCTGCTGGCACAGCGCACAGTCGGTCACAGGGTCGTCGGTCATCGTGAGCGGCAGGATAGCGGGTCGCGCTGATCCGTCCGGCCACGCCGCGGCTGTGGGCCATCTGCCATGCGACGTGAACGCTGATGCAAAACTGACGTGCCAAAAAAAAACGGGGGAGCAGCGCTCCCCCGTTCAACGTGACACTACCTACGCATCAATTACTTGTGCGCTTCATTCGGTTTGCCAGGACCGTGGCAGACGTTGCAGCTTTCGCCGATGCCCGCGATCGTGTTGACGTCGAAGTGCACCTTGGCTGC
>LNFM01023461.1_pt1 | contig 14102 bp, 16 predicted proteins | sample 596031 | NCBI WGS metagenome assembly LNFM01 (sample SAMN04254537, study PRJNA301005) | activated carbon metagenome | isolation source: dual media filters at the Ann Arbor, Michigan drinking water treatment plant | place: USA: Ann Arbor
CGAACACTAGCCACTAGCCACTAGCCACTAATCCCTCAGACCGCCGTACCCCCCACCGTCAGCCCCGCGATCTTCAACGAGGGCTGGCCGATGCCGACCGGGACGCCCTGACCGCCCTTGCCGCAGACGCCGACGCCGGGGTCGAAGGCGAAGTCGTCGCCGATCATCTGGACGTGCTGAAGGGCCGTGGCCCCGTCGCCGATCAGGGTCGCGCCGCGTACCGGAGCCGTGATCTTCCCGTCCTCGATGAGGTAGGCCTCGGTGCACTGGAAGACGAATTTACCGTTGGTGATGTCGACCTGGCCGCCGCCGAAATTGGCCGCGTAGAGACCGCGCTTCGTCGAGGCGATCATGTCGGCCTGCGAATCCTTGCCGCCCTCCATGAAGGTATTGGTCATGCGCGGCATCGGCATGTGTGCGAAGGACTGGCGGCGGCCGTTGCCGGTGGCGCGCGCGCCCAGCTGACGGGCGGACAGCCGGTCGTGCATCAGCCCGACCATGATCCCGTCCTCGATCAGCACGGTGCGCGAGGTCGGCGTGCCCTCGTCGTCCACCGACAGCGAGCCGCGGCGACCGGCGATGGAGCCGTCGTCGACGACAGTCACGCCCGGCGCGGCGACGCGCTTGCCCATCATGCCGGTGAAGACCGAACTGCCCTTGCGGTGGAAATCGCCCTCGAAGCCATGGCCGATGGCCTCGTGCAGCAGCACGCCGGGCCAGCCCGCGCCCAGCACCACATCCATTTCGCCCGCCGGGCAGTCGACGGCCTCGAGATTGACCAGCGCCTGGCGCAGGGCCTCGTCGACCTGCCATTGCCAGCGGTCGGGCGCGATCCAGGTCTCGAACCCGGCCCGGCCCCCGGCCCCGGACGAGGCGCTCTCGCGCCGGCCGTCCTTCTCGACGGTGACCGAGACGTTCAGCCGGACCAGCGGGCGGATGTCGGTGACGCGCCGGCCGTCGCCGCGCAGGATCTCGATATGCCGCCGCTCGCCGACCATGCTGGCGGAGACCTGCACCACGCGCGGATCGCGGGCGCGGGCCCAGGCGTCGATCTCGGCCAGCAGGGCGATCTTGTCCGAAAAGGCGGGGGAGGCGAGGGGATCGATCGGGGCGTAGAGTTGCTGGTTGGTGGCGCGGGGCGCCTCGGCGATGACGCCCGCATGGCCGGACCGGGCCAGTCCCGCGCTGTCGGCCGCGCGGCGGATCGCCGGGCCGCTGATCTCATTGGCGTGGGCGTAGCCGGCCGTCTCGCCGGCCACGACCCGCAGGCCGAAGCCCTCGGAGGCGTCATAGGCGGCGGATTTCAGCCGGCCGTCGTCGAAGACCAGTGATTCGAGCTCCGACCGTTCGAGGAACAGTTCGCCGTCGTCAGCCCCGGTCAGGGCCTCCTGCAGGATGGACAGGGCCTCGTCGGAGCCGACGTCGGCGGAATCGAGAATCGCGGGCAGGGAAACGGGGACGGTCATGGAGCCTAAGTAGGGGCTGACCGTCCCCGCGTCACCGGGTGTCCGGTCGCATTCAGTCCTGGTTGACCTCGCCCCAGCCCGTGACGGACTGTTCCAGCTGGGTCGGGGTCCGGGTCAGGGTGACGTCGCCGCGGCCCGAGACCTCGATATTGGCCCGGCCCGTCGGGCCGACGCGGGCATCGCCGCGACCGGTGACCGAGACCCGGGCATCCGTGACGACCAGATCGTCGAGATCGGCGTCGCCCGAACCGTTGAGGGTCAGCCCCAGGGCATCCGTGCGTCCCCGGGCCCGCACATCGCCGGAACCGTTGATGGTCACGTCCAGCCGGGGCTGGTCATAGTCCCGGATCGAGAGGTCGCCGTTGGCGCCGGTGTCGAAGCGGGTGATCGACGGGGCGGTGACCACGACCTTGAGGGCCTCGGTGGCGCTCCAGGCATGGATGCCGTTGCGGTTCCAGCGGATGTAGCCCCGCTCTTCCTCGTCCTCGTCAAAGCCCTCGAGGCTGAGGCGGCCGTCGCGGAGACGGACGCGATCGACCATGTTCCTGGGGCCGGTAATGGTAACGCCGGCCTCGTCGCCCTGACGATAGACGACCTGGCCGGGCATCATCAGCGACAACTGGTCGCCGCCGGTCCAGGCGAGGGTGCGGGTGACCTCGGGGTCGACCTCGCCACGCTCGAAACGAATGCTGCCGTCGCCCATCGGGCCTTCGGAGGCCACCCAGACCCAGTCGTGGGCTCGAACGTCGTTGCCGACCAGGGCGACCGCCCCGCCGATCCCGACCAGGGCCAGGACGAAGCCGACGCCCGTGATAACCAGAAGATTGCGGATCATGTCAGTTCCTCCCCCAGGCCTGAGGCTGGTTGTCGAGCGCGGGCTTGAGCACGCGGTAGTGAAGACGGGCGTACCAGACGGTGGCGTCGATCAGCCATTTGGTCAGGACCGCCATCAGGCCGCCCATGAACAGGCCCAGCCCCATCAGGCCGACGCCCAACAGGATGGCCGCCAGAACGCCGCCGGGCGCGCCGAGGAAGGGTCCGACGACGAGGATGGCTCCGCCGGCGAGGAAGACGCCCACGCCGCTGACCAGTACGGCCAGCACGGCCCCGAACACGGGGAAGACGATCGGCAGCAGGATCAGGATGTCGATCGCGCCCAGGCCGATCAGGCCGAAGATGGCCCCCGCCGCGGCGGAGGGATTCTGTTCCTGACGCCAGCGCTGGGCCCCGGCTTCGGCGCGCAGCTCGCGGGACAGGCGGTCCGGGTCGCCGAGCGCCGCGGCCACTTCGGCCTCGGAACGACCGGCGGCGGCCCCATCCTCGAAATGGATCTCGTAGTCGGCGGCGATGTCGTCGGCGGCGGCGGCCGGCATGCCGACCAGTCCCCGCCTCAACCGGCCCATGAATTCGGCGCGGGTCATTGTTCAGCTCCCCTTTCGGCAGTCTCGTCTTCGGTGGTCCGGGCGGGCGCGGCGGATTCGGCCGGCGCGGCCAGGATGGATTCGACCGCGCGGGCGAAGGCGCCCCACTCGGTCGTCTGGGCGGCGAGCGCCCGGCGGCCGGCGTCGGTCAGGCGATAATATTTGCGCGAGGGCCCCGACGGTGATTCGACCAGATAGGTCTCGACCTGTCCGTCGGACTGCATCCGCCGCATCAGCGGGTAGATGGTGCCCTCGCCCATGTCGATCGCGTCCGACAGGGTCGAGGCGATCTCATAGGCATAGCTGTCATGCCGGTTCAGCAGGGCCAGGACGCAGAGCGTCAGCACCCCCTTCTTCAGCTGTATCTCGATTGTTTCAGGCACTCCGGGCCCTCCTTGTGATGACCAAGACGTATCGCAAGGTATCTGGTCACGCAAGGTAGCTGTCATAACATGACGTGGAATTAATCCAGCGACGGAATGTCCTGCGACGCTCAATCCGACGGCAATCGCTTGGCAAGCGCCGGAGGGGGCGATATGGACCGCGCGAAGTACCGCTGCGGACCGCCGGGTCCCGGCGATAGTTTGCGATTCACTCGCAAGCGTTTGCGGCGAAACGGTTTAATGAGGATATCTCGCATGGGGATGGGCACGCGGGCCCGGGTAATCATCGGCGGTGGCATCACCGCCCTGAGCCTGGCCGTTTTCTCCGCTACGCCGACGTGGGCCCGCCCGCTGGTCGGTCAACCGACGGACGGCGCCCTCGGGCTGCAGCCGTCGGCCTCGCCGCTGAAGGTTGAGGCGACCTTCTTCCACGACATCATCCTGATGCCGATCATCACCGGCATCTCGCTGCTGGTGCTGGGGCTGCTGATCTGGATCTGCGTCCGCTACAACAAGAAGGCCAATCCGGTTCCGGCCAAATGGAGCCACAACACCGCGATCGAGATCGTCTGGACCGTCCTGCCGGTGCTGATCCTGGTCGGTATCTCGTTGTTCTCGTTCCGCCTCTTGTTCGCCTATCACAACATGCCGACGCCGGACCTGACGGTGAAAGCCACGGGCAACCAGTGGAACTGGTCCTATGAGTATCCGGACCAGGGCGTCGCCGAATACGTCTCCAACATGCTGACGGAAGAAGACGTCGCAGAGCGCGGCATGCCGCACAGCCTGTATCGCCTGGCCGCTGACGAGCCGATCGTCGTGCCGGTCGGCAAGACGGTGCGGGTGCTTGTGACCGCCACGGACGTGATTCACGCCTTCGCCCTGCCGGCCTTCGGCCTGAAGATCGACGCGATCCCCGGCCGCGTCAATGAAACCTGGTTCCGCGCCGATCGCACCGGCGTCTTCTACGGCCAGTGCTCGGAACTGTGCGGCGTCGACCACGCCTTCATGCCGATCCAGATCAACGTCGTCACCCAGGCCGAGTTCGAAGCCGCACGCCGGAACAGGCGCCGGGCGGCACCGCCGCCCAGATCGCCGCCGGAACCACCGACGCCCCGACCGCCGCCGAAGTGGCTGTTCCCGTCGCCGCCCCCGCTCAACCCGCAGCGCCCGCCACGGCTCCCGCCGTCGCCCCGGCCGCTCAGTAACGAACCGCGAGAGCCCCACAGCTATGGCCACCGCAGCCGAAAACCTCGCCCACGATCACGACGGGCATCATGACCACAAGCCGGGCTTCTTCACCCGCTGGTTCCTGTCGACCAATCACAAGGACATCGGCACCCTCTACCTGCTGTTCGCCATCATGGCGGGCCTGGTGGGCGGCGCCCTGTCCGGCCTGATCCGCTGGGAACTGGCCGAGCCGGGCATCCAGATCTTCACCGAAGGCTCGATGGTCAATCTGTTCGGCCTCGTCGAGCAGACCAAGCACGGCTACAATGTGGTGGTCACCGGCCACGCCCTGATCATGATCTTCTTCATGGTCATGCCGGCGATGATCGGCGGCTTCGGCAACTGGTTCGTCCCGATCATGATCGGCGCGCCGGACATGGCCTTCCCGCGCATGAACAACATCTCCTTCTGGCTGCTGGTCGCGGCCTGGGTGCTGTTGATCATCTCCCTGTTCGTCCCGGGCGAGCCCGGCGGCGGCCTCGGCTTCGGCGGCGGCTGGACCATCTACCCGCCGCTCTCGACCATGGGGCATCCGGGACCGGCCATGGATCTGGCCATCTTCTCGCTGCACGTCGCGGGCGCCAGCTCGATCCTCGGCGCGATCAACTTCATCACCACCATCTTCAACATGCGCGCCCCGGGGATGACCATCCACCGCATGCCGCTGTTCGCATGGTCGGTGCTGATCACCGCCTTCCTGCTGCTGCTGTCGCTGCCCGTCCTGGCCGGCGCCATCACCATGCTGCTGGCGGACCGCAACTTCGGCACCAGCTTCTTCGACCCGGCCGGCGGCGGCGACCCCGTCATGTTCCAGCACCTGTTCTGGTTCTTCGGCCACCCCGAGGTGTACATCCTGATCCTGCCGGGCTTCGGCATCATCAGCCACATCGTCTCGACCTTCTCGAAGAAGCCGATCTTCGGCTACCTCGCCATGGCCTACGCCATGGTCGCCATCGGCTTCGTCGGCTTCATCGTCTGGGCGCACCACATGTACACGGTGGGCATGGGCGTGAACCTGCGCGCCTATTTCATCGCCGCGACCATGATCATCGCCGTGCCCACGGGCGTGAAGATCTTCAGCTGGATCGCGACCATGTGGGGCGGTTCGATCAGCTTCAAGACGCCCATGCTGTGGGCGATCGGCTTCATCTTCCTGTTCACCATCGGCGGCGTGACCGGCGTGGTCCTGTCCAATGCGGGCATCGATTACAGCCTGCACGACACCTATTACGTCGTGGCCCACTTCCACTATGTGCTGTCGCTGGGCGCCGTCTTCGCCATCTTCGCGGGCTTCTACTACTGGTTCGAGAAGATGTTCGGCGTGAAGTACAACGAGTTCCTCGGCTGCCTGCATTTCTGGATCATGTTCGTCGGGGTGAACCTCGTGTTCTTCCCGCAGCACTTCCTGGGCCTGCAGGGCATGCCGCGCCGCTACGTCGACTACTCGGACGGCTACGCCTACTGGAACCTCGTGTCCTCGTGGGGCTACGTCATCACCCTCGTCGGCGTGCTGGTGTTCCTGGTCATGCTGGCCGAGGCCGCCATCCGGCGTCGTCCGGGCGTCGCCAACCCGTGGGGCGAAGGCGCCACGACCCTGGAGTGGACCCTGTCCTCGCCCCCGCCCCACCACCAGTTCAACGAGCTGCCGGTGGTCAAGGACGACGAGCACTAGACCGGTCCGTCCGGACCAGACCAATCGGGGGCCGCTCTTTCAGTTCGAAAGGGCGGCCTCTGGCATTTTGCGCGCTACCGCGCTTCGCGCTACTTGAGCGCGGGAAAGCTCAATGACCGAAACCGCCCCCCCGCCCGCGATCTCGATGGCCCAGCCGGATGACTTCTTCCAGCTGCTGAAGCCGCGCGTGATGTCGCTGGTCATCTTCACCGCCGTGACCGGTCTGGTCGTTGCGGGCGGCGACCTCGACTGGCTGTCGTCGGCCATCGCCATCCTGTGCATCGCCGTCGGCGCCGGCGCCGCCGGCGCCCTGAACATGGCCCTGGAGGCCGAGACCGACGCCCTGATGCGGCGCACCCGCGGACGGCCCGTCGCGGCCGGACGGGTCAACAAGAACGACGCCATGACCTTCGGCGTCATCCTGTCGATCTTCTCGGTCATGCTGCTGGGCATGACCACCAACTGGCTGGCCGGCGGCCTGCTGTTGATGACCATCCTCTACTATGCCGTCTTCTACACCCTGCTGCTGAAGCGCCGGACGCCCCAGAACATCGTCATCGGCGGTGCCGCGGGGGCCTTTCCGCCCGTCATCGGCTGGGCGGCGGCAACGGGCGAGGCTCCGTGGCAGGCCTGGCTGCTGTTCCTGATCATCTTCCTGTGGACCCCGCCGCACAGCTGGGCCCTGGCCCTGTATTCGGCCGGCGACTACGCCCGCGCCGGCATTCCCATGATGCCGGTGGCGCGCGGCGCGAAGAGCACGCGGCTGCAGATCCTGATCTACAGCCTTGTGTTCGTTCCCGTGGCCGTCGCGCCCGGCCTGGTGGGTCTCGGGGGCTATCTGTATCTGGCGGTGTCGGCGATCGGCGGCCTCGGCTTCCTGTTCCTCGCCTTCCGCCTCTGGCGAAGCCGCGCGGGCGATCAGCCCGACAAGGCCGAGGCCGTGGGACGAGAGGCCGCATTGTATGATGTCCGCGCCGAGGCCAAACCGGCGCGCAACCTGTTTGCCTTCTCGATCCTGTATCTGATGGCGTTGTTCGCGGCCCTGCTGGTCGAGAGCATTACCGCCCTTCCCGGACTGTCATGACCATGCGCCGCTTGACCCCCGAAGAACTCTCCGCCCGCAGCCGGCGAAACCTCGCCATCGCGGGGGCGCTGGTGGTCTTCATCGTGCTGGTGTTCTCGGTCACCGTCCTGAACCTCAAGCGCAATATCGACGCCCGCAAGGAGGCCATCGCGGCCGGTCAGCCGGTGGAATACGCCCGGTGAAGAAGCCGACCTCCAACGCCATTGTCGCGATCGCCTGCGCAGGCGGCGTGATGTTCATGACCGGCGCGGCCTTCGCCGCCGTGCCCCTGTACCAGCTGTTCTGCCAGGTCACCGGCTTCGACGGTACGGTCCGCAAGGCTGACAAGGCCCCCGATGTGCAACTGGATCAAACGGTGCTGATCCGTTTCGACACCAATGTGCGCGGCCTGCCCATGACCTTCCGCGCCGAACAGGGCACCCAGAGGGTGCGAATCGGCGAGACCGGCATGGCCTTCTTCGACGTGACCAACACCTCGGACCGTCCGATTTCGGCGACGGCGGCCTATAATGTGGTTCCGGAACGGGCGGGTCCGTATTTCCAGAAGCTGCAGTGCTTCTGCTTCGAGGGGCAGACCATCCAGCCCGGCCAGACGATGAAATTCCCCGTCCAGTATTTCGTGGCCCCCGAAATGGCGACCGATCGCGAGAGCCGCGGGGTGCAGGAGATCACCCTCAGCTACACCTTCTACCCCACCCAAGGGTTCGATCAGGCCGCAAACACGGGTTCGGACACTGGCGTAGCCGGATAGGCGACGCTATAGCCTGCCTCACACGACTCTCGACTGTTGCAAGAGACCCAGATGGCCGACGCACACGCCGCTCCGCATCACGACTATCACCTGGTCAATCCCAGCCCCTGGCCGCTGATCGCCTCGATCGCGACCACGATCATGATGGTCGGGGCCGTGGTGTGGATGAAGGGCCTTGTCGGCCCTGACGCCGGCCCGATCGCGACCGCCCTGCTGTCCGACGGCAAGGCCGCCCTGTTCTTCGCGGGCCTGGCCGGCGTGATGTTCGCCGCCTTCGCCTGGTGGGCGGATGTCATCAAGGAAAGCAAGGCCGGCGATCACACCCCGGTCGTCTCGATCGGCCTGCGCTACGGCATGATCATGTTCATCGCCTCCGAGGTGATGTTCTTCGCCGCCTTCTTCTGGATCTTCTTCGAAATGGCGGTCTTCAACGAGGCCCGCGCCCACATCCCCGAGATCAGCAACTGGGCCGACACGGCCGCCGCCTGGTCGACCTGGCCGCCCAAGGGCATCGAGACCCTGGACGCCTGGCATCTGCCGCTGCTGAACACCGTCATCCTGCTGCTCAGCGGCACGACGGTGACCTGGGCCCACCACGCCCTGCAGGTCGGCGACCGCAAGGCGGCCCGGACCGGCCTGATCATCACCGTCCTGCTCGGCGTCCTGTTCACCGCGGTGCAGGTCTATGAGTACCAGCACATTCTCCACGAGAACCTGTTCTTCAACGAGGAAGCGGCGAACTCGGGGCTCTATGGCTCGATCTTCTTCATGGCGACCGGCTTCCACGGTTTCCACGTCCTGCTCGGCACCATCTTCCTGCTCGTCTGCCTGCTGCGCCTGATGGCCGGCCAGATGACCCCGCAGAAGCATTTCGGCTTCGAGGCGGCCGCCTGGTACTGGCATTTCGTGGACGTGGTCTGGCTGTTCCTCTTCGCCTTCGTCTACGTCACCTTCGGGTGACGGACGGCCCCACAGGGCTTGATCTTGAACCGGCGCGGATCGACCCGATCCGCGCCGGACTTCTTTGTCGCTGTCCCAACTGCGGCAAGGGGCCGCTGTTCTCGGGCTTCCTCAAGGTGGTCGACCGCTGCGCTGCCTGCGGCTTTGACTTCACCCGGCTGAACACCGGCGACGGCGCCGCCATCTTCATCATGCAGATCGCCGGCGGCATCGTCGTCTTCAGCGCCCTGTTCGTGCAGGTCGCGTACAATCCGCCCATCTGGGCCATGCTGGTCGTCGCCCTGCCCATGGTCGCCGGCCTGTCGCTGGGGCTGATGCGGCCCGGCAAGGGGGTGATGATCGCCCTTCAGATGCGCAACAAGTCGGGACAGTCGCGCCATGACAGCTGAGGCGAAACGCGCCCGCTTTCCGTATGGCCTGACCCTCGCGGCCCTGCTGGCCCTCGCCCTGCTGTGCGGCCTCGGCGTCTGGCAGGTGCAGCGGATGCAGTGGAAGAACGGCCTGATCGACCAGGCCGAGGCCGCCGCCGGCCTCCCGCCCGCGCCGATCGCTTCAGTGATGGCCCTCGACGACCCCGCTTTCCGCAAGGTCGCCATCGACTGTCCGGGACTGGCGACGGCCCCTTACGTCGAACTGCAGACCATCCACGACGGCGAGCCGGGGGTCAGGCTGATCTCGGCCTGCCGCCCCGCAGGCTTCCCGACGGCCTTCCTGATCGACCGCGGCTTTGTCGCCGAGACCATTTCCGCCCGCCCGCCCGTCGCGGCCTCGACGGCGTCCTTCCCCGTGGTGGCCGAGGTGCGCGAGACGCCGCCGCCGGGTCCGATGGCGCTGCCTGTCGACAAGGGCCGGTTCTTCGCGCGGGACATGGCCGGCATGGCCGAGGCCCTCGGCGTCGCCGACCCTGACCCCAACACCCTGTTCGCCCTGACCTCCTCCAATCCGGAGTGGCAGGCGCTCCAGCCGTCGGCCCCGCCGGCGGCCTTCTCGAACAATCATCTCGGCTATGCGTTGACCTGGTTCGGGCTGGCGCTGGCGCTGGTCGGTTTCTACATCGTCCTGCTCCGTAGGAAGCTCACCTCCTGACCGCCACGCTCCACACCCTGTCCAACGGCGTCCGTGTCGTCTGTGATCCCATGCCCGGCCTGCGCACCCTGGCCCTGACCGTCGCCGTGCGCGGCGGGGCCAAGTGGGAGACAGAGGCCACATCCGGCTGGTCCCACTGCCTCGAACATCTGGTGTTCAAGGGCGCGGGCGAGATGGGCGCGCGCGAGATCGTCGAGCGGATCGAGGCCGAGGGCGGATCGCTGAACGCCTCCACCGGCTATGAGCGCACCAGTTTCGAGGTCCGCGCCCTGCACGGCTCCCTGCCGCTGGCCATGCAGGTGGTCTCCGACCTCGTCTTCCGCCCCAGTGGTGGCCCAGGAGATCGCCGAGGCCTTCGACACGCCCGACGACCACGTCTTCGAAATGGCCCAGACCCGCGCCTTCGAGGGCCAGCCGCTGGGGCGGCCGATCCTGGGCTCCGTGAAGAGCCTGAAGCCCATCACCCGCGCCTCCATCGGGGACTGGCGCGCCCGCCTGTATTCGCCGGACCGGATGGTCGTGGCCGTATCCGGCGCGGTGGACGAGACCGAGCTTCTGGCCCTGGCCGAGCGCTGGTTCGGCGGCGAGGTCTCGACCCGGGCCGATGCGCCCGATTCGCCCCGTTTCACCGGCGGCGAGGCGGCCCTGACCCGGCGGATCGAACAGGCCAATATCGTCTTCCAGCTGCCTGCGCCGTCGGCCATGGACCCGGCCTATGCCGCGACCCGGCTGATGACCGAGATCCTCGGCGGCGGCATGGCCTCGCGGCTGTTCCAGAGCGCCCGCGAGGAGCGTGGCCTGGCCTATGCCATCGACGCCTATCACGAGCCCTATGAGGACGCGGGCCTGCTGGGCATCTACGCCGGGGCCGCCGCCGACCGCGCCGTCGAACTGGCGCGGGTGTGCGCGACCGAGCTGAAGGCCCTGGCCGAGACCGGGCCGACCGCCGCTGAACTCTCCCGCGCCAAGGCCGTGCTCAACGCCGGCCTGTGGATGTCGGATGAAAGCCCCGCCGCCCGCGCCGGCCGCGCCGCGGCCCAGGTGCTGATCTTCGGGGCCCTGATCCCGTCGCAGACCATGTCGGAACGGACCCTGGCCCAGACGATCGACACGGTCCGGAGCGCCGCCGCCGCCTCGCTGGCCGCCGGACGCTGTGCCACGGCCGTTCTGGGCCCCAAGGCCGCCGCCCCCGCGGGCGCGGCGTTCAGGGAAGCCCTGTTCGGGTAGCGATCAGCCGTCAGACGCCCGCGCCCGGCGGTGGGCTGTCCCGAAAGCGCTGTTGTGGTATTCTTTCCGGATGACCGCGCTGAAAGTCACGCTCGTCGAACCGCTGGACCAGTTCGTTCAGGACCAGGTCGCCTCGGGTGCCTATCCCGATGCCGACGCCGTGGTGTCAGCAGGGCTTCGCCTGCTTGAAACCGGCGCCGATGACGAAGCCGAGAAGATGCGGCGTTTCCTGTCCCGGGTGCGGACGGGCCTTGACCAGCTGGATCGTGGAGACGGCGTCGAGGTCACCGATCTGAATGCCTGGTTTGATGCACTTGAGGCCAAGGCGCTCGGTCGCTGATGCGTCTGGTCGTCGCGCCGGCCGCTGAAGCCGATTTCGACGAGATTATCCGCGCCAGTGCCGAGACCTTCGGAGAAGACGCGGCTCATCGCTATCGCCTGTTGATCCAGCAGGCCTTTGCCGATGTCCTCGCGCGACCGGATCGACCTGTCGCGAAGGACATGCCCGCCGATTTGCGCCTCTATCCGATCCGGCACAGCCGGCTCGGGGTCCCGGCGCCGGACCGCGTCGGTCGGTCTCGCCATGTCCTCGTTTACCGTCGTCTGGGGGATCGTCTCGAGATCATTCGCATTCTCCACGACCGCATGGACATCCCCGCGCGACTGAATGACTCCATGCAGCCGCCGGGGGAATGATCGAACCATCGCCAACCGCGTGGCAGCGCCGGGGAGTTCACCCGGCCAGAACACTGCGCTAAAACCACCCCATGGCCCTGCTGGACTGGATCAACGAAGCGACCGGGCCGGTGGTGAAGGGCCGGGGGGTGACCCTGCGTCCGCCGCGCCTGTCCGATCATGAGGCCTGGGCGGCCGAGCGGCTGGCGTCACACGCCTGGCTGCAGCCGTGGGAGCCGCTCTGGCCCGAGGACGACCTGACCCGCGCGGCCTTCAAGCGCCGCCTGTCGATCTACAGCCGCGAAATGGAGGCCGGGAACGCCTGGCCCTTCTTCATCTTCGCCGATTCGGACCAGTCGCTGGTCGGAGCCATTACCCTGTCCAACGTCCGCCGCGGCGTCGCCGAGACGGGGACGCTGGGCTACTGGATCGGGCGGAATTTCGCGGGCCGGGGCTACGGTACGGCCGCGGTGCGGGCCATGGTCGCCTGGGCCTTCCACGACCTGAACCTGCACCGGGTCGAGGCGGCCTGCGTGCCGGCGAACGCCCCCTCGCGCCGCGTGCTCGAAAAGACCGGATTTATGCTTGAGGGACAGGCCCGGGCTTATCTCAAAATTAACGGCGCTTGGGCAGATCATCTCCTGTTCGGCGTCGTTAACGACGGGGCCGGGCGCGGCGGCTGATTCCGGCCGTCCTGTCGGGACCTGTCAGGCGTTTGAACACTCGCTCCAGAAGTCTGGCCTGGGACGCGACGACCGCCATTGAGGCGCTGGCCGCCGCGGACACCGCCCTGTGGATATGGACGCCGTCCGACGACCAGATGCGCTTTACCGGCGCGACCCGGGCGCTGGGCCTCGGCCCGCTGGCGCCGGAGTGTTCGGGCGCCGCCTTCACCGCCGTGGCCATCCCGCAGGACCGGTCGCTGGCCGAAAAGATTCTCAAGCCGCAGGCCGAGGGCACCGAGGTCGCCGTACGCCTGCGCATGCGGGATTCGGAAACCTGCATCTGGCGTGGTGTCTGGCTGGAGGATGGTCTGCGGGCGGCCGGCGTTGTGGCTCTCGAGACCAAATTCGCCGCCTCCCACCTTGACCGGCTGACGGGACTTCTGGACCGGCGCACCTTCCTCGCCCGCGCCGGCGAGCAGCTGACCCAGCCCGGCGACTATGAGCTGGTGGTGGCCGACGTGGATCGCCTGCGCCGCCTCAACGAGGCCTTGGGGCATGAGCGCACCGATCTGGTCCTCGCCGCGCTCGGCTCGCGCCTGAACGCCGCCTTCGCCCATGACGCCAACGCCGCCCGTATCGGCGAGGATGAGTTCGCCGTCCTGGCCCCGCGCGGAACCGGCACCGTCGCCGAGCGTGTGCGCGAGGCGCTGGAACAGCCGCTGCGCGTCGCCGGTTTCGACATCTATCCGACCGTCTCGATCGGCTCGGCCCAGGCCGAGGGCGGGCCCGACGCGCCCGATCCCGCCGAAATGCTGCGCCGGGTCGAACTGGCCGTCGAACAGGCCAAGACGGCGGGCCGCGGCGGCGTGGCCGCCTATGGGCGGGCGCTGGAGAGCGACAGCCTGTCCCGGCTGGCCCTGGAAGCCGACCTGCGCAACGCCTTCGTACGCGGCGAGATCGAGCCCTTTTACCAGCCGATCGTGAACCTGCTGACTGGCGCCGTGGCCGGGTTCGAGGCCCTGGCCCGCTGGCGTCACCCCAAACGCGGTCTGGTCCCGCCCGACGAATTCCTGGGTCTGGCCGACGAAATGGGCCTGATGAACGACCTCGGCCTGCTGATGATGACCCAGGCCTCGCGCCAGCTGGCCGAATGGCTGGGCCGGCATCCGTCGGCGGGCAAGCTGTTCTGCAGCGTCAACCTGTCGGTCGGCGAGATCGAACGGCCCAATCTGGTCGAGGACGTCACCCGCATCATCGCTGACGCCGGCCTGCCCAAGGGCGCGCTGAAGCTGGAGGTCACCGAGGGCGACATCATGCGCGACACCTCGCGCGCCGCCGAGACCCTGACCCGGCTGCGCGCGGCCGGCGCCTCGCTGGCGCTCGACGACTTCGGCACCGGTTTCAGCTCCCTGACCTGGCTGGCCAAGCTGCCGTTCGATACGCTGAAGATCGACCGCTATTTCGTTCTGACCATGGACAAGG
>LNFM01009517.1_pt1 | contig 14099 bp, 16 predicted proteins | sample 596031 | NCBI WGS metagenome assembly LNFM01 (sample SAMN04254537, study PRJNA301005) | activated carbon metagenome | isolation source: dual media filters at the Ann Arbor, Michigan drinking water treatment plant | place: USA: Ann Arbor
CCGCGCTCGATCATGCGGCTGGCGATGTCCATGCCGTTGAGGAAGGCGAGGCAGGCGTTGGCGACGTCGAAGTTCTGGCAGTTCTCGCCCAGGCCCAGGTTGCCCGAGACGATGGACGCGGTGGACGGCTCGAGGAAGTCGCGGCTGACCGAGGTGTTCACCAGCAGGCCGATCTTCTCGCGCGGCACGCCGGCGTCGGCCAGGGCCTTCTCGGCGGCCAGGGTGGCGGCATCGGAGGCCTGGGTTTCGTCGTCCCAGAGGCGGCGGGCGAAAATGCCGGCGATGTCCTGCAGCACGTCGGTCTTGATGCCCAGCCGGTCCATGGTGGGCTGCAGCTGGGCATTGAGGTCGGCGGAGCTCAGGCGATGCGGGGCATCGATGTGGGCGAGGCCGGCGATGGAGACGTGCTGGAACAGCATGGGCAGGATTCGCCTTGAGGGAAACCCGTCAAAGTTACCTGTTTACAACCGTCCTCTCAACTTCCGCGGCCCCGGATGTGAAGAACCGTGCCCGGCGCCTCAGTCCGCGATCGGGTAGGTCTCGGCCTCGCCCTCGGCCGCCGCGGGGGCCGACGGGGCGCGGGTGGAGACGCTGGCCGTGCCGCAGCGGAAGGCCAGGAAGCGCTGTTCGCCGTCCACCGGCTGGTTCTTGGGCTGCACGGTGTCGGCACCCAGGCTGGGGGCCTCGTTGCGGGCCAGGGTCTCGAGCTCGTCGCGGACCTTGAGGTCGTTGCGGTCGTAGGGACCCAGGCGGTTCTTCACCGAGACCGACACTTCGCCCCGCTTGGCGCAGGCCGAGAGGTTCTGGTCGGCGCGGGCCACGCGCACGTCCTTGGCGCCGGGCGCCATCTTCACCCACGTGCAGGCGGAGGCGAGGGGGATCAGCAGCAGGACCAGGGCAAGCTTGCGCACGTTGTCTCTCCAAAAGGACACGGGCGGGATTGTCGCCCCGCCCGTGCTGAACCGGCAATGAGTTTGCCCGCTTACTTCGCGGCGGCCACCGGCTTGCCGTCGGCATCCACCACCTGCACGTCGCCGAGGTCGAGCGCGCGGACGCCGGCCTCGATCTTGGACAGGTCGCCCACGATCACCCAGGTCAGGGCCTCGGGCTGGATGGTCTTGGCGGCCTGCTGCACCACGGCCGGGGTCAGGGCCTCGATCTCGGCGCGGCGGCGGACCACGTAGTCATCGGGACGCTGGTAGCGGACGATGCCGCCGATGGCGCCGAGCACGGCGTTGGCGGTTTCGTACGAGCCCGGCAGGCTGCGGATCTCGGTGGCCTGGATCTTGGCCACTTCGGCCGGCGCCGCCGGCACCTGGCCGGTGGTGTACTCGGTGATCTCGCGCTTGAGCTCGGCGATCGACTCGCTGGTCTTGTCGATCTGCACCGCGGCGAAGGCGATCCAAGGACGCTGGCCCAGCGCGGCCTGCACGAAGCTGTAGGAGCCGTAGGCCCAGCCCTTGTCCTCGCGCAGGTTCATGTTCAGGCGCGAGCTGAACTCGCCGCCCAGCACCGCGTTGGCAATCTCGAGCTCGGTGGCCTGGTCGTCGCGGGTCGAGGGCACCAGCTGGCCGACGTAGACGTTGGCCTGGATGGCGCCCGGCTGGTCGACCAGGAACACGCGCGGCTTGGCCGGCAGGGCCACCGCGGGGATGGCGGCCGGCGCCGCGGCCTGGCCTTCGCCCTTCCAGCTGCCCAGGTGCTTCTCAAGCACCGGGGTGATCTCGGCCAGCGTGGTGTCGCCGACGATGACCAGGGTGGCGCCTTCCGGACGCACCCAGCGCTGGTGGAAGGCCACCAGGTCGTCGCGGGTCAGCGAGGCGATCGAGGCTTCGGTGCCCGAGCCGCTGAACGGGATCGCGTACGGGTGGTTTTCACCGTACATCAGGGGCGGCAGCAGGCGCAGGGCAGCCGCGTTCGGGCGGGCCTTCTCCTGCTTGATGCCGGCGATCCAGCTCTGGCGGACGCGCTCGATTTCCTTCTGGTCGAAGCGCGGCTCGCGCAGCATGGTGGCGAACAGGGCGACGGAGTCGTCCAGGTTCTCCTTCAGCGCCGACAGATAGGCACTGCCGCCGTCGAGGTTGGCGGACGAGCCCAGGTTGGCGCCCAGGGCCTCGGCGCGGTCGCCGAAGCTCAGGGCGTCGTAGTCGCCGGCGCCTTCGTCGAGCATGCCCATCGTGAAGCTGGAAGTGCCCAGCTTGCCGCCCAGGTCGGCCGCGTAGCCGCCGTCGAGCAGCAGGTTCATCTGCACCACGGGCAGGCCCGGGCGCTCGGCCAGGATCACCTTCATGCCGTTGCTGAGCTCGGCGCGCTGCAAGGCCGGGAAGGCGAGGGCGGGGAAGGTCTCGGTGGTGGGCACGCCCTTGCTGCGGTCCACGCCGGTCTCGACCACGGTGTACTTCTTGTCGGCGGCGGGCACGGCGGTGGCCGCCGGCGGGGTCACGCTGGGCTCCTCGACGGTGGGCACGCGCTCGCCCGGGGTGACGACGATGGTGTGGTCGCCCTTCGACAGCCAGCGGCGGCCGGTGGCGAGCAGGTCCTTCGCGGTAGCCGTCTCGAGCGTGCGCAGGCTGTCGCGGAAGCAGCCCGGGTCGCCGGCGAACACGGCGCACTCGGCCAGCGCGTCGGCCTTGCCGCCGAAGCCGCCGATGCGCTCGATGCCGCGCACGAAGCCGGCCTTGTAAACGGTGCGCGCCTGCTCGAGCTCGGCGGCGGTCGGGCCGTCGGCGAGGATCTTCGCCAGCTCTTCGTCCAGCGCCTTCTCGACGGTGGCGACGTCCACGCCCTGCTTCACGTCCACCTGGATGAAGAACAGGCCGCCCAGCAGGTTCGGCCAGGCCGCGGCGGACACGTTGTCGGCCAGCTTGTCCTCGAACACCAGGCGCTTGTCGAGGCGCGAGCTGCGCGAGCCGCCCAGCACCTGCGCCAGCAGCTGCAGGTGCTCGACGTCGGGCTTGCCGTATTCGGCGGTGTTCCAGGCGCGGTAGACGCGCGCCTGCGGCACCTTGTCGGTGAAGGTGTCGCGGGTGGAGGTGGTGCGCGGCGCCGGGTCGACCTTGGGCTGGGCCATAGTCGGGCCGGCCGGGATGTCGCCGAAGTACTTCATCGCCTTCTCGCGGGCGGTGGCGACGTCGATGTCGCCGGCCAGCACCAGCACGGCGTTGTTCGGCCCGTACCAGGTCTTGAAGAAGCGCTTGACGTCATCGAGCGAGGCGGCGCTCAGGTCGGACATCGAGCCGATGGTGGTCCAGCTGTAGGGATGGCCCTTCGGGTAGCTGGCCTTGAGCAGGCGCTCGAAGACCTGGCCGTAGGGCTGGTTCTCGCCCTGGCGCTTTTCGTTCTGCACCACGCCGCGCTGCTCGTCGAGCAGGTCCTGCGTGACCGCGCCGAGGAAGTGGCCCATGCGGTCGGACTCCATCCAAAGCGCCATGTCGAGCGCGGTGGTGGGCACGTTCTGGAAGTAGTTGGTGCGGTCGGAGTTGGTGGTGCCGTTCTGGTCGGTGGCGCCGACCAGCTCGAAGGGCTCGAAGAACTCGCCCTTGTAGTTCTCGCTGCCCTGGAACATCAGGTGCTCGAACAGGTGCGCGAAGCCGGTGCGGCCCGGCAGTTCGTTCTTGGCGCCGACGTGGTACCAGATGTTGACCGCGACGATCGGCGCCTTGCGGTCGGTGTGCACGATCACGCGCAGGCCGTTGGGCAGGGTGAACTGCTCGAAGGCGATGTCGGCGACCAGCGCGGGTTGGGCCTGTTCCTTGGCCACGACGTCCGGGGAGTACAGCGGCGAGAGGCTGGCGACGGCGAGGCCGACGGCAAGGGCAAGCGCGCTGGCGCGCGGACGGCGGATCGAGGTCATGGGCTACCTTGTAGGCTGACTTCCGGCACATGCCGGGGGATTCGGATGCTAGCCTGCCTTGACGGTCCTTACACTAGGCCGAAGGCCATAGTGGCGACGCAATGAGCACATCACCTTCACAGCGCGTTGTTGTCACCGGCGCCAGCCGCGGCCTGGGCCTGGAGTTCGTGCGCCAGTTGCTGGCGCGCGGCGCGCGCGTGGTCGCGACCTGCCGTCGGCCGGCTTCGGCCGACGAGCTTGCGGCGTTGGCGAAAGTGCATTCCGGGCGGCTGCAGGTGCTGGCGCTGTCGGTGGACGACGAGGCCAGCCGCCAGGCCTTCGTGCAGGCGCTGGCCGGCATGCACGAGGGGCTCGACCTGCTGGTGAACAACGCCGGCGTGCTCGAGCGCGGCGAACGCTTCGGCGAGCTGCGCGCGGACGTGATGGCGCGCACCTTCGCCACTAACGTCACCGGGCCGATGCTGCTCGCGCAGGCGCTGGCGCCGCTGCTGGCGCGCGGCACGCGCCCGCGCGTGCTCAACCTCGGTTCGAAACTGGGCTCGATCGCGTCCACCGCGACCTTCGGCACGCCCAGCTACAACATCAGCAAGGCCGCGCTGAACATGGCCGGCGTGCTGATGGCGCACGCGATGAACCCGATGGGCATCGGCGTGATCACCGCCAGCCCTGGCTGGGTGCGCACGGCGATGGGCGGCGAGGGCGCCGAGCTTTCCGCTGATGAGTCGGTGCGCAGCCTGCTGACGCTGGTCGATGACGTTCCGGGCGTGCCGGCCGGTGTTTTCCTGAATCGAAACGGAGAAACGCTGCCATGGTGAAGCGACTGCTGGTGCTGGCCTGCCTGTTCGCGCCGCTGCCGGCGCTGGCCTCGCTCACCTTCGAGGAAGGCGTGGCGCGCGAGCCCGGCAGCGATCGCCTGCTTTACCGCGAGCAGCACCTGGTGCGGCGCCAGGACGGCGAGCCGACCGAACGCCTGGTCATCTACCGCTGCGGCGACGGCACGCCGTTCGCACGCAAGCGGGTGGACTATCGCGGTTCCTCGGTGGCGCCGGAGTTCGTGTTCGAGGATGCGCGCATCGGCTATCGCGAGGGCCTGCGCCGCCGCACCGGCGTCGAATCGCTCTGGGTTCGCGAAGGCCAGGGCGAGGCCGAGCGCAGTGCGCCCCTGCAGGACGATGCGCGCCTGGTCGCCGATGCCGGCTTCGACGAGTTCATCCGCGACAACTGGACGCCGCTGGTGGCGGGCGAGTCGGTGCCGCTGCGGTTCGCGGTGCCGTCGCGGCTGCAGTCGCTGGGCTTCAAGGTGAACCGGCAGGGCAGCGCGCAGCTCGGCGGCGAGCCGGCCGAGACCTTCCGGCTTCGGCTGGGTGGCCTGCTGGGCTGGATCGCGCCGCACATCGACGTCGCCTACGGCCGCGACAGCCGCCGCCTGCTGCGCTTCGAAGGCCTGAGCAACCTGCGCGACGACGATGGCGAATCGCAGCTGGTCGCACGCATCGAGTTCCCGACCCCGGCGCGCGCCGCGACCGAGGCGCAGTGGCAGGCCTTCGCGGGCCAGCCGCTGTCCGCCTGCCGCGTCCGCGCCTGAACCCGGACACCGGCGGACACCCGCCGGACACACGCAAGCGCCTGTTTTCAAAGGCCGGGGTGGCTGGCACGGAACCTGCTGTGCCTTGGCCATCCCGCCACGGACATCGACCATGCGCTTCGCCACGCCGCTCCGCCGCAGCCTTTCCGCCCTCCCCCTGCTGGCCGTTGCGGTCGCCGCCTTCTTGCCTTCTCCGCCGGTTCCAGCCGTGGTTTCCGCCGCCGCGGCGATGGAAGCCGGTTGCGGCCAGGCCGAGCCGGTCGGCGCACTGGGCCTGGCGCGCATGCCCGGCGACCTGGGCACCCTGGGACGACGGCTGCGCTGCGCGGGCTGAGGCGCGGGCGATAATGCCGGGATGATCAACGTCATCCTGTTCGAACCGGAGATCCCGCCCAACACCGGCAATGTGATTCGCCTCTGCGCGAACACCGGCGCGGCGCTGCACCTGGTCGAGCCGCTGGGCTTCGACTTCGAGGACGCGAAGCTGCGGCGCGCGGGCCTGGACTACCACGAGTTCGCCAGCGTGCGGCGGCATGCCTCGCTGGCGGCGTGCCTGGAGGCCCTGGGGCATCCGCGCGTGTTTTCGTTCAGCGCGCGTTCCAGCGTTCGCTTCGATTCGGTGCGGTACCAAGGCGGGGACGCCCTGTTGTTCGGACCGGAGACGCGCGGGCTTCCCGCACACGTCATCGATGCGATCCCCGAGGCGCAACGCCTGCGTTTGCCGATGCGCGCGGGCCAGCGCAGCCTGAATTTGTCCAACGCCGTGGCGGTCGCGGTGTTCGAAGCCTGGCGGCAACATGAATACGAGGGATCGCTTGGGCATGACTGATGGCAGGGCAAGGGCGAAAACAGCGAGTCGTTAATCCTCCGTTACTTTGCGATTCGCATACTGCGCCCCAGTCCGACGCATTCCGGTGCGGCGGGCGCCCCCACAAAAAAAGGATTCATCCCATGAAGCGTTCCCTCATTGCCCTGGTCCTCGCTGCCGCCATCCCGTTCTCGGCGCAGGCTGACGACAAGCTCAGCTACACCTACATCGAAGGCAACTACAACTACGTCGACGCCGACGGTGGCGCCGAGGCCGATGGTTTCGGCGTGCGCGGTTCGTTCGAGTTCGGCAAGTCCGGCTTCTACGGCTTCGGCGGCTGGAACCAGGTCGAGATCGACGGCATCAACGTCGACGTCGACAGCACCGAGCTGGGCCTGGGCTACGCCCACGGCCTGTCGGACAACCTGGACCTGATCTCCGAGATCGCCTGGAACGACATCGACGTCGACGGCTTCGGCAGCGAAGATGGCTACCGCGCCTCGGTCGGCCTGCGTGGTTCGTTCACCAAGAACTTCGAGGGCCTGATCAAGGCCAACTACAACGACGGCGACAACGCCGACGGCGACTTCACCGGCACCATCGGCGCCCAGTACAAGTTCAACCAGACCTGGGGCATGGTCGGCGAAGCCACCTTCGGCGACAACGGCGAGACCTACCTGGTCGGCCTGCGCGCCAGCTTCTGATCCATCGCGCCACCGCAACAAGGAAAAGCCCGGCTCACGCCGGGCTTTTTTTCGCCCGAACCAAATGAACCTGGTTCATTTGATTTGGGTGGCGGCGAGGGCGAGGGACAGGGCGCAGGCCAGGAGCAGCCAGGCGCAGAGCACGGCGCCCCCGGCGGCGGTTCGCGCAGGCGCGTCAAGCGACACGTCGCGGGCGGCGGCGTGGGCGGCACGAAGCAGGCGGGGCGCGTGGCGCCACACTGGCGTCGCGGGCAGGCCGCGCGCGACGGCGAACTCGGCCAGCAGGTGCAGCACGGTGGCGGTGAGCACGACGACCGCCAGCAACAGGACGCCGACCAGGACGATCATCGCGGCTTACTCGAACAGGCCTTCGGGATACTCGGGCTTCTGTTCGCGCGAGAGCAGCATCTTCAGGCCTTCGATCGGGGTGATCTCGTCGTGCAGCACGCGGTGCACCAGCGACGAGATCGGCAGCTCGATGCCGTGGCGGTCGCCCAGGCGCATCACTTCGTCGGCGGTCTGCACCGATTCAACCACCTGGCCGATCGCGGCCACGGCCTCGGCGATCGACTGGCCGCGGCCCAACGCCAGGCCCAAACGGCGATTGCGGGAAAGATCGCCGGTGCTGGTCAGCACCAGGTCGCCCAGGCCGGCCAGGCCCATCAGCGTTTCCGCGCGACCGCCGAGCGCGACATTCAGGCGCAGCATTTCATTCAGGCCGCGGGTGATCAGGCCGGCGCGCGCGTTCAGGCCCAGCTGCATGCCGTCGGCGATGCCGGTGGCGACCGCCAGCACGTTCTTCATCGCACCGCCCAACTCGGCGCCGAGCATGTCGGTGCCGGTGTAGGCGCGGAAGGTGGGGCCGTGCAGCGCCTCGGCGACCTGGCGCGTGAAGTCCTCGTCGTCCGAATGCACGGTGACGGCGGTGGGCAGGCCCTGCGCCACTTCCTTGGCGAAGGACGGACCGGTGACCACGGCCAGCGGCACGCCGGGGCCCAGCACGTCGCCGGCGACCTCATGCAGGAAGCGGCCCGAACCGGGCTCGAAGCCCTTGGTCGCCCACGCCACGCCGGCGTGCGCGCGGCGATGCGGCGCGAGCGCGCGCAGGGTTTCGGTGAAGGCGTGGCTGGGCGTCACCACCAGCACCAGGTCGGCGCCCGCGACGGCCTGGCCCAGGTCGCCGGTGGCAACCAGGGTTTCGGGCAGCGGGATGCCGGGCAGGTAGCGGGTGTTCTCGTGCTGGCCGTTGATCGACGCGACCTGGGCCGCATCGCGGCCCCAGATCACGGTTGGGTGGCCGTTGCGCGCGATCAGCGACGCCAGCGCCGTACCCCAGGACCCGGTCCCGAGGACGGCGATGGCCGGCTTGGCGGTGCTCATGGGCGCCGCGCCGGGATCAGGCGTTGCCGCCCTCGGGGAGCTGCGCGGCCTGGGCCTGCGCCTGCTCGGCGCGACGACGCAGGCCTTCGGCGTACAGGCCCTCGAAGTTGATCGGCTGCAGGTAGAACGGCGGGAAGCCGCCCTGCACGACCAGGTCGCTGATGGTCTGGCGCACGTACGGGAACAGCACGTTCGGGCAGTAGGTGCCCAGCATCATGTCCAGGGTGCGCTCGTCGAAGCCCGCCAGGCCGAACAGGCCAGCCTGCTCGACTTCGGCCAGGTAGATGGTCTTGTCTTCGATCTTGCAGGTCAGCGTGATGCCCAGGGCGACCTCGAACAGGCCTTCGGCGATGCGGGCGACCTTCTGGTTGAGGTTCAGCTCGAGGTTCGGCTGGCCCTGCTCGTTGAAGACGTGCGGCGAGTTCGGCACCTCGAAGGACACGTCCTTGACGTAGATCTTCTGGATGGTGAACTGCGCCTGGTCGGCGCCGGCGGCGCCATTGTTCTGCTCGGCCATTACGGCAACTCCGGTCTGAAAGTCGTGGAAAGGTCGGCGATTATCGCACGCCGGGCGGGGCTCAGGCCTTGCCCTTGGCCAGCGGCAGGCCTGCGGAGGTCCAGGCGCCGATGCCGCCATCGAGCACGCTGACCTGCTTGAAGCCGGCCTTGACCAGCTTCTGGGCCGTGCCCGCGGCGGTCACGCCGGCCGCGCACACCAGCACCACCGGCGATTCCTTGGCCTTGGCCAGCAGTTTGCCGTCCGGGTCCACCTGGCTCGGCAGCAGGTGCCTGGCGCCGATGATGTGGCCCTTCTCGAATTCGGCCTGGGCGCGCAGGTCCACCACCAGGGCGTTGTCGCGGTTGATCAGGTCGGTGAGCTGGGCCGGGGTGACGCCCTTGAAGCCGCGGAACAGCCGCATGACCTCGGTGACCACCAGGGCCAGGGTCAGGCCGGCGAAGGCGATCGACAGCAGGGGGTTTTGTTGGGCGAACTCGAGCAGGCGATCCATGGCGGGCGGGCGGTTCCTACGGCAGGGGCGGCATTATGGGCGCCGCCGCGGCCGCGGGCAAAGCCGGGTCAGCGGGTGGCGTCCAGGTCGGGCAAGCCGGACATCAGCCACCAGCGCTTGGCCTCGGCGTCCCAGCGCCAGGTCTGGCGGTCGGTGATGACCTTCTCGACCTGGGTATTGCGGTTGACCAGGCGGATCTCAACCACCTGTTCGTAGGTGCCCGGGGCCGGCTCGGCGCCGGACTTGACCTCGTAGCCCGAGACCTGGAACTGCTTGTAGCGCTCTTTCTCGAGGTCGGTCAGCGGGTTGGCCTCGAGCAGGGCCGGATCGATGAAGCCCATGGCGACGTCGAAGTCGCCCCAGCGCACGGCGCTCACGTAGTGGTAGAGCGTCTGGTCGCGGGGACTGCGCTGCACGGCCTGGCTGGCGCAGGCGGCGAGGACGACCAGCCCGAGGGCCAGCGCGAGGCGAGGGAGGCGATGGGCGTTCATGCGGCCATTATGCACAAAGGCCGCGGGGCTGCCCCGCGCCCGTCAGGGCGCCCGCAAGGCCGCGAACCGGCCGCTGAACTCCGCCACCGTGGCACCTTCGGGGTCGATGACCCGGGCCATCAGCTGGGCGCGGGCCCGGCCGCGCTCGCGGTAGCTGCGCAGGAAAGCGTCCCAGTCGGTGCCCTCGTCCAGCCAGGCTTCGGCACCGAGGTCGGCGACCAGTGGCTTGAGGTACTTCAGCTGGCTGTCGGCGACGTACACCTCGGCCTTGATGCCTTCGGCGCCCAGGCGCAGCGTGAGCAGGCCCCAGGCCGCCAGGGTCGCGATCGAGGCCATGCTGCCTCCGAACACCGTGCCCTTGTCGTTGATGTTGGCCGCCAGCGGCGCCCGCAGCCGCAGGCGCTGGCCGTCCCAGCCGGCGCTGCGGATGCCCATGGCCGCGACGGGCGGCATGGCGTGGTAGCAGGCGTCGAGTTCTTCGAGGGTCTTCATTCGGTGACGTCGTCCAAGGGGCTGTGCGAAGCTGGGGCATGGCCAAACCGAACCCAGCGCCGGTGTTGGCGGGATGGTATGTCATCTCGCTGCGTCCCTCGGGCGCACACGGCCCGGTGCGGCGTGCGGCGGCCGCCTTGGGCGCGCGGGTGTTGCCGGTCTCTACGCTGCGGCTGCTGTCGATGGATGCAGGGGTGGCCCTGGATGCCGCGCTGGCCTGTTCGATCGTGGTTTTCACCAGCCCGGCGGCGGTGCGGTTCGCGCGGGCGCAGCGGCCCTTGGTCGACGCGCCGGACCAGGTTTGGCTGGCGGTGGGCAGCGGCACGGCCACCGCCCTGCGCCAGGCCGGCATCGGATCGGTGCGGATGCCGCCCGACCGCGCCGATTCGGAAGGCCTGCTGGCGCTGCCGGAGCTGCAGTCGCTGCGCGGCCAGCCCGTGGGCCTGGTCACGGCCCCCGGCGGCCGCGGCCTGATCGGCGAAACCCTGGCCCACCGCGGCGCGCTGGTCCACCTGGCCGAGGTCTATCGGCGCGAGCCGCTGATGCCAAGCGCGTCCCGCACGGGACTGATCCTGGCCCTGCCCGAGTCTTCGGCGCTGCTGGTGACCAGCATCGAAGCCTTCGACGCACTGTGGTCGCGGCTGGGCGAGCCCACGCGGCAGGTGCTCCGGCGGCGCCCGGTCGTCGCCAGCAGCCCGCGGCTGGCGGCGCGCCTGGCGGAAGAAGCCTTCGCGGCCATCGTCATCGCCGACGGCGCCGCCCCGAATGCCCTGCTCGCCGCACTGGCCGCCGATGTCGCGGGCGGGCGCTTCCGGTAGGATTGCGCTTGTTTTTGCGTTATCCCCCGGCAGTGGACACCGTGCTAGAACCCCGCCCCGAATCCCCCGACGCCCGCCGCCCCTCCGGCGCCCTGGGCTGGCTGCTGCTGTTGCTGGTCGTGGCCGCGCTGGCCGCCGGCGCCTGGTATGCCTGGCGCACGCTCGGCACCGAAGCGCCGGAAGGCCCGGACCTGAGCCCCGAAGCCCTCGACGCCCGGTTGCTCGACGCCGAGCAGGCCGTGGTCACCCTGCGCCGCACGCAGCAGGGCTTGGACCAGCGCCTCACCGACACTACCGCCCGCACCGGCCTGCTGCGCGAGGAAGTGCTGGGCGTTGGCCAGCGCGCCGCCCTCCTCGAGGACAGCCTGCGCGAACTCTCGGCGCAGGCCAGCGAGGGCCGCGAGGCGCTGCGCCTGGACGAGGCCGAGTTGCTGCTGAGCCTGGCGCAGGCGCGCCTGGACGTGGCCGGCGACCTGCCCGGTGCGATCCGCGCCACCGCGATGGCGCGCGACACGCTGGAGCCGCTCACCGACCCGCAGTTCATCAACCTGCGCCAGACCCTGGGCCAGGAACTGGCCGCCCTGCGCGCACTGCCCGCCGATCCGCGCAGCGTCGCCGCCGGCGAACTCGATGCGCTGCAGGCCAGCCTGCCGCGACTGGCCAGCCGCGCGCCCGGCGCACCGCCCGCGTCGGGCACGGACTCGGGCTGGCAGCGCCTGCTTGATGCCATCGTGCAGGTGCGCCCAAGCAGTGCACAGGACCTGATTTCGCCCGCCGACCGCGCCACCGGCGAAGCCGCCCTTGGCCTCGAGCTGGCGCTGGCGCGCATCGCGCTCGACCGCCGCGACGAAGCCGGCTTCCGCGCCGCGCTGGTGCGCGTGGACCAGTGGCTGCAGCGGCTCTACGCCGAAGACGCCACGCTGCGCGAGCGCCGCGAACGGCTGGCCGCGCTGGGCACGCTCGAGCTCAACCCCGACCTGCCGATGTCCGGCAGCGGCCTGCAGCAGCTGCGCGACCTGCGGCGGGGCATGGCGCCGTGAACCTCTACCGCAGCCTGCTCTGGTGGCTGGCCCTGGCCGCCCTGGGCGCGCTGGGCTGGACCTGGTTCTCGCAGGACCTCGGCGATGTCGTGGTCCGCTTCCGCGGCCTGACCTACACCACCACGCTGGCGTATTTCGTCATCGGCTGGGCGCTGCTGTGGTTCGCGCTGTGGGCGCTGGTATGGCTGCTGAAACTGCCCGTGCACGCCTGGCGCCGGCACGCGCGCCAGCTCGCGCGCAATCGCCTGTCCACCGGGCTGGAGGCGCTGCACCAGGGCCGCTGGCAGCGGGCCGAATCGCTGTTGCTGAAGGCCGCCGAAGAGCCGCTGCTGCGCACGCCGGCGCTGATCGGCGCGCGCCGCGCCGCCGATGGCCGCGGTGATGTCGAGGCCGCGGCGCGCCACCAGGCTGCGCTGCTGCTGCAGGATCCGCAGGCCGCGGCGCTGGAGCAGGCCACGCGCCTGGCCGCGGCGAACCGCCACGAGGACGTGCTGGCCGCGCTGGCGCCGTTCGCCAGCGCCCCGCCAGCGGCACTGCTGCTGCAGGCCCGCGCCCTGGTCGGCGCCGGCCGCGCGCACGAGGCGCAGGCCCAGCTCAACGCGCTGCGCCGCGAGCAGGCGTTTTCGGCACCGGCGCTGTCGGCGCTGGAAACCGAGCTCACGGCCGCGGCGCTGGCCCAGTCACCGCAGGCCGACGACCTGCTGCAGCGCTGGAACAGCCTGCCGCAGCGCCTGCAGCACGCGGCGCCGGTGGTGGCCGCGTTTGCACTGCGTTCGGCCCGGCTCGGCCTCGAGGACGCCGGTGCGCAGGCGCTGGCCGAGGCGCTGGATGCGAAGTGGGATGAATCGCTGGTGGAAATCTATGGCCGCCTGCCCGCGGGCCGCGACCCGCAGCGCCTGGCCCGCGCCGAAGGCTGGTTGTCGGCGCACTCCGCCAGCCCCGGCCTGCTGGTTGCGCTGGGCCAGCGGTGCCTCGCGCAGAAGCTGTGGGGCAAGGCCGAGGACTTCCTGCATCGCGCCCTGGCCCAGGGCGCCGGCGCCGAGGCCTGGGAGCTGCTGGGCCACGCCTGGACTGCCCAGAACGACAGCGAGCGCGCGACGATCGCCTACGCCAACGCCCTGCGTGCGGCCCGCGGCGAAGCCCTGCTGTCCCTTGCGGGCCGCAGCCTGCGCGAACAGATCGCCGACCAGGCCGTCGCCGAACACCGCAACGAACACGGCATCCCCCTCCTCCCGCCCTGACCCCGGTCTTCAGCGTTCGATGATGGCGGCGACGCCCATGCCGCCGGCGGTGCAGACCGAGACCAGGACGCGGCCGCTGCCCTTTTCCTTGAGCAGCTTGGCGGCGGTGGCGACGATGCGGGCGCCGGTGGCGGCGAAGGGATGGCCAACGGCCAGCGAACTGCCGACGACGTTGAGCTTCGCGCGGTCGATGCGGCCCAGCGCGCCGTCCCAGCCCAGCTTCTCGCGGCAGAAGGCTTCGTCCTCCCAGGCCTTGAGCGTGCAAAGCACCTGCGCCGCGAAGGCTTCGTGGATCTCGTAGAAGTCGAAGTCCTGCAGCGTGAGGTTGTTGCGCTTGAGCAGCTGGGCCACGGCCCAGCACGGCGCCATCAGCAGGCCTTCGCCGTGCACGAAATCAACCGCGGCGACCTGGGCGTCGCGCAGGTAGGCCTGCACTTCCAGGCCGCGCGCGCGCGCCCAGTCCTCGGACGCCAGCAGCGCGGCGGATGCGCCGTCGGTGAGCGGCGTGGAGTTGCCGGCGGTCAGCGTGCCCTGGCCGGAGCTGCGGTCGAAGGCGGGCTTGAGCGTGGCCAGCTTCTCGCGGGTGGTGTCGGGGCGCAGGATGTTGTCGCGCTCGACGCCGCGGAAGGGCGTGACCAGGTCGGCGAAGAAGCCGCGGTCGTAGGCCATCGCCGCCT
>LNFM01009518.1_pt1 | contig 14099 bp, 12 predicted proteins | sample 596031 | NCBI WGS metagenome assembly LNFM01 (sample SAMN04254537, study PRJNA301005) | activated carbon metagenome | isolation source: dual media filters at the Ann Arbor, Michigan drinking water treatment plant | place: USA: Ann Arbor
AGTATGCGGTCGTGATGGACTTCGGCCTCGCCAAGGAACGGAAGGCGGGCGGTGAGCTGCAGAAGCTCACGGCCACGGGGATCATCCTCGGCACGCCAGAGTTCATGAGCCCCGAGCAGCTGCGCGGCAAGGCGCTCGATTCCCGCACCGACATCTACTCGCTGGCGCTCATGGCCTATGAGATGCTCACGGGCAAGCTGCCGTTCGAAGGGAAGAACCAGCAGGAGATGATGATCGCGCGGCTCCGGCTGGACCCGATCCCGGCGCGCAACCGGCGTCCCGACCTGCCCGAGGCGATGGACCGCGTGCTGCTCAAGGCGATGGCGCGCGCGCCCGAGGACCGATACCAGACCGCACCCGAGTTCGCGCAGGCGCTGCGAGCGGCGGCGACCTGAGACTGGTGGCGGGTGCCGCTCTCGCTCCCTGCTGGTGATGCGGGATGCGGGGGTGGAGAGGAACGAGGGGTGCGGTGGGGGGCGAGGGATGCGTGGGGAGGGGCGCCTCAGGGGAGAGGGGGTGCTCGGTTCCCTGTACCGTCCCTCGCTCCGCATCCCTCCCGCCCCACCGCAACCCTACTCCCTCTCCACCCCCGCATCGCCGTTCACTCATCTGCCGCCAGCAGCTCGCACTGCGGCGCGCTCTTCCCTCGGTGGGGTAGCCCAACTGATGCGGCCGACGATCCTCTCTCTCTCGTTGCTTCTCGCGAGCAGCACCGCTGTCGTTGCGCAGCAGCGCAACGTGGACGTGCTGCGCTACCGCTTCGAGCTGCGACTCCCCGACCGGGGGAAGTCGGTGCGCGTGGTGTCCACCGCGACCTTCGAGCGCGGTGCGGGCGTCGACACGCTGCACCTGGATCTCCTCGCGCCGATGAAGGTGAGCGCGGCCACGCTCGGCTGCGGCACGGCGACCGCACCGGCGCCGTTCAGGCAGGGCGGGCGCGTGGTCTCGGTGGCGCTGCCCGCGCTGCCGCCGTCGGGGCGGATGATCCCGGCGCAACCGGAGCCGGTCCCCGCGCCGGCGCTCGACACGCTCTGCGTGACCGTGCGCTACGAGGGCGAGCCCGCCGACGGACTCGTGATCAGCACCGACTCGGCGGGGCGATGGCGTGCCTTCGGTGACAACTGGCCCGATCGCGGGAGGCACTGGCTCGCGACGGTGGACCATCCGTCGGACAAGGCGCTCGTCGAGTTCGTGGTGGATGCGCCTGCCGCGCTGACGGTCGTGGCCAACGGCACGCGACGTTCCGTGACCGACGTGGCCGGTTCGACTCCGGCGCGCCGGCGCACGACGTACGCGACGGCGGCGCCCATCCCGACCTATCTCATGGTGATCGCCGCCGCACCCCTCGTGGCGCACGAGCTCGGCGAGACGGCCTGCGGCCTCGGTTCCGTGGCGCGCTGCGTGCCGCAGCGCGTGTACACCGCGCCCGAGCAGGCGCGCTTCATGCCCGGCAACTTCGCCGAATCGGATTCGATCGTCGCGTTCTTCTCGCGGCTCATCGGGCCCTATCCGTACGAGCAGCTCGCGCACCTGCAGTCCTCCACGCGCTTCGGCGGGATGGAGAACGCCGGCGCGATCTTCTACGCCGACCGGCTCTTCCGGCAGCCCAACGGCGTGAGCGTGGACCTCATCGCGCACGAGACGGCGCATCAGTGGTTCGGCAACGCGGTCACCGAGCGGGAATGGAGCCATCTCTGGCTCTCCGAGGGATTCGCGACCTATCTCACGACGGTCTACACCGAGCACTCGCGCGGGGACAGCGCCTTCCGCGCCTCCATCGCGACGATCCGCGCGCAGATCCTCGACGACGACGTGGTGAAGGCGCGCCCGGTGCTCGACACCGCGCAGACGGTGCTGCTCGACCTGCTCAACACGAACAGCTACCAGAAGGGCGGGATGGTGCTGCACATGCTGCGGCGCGAGGTGGGGGACAGCGCCTTCTTCCGCGGCATCCGCGCGTACTGGAATGCGCACCGGCACGGCAACGGCACCACCGAGGCGCTGCGGCAGCAGGTCGAGGGCGAGGCGGGGCGCGACCTCCACTGGTTCTTCGATCAGTGGCTCACGCGACCGGGCTACGCGGAAGTGACGCTCTCGCACACGTGGGATGCGGCGCGACAGTCGCTCGTGATCACGGCGCGCCAGCAGGGGCGGTTCGGCCCGTACCGGCTGCGGCTGCCGGTGGAGGTCGAGGCGGCGGATGGGTCACGGACGATGCATCTCCTGGAGCTCCCGGCGACGCAGGAGTCGGTGCTCGTCGAGCGCCTCGGGCTGCAGGAGCCGCCGAAGGGCGTGCGATTCGACCCGGCGGGCGACCTGCTCGCGCAGCTCCGGACGCCGTGATCGTCGCCGAGCAGATGCTCGACGCGCGCCTGATGCTCTCACGCGTCGCGCTCGCGGTGCGGGTGGGAGTCGCGCTCGGTGCGTGCGTCAGCGCGGCACCGGCGCAGGCCGACCTGCCGGTCGCCGCTCCGTCACGCGCCGATTCACTGCTCGCGCGCGGCCGCCTGCGCGCCGCCGAGGACGCGCTCTACGCCGCCGTGAGCGCGAGCCCGCGCGCCCCGGCGTCGCGCGGGGAGCTCGGCCGCTACCTCGCCTCGCGTGCGCGCTTCACCATCGCCGATGTGCTGTTCGCCGAGGCGCTGCGCTTCGGCGCCGATACGCCGAGCATCGCACAGGCGCGGATGCGCGTCGCGGACTTCCGGCCGGAGGTCGATCGTCGTCGGATCCCGGGCGTGCGCCTCCCCGCGGCCGAAGCCGCGCGCGAGGCGGCGCGCATCGCCCTGCGCGCCGCGACGCGGCCCGGGCGCGAGGCGGTCGGCGGCACGCCGACCGCCGTGGCGATGATCTTCACGACGGACGGCCGCACCATCGGGAGTTTCGAGGTGCGCGGTCCTGGCGGCGTGCGCCGCGCGGTGCTCGACTCGCGCGTGCGAGGCCTGCTCGTCTCGCGCGCCGACGATCCGGCGCTCGGCGCGCGCGCCTTCGGCGTGACGGGACAGGGCGCCCCCCTGCTCGTGCCCGAGCTCTTCATCGGGGCGCAGCGCCTGGTGGGCGTGGAGGCGCGCGTGGATCGCGCGGTGCCCGAGAGCGAGGTGCACGTCGGCTTCGACGTCCTCTGGGGGCTGCGCCCGGCCTTCGACGAACGCGAGGGCAGCATGACGCTCTCACCGGACGCGGCTCGTGCGGTCCCTGACGGCGCGCTGCAGATCCCCTTCGCGCTCGCCTTCCCGGGCATCTGGCTCGTCCCGGTGGTCGGCGAGGCACCGGTCGGCATCGCGTCACCGCGCGGCCGCGCGCTCTTGCGCGCGAGCCGCTGGTGGTGGGATGGTCCGGGCGCTACCATCGTCGTGCACCGCTGACCAAGGGACCATGCCGAGCATCGAAGCCAGACTCCTCGAAGTCGTCTCGCGGCTGATCATCAAGCGCGTGATGGATGCGCCGACGTTCGACGTCGCGGCCATCCGGCGCGCGATGAACGCACGCCGGCTGCTGCCGGCGTTCCTCCCCCGCGGTGTCCGCATCGAGCCGTCGCGCGAACCGAAGCTGCCCGGGGAATGGCACCTGCCCACCGACGCCGCGCCGCGCCGCACCATCCTGCACCTGCATGGCGGCGGCTTCGTGGCCGGCGCGCCGAAGGCCTTTCGTCCCTTCGCGTCCTGGCTCGCCGTGCGCGCGCGGGCGCGCGTGCTCGTGCTCGATTATCGGCTCGCGCCCGAGCATCCGTTCCCCGCAGGGCTCGACGACGCGGTGGGGGCGGTGCGCGCGCTCCAGGCGCTCGGCACCGACGCGCGCTCGCTCGGCATCGTCGGCGATTCGGCGGGGGGAGGCCTAACGCTCGCGGCCCTGCTCGCGTTGCGCGATGCGGGCGACCCGCTCCCGGCCGCGGCGGCGCTCATCAGTCCGTTCGTGGACCTCGCGTTCACCGGCGAGTCGGTCCGCACCAACGCCGCGCGCGACTCGATGCTCTCGGCGCGCCACAAGGTCGCGCTCGCGCGCGCGTACGCCCCGTCGCACGCGGCGGAGCATCCGCTCGTCTCGCCGCTCTACGCCGACCTCAAGGGACTGCCGTCGCTGCTGATCCACGCGAGCGACAGCGAGATCCTGTTCGACGATGCGCGGCGAGTGGCCGAGAAGGCACGGGCCGCGGGGGTGGCGGTGGAGTTCACCGTCTTCCGGGAGCTCATGCATGACTGGCATGCATCGGTGCCCCTCACCCCTGAGTCGAGGCATGCGGTGAAAGGGGTCGGTGCGTATTTCGCGCGGCGGATCGGGTGACCTGACTGCGAGGAGCGAAGAGCGAGGGGAAAGAGCGAGGAGCGAGGGTTCAAGTAGAAGGGTGAAAAGGAAAGTGAGGGGGAGGGGGAAGGCCCGAGCCGTCTTCACTCTCCCCCTCGATTTCAACTTGGCTCTTCACCCTCAACTCTCGCTTCTCGCTCTTTCCCCTCGCTCTTCGCTCCTCCGCAGTTCAGATGCCTCGGTCCTGCAGCTCGACCATCAGACACCGGTCCTGCACGACATCGATCCCCGCCCGCGCGAGCCGTTCGGCCGCCTGGTCGTTGCGGATCCCCGACTGGAACCAGACGGCCCCGGGCTTTGCCGCGATGATGTCGTCGAGGTGTGGCGGGATGTCCTGCGGGCGTCGGAAGACGTTCACGAGGTCCACGGGCGCGCCGATCGCGCTCACCGTGCGGTGCACCGGCTCACCGAAGAGCTCCGTGAGTTCGGGATAGTAGACCGGCACCGGGATCACGCGCAGGCCCGCCCGGCGCGCGTAGGCGGGGACATAGTGGGCCGGTGCCCCCGAGTCGGCCGTCTTGACGCCGAGGACCGCCACGGTGCGGACCCGGGCGAGGAGGGCGGTGATCTCCTCGTCGGTCTCGAGGAGGTGATTCTTCCAGTCGGTCATGCTGTGAAATCAGGGGGTGATCCGAGTAGATTCAAGGGCTGTCCAACTCGGCTCTTCCCGCTCGGAGAATCCCCTTCATGAAGATGCTCGTCCTCGGCGCCGGCCTCCAGGGCTCGGCCTGTGCATACGACCTGCTCCAGAACCCGGCCTGCACCGAAGTCCGCCTGGCCGACAAGTCGATCGACCACCTCCCCGCCTTCCTCCAGCCCTACGTTGGCGGCGAACGGCTCAAGCTCATCACGCTCGACGTGAAGGACCCGAAGGCCGTGGCCGCCGCGATGACCGGCGTGAAGGCCGTGATGTGCGCCATCCCGTACTACTTCAACCTTCCCATGTCGGAGGCCGCGATCGCGGCCGGCGCGCACTTCTGCGACCTCGGCGGCAACACCGAGATCGTCGAGAACCAGAAGAAGCTGAACGACAAGGCCGCGAAGGCCGGTGTCTCGGTGATCCCCGACTGCGGCCTGGCGCCCGGGATGGTGAACATCCTCGCGCAGCTCGGCATCGACCGGCTCGACAAGACCGAGTCGGTGCGGATCTACGTGGGCGGACTGCCGCAGCACCCCGAGGGTCCGCTCAAGTACCAGATCGTGTACTCGATCGAGGGCGTGCTCGACTACTACACGACGCTCTCGTGGGTGGTGCGCGACGGCAAGCGCGTGACGGTGAAGGCGCTCAGCGAGATCGAGCCGGTGCAGTTCGACGCGCCGGTGGGCGAGCTCGAGGCGTTCCACACGGCGGGCGGTCTCTCGACCATGGCGCACCGGTACGAGGGGAAGATCCCGACGATGGAGTACAAGACGCTCCGTTACCCCGGGCATGCGAGGATCATGGAAGCGATCCGCGAGCTCGGCCTGCTCGAGCTGGAGCCGGTGGACGTGAAGGGGACGAAGGTCGTGCCGCGCGAACTCGCGATCGCGCAGATGCAGCCGCGGCTCACGAAGAAGAACTCACCCGACCTCGTCGCGCTACGCGTGGTGGTGAGCGGCACCAAGGGCGGCAAGCCGCAGACGCATACGTTCGAGCTGGTGGACCGCCTCGATGCCACGCACGGCATCAGCGCGATGATGCGGACGACCGGGTTCTCGCTGTCGATCACCGGGCAACTGCAGGCCGAGGGTGCGGTGAAGGCCGGGGTGCACACGCCGGATGAGTGCATGCCCGGGGAGCGGTATGTGACCGAGCTCGGGAAGCGTGGGATCCTGATTCGGCAGAGTGTCGTGTAGGGTCGAACTGCTCTACCACAGAGGGCACAGAGGCACAGAGAACGGCGGAACGCCGCTCACTGCCGACTGCTGACCACAGGGGCACAGGTAGCACAGGGGGGTTCGGCGGGCCGATCTGGCCGCCGAACCCCCTTCAAGTTGTTCTGAGGGGGGAACTGCAACTGAGGAGCTGGCACAATGCCCCTGCGCTCCGTGCGGTGAAAGGCAGTTGGCAGTGCGCAGTGCGCAGTCCTCCGCCGTTCTCTGTGTCCTCTGTGGTGACGTCGTTGTGGTGATCGCGCGCCCCACGGGGTATCATAGGAACGCGCTACTGTCCCCGCGTGTATATCCATGACCACGCAGCCCCCAGCCGGACCCTCACCACATCAGGAGGTCGCAATGCCCGAACACGCGTTCGTCGTCAAGACCTACCAGAACAGTGTGGAAGCCGAGTTCGCCCGTGCGGTGCTGGATGCGAATGGGATCGTGTCGATGCTGCTGAAGGACAACGCCGCCGGGATGCTCCCGTTCCTCGACGTGATGCACCCGGTGCGCCTCGTGGTCCGGCACCGGGACGTGGACACCGCGGTGCGCCTGCTCGATGCGACGGCGGCGACCGACCCGAAGGCCGAGCCGCCGCTTCTCAGCTAGGAGTGGTCCCGCTGGTCCAGCGCGCAGAGCGCTGGATCAGCGCGAGAAGCTCGCCAGGGTCGCGCCCATGGCGTCGATCGCGGCGCGGGCGCGCCAGAGTTCGCGGCCATTGTAGATGAACGCGAAGGCGAGCTCCTCGCCGTTCTTCGCCGTGACGTATCCGCCCAGCGAGGTCACCTCGTTGGTGGTGCCCGTCTTCGCGCGCAGGTTCCCCTGCGCCGGCGTGGCGCGCATGCGCGTGCGCAGCGTCTCGGTGCGGCCCGCGACCGGCAGCGAGCCCTTCAGCACCTCGCCCCAGGGGGCCGCGGCACTGTAGCCGAGGAGCTGGACCATCGAGCGCGGCGTCACGCGGTCGAGCGTGGAGAGTCCGCTGCCGTCCGCCGCATACACCGCGCCGGGCGTCACGCCCACGCGGTCGGAGAGGAAGGTGCGCAGCGACTCGTTGGCGATGTGCGCCGAGCCCACGGCACCATCCGTGCGCGCCGCATTGCGGAACAGCAGCTCGGCGAAGTGGTTGTTGCTCTCGCCGTTCATCTTGGCGACGAGCTGCGCGAGCGGCGGCGAGGCCCAGGCGGTCACGCGTACCGCGTTGTCGGCGGCCGGGCCGCTGCGCACCCGTCCCGTCACCGTGACGCCGCGCGCCTCGAGGGCCGCGCGGAAGGCGGCGGCGACGTACTGCTCGGGCTGCTCGACGACCACCTGATACGTGCGCACCGCGCTTCGCGCGCCCACCCAGCCGCTCACGCGGAACTGCTGCGTGAGCGTGTCCTGCCACACACGGATCGATGCGCTCCGGCTGTTGGGCCGGATGGTGACCGTCGAGCGCAGCGAGAGTCCGCTCACCGGCTGCGCGAAGGCCACCTGCGCACCGCGGGTGCTCGGCCGCACGGTGATGTGCGCGAGGTTCTGGTTGTACGAGAGGGCCGAGACGCGCGCCGCGTAGCTCGCCTGCAGGTAGCGCGTGCGCCAGCCGGCAGGCACGCGCTCCGTGTCGAAGGCGCTCGCGTCGCCGACGATGTCGCCGTTCACGCGCGAGATGCCGGCCTTGACGACGAGATCCGCCAGGGAGTCGAGCGGGCGGGCACCGGGATTCCAGTCGGAATAGCGGGGCACGAGGGACGGGTCGCCGTTGCCGCGCAGCACGAGATTGCCGTTCACCACGCCGTCCTCGTGCACCATCGCGTCGCGCAGCACCTCGGTGCGGAACTGGTGCGCCGGCCCGAAGCGCTCGAGCGCGATCGCCGAGGTGTAGAGCTTCATCGTCGAGGCCGGCAGCAGCAGTTCGTCGGGATTGGTCGCGTAGAGCGTGTCGCCGCGCGAGAGCGAGACGACCACCACGCCCCACCGACCCGAGTTGGTCGAGGTGCGGACCAGCGTGGCGAGGTGCGTCTGCAGGTCGGCGCTGGAGAGCGTCGTGGCCGACCGGAGCACGGCGCGCGTGGGCGCGCGGCGCGGCGCGGGCTTCTTGGCCGCAGCGGAGACGGTCGGCCGCGCCGGCGCCTTGGTCGCGCCTCCGGAGCCGGCCGGGGCCTTCGTCGGTGCCTTGGTCGGTGCCTTGGTCGGGGCCTTGGTCGGGGCCTTCGTCGCTGTGCCCGACGCCTGTGCGAGCCCCAGCGCCGGGGCGGCAGTGAGGAGCATGGCGGTCAGCAGGACGACGGAACGGCGCATCAGGGACCGGGCGGAGGGATCGGGCGGCGGCGGGAGGTCCGTTGCATCAAGGACCATACCCCGCAGGGACGGTGCCAGCGCGACCGGCCGCTCACCGCTGGATCAGGGACAGCAAGACAAGGACGACCATCGACCCGGGAACGTGACGGTCGGATCGGCCGTCTGTTCGGGCTCTGTTCGTCTACATCCCTACCTGCGCTCCCGCACGGTCATCCCGCTGGCTCGAGGTCCACTTGAAGAAGACCACCGCGGTGAGCAGGTAGAAGAACAGCCCGCCGGGGATCCACATGATGAGCCCGCCGAGGCGCTGGTCCTCCAAGGGCGACAGTCCCCACAGCCGCGGCGCGCTCGCGTAGGCCGGGTAGAGCACATGATCCGAGTAGACGATGAAGACCGATATCACTGTCATCGGCAGGGTCATGAGGAAACTGTAGAGCATCTGCCCCGGATAGCTCAGCCGCGGCAGCTCGGGCATGGGACTCAGGAGCGGCCACCAGGCCAGCACCGCGGTCACGAGGAACATGAGGTGCTGCGCGATGTGCACCTCGTGGTAGTACATCGCCGAGTTGTACATCGGCGGGAGGTGCCAGAGCGCGAGGGTCAGGTTGAAGATCGCGAAGGCGGCGCGCGGCGTGGTCACGAATCGCGCGACGGCGGCGACGGCCGGCTGCTGCAGCGCCGGCCGCAGCATCCACCCAGGCGTGCCGAGGAGCAGCAGCGGCGGCGTCACGAAGGTGAGCACGAGGTGCTGCACCATGTGGCCGGTGAAGAGATAGTAGTCGCTGATGTCGTGGACGGGCCCGTTGAGCGTGAGGAACATCGCGAGCAGCCCGACGAGGAGGCAGCCGCGCTGCAGGAGCGTGGGCCGCCGTCCGTCCGTGCGCGCATGCACCGCGGCGCGCCACTCATAGAGCGCAAGGAGCGCCATGAGCCCGATGACCGTGCTCCAGTGCAGCGTGAAGCCGCCCTGGGAGAGGTCTACCATCGGATGGGCGAGGATGATCGGGTGCATGCGGGGCAGAGTGGCGAGGAGCGAGGGGGAATCTGGAAGTCGAACGGGAGAGAGAGGAAGTCAGCTCCCGAAAGCCGAGAGAGGGCACCCCTCTCAGGATGCCCCCTCGGCTACTGCGAGCTGCCTGCTGCGAGTTGCCCGATGTCCGCCGTGCGCTACAGCGACAACTTCCCGAACAGGAACATCAGCGCCGTGATCGTCGCCATCGCGACGATGAGCGACCCGGTGAACACCACGCGGAACAGCTTGTGGTCGAACTTGAGGTGCATGTAGAACATGACGACGATCGCGAACTTGACCGCCGACATGATGAGCAGCGCGGGATTGAACAGCGGCGAGGCGACGAGGGCGGGGATGTAGTAGGCCCAGACCTCGACCGCGGTGATCACCGTGAGGATGATCGCGATCTTGAGGTACTGGTTGCCCGTCGGATGGTGGTGCTCGACGGCACCGTGCTTGGCGTCGTGGGACATGGTCAGTTCCTCGGCGTCACTGGATGAGGTAGATGAGCGTGAAGATCGCGATCCAGACGACGTCGACGAAGTGCCAGTAGAGGGCGCAGATGTCGACGAGGAGCTCATCGTTCTTGCCGGAGAGGCCGCGGGTGCGGTCGATCCAGAGCAGGGTCATGAGCCAGAGGACGCCCACGGTGACGTGCGCGCCGTGGAAGCCGGTGAGCGTGAAGAAGGTCGAGCCGAAGAGGTTCGTCTTGATGGTGAGCCCCTCGTGCACGAACGAGGTGAACTCGTAGGCCTGGAAGCCGAGGAAGATCGCGCCCATGAGGGCCGTCGCGGCGAGCCAGAACTGCGACGAGCGCTGGCTGCGCTGCCACCAGCTCGGGTTCGCGGGGAGCGGCGTGCCCTTGAGCTGCACGGCCTGCAGGGCGAGCACCATCGCGAACGACGACATGAGGAGCACGAAGGTCGAGGCCGACGTGACCGGGATGTCGAGGATGGGCTTGAAGACCTGGCCCGTCTCGCTCGTCCACGCGGTGTGCGGGAAGGGCCCGACGATCGACTTGCCCTTGTAGATCAGGTAGGTCGAGATGAGCGATGCGAAGAGCATGCACTCGGACCCGATGAAGGTCCAGACGGCGATCTTCCGGTTGTCGAGGCCGGTGGTCGTGTAGTGATGATGCACATGCCCCTCGTCGTGGCCATGGGCCCCGGAGGCGTGCGCGGCAGCGGTGTGTGCGGACACTGTCGTGGTCTCCGTTTACTCGAGGGGGGCGGTGAGCCACGCGTACAGGCCGCCGATGAGCATCGCGGCACCCGTGAGCGTGATCGTCATCGCGACGGCGAACATGTCATTGCGCAGGAAGAGCAGGCCGCAGAACATCACGACCATGCCGAAGGCGGTGAAGAGCGGCTTCGCGGTGGGGAACGGCATGGGGATGCCGAGTTCCTTGGCGGTGTGGCGCTCCGTCTCCTCGTGCATCGGGACCGCATGCGCGTCGGTGATGGTCATCGCGTCGGCATGCGAGTGGTCGATGCCGGCCGACATCTTCGGGTCCTTCAGGTCCCACAGCGGATACCGCGAGGTCACCTCGGGGATCTGCGCGAAGTTGTACTCGGGCGGCGGCGAGGGGATCGACCACTCGAGCGTGGCCGCGCCCCATGGATCGTTGCCCGCGATGGCGCCGGTGGAGCGGCTGCGGATGAAGTTCCAGACGAAGACGGCGGTGGAGACCACGAGCAGGTAGGTGCCGTAGGTCGCCATGAGGTTGAACAGGTCCCAGCCCTGGCCGGCGTCGTACTGGTAGATGCGGCGCGGCATGCCGAGGAGGCCGCTGAAGTGCATCGGGAAGAACGTGAGGTTCATGCCGATGAAGTTCAGCCAGAAGTGCACGTTGCCGAGCCGCTCGTCCATCAGGCGGCCGGTCATCTTCGGGTAGTAGTGGTAGATGCCGGCGAAGATGCCCATGATGGAGCCGCCGAAGAGCACGTAATGGAAGTGCGCGACGACGAAGTAGGTGTCCGTCTGCTGCAGGTCGGACGGGGCCGAGGAGTGCATGACGCCCGAGATGCCGCCGATGGTGAACATCGCGATGAGCGCGATCGCGAACTTCATCGGGACGGTGAAGCGGATCTCGCCGGCCCACATGGTGGCGATCCAGTTGAAGATCTTCACGCCGGTGGGGATGGCGATGAGCATCGTCATCATCGAGAAGATCGAGTCGGCGACCGCGCCCATGCCCACGGCGAACATGTGGTGGGCCCAGACGCCGAAGCCGAGGAAGCCGATCATGATGCCCGAGTAGACCATCACGTTGTAGCCGAAGAGCGGCTTCTTCGAGAAGGTCGGGAGCACCTCCGACACGAGGCCGAAGGCGGGCAGGATGAGGATGTAGACCTCGGGGTGGCCGAAGACCCAGAACAGGTGCTGCCAGAGCAGCGGGTCGGCGCCGGCGGCGATCGCGTAGAACGTCGTGCCGAAGAAGCGGTCCATCAGCAGGAAGACGAGCGCGACCGTGATCGGCGGGAAGGCGAGCACGAGGAGGAACTGCACGACGAACGACATCCAGGTGAACATCGGCATGCGCATCAGGGTCATCCCCGGTGCGCGCATGTTGATGATCGTCGTGATGAAGTTGAACGCGGCGGCGAGCGACGAGACACCGAGGATCTGGAGGCCGATCACCCAGAAGTCGATGTTGGGGCCCGGCGAGAACTGGTTGGTCGTGAGCGGCGCGTAGCCGAACCAGCCGCCGTCCGGCGCGATCTTGAACAGGATCGGCAGCGTGATGAAGATGCCGCCGAAGAGATAGACCCAGTACGAGAAGGCGTTGAGCCGCGGGAAGGCGACGTCACGTGCGCCGATCTGCAGCGGGATCAGGAAGTTGAAGAAGGCGGCGCTGAGCGGCATGACGGCGAGGAACACCATCGTCGTGCCGTGCATGGTGAAGAGCTGGTTGTACGTGTCCGCCGAGACGAAGCCCATGTTCGGCTTCATGAGCTGCGTGCGGATGAAGACCGCCTCGAGCCCGCCGATGAGGAAGAACGTGAGGGCGGTCCAGAGGTACATCGTGCCGATCCGCTTGTGATCGACGGTGGTGATCCAGCTCCAGATCCCCGTGTTCTCGGCGGAGTCGGCGGCGCCGGCGTGCGTCGGGGCTGCGATGGTGGCCATGTGTGGGGGCTCCGGTTACTTGAGCGCCATCAGGTAGGCCACCACGTCGGCGATCTGCCGGTCGTCGAGGCCTGCCGTGACGGTCGTCTTCATGATGGGATCGTACTGGCCTCGGCCGATCGTGTTCATGATCGAGCCCGGCTTCATGTGCCGCGCGTTCTTGATCCAGCGCGCGAGCGAGGGGCCGTCGTTCTTGTAGAGCCCGCTGGCGATGGTGTGGCGCGAGGCGATGTGCGTGAGGTTCGGGCCGATGTTGCTCACCGCGCCCGGGACGCCCTGGATGGCGTGGCAGCCGATGCAGCCGCCGAGCATGAAGCCCTGCGTCGCGCCGCGCGTGGCGTCGCCGCCGGCGAGGAGGGCGTCGTCGTAGTCGAGGCCCGCCGGGATCGGCGTCTGCGGCACGACATGCGCGCCGAGCTTCTCGACAGGGAAGACGTAGCCGCTCGCGGGCGCCGGCGTGGTGTCCGCCGCGGCGCCCTGCGCGTTCGGGCCCGCATTGGCGACGGGCGTCACCGGCGTCGCGGCTGCGGCGGCCGCCGGATTGAACACCGCCGGGCTCGCCTGGTGGCGCGCCCACGAGTCGAACTCATCGGGCTGCACCGTATACATGCGGATGCGCATGTTCGCGTGGCTCGAGCCGCAGTACTCGGTGCAGAAGCCGTTCCACGCCGTGGACTCGAGCGTGTCGCTCGGCGTGAACCAGAGATAGTTGGTCTTGTTGGTGATGAGGTCGCGCTTGCCGCCCAGCTGCGGGATCCAGAAGGAGTGCAGCACGTCCTTCGTGGTGAGCTCGAAGTTCACCGTGCGGCCGACCGGGACGTAGAGCTCGTTGGCGGTGGTGATGCCGTACTCGGGATAGCGGAACTCCCACCACCACTGGTGCCCGATCACCTGGACCGTGAGCGCACCGGCCGGGGCCGGCTTCTGCGTCTCGAAGATCGTCCGGACGGTCGGGATGGCGATGAGCACGAGGATGATCGCCGGGATGGCGGTCCAGGTGATCTCGAGCGCCGCATTGCCGTGGATCTGCTGGGCGGCAGGGCCGCCCGGGCGCTTGCGATAGCGGATGATCGTGAAGATCAGGGCCGCCTCGACCACGACGAAGACGATCGTCCCCCAGAAGACGAGGCGCTGCCAGAGCGCGTCGATCGAGGTGTTGAAGTCGGTCGTGTGGTTGAACGTGGAGTTGGGATACTCCGTGAGTCCGCACGCGGAGAGCGTCAGCAGTGCCGCCAGGGAGAGCAGGGCGGGGACTGCCGAGCGCAGGCGCAGCTTCGGCATCGTGATGATGGCTGGGGGGAGGACGGGTGCCGGAGGGCCGCCGCGATGCTTGCTCCGGCCTACAAAAAGCGCCCGAAAGCTACCCCACACTTTTGGGTGGGGCAAGTTGATTCTACTACACTCTTGTAAGGGAATATCGGTAGATACGGCAAAGACTTGGACGTGGTCGGGTTCGGACGGGCCGGTGCCCGACGGTCCCAGGAATCTCGGTGGGTCTGTTCGGCTTTACGTGCGCTGTGTATTC
>LNFM01009519.1_pt1 | contig 14097 bp, 13 predicted proteins | sample 596031 | NCBI WGS metagenome assembly LNFM01 (sample SAMN04254537, study PRJNA301005) | activated carbon metagenome | isolation source: dual media filters at the Ann Arbor, Michigan drinking water treatment plant | place: USA: Ann Arbor
GCGCAAGACGCACTCGCGTCCGCACGTGTCCGACGACAACCCGTACTCGGAGTCGCAGTTCAAGACGCTGAAGTATCGGCCGGATTTTCCCGCGCGGTTCGGGAGCGAGCAGGACGCGCGAGCGCACGTGCAGTCGTTCGCGCGTTCGTACGACGAAGCGCACCACCACAGCGGACTGGCGATGCTCACGGCGAGCGACGCTCATCACGGTCGAAGTGACGGTCGGCTTCGCGAGCGACAACGCGTACTGGAGGCGGCGTACGCGGCGCATCCCGAGCGGTTCGCGAAGGGCGCTCCGCACGTTGCCGCGCAGCCTGATGGAACCTGTCAACAAATTTGAGACAGCTAACGAAGAAGTTTAGACACGAAGTTCGGGTTTGAAGGAGTCGCTCGACACCGCGCCCGTTGAGCACGCGACATTGCCGTCGTACTCGCTTCGCGCAAGGTCGCGGCACCCCGTGCTCGCCTCGCTCTCTGCGTTTGCTGCGCCGCGCGTGGCCCCACCGCTCTCCGTGCGCGTCGCTGTGCGCGTCAGCGTGGCATGTTTGTGGTCAACTGGGCGGAGGGATGTCTCTCCGTCCGCTGCAGCTTTCGCAGCGTCACTTGAGTTCGTGGGCTTGTTGATCCACGCCGCATCGCCGTGTCTGGCGACGCAGAGCTCGGTCAAGGCAACGTCCAACCAGCGTCGGACGGGAGCGGCTGCTTCAGAATGTCGCCAACAGGATCAGTGAAGTTACTTGCAGCCTTGTACGGCTGCTTGCCGTCGTCGATGTACTGGACAATGAACGTGAAATTGCTGGGAGGCCCCATCTTCGGGACCTGCCGAAGGAACAGCTCTGCTGCCTTTAGAGCAAATCCCCGAACGTCTGGCGCGGCACGACTCGATGCGGAATGCATCGAGCGTGACGTCGCGGGAGTCAGACGTTTGGGGATGCGGTGTAGCACCACTTGAATGTCCGGCGAGGCAATAGTCCATGCTGATGTTTCGACCCACTTCCAACCGATCAACTGGATTGCGCTCCAGAACCGTTGGGTCTCTTGCGAGACGGAAAGTTTGCTCTGCATGTCCAGCGTGAGAATGCCAATGTAGTGCCCCATCTCGAACCTCGTGTTGATTCTGGCGACAGTCGATTGTGACCATAAGGTTCTGCTGGTTGGGGTGGGACAGTCAACGTCCACCGCCTGAGTTACGTCACGGGTTACGTCACGGACCAAAGAAAAGGCCCCGAAACCTTACGATTTCGGGGCCTTATGAGTGCGAGGAGGGGGACTTGAACCCCCACGGCTGTTAACCGCTAGCACCTCAAGCTAGTGCGTCTGCCAATTCCGCCATCCTCGCGGTGGGCGGGGTGTATGGACCTTCGCCCCCTACCCTGTCAACCACCTTTTTTCGATCGTGGTTTTGCTCGCAGCGCTCGCGTGGATCTACAGCGACGGATAGCGCGTGAGGTCGAAGACGTAGGTGCTTCCCTGCGCCCTTCCCTCGGGCGCGGGCAGGTTGGTCAGCTGCTCGCGATGCACCGCGGCCTCGTAGCGCATGGTCCCGTCGTTCTTCAGGATCTTCATGCGGATCACGTCGACGGTCCTCGGGATCACGAAGCTCACCACGCGCCGCGCGTTGGGCGTCGTCGCCACGTCCGTCGGACCCACGCTCTGCACCTGCCCGGCGCCGGTGATCACTTCGATCGTCACCCGCCCCACGGGGCACGGGTCCCGCGGGTCGTCGGGGTTGGGCTGACGACAGGACGGAAGCAGCGCCCACACCCGATCGCCCTCTCCGAGCGTGTTGATGCCGAACGCCGACGTTCCAGCGGGCGGCGTAAACAGCCACACCCGCTGCCGCTGAAACATACTCGAGGCCTCCACCACCGGGATCGCGATGAAGCGATGGTCGCTGCCGGTGCCCGGCGCTGCGGAAACGCCCGCGTCGGCTCTGCCCCTCGGCGGCCTGCGCCGCTGGGCGTTTGCGTCCTGGCTCGTCGCCGCTGCCGCTATGCACAACGCTAGAATCGTCGCGCCCCTCGTGCTGTTCATCGGATGCTCCGTCGGTGGGATGGATTGAGAACCACGCTCTTCGACGGACAGCGTACCGCGGGGATTCACGGACCGCTCGTTTCTGAGCCGTTGACGTTCGTAGGGGGTGCTACACAACGCTCCTCCCAACCGATGTCAGGTGAAGATCAGGTGCGTTTGACCAAGCTGTCCCACGGCGCCGGGTGAGCATGTAAAGTCCGAGCATCGGACCTCGCGCAGGTCTTGCGCGCACTCCCGGTTCCCCAGGCCAGCGACGTTCTCGTCGGGCTCGAGCAGCCCGACGACGCGGCGGTGGTGCGCCTCTCGGACGACAACGCCATCGTCGTCACGACGGACTTCTTCACGCCCATCGTCGATGACGCGAGGGACTTCGGCCGCATCGCCGCGACCAACGCCCTCTCGGACATCTACGCGATGGGCGCCACGCCGCTGGTGGCGCTCAACATCGCGGCGTTTCCCAGCAAGACGCTGCCGCTGTCCATCCTGGGCGAGATCCTCGCGGGCGGCGCCGAGGTCGCGCGCGACGCTGGAATCGTCATCGCCGGCGGCCACACCATCGACGACGCCGAGCCCAAATACGGCCTCGCCGTGGTGGGCACCGTCCACCCCGACCGCATCTGGCGCAAAGGCGGCGCGCGCAAGGGCGACGTCCTCGTGCTCACCAAGGCCCTCGGGACGGGCGTGCTCTCGACAGCAATCAAGCGCGATCAGCTCAGCGAGCGCGACGAGCACGGACGAGCGATGGTCGCGAGCATGTGCACGCTCAACCGCGGCGCCGCCGAGGCCGCCAAGAAGTGCAAAGTCACCGTTCACGCGGCCACCGACGTCACGGGCTACGGGCTCGTGGGCCATCTGCTCGAGATGCTCGAGCAGAGCGAGCACGTTCGAGCCGAGCTCGACGCGAGCGCCATCGTCGCGCTCCCCGGCGCGCTCGAGCTCGCCCGACAAGGCGTCCTCCCCGGAGGAACAAAGTCCAACCGCGACCACGTCGGCGACGCCTTCATCGTGCAACCCGCCGTCGACGAGGCGATCGCCTGGCTCACCATCGACGCGCAGACGTCAGGGGGCCTTTTGTTCAGCGTCCCCGAGGACGAAGCGCCACGGCTCTTGCAAGCGCTCGTCTCGGACGCCGGTCTCGCGAGCGCCCGCGTGATCGGGCGGGTGATCGAGCGAAGCGATTCCGAGCGCCCCACGGTCACGCTTCGCTGATACAACGTCGCCCGCTCTTCGCCCGTGACGACCAAGCTCGACCGACGCGCGCTGCTCTCGATCGGCGCCCTCGCGCCTGCGATCGCCTTCGCGCAGCGCAGCGGCGAGCGTCCGTCCGCGCCTCCACCGCCCAACGCGCCGCCGGCAGAGCTCGTGCGCCTCGCAGGGCAGTGCGTCATCACCGGGTGGCACGGCGCGGGCTTACCGCGGCAGGTGCAAGACCTCGCGCAACAGGGCGCGCTCGGCGGCGTCTTGATTGCTGCACACAATTTCAGAGACCGCGCGCAGCTCCAGCGCATGACCTCGCTGCTGCACAGCTGGGGGCCGAGGGACAAGCGCGCGCTCGTCACCGCGGACCAAGAGGGCGGCCCCGTCTCGCACTTGTCTCCGCCGCTGACGTCCATGCCGTCGATGACCGCCCTCGGCAACCTCGACGACGAAGACCTCACGCACCGCGCCGGCGCCGCGATGGGCGAAGAGCTTCGCAACGTGGGCGTCGACGTCGACCTGGCCCCGGTGCTCGACGTGCGCACCAACCCTCGCAACAGCGTGGTCCTGGGGCGCGTGTTCTCCCGCGAGCCGCCGCGCGCCGCGCGGCACGGAAGGGCCTTCATCGACGGCCTGTGGTCCGCGAAGGTGCTCGCGTGCGCGAAGCATTTTCCCGGGCACGGCGACACGGCGGTGGACTCGCACGCGGGGCTCCCGCGGGTTCCGCACGGAATCGAGCGGCTCGAGGCGGTCGAGCTCGTTCCGTTTCGCGCGGTGGCCTCGCAGGTCGCGAGCATCATGGTGGGCCACATCGTCGTGAGCGGCCTCGACGCCAACAACCCCGCCACGCTCTCGAGGGCCGTCGTCGACGGCGTGCTTCGTCAGCGCATGCAGTACGACGGCGTCGCGATGACCGACGACCTGCAAATGGCCGCGATTCGACGCACCTACGGGCACACCCGGGCCGTCGAGCTCGCCATCCGCGCCGGGTGCGACATGGCCATGCTCGCGCACAACGCCGAGTACGCGCGGCAGGCGATCAACCACCTCGCGCGCACGGCAGAGCGAGACAGCACCCTGCGAAGACGGCTCGAAGAGAGCGCCGCGCGCGTCGCCCGAATGCGCGCCAAACTCGACGCTCCCACGCCGCCCAACCCCTTCGTGGTCGACGCCCAGCGCCTCGCGTGGGAGGTCGATTATCGCAAGTCGCGCGCTGGAGTCCGCGGCGTCAACGCCACGAGAGACCCCACGCGGCAGCGGTGAATCCGACGCGAGGCGGCGACTGGACACGAAGCGAGCGTTGGGGTGTCGTTGATCGATCGCGATCCGTCGGACCGACGCACGCCGCGAGCGCATCACCATGATCAATCAAATTCGCCTCCAGTCTGTTCGAGCCCACGTGGATAGCCGAATCAAGCTCAGCGGGTTCACCGCGCTCGTGGGACCCAACAGCACCGGAAAGAGCACCGTGCTGAACGTGCTCGACCGGCTCTGTCACACGCTCAGTCATCCGTTTACGGGCACGGGCACGAACACGGATGGAGGCGAGTGGTTCGTTCGCTCGTACGATCCAGAGCTCGTGGTTCGACGAGGCGACGCAGGGTTCGCCGCAGAGCTCTCCGTGACTGGGCCGTACGTAGGCCGGGTTCGCGTCGAAGCAAAGAAACGCCCCGGCTCTTGGTCGTGGACGGTGTCACTCAACGGCGCGAAGCCCTTAGCGATCAACATGCCGACAGTCGAATCACAGTTCGGGTTCGTCACAGAGGCTGGCGTGACACATCAATGGAGCGCCGCGTTTTCGGCGCGGATGTTCAGGCTCGAAGCGCCGAAGATCGCCCAGCAAGTGCCTCTGCACAGCACGAGCTCGATCGTCCAGAGCGACGGCACACAGACCGCGCTTGCGTTGCTCGACTTGCTCCAACGACGCGACAAGAGCGCATTGGAAGCGGTCGTTCGCGATCTGCGGACGCTGGTGCCCTCGCTCGACAGCGTCCGCGCCGTCGTCGAAGCGGGCGCCAACGCTAGCGTGAGGCTGGTGTACGACTTCACGGACGTCACCGACGTCGAAGCAAGCGCGGTGAGCGAAGGCACCTTGCTCGCGACGGCCATCCTCATCGCGCTTCACGGGACTACCGGTCCGCGAGTCCTCTTGCTCGACGACATCGAGAAGGGCCTGCACCCGACCGCACAACTTCGCTTCGTCAAACAATTGCGGCGGCTGCTCGAGCAAGAGCCCGAGCTACAAATCATCGCCACCACGCACTCGCCCTACATTCTCGACGGCCTCGAGCCGTCACAGGTTCGCGCGTTTGCCCGTCGACGCGACGGCTCGATCGCGATCAAATCACTGGAAGAACACCCCGAAGCACAGCGCAGTGAAGGATCGCTGACGACGGGGCAACTGTGGGCGCTCGACGACGAGGCGCAGTGGGTGCTGCCAACGGAGGAGCGCGCGGCATGATCCGCTGGGGGGTGTACTGCGAAGACGAGGGCGACTCGAAGACGTTGCGAGCCTTCGTCCTGCGGGTGCTCAGCGAAATCGGCGCAGATTGGGTGCGGGTTCAGCTGGATCTCGACGCGTCCGGCGCGACGCTGATCGAGTGGAACTCTCACAAGCTCAAGGACATCTCGGCCCGGATACGAGCGCTGGATGTCCGCCCGCTCCATGGACACTTCAACCGTCGTCCGGCAGAAGACGGCGCAGCGCAAGCGCGCAACGCCTGGCACCTCGAGCGAGCGATCGCTCAGAAGAGCAGCGATCCAGCGATGATGACCGACGTCGTGTTCGTTCTTCGCGACGCCGATGGCAAGCGTTCGGAGCGCGCCGACGGGCAGCGCCAGGCGTTGCTCGTCGCGACTGACCACGACCATCCCTGCACAAAGCCGACGCTGCTCGCGGCGCTTGCCATCGAAGAGCGCGAGGCATGGGTGCTCGCTGCCCTCGTCCCCAACGACGAAGAGCGACGCCGACTCGATGCGCAGCGCAAATCGACCGGGCTTCAACTGGATGAAGACCTCGACCAACTCGGCAACGATGGGCCGACGTCGCCACGCGACCTGAAGCGAGTGCTCGCCGCCATCGTCGGCGACGACGCAGAAGCACGCGAACTCGAGTCGATCGAGCTGGTTCCTGTCGAGCAACTCGCGCGTCGTGGCGAGCGCGTCGGGCTGTGGTCCGCCCTCGAGTCGATCGCGAGCTGGTGGATTCGCTGCCAGCCCGAGTGCGTAGACCGCGAGCGATACCAGGGATTCACCAGGACTCGATGACCGCGCTTGTGGCCCCCGTCGCCGGTGGCTAGCATCCGCGCCCGTATGTCGAGAGAGTCACGATGAGCGGGCATTCGAGATGGGCGACGATCAAGCGCAAGAAGGCAGCAGCGGACGCAAAGCGCGGCAACACGTGGACCAAGCTGCTCAAAGAAGTGGCCATCGCCGCGCGCAGCGGCGGTGACCCCAGCGGCAACCCTCGGCTGCGCAAGGCGATCGACGCCTGCAAGGCGAGCAACATCCCCGCGGACAACATCACGCGGCAGATCAAGCGCGGGACCGGCGAGCTCGAGGGCGCCGCGTACGAAGAGCTCACGTACGAGGGCATCGGACCGGCAGGGGTCCTCTTGCTCGTCGACGTCGTCACGGACAACCGCAATCGCACCGCCGCAGAGCTGCGAAAGGTCTTCGAAAAAGCTAGCGGAAACATGTCGGGAGGCACCGCCGCGTGGGCCTTCGAGCGCAAAGGACAGGTCAAGCTCGACAAGAAGTCCGCGACCGAAGAGCAGCTCTTCGACGTGGCCCTCGGCGCGGGCGCCGATGACATCGCGGACGACGGCGAAGAGTGGACCGTGACCACCTCGCCCGACGCCGTCGAGCCCGTGCGCGAGGCGCTCGAGAAGGCCAAGATCGCCGTGAAGAGCGCCGGGCTCGCGATGATCCCGAAGAACCTCGTGACCGTCGGCGCCGCTGAGGCACCGGTGCTGATGCGCCTGATCGACACGCTCGATGAGCACGACGACGTCAACGCGGTGTGGGCCGCCTTCGAGCTCAGCGACGAGGCCGCCGCGGCGCTCGAAGCGATGGAGTGACCCATGACAACGCTCGTGCACGCGCTCGCGCAGGCGGTGGACGAGCTGCCCGCTGGGACCGGAGGCTTCGCCACGCAGCTCGTGCGCACGTCGGTGGCGCTGATCGTCGTGTGCGTCGGCGCGTTCTGGCTCGTGCGCTACGCGGCGCAGCGCGGGCTGCTCGGCGCGCAGTCGCGCGCGAAGCACCTCTCGGTGATCGACAAGATCGCCCTGGACCCGCGACGCTCGGTGCACCTGGTCCGCGTGGGAAGGCGCGTCCTCGTCCTCGGCGCGAGCGACGAGGGGCTGCGCTCGCTCGCCGAGCTCCCGGCCGAAGAGCTGGGGCTCACGGACGACAGCGCCGCGCGCGACGAGAGCGCCCCAGAGAGCGGCGGAGAGAAGAAGACGCGATCGTTCGTCGAGGTTTTGCGGGCGAAGGTCGAAGAGAAGCCGCCAGTGTGACGAATCGCGGTACAGTCCCTGGGGCTACGGGTTGCATGCGGTTTTCGTTCGCGAAGTATCAGGGACTGGGCAACGACTTCATCGTGCTCGACGCGAGGCAGTGGCCGGAGTCCCAAATCGGCCCCGAGCTCGCCAGGCGCCTGTGCGACCGGCACCGCAGCATCGGCGGCGACGGGATCCTCTGGGTCGCGCTCGACGAGAAGAAGAACGCCGCGCGGATGGTCATCTACAACCGCGACGGCTCTCGCCCAGAGATGTGCGGCAACGGCGTGCGCTGCGTGGCCGCGTACTTCGCCGACCGTCAAGAAACGCGCGACCGAGCGTCGCTCGAGGTCCTGTCGGACGCGGGCCCCAGACCCCTGACCGTTCAACCGGGCTACGATGGCGGGTGGCTCGTCACCGTCGAGATGGGCTCGATCATCGCCGAGCCGCAGGGCTTCACGACGGTCGACCTCGCGGGGACACCCACCCTCGTCCACTTCGGAGACGCAGGAAATCCACACGCCGTTCTCTTCTTGGACGGCCCCGGCGCGCTCGACGAAATCGAAGACGACCTCCCCCCGCGCCGCGCCGCGCGCGAGGCGGCGGCCACGCTCGTTCGAGCCAGAGAGGATCGGTATCCGCAGGGCACGAATGTTGAATTCGTGGCCCAAAAACAAGACGGCTCGCTCCGCGTGCGCGTCCACGAGCGCGGCGTCGGCTGGACCCTGGCGTGCGGAACAGGCGCGTGCGCGGTCGCCGCGGTCCAGTACGCGCGCAAGGGCGTGCACGAAGGCACCCAACGGGTCGAGCTCGACGGAGGCGCCCTGTCCGTCGCCCTTCGAAGAGAGCCGTCGGGCGCCTACCACGCGTGGATGACCGGGCCCGCGGGGCGAGCGTTTCGCGGGACCGTCGAAGAGAGCGAGCTCGTTCGATGACCGCGCTCTCGGTGCTGCTCGTGAGCGACGATCGCGCGGTGACCGACCTCGTCCGCGACGCCGTCGGACCGTGGGGCGACGCGCTCATCGTCGAGCCGTCTCCCACGGACGCGATCGAGTCCAGCGTCGACGCGGACGTCGTGCTCGTCGACCTCGCGCTCGAGAACGGCGCGGGCCTCGCCGTGGCGCACTTTCTCGCGGCCAGAGACGCCAGCGTCCCGGTCATCGCGCTCTCGTCCGGCGCCGACAGCGAGACCGACAGCGTCGCGCACGCGCTCGGCGTTCGAACGGTCCTCGCGCGGCCCATCACCGGAGACTCCTTGCTCGTCGCGCTCTCGTCGGTGCGCGAGCGCAACGCGTCCGTCCTGCCCTCGAGCTCTCTTCGCTCAGCGTCGCTGCGACCGCTCGATTCACTGCCGCTCGTCGCGCCGAACGTCCTCGAGGCGGTGTGCAACGCCAAAGACTTCACGGCCCTGGCCGACGCGATCGCCCGCGGGGCCTTCGCGCTCACCGGCCGCGGCGCCCGCGTCCGCATGGAGAACGCGCGCTTCGAGACGATCGAGTCCGCCGCCGGCCCGCCCATCGAGGTAAACGCTCGACGCGCAGACGGGAGCGAGGCGACGTACGACGAGCTCCCGTTGACCGCGAGAGACGAGCAGATCGGGACGCTTCTTGCGCGCCCAGAGCCGTCGCAACGAGAGTCGCTCGACTTGCTGGCCCGCACGGCCTCCTCGATCGGAGTGCTCTTGCGCGAGCAAGAAGCCGCGGCGCGCGCGGGCATCAAGGACCCCGAGACGAGCGCGTACACGTTTGCGTACTTCGTCGACGCCGCCGGGCGCGAGGTCGAGCGCGCGCTGCGCCACGCGCGGCGCTTCGGGCTGCTCACGTTTCAGCTCGACGATTTTCACAACCAGCGCGCCTCGCGCGGAGACGAGCCCGTGCGAGAAGCTCGGCGAGAGCTGGTCGACACGATCCTCGACACCGCCGCGGACATCGACGTGTTGGCGCTCGTCGAAGAGGACGAGCTCTATCTCCTCGCGCCCGAGTCGGGTCGGCTCAAGACGCTCGCGCTGCGCCGTCGCATCGCAGAGAAGCACCAGCGACGCGCAGAGCTCGCTCGGCTCGAAGGCCGCGTTTCTTTCTCGGTGGCGATCGGCGCGGCGACCTTTCCGCGAGACGGAAAAGACCTCGCGATGCTCACGCGCTCGGCCTCGCTCCGCGGGCGCCGCGCCGAGCAGCACGCGGCCGCGTGGCGAGAGTCTGCCAGCACCCTCGACGCCGCGCTCGGGGCCCTGCTTCGACTGCGCCCCAACGCCGCGGATTGGGCGCTGCGTCAGGGAGCGATGTCCTCGGAAGCGCTGCAGTCCGTCGGCTTCGCGGTCGCGCGCGACGCCGTGCGCACCGCAGGGGTCAACGACGGGATCGCGTACATCCTCGGAGAGCGAGCGCACCCGCTCGTGCAGGGGGCGTGCGAGGCGATGAAGCGCGCGCCCGCCAGCGCGCTGCCCTGCTACTGGCTGCGCCCCGCGATCGAGGACGAGAACGAGCCGAGCGCGCCGGGAACAAGGCTTTCTCCAGTCGAAATCGAGGTCGACGCCGCGCGCGTCGGGCCGTTCGCGGCGCTCGCGGTGCTGACCGAGTCCTGGGCGTACGCGTGCGTCGCGAGCGCGCAGGGCGCATACAAGCGCGTGATGCACACGAGCGACCTCGAGCTGGTCGAGTCGCTCGTGGCCGAAGTGCAAGAGGCCTTTCACCTGCAGAGGAAGGGCGAATGACGCGCAGAGCAGTGTTTCTCGACGTCGGCGCGAGCGGCCCGCGCGCGCGAGAAGGCGGCGCGCTGGCGGCGTCGCTCGCCGGCAGAGGCTTCGTGATCGAGCGCTCGCCCGACGGGCAGAGCACGCTCGAGGCGCTCGCGCGCGAGCCGGCGGACCTCGTGGTGATCGACGCGGATTCACCAGCGTTGGACCTTCGAGCGTTCATGGAGGCGCTGCGCGGTGATGCGAGGACAGCCTCGACGCTGGTGGTGGCGCTCGCGTCTGGGGATCCCCGAGAGATCCCCGCGCGGCGCGAGATCGCCCTCACGCTGAGCAAGCCCATCCAAGCGGACGAGGCGTCCTCGCGGCTCGAGGCGCTGGTCGTGACGAGGCAGCGCGCCGCGAGCAACACGCGCGAGCTGCGCGGGGACCTGTCGCAGATCACGTTTCCTGATCTATTGCAGCTCTTCGCGGTCAATCGCGTGACCGGGACGCTCTCGGTCGACGCGCCCGGACGCTTCGGCAACGTCGTGCTCGACGCGGGTGAAGTGAAGTCCATCACCTGCGGAACGGCCGCGGGAATGAAGGCCTTCGTGCGGCTTCTCACGCTGCCCGAGGGCTCGTTTATCTTTCATCACCGCGAGCTCGACCACGCCGTCTCGAGCCTCGAGGCGATGCCGCTCGGGCCCGCGCTCTTCGAAGCGACGCGACAGGTGGACGAGATCGCGCGGCTCAAGCCGTCGATGCCCGAGCCGTGGATGGAGGTCCGCAAGGCGAGGCTGGTGTGGCCAGCGGCGATCACCGCGCGCTTCGAGAGCAGCCCCGCGCTGTTCGAAGTGGCTCGACTGCTCGACTCGACGCGAACGTTGGGAGCCCTGCTCGACGCCTCGCCGCTGCCCGACGCAGACCTGCTCGTCGCGCTCGACGAGCTTCGCCGCGAGGGCCTCATCGAGGTCGCAGGAGGCACGAGCTCGGGTCGCGTCGAAGTGCTGGACACGACCATCGCGCGCGCGCTCGCCGAGCGCGTGGCCGAGCAGGGGACGCCGCGCGTGGTGGTGGTGGTCGACAGGGATGTTCCCAACTCGGACGTCGCGCTCGTGCGCGCGCTCGGCGGCGTCGCGGGCTTCGTCGCGGCAGAGGGAGTGGCCGGCGCGACCGGCGACGCGGGGATGCTCGCCCCCGTCGGAACGCTCGTGCTCGGCACGCTGCGCATCGAGCTGTTCGCGGTGCCATCGACGCGAGAGTTTTCGCCGTTGTGGGCGGTGTTCGGCGCGTCTGCAACGGCGGCGCTCGTCGCGGTGGGCGACGCCGATGGCGCGACTCTCCCGCGGGAAGTGCTGTCGACAGAGATGGCGTTGCCCGTGGGCGTAGTGGTGACCCCGTGGACCGCGAGCAACGTCGCGGCCGCCCTGCGATCGGCGCTCACCGCGCGCGTCGCAACGCGGGCCTCGCGGCTCTGAGAGGCCGTTGGATCTCCCCGATCGCGCAAGCAATCGACCGTTAGAAATGCGCCGTGACGCTCGCGGGGCCAATCACGACGGTGCGGCCCGAAAGCCTGTCCGATCGCCGACCATTGAACACGATGAGCGGAATCGACGCTCCGATCGCAGCCACGCCCACGATCGTCGTGATCACCCCCGGAGCGATCGAGCACCCTCCTCGCGGACAAGCGAGCTGCCCCTGCACGAGCAGCGTCGCGCCGGTGATCGCGACGCCCACTCCCACCCAGAGCCCTGCCTGCCCGAGCGCGTAGAGCCCCGCGGACGCAGTGCGAACGCGATAGCGAGCGCCCTGCGCGGTGACGTCGACCGTGTCCGTTCCGAGCGCGGCGCCGGCGGTGCGAAAGTGAACCGACTGCGTGCCGAGCGGGAGCGTCGCGGTGCACGGCGTTCGACAGAGAAAGCGTCGTCGCTCGACCGTCGTGCGGATGGGCACGAGGTCGGTGTTCATCATCGGATCGATCGACGAGGACACGGGTGCGACCGGGCCGAAGCCAGGCGGCCCTAGAATCGCGCCGCCAAATGGCCCGCCGAGCGCCCCAAACGTCGACGGAGTGGTCGCGTACATGGGCAACACTTGGGTGACTTCGCGCGTCCCGATCACGAGGTACACGTCGACGGCGCTGTCGTCGCTCGTAAACTCGACGGCCCCCCTCGCCTCTGTCCGAGCGGCAGCCAGCGTCGGTCGCCCTTGCGACGGGGGCCCCCACGGCGCGGCTTGCGGCGAGGAAGCACTGGGAGAATACGGCGTCGGTGGGGGTGGCGGCGCGTCGCTCGGCGCGCTCGCAGCGCCGGTCGAACTGGCGCTCGATCCAGCGGGCGGCCCCTGAGACGGAGCGGTCCACGGCGCCCTCAGCGACTGCGCAGACGACTCCGACGCCCCGAAGAAAATCAGGGCAGCGAGTGGCAACGCTAGTCGCGGATGGGGGTGCACGGCGCTCATCGACGGCCCGATTCGAAGTAGAACGATGATTATACTCCGCAAGTGGCCCCCGAACGACTCGGCGCCGCTGTAGTCACAGCAGGAGCCATCGGGGCATTGCGGCACACACCCCCTCGGCGGTACCACCTCGGTTTGTATCGCGCGCGCCTGACCACGGAGGGCGACGCTGACAATTTGGCAAACCCTCCGTGATCCAAGAGGAAGAACTGTCACTCGATGCCCGTAAATCTGGGCACTCGAACGATCACAAACTTCTCGTTGAAGCACCGAGGGCCGGCGCTCGTCGATGCGACGTTCAAGTGAAGGAGAACACCAACATGAACTCGAGATGGCTCAGGACTGCGGCGCTCATCACCGCCGTGGGCATCTTCGGCAGCGGCTGTATCATCAACGTCAGCGAGACGCGCGGCGCCTACGACCGCTGCAACATCGGTGATGTCTGCCGCGGCGCGTCTACATGTATTCAGTCGGGGCTCATGGTCACTGGGATGACGGTGGGCTCGCTCTGCTCGCAGTCGTGCAGCTCCGGCGTGACCTGTCCCATCGGCTTCGCCGGCAACGCGCCAGCATGCGTGAACAATCAATGCTACTCGACCTGCGCGGGCGTGGGCGACTGCCCTGCGGGCAACCAGTGCGCTGCGGTCGCCGTCGCTGGCGGCGGCGCGATCAGCGTGTGCGTTCCGAGCGGCGGCGGCACGGGGCCGGCGTGCGGCGATCTCGGCCAGCCGTGCTGCGCGGGCGCGACCTGCACCGCAGCAGGCGCGACCTGCAACGTCGGTCGCAACGTGTGTGCGCCTGCCGTCTACATCGGCTGCACGGCGGCCTCCATCGGCGCGGCGTGCTCCGACGGACCGAGCAACGGAAACCCCGCGGCGCGCGTGCAGACCAGCTGCGTGCGTCCTCCGTTCTCCAACGCGGGCCCGGCGGGCTACTGCTCGACGGTGTGCGACGGAACCAACAACTCCTGCCCGTCGTTTCCGGGCAGCACCACGGGTTGCTACTCGTTCCAGGGCATGACGCAGCCCATGTGCTTCGTCGACTGCGTGACCAACCCCGGGATCTGCCCGACTGGCACCGCGTGCGTGATGCTCACGGGCAACACGGGCGCGCAGGTCCGCGTGTGCGCTCCGCCCGTCGCGGGCTGAGCGATCGCTATTGGTTTCGCGCCGCCTTCCGTTGGCGAAACGCAACTCCGTGATCCTCGGGATATTTCCCCAAAGATGCTCGGGGCGT
>LNFM01009521.1_pt1 | contig 14095 bp, 9 predicted proteins | sample 596031 | NCBI WGS metagenome assembly LNFM01 (sample SAMN04254537, study PRJNA301005) | activated carbon metagenome | isolation source: dual media filters at the Ann Arbor, Michigan drinking water treatment plant | place: USA: Ann Arbor
TAGTCAAGACTCGGGCTGAAAATTGTGCCGGTTGGACCCGATGTAAAACCAATCGTCGCCGCTGCACCATTGCCGGTGTCATCTCCGTTAAATCCTGTTCCCGCATAGCTTTCGATGCTGAGTTCATTACGATCAGTTCGCGAATAGCCAACGTCGATAAAGGCTTTCCAACCGTCATCGCCGACGTATTCAGCGTTATAACCAAAAGAATAAAGGTCTGCTTTCCGCTGGAAGATATCGTTGCGGACAACGCCCCGTACGTTACTGAATGTTCCGGCAGTTACAAAGCCATCGGCCACGGTCGTGCCCGTAGGCCCGGTTGTACCGAACGCGCCAAAGCCAAGCGGCAATTCGATGCCGCGTTTCGACTGGTCGTCTTCAAAGTTCGAGTAGAAGCCGTCGAAGGTCATGCGGACAGTGTCCGATGCCTGATACTGCAGCGTGCCGTTCAGACCCAAGCGTTTCAGCTGGGTCGAGGTCACGAACGACTTGGAACCGCCAATTACTGATGGCGATGCCGCCGTACCCGAACCTGCATATCCCCAGGCATTGAATTCCTGAAGCTGGTAAGGCTCATCAACATAAGATGCCGACAGCGCGATCCCGATGGTGTCATCGGCAAACTGGTCGATATAGGTCGCGTTGGCGCGATAGCCGTACTTCTTCGATCCGGCATTCAGCGCGCCCAAGTCGGCGTATGTGCCACGAGCACCGATTGCCAGAACCTGCTTGCCATAATCGAGCGGGCGGACGGTTCGGATGTCGATGGTACCGACAAGGCCTTGGCCGACGAGCGACGCGGTCGGCGACTTATAGACAACGACCTGGCTGACGATTTCCGACGGATATTGGTCGAACTCGACGGCGCGGCTGTCACCGGTCGAGGTCTGTTCGCGGCCATTTAATACGGTCTGCGAGAAGTCGGGGCCGAAGCCACGGATCGAGATGTTGTTCGAGCGGCCGTTCAGGCGCTGCGAGGTTACGCCGGGAAGGCGGGCAATCGATTCACCAATAGATGCGTCAGGCAACTTGCCAATGTCTTCCGCCGAAACCGATTCAACGATCTGGTCGTTGTTCTTCTTTTCATTGACCGCATTCTCCAGCGAAGCGCGGAAGCCGGACACGACGATGGCGTCTTCATCTTCGTTGGCAGGCGCATCTTGCGCAAACGCGGGTGCAGCAAATGCAGCAACCATTGCGGTACCGACCGCAACGCGGCTGGCGCTGTGCGCAAAACGGCGCGCATTATTGAACTGGAACTTGGCCATGATTCACTCCCCTAAAAGGTTCCGTCCAATTTGAAGGGCGGTAACCGGCTACACTTGCGCATCCAGACGCTGGCCGACATGGATGCAATTATGACCATGACAAAATGCGCCTCAAGCCCTCGCTTGACCAGAAATCCACATACGTATTCAGAATATGCATTTTAAACTGTTGCTGTTTTGCAACAAATTGTGATCATCACACAAAGGATTTTCCCCGTCATTGCTTCACCTATTTTGTAAGCCTAAGAAGATGGCAGGAGCTGGAAAGGCGCTGACCGGAATGGCAGGCAAGGCCACATCATTTGATATCGCACAGTTGGCGGGCGTATCGCAGCCGACGGTATCGCGCGCGCTTCGCGGTAGTCCTACGGTATCCGAACAGACGCGCAAACGCATCGAAGCTATTGCCCAGCAACTTAACTATAAGGTCGACAAGAACGCATCCAATTTGCGGCTGCAGGCAACGCGGACGCTGGCGTTGCTTTTCTTCGAAGATCCAACGCCCGATGAAACAGGTATCAATCCGTTCTTCCTGTCGATGCTCGGTTCGCTCACCCGAACCTGCGCGCATCGCGGATATGATTTGCTGATTTCATTCCAGCAGCTTTCGTCGAACTGGCATGTAGATTACGAGGACAGCCGCAAGGCCGACGGCATCATATTGCTCGGTTATGGCGATTATGAATTGTATCGGGCGAAACTTGAACAATTGGTGGAGCAGGGGACGCACTTTGTCCGCTGGGGCTTCGCGCAGGAGGGGCAGCCGGGCACCACGATCGGATGCGATAACTTCCGGGGCGGTCTGGATGCTGCGCGGCATCTGATGCAGCATGGACGGCGAAAGATTGCCTTTCTGGGCGATGCCAGCAGCCATTATCCCGAGTTTCAGGATCGCTATCGTGGATCATGTGAAGCGCAAGGCGGGGAAGGCATCATCGCCAATCCCAAACTTCAAATCGACGCATTGAATTCGCAGGAAGCAGGATTTGAAGCCGCGCAAAAGCTGATCGCAGGCGGCGAGCCATTCGACGCGATCTTTGCAGCCAGTGACACTATTGCAATTGGCGCGATGCAGGCGTTGCGCGACCATGCTATCCGAATACCTGAAGATGTCGCGATTGTCGGCTTTGACGATATTCCGGCGGCTAGCCTAACTCACCCGCCCTTGACCACCATACAGCAGAATTACAAGCTTGCCGGTGAACTGCTGGTCGACGGCGTACTCAAGCAAATTCGCAATGAACAGGTGCCCACTGCCTTGCTGCCTGCAAAGCTGATTATACGGCAATCCTGCGGCGCGCACTAACGCTGCGCTTCCTTATACGTATGCGTAACCGCTGAACATGGCTCCAGCCATTGCGGCGTTCCGTCGTTTCTGCCAGCGTCGCCCGACAATAACACCTTGGGAGAGGGTAGACCGTGGAAAAACCGCGTCAGGGATTTTGGGGGCTGTGGAATATCAGCTTTGGCTTTTTTGGTATCCAGATCGGCTTCGCGCTGCAGAACGGTAACATGTCGCGGATATTCCAGTCGCTAGGCACCAGCCTCGACGATTTGCCCGCACTTTGGATTGCCGCACCTCTGACGGGGCTATTGGTGCAGCCGCTCATCGGCCATTTCAGCGACCGGACATGGTTTGGCCGATTGGGACGGAGGCGTCCCTATTTTCTGGCGGGTGCGATACTCGCCGCGCTGTCGCTTTTTCTCATGCCGCTTGCCGAAATTCTCTTGTTCGCAGCCGTGATGCTGTGGGTGCTTGACGCTTCGCTCAATATTTCGATGGAACCGTTCCGCGCCTTTGTCGGTGATATGTTGCGAAAGGACCAGCATACAGCGGGCTATTCCGTGCAGACCGCTTTCATCGGCGCAGGCGCAGTTGTAGGCTCGCTTTTCCCTTATATGCTTGACGCTTGGGGCGTGGCCAATGTCGCGCCTGAAGGACAAATTCCGGATACCGTAAAGTACAGCTTCTGGTTTGGCGGCGTCGCCTTGTTTCTTGCGGTGATGTGGACGGTCCTGACCACCAAAGAATATAGCCCGGCTGAAATGGAGGCGTTCGACGGACCGCCAGCCGATAGCGGTGCCACAATCCGCGCGTTGGCTGCACGATCGATGGGCGGTGCAGCGATTTGGATTGTTGCAGGCGCAGCGGTTGCCGCACTCGTGCCATTAGGCGGTATGGAGAAAGAGGTTTATCTGCTGGGCGCGTTGCTGGCGGGCTATGGCATCGCCAGCCTGCTTGCCATCAACCTGGCGAAATCGGGAAGAGACAATAATGTGCTATCGCACATTGTCGGCGATTTTTCCGGCATGCCCGACATCATGAAAAAGCTCGCGCTGGCGCAGTTTTTCAGTTGGTCGGCATTGTTCGTCATGTGGATTTATACCACACCGGTCGTCGCACAATATATGTTTGGTTCGGCAGACCCGAACAGCGCAGCTTATGGCGAAGGCGGCAATTGGGTCGGCACCTTGTTCGCCATATATAATGGCGTGGCGGCCATTGCTGCGCTGTTCGTGCTGCCAACGCTGGCCAAAAAAATCGGTAAAGTGAACACCCATATTATCTGCTTGCTGGCAGGCGCGGCAGGCTATGCCAGCTTCCTGTTCATTCGCGACCCCAATCTTTTGATCCTGTCGGAAATCGGTGTAGGCATCGCCTGGGCATCGATCCTTGCCATGCCCTATGCGATACTCGCTTCCAGCCTGCCGCAAAACAAGCTGGGCATCTATATGGGCCTGTTCAACGTCTTCATCGTGATGCCGCAACTGCTGGTAGCGACCGTGATGGGCAGCATCTTGAAAGCGTTCTTCCCGACCGAACCGATCTGGACTATGGCTTTCGCAGCGGTCGTTATGGCGCTGGCTGCGCTCGCCATGTTACGCGTGAAAGAGGTATCAGATTGATGGCTGCTCGGTTTCTTGCGCCTTGATCTCTTGGGCAAGGCGGCGGGAAACGGCGTCGGGTGAGCTGGTATATTTCGCCAATCGCGAATAAATCAGTGGGATCAGCACGAGGGTAATCAGGGTCGCCAGCGTCACGCCAAATACGATAACCACGCCGATCGCCGAGCGTGCTGCACCACCTGCGCCGCTGGCAATCGCCAAAGGTATTGCACCGCAAACTGTTGCGATCGACGTCATGAGGATAGGCCGCAAACGCCGCGTCGCCGCTTCCTGAACAGCTTCGATTATTTCCTTGCCTTCATCGCGCAACTGATTGGCAAATTCGACGATCAAAATCCCATTCTTGGCAGCAAGGCCCACCAGCATCACCACGCCAATCTGGCTGTATAGATTTAGCGTAGTCCCAGTCAGCGCCAATCCGACAAGCCCGCCGCCGACCGCCAAGGGCACCGTCGTGATAATTGTCGCCGGATGGACGAAACTTTCAAATTGTGCGGCCAAAACCAAATAGACGAGCACGATGGTGAGCACGAAGATCAGGATGATCGACCCGCCGGTTTCCTTATACGCCTGGCTCTCGCCACGATATCCCACCGCCAAAATTTCCGGCGCAGCACGCGCTTCATCTTCGAGGAAGGTCAGCGCTTCGCCCATGGAGTAGCCGGGCGCGAGACCGCCGGATAAAGTGATGGCGCGCAACTTGTTGAAGCGTCCCAGATCGCGCGCGCCGGCGGTTTCCGAATAGGTCACCAGATTGGCAAGCGATACCAGCGAACCATCGCGTGCGCGGACCTGAATCGCTGCCAGATTTTCGGGCGACGCGCGATCCTCGGCATCGGCTTGGACAATGACCCGATATTCTTCGCCGCGATCGACGTAAGTCGATACCCGGCGCGAACCCAGAAGCGACTGAAGTGCCTGACTGACATCGGCAACCGACACGCCAAGATCGCCCGCGCGGGTGGTTTCGACCGCGATTTCCATCTGCGGCTTGGTTTCCTTATAATCTGAATCGAGGTTCACGATGCCGGGATTGTTGCTCGCCGCCGCCAGTATCCGGTCGCGCGCAATGCTGAGCGATTCGTAGGTCGATCCGGCGATAACAAAGTTCAGCGGCTGACCCCGCCCTCGTCCAAGCGAGGACCGGGCGGAAGCATTACCGCGGACGGCCGGCAAGTCGGCGAGGATTTTGTTGACCTGCGAAACGACATCATCGGTGGTTTCGGTCCGATCTTCCCATGGCTTAAGGAAGACAACGAATGTACCACTGTTAAAGTCGTCGCTGGCGCCGAATCCACCTGGGGTTCGCTGGATGACCGAACGGACCGTGCCCTTGTCGAGCAGCTCAAGCACCGGCTTTGAGGCGCCGAGCATGTATTCGTCCATTTGCGCATAGCCTGTGCCCTCGGGCGCGGAGATATTGGCGCTTAGAATTCCGACATCTTCGGCGGGGGCCAGTTCGGAGTCGAGCATCGTGAAGCAGAATGCGGCTATTGCCAGAAATGCGCCGACACCCAGAATTGCGAACAATGGTTTGGCAATAACCTTGCCGACCAAATTGCTATAGGATGTTTCCAACCGGGCAAAGCGTTTATCGACCCATTTCGCGAGCTTGCCGCGCTCTTCATTGCGCAACAATTTGGAGCATAGCATTGGCGCGAGGCTGAGCGCTACGAAGCCGGAAAATGCAATTGCGGCAATCATCGCGCCAGCCAGTTCGCGGAACAGCAGGCCGGTCTGTCCCGCCAGAAACATGACAGGCACGAAAACCGCGCATACGACGATAGTGGTCGAAACGACTGCAAAGGCAACTTGCTTGGTGCCTTGAACCGCTGCGACCAACGGCGGATCACCCTTTTCTATACGGTGATAGACATTCTCCAGAACCACAATCGCGTCGTCGACCACCAGCCCGATGGCAAGCACCATCGCAAGCAACGTCAACAAATTGATGGAGAAACCAAGTAGCCAGAGCACCGCGAAGGTTGCTAGCAAACAGATAGGCACGGTGATTGCCGGAATGATTGTCGCGCGCCAGCTTCCAAGGAACAGGAATATCACCAGCACAACCAAGACAGCGGCTTCGGCAAGCGTTACCCAGACGCCATCGATTGCCTTGCTGATAAACTGCGAATCATCCGACCCGACGATGATCGTCATGCCTTCGGGCAATGTGGACTTGATATCTTCGGCCAGTTTTTTCGCGCTATCGGCGACGGCCAAAGTGTTTGCGCCCGATTGACGGACAATACCCATGCCAAGGGCGGATTCGCCGTTCAACCGGAAGGCAGCATAAGGATTTTCAGCGCCCGTTTCGACGCGGGCGACATCACCCAGTCGCACCAGATAACCGTCAGTTCCGCGCGACACCACGAGCTGCTTGAACTGTTCTTCATCGGCAAAAGCGCGCGTTACGCGTAGCGTTATATTCTGGTCGGCAGATTCCAACCGGCCGGCAGGGAGCTCGACATTCTGGTTGCGCAATGCCGTTTCAATATCAGCCGGTGTCAAACTCAGGGCGGCCAGACGGTCAGGCTGCAACCAGATCCGCATTGATGGCCGCGCTTCGCCGCCGACAAATACCCGCGCGACACCGTCGATTGCGGAAAAACGATCAACAAGATTGCGGTCGACATAATCGCTCAGTTCAAGTCGCGACCAGCCGGGTTTGGAGACCACGAGGAACAGGATCGGCGAAGCATCGGCATCCACTTTGCGCACTTCGGGCGCGAGGACTTCGTCGGGCAAATCGTCAATCGCCCCGCCAACGCGGTCGCGGACATCATTGGCGGCGCTATCGACCGAGCGGCCGGGGGCGAACTCGATAGTTACCTGCGATTGACCGTCACGTGACCGTGACGTCAGAGTCTGGATGCCTTCGATTCCAGCCAGCGCATTTTCCAGAACCTGCGTGACGCGCGATTCAACGACGGTAGCTGCTGCCCCTGTATAAGTGGTGTCCACCGAAACGATCGGCGGCTCGGTATCGGGATATTCGCGCACTGGCAGGCTAATGAATCCGACAATCCCGACCAGCACCAGCAAAATGGCCAGAACGGCTGCAAATACCGGTCGGCGGACGGAAATATCGGATAAGGTCATCGGATGCTATCAGCGCCCGGTTTTGGTGGGAGCGGGCGCTGCGCCGCCGGGCTGATTGACCCGCACCTTGGCGCCATCGGACAATTTGACCACACCTTCGGTGACGATTTTCTGCCCCGGTTTCAGCCCTTCGACGATTTCGACCAGTGCACCATCGCGCGCGCCAGTTTTAACGGGAATACGCTTGGCCTTCTGCTCGCCGTCGATGACGTAAACAAAGCTGGTATCGCCTTCGCGGACCAGCGACAGTTCCGGCACCGCGAGTGCGGCGCGCGGGTTCGATTCAATCGTCACATTTACCAGCATCCCGGGTTTCAGCATGGCGTTGCGATTGGGAATAGTGGCACGCAATGTCGCGGTCCTAGTCTGGACGTTGACAACCGGATCTATCGCCTGGATCCGACCGGAAAAGATCATATCGGGATAAGCAGCCGCCTTGGCAGTAATAGTCTGTCCAACCTTTATATTACCCAGCATTGTTTCTGGAATAGTAAAATCGAGCTTGATCGTGCCGATATCGCTGACTGTAGCGATCTCGTCGCCAGCGCTGACCACGGCGCCGACAGAGATCCGGCGGAGCGAGACATAGCCCGAAAATGGCGCGCGGATAACTCGATCGCCGATCGATGCGCCGGCCTCTCTGGCATCTGCTCGGGCTGCGGCAGCCAAAGCGGTCTGGCTATCGAGGCTGGCGTTGGTTGCAAAACCGCGACGCTGAAGTTCCTGAATCCGGGCAAGCTGCTGCTCAGCTTCGCGCGACCGCGCCTGGGCGCTCGCCAGCGATGCCGTTTCCTGACCCTGCGCCAACACTGCCAGCGTCTGCCCGCGTTTGACATAGGCCCCGTCAGTGAAACCAAGCTGCGTAATCCGCTCGGTCACCGGCGCGCGCACCGACACTTGTTCATTGGCATTAGCGTTGCCCACCGCAACATAGCGATCGGCAAATTGATGCTCGGCGACAGCTCCGGTGATAACCAAAGGCGAAGGTCGCTCGCGCTTTTCCTCGACACCGCCACAGGCAGCAAGCGTAAGCAACAAAACAAGGGGAGGGAGAATTTTTAATATCATGATGGGGACAACGTCTCAATACGGTTTTGCGGAGGCAATAACAGCGAAAATCAGGCTAATTCAAACAATCAATTAAAGCGATACATTTACAATCGATTGGCAAAAGTAGCATCGGCTAATTGGTTCCCAACCCGAGCACAGCAAACGGTTCTTGCGATAGCATTTTTGTATGATAGCTACGCGACATGGGTAGTTTTCCGTTTAGCGCGATAGTCGGTCAGAATGAAATGAAGCAGGCACTGCTGATTGCGGCGGTGGATGCGCGCATCGGCGGCGTCATGATTTTTGGTGATCGGGGTACAGGTAAGTCTACTGCGGCACGGGCGTTGGCAGCGACTTTGCCACTGATTTCGGTCGTCGAGGGATGCCGCTTCAACAGCGCGCCCGAGGCGATTGCCGACAGTCCGGATTATGTGCCGGGCGCGAAGGTCCGCACCGTCAAGGCCAAGGTGCCGTTCGTGGACTTGCCTTTGGGTTCGACCGAAGACCGTGTGCTGGGTACGCTCGATCTGGAACGCGCTTTGGCGCATGGGGAGAAGCAGTTCGAGCCGGGGTTGCTGGCCAAGGCACATCGCGGGTTTTTGTATATCGACGAGATTAACCTGCTCGAGGATCATGTCGTCGACCTGCTGCTCGATGTAGCGGCATCGGGCGAAAATCTGGTCGAGCGCGATGGACTTTCTATCCGCCATCCGGCGCGGTTTGTGCTGGTGGGCAGCGGTAACCCGGAAGAAGGCGAGCTCCGCCCGCAATTGCTCGACCGCTTTGGCCTGTCGGTCGAGGTGCGAACGCCCGAGGACATCGCCGACCGCGTCGAAATCATGAAGCGCTGCGATGCCAATGAGCAAGACGGTGCTGGATTTGCCGCGGCTTGGGCGGACGATGACGGCAAGGTGCTGAAACGCATCGCCAAGGCGAAGGCGGCGCTTCCCAAGGTCGAAACGCCGGAGAGCATTCTCGAAGACATGGCGACGTTGTGCAAAGCAGTTGGCGCGGACGGGCTTCGTGGAGAATTGACACTGATGCGTGGTAGCCGCGCGCTGGCTGCGCTCGATGGCAAAAAGACCGTGACCCGCAAACATCTGAAAGAAATCGCGCCGCTTGCGCTCCGCCACCGGCTGCGTCGAAATGTACTCGACGAGACCGGATCGACCACGCGGATCGAACGCGCGCTGGAGGAACTGTTCGGGTGAGCGAAGCGGCTGCGCTTGATGCGGTCGTGTCTGACGCGGAACTGGCGCTTCACCTTTTTGTCCTCAATCCGTCTTTGTTTGGCGGCATCGTTCTACGCGGCGATGGGCCGGTGCGCGACGAGATGGTCGCCTTTGCCAAAGACGCAATTGGCAAATTCGGACCGGTCGCTAAAATTCCATCCAACGTGGATACCGAGCGCCTGCTTGGCGGGCTTGACCTGACCGCGACGCTGGCGACAGGGCAAAGCGTCATCCGCGCTGGCCTGCTCGATAGCGCGGCGGGCGGGGTCGTGATCGTGCCGATGGTCGAGCGGGTGCAAGCAAACGTTGCAGCTCACATCGCCCAGGCCATGGACGGCGGCGATGTCGCGGCGATCTTGCTCGATGACAGCCAGGAACCCGATGAAGCGCCACCAGCGGTGCTGACCGAGCGGATGGCGTTTCACTGTGATGTGTCGGCGTTGCGCAGTTTTTCGAGTAAAGCAGGCGCGGCAAAACCAATCACGCTATCCAACGTCCAGCCTCTCGATGACGAACAACTCTTCGCCATCGCCGCTACCTCAGCTGCGCTTGGCATCGGTTCAGTCCGCGCGCTCATATTCGCCAATTCTACCGCACGCGCCCATGCCGCACTTAACGGGCGCATCCAAGCAATCGACGACGATTTCGCCGCCGCCGTCCGGCTCGTCCTTTCCCCGCGCGCAACGCAAATGCCGCAAATGGAGCCTCCGCCGCCCGAGCCGGAAAATGACCAGCCGCAGGATGAGGAACCCGACGACAAAGACGAGGACCGCAATATCGAGGATATCGATCTTGAGGACATCATGCTCGACGCCGCTGCCGCCGCGATCCCCAAGCATATTCTCGACCAGATCGACGGTGCGGTTAAGCGCGGGGGCAAAGGGCAGGGCGGCAAATCGGGGCAGAAGCAGAAATCGGCAACGCGCGGACGCCCGCTCGGTAGCCGCCCCGGCATTCCGGGCAATGGCAAACGCTTGTCGCTGATCGACTCCTTACGTGCCGCCGCACCGTGGCAGAATATCCGGCGGCAACTGGCGCGTGCGGACGACATACGCATCATCCATATCCGCAAATCCGACCTTCGGGTCCGCCATTTTGAACAACGCACCGAGAGCCTGACGATCTTCGCGGTCGATGCCTCCGGCTCGTCGGCGCTGTCGCGGCTGGCCGAAGCGAAGGGCGCGGTCGAAATGATGCTGGCGCAGGCCTATGTCAAACGCAGCCAGGTTGCCTTGATTGCGTTCCGGCAAAATGCCGCAGAGATTTTGCTGCCCCCAACGCGGTCACTCACTCGTGCGCGGCGGGCATTGGCAGCTTTACCCGGCGGCGGCGGCACGCCCTTGGCTGCGGGGCTGTTGGCAGCGCAGCAACTGGCCGAGGCTGCACAGCGCGGAGGGCAAACTCCGACAATCGCGATCCTGACCGACGGCAAGGGCAATGTCGCAATCGACGGCACCGCCAACCGCACAGTGGCAATGGAGGAAGCCAATCAGGCGGCGCGCAATGTTGCGTCGCTCGGGCTGAACTGCATCGTCATCGACATTTCGCCGCGTCCCCGCGAAGAGGCCGCCGAATTGGCCGCTGCGCTGGGCGGCCGCTATCTGCCGCTACCCCAAGCGCAAAGCGCGGCGATGGTCGCGGCAATTGAAAGCCTGAACGCGTGAGCGGTCGCTATCCCGACTGGGCGACCGACGGCAAGGATTGGCCCAACCGTGCCGCAAGTAGCTTTGTCCGCGCGGGCGGTTATGAATGGCATGTGCAGCAAATGGGGAGCGGACCAAGCTGTCTCCTCATCCACGGTACCGGCGCGGCCACGCATAGCTGGCGCGATGTCATGCCGTTGCTGGCTAAGCATTACACGGTCGTCGCAATGGACTTGCCTGGCCACGGCTTCACGAAAGGCAGCGGCAAGAGCCCAACGTTGGAGGGCATGGCATCATCCGTCGCGGCGTTGCTCGACGAACTCGAACTCACCCCAGACCTGATCGTCGGCCACAGCGCCGGTGTCGCCATCGCCGCGCAGCTTTTGCTCGACAAAAAATGGCATGTCCCGCTCATCGGCTTCACCCCCGCGCTGATGCCCTTTCCCGGCCTCGCCGCAAAAATTTTCCCGAGCCTCGCCAAAATGCTGTTCACCAACCCGTTCGTCGCGATCATCTTCAGCCGAATGGCTCAAGCCCCCGGCCAGACCGCAAAATTCCTAGCGCGCGCGACGGGCTCGCGCGTCGATGCTGCGGGCGCGAAATATTATACACGCCTGTTCAGCAAATCGGGCCACTGCGATGGAGCCATCCGGATGATGGCCAACTGGCGGCTTGAAGGGTTGGACGCAAGGCTGGGCAATCTGACTTCGCCCGTGCTGTTGGTAAGCGCCGCCAAAGACGCCGCAATCCCCAAAGCAGCGGTGACGCAGGCCGCGGCGCTGATTCCCGGATGCGAGACGCTTGAAATAGCAGCATTGGGCCATCTGGCGCATGAGGAAGACCCCGCGCAGGCGGCGAACATCATCGCTGAATTTGCCAAGACGAAAATCACCGCATAAACCGGTGACAGCGAAGGAGAGATAGAATGGAAGCTGGCGCATTCGACAATCTGGGTTGGATAGAAATAGTCTTCGTCGGCGTCGTCGCTTTGGGCCTAGGCTTCTGGCAATTATGGTCAATCAACCGCGAGATTGCCAAGGACAAGGAAAAGGCATCAGCGAAGGATGCTGCCGTGTCCGACGCGGACTAAACCTTGCCCTAGGTTTCCCTCGGCATCTTGTATGGCAACATGAACTGGATTACCGGATTGACCAACCGGTCCAATGAGATGCTTTCCTGCACCGCGATTACCCGTTCTCCCCACATCCTCGCCGACAATGCCGTGCGTGCATAGAAGGGGGAGTCTTCCCAAGTCTTGATAACCGAGGCGTGGCCGCGGTCGGCTCGGGTCTGGCGTTCCATCATCCAATATGTTCGCGGTAATGGGGCGACGAGCGGCAGTTCGACTTCCTGCGGCACGCCGTCTGGGCCGAACCGGAGTGCGCTCGCAAAATGGCTGCCGTCGCGGCGTTTGCCTTCATAGATTACCGCCACCTGCTTGCCGACATGCGCTCTGGACCAGTGCCAGCTTTGGAAGCCGTCCTCGATCGGCTCGCTGCCATGATTGCTGTCGAGATAGCCGCTGCCGTTCCATGCAATGTCGGGCTGCTCCATCTTCACCTCGATCCGTGCGTGCGGCGCGATGGCCTGCCAGCAATGGCGGCCGGCGGGGTCGAGTTTGAAGCCGCGTTCGTTGAACATTTCGGGATGAAGGATGATCTGCCCTTTCACCCGCCGCCTCCACGGGATACCAAGGCGGACATCGCGCTCTTCGATATCGATGATGAGGCGGTCCTTGTCCCAGCGCATCGCGCTTGGGCCGATGCTCAGTGCATCGCGTTCCTGCCGCGTATCCGCAGCTCCGCGCTCGGTCATCACCCAGCGCGCGCCTTTGCCGTAGAGCGCGATGTTGAGGCAGCTATGGTCGAGCGGAATATCGCGGCCTGATTGCTTGTAATAAGGCGAAAAGACGCTCCCAATAAATCCGATGATGGTCAGCCCGTAGCGTTCGTCATCGCTGAGCGCGTCGACATACCACCAGCGATAGCCTTGCGATGGTACCACCGTGTCGAAATAAGGTCGGACAGCACGGCTTCGCTCGCCAACCTGCCCGACAAGGCGGCCATCGGCACCCCCGCGCCCGGATGAGTCGCCCCGCCCGCGCAGTAAAGCCCACGGATCGACGTCCGGCTGCCGGGCCGGAGGAAGGACGCCACCCACCCGTGCGAGGCCCGTCCATAAAGGGCTCCACCCGTCGCCGGGAAGAGCGTCGCGAACTCGTTCGGCGTCACTAAGTGGTGCGGCATGGGCGTTTCCAGCTCCAGCCCGCTGGCTCTCAAGCGCTCCAGCATGTTCGCGGTGCATTTTTCTCTCTCCTCCGAAGAATAGGTGTGGCGGTCGCCATTGGCTGGCGCGTTGACAATGATTTGCAGGCGTTCGGTGCCTGTCGGCTGGCCGTTGGCGCGGTCTAGGGCGCAGACATAGGCGGTGGGGTCTGATGGGGGTGTGCCGCTTTTAATCTGCCTGAATTCGGCGGGATAATCCGGGCCGAAAAAGACATTGTGATGGTCGAGGTCAAAGCCCTTGGTCTTGGTGTTAGCCAGCCAAACCAATGCCGAAAGCGAGCGCGCTTTCTCAGGCATCTGGCGCGTCGCGGGTGCCGCGTCACCACCGAGTAGTCCAAAAGCGAGTGCAGCAGGGTCACCGTTGAAGATGACTTTCCTTGCCGATAGCCGATCGCCATTTGCCAATTCAACGCCCGTCGCGGTCTTATCGCGAACAGTGATGCGTGCGACAGATTGCCCGTACCGAAACACTGCGCCCTTTTCCTTGGCCAGTTTTTCCAGCGCGCTCGCAAGCGCGCTCATCCCGCCTTCGATCGCCCACACCCCTTGCGCCTCCACATGCGCAATCAGCATCAAAGTGGCGGGCGTCTGAAATGGGGAAGACCCGC
>LNFM01009524.1_pt1 | contig 14093 bp, 11 predicted proteins | sample 596031 | NCBI WGS metagenome assembly LNFM01 (sample SAMN04254537, study PRJNA301005) | activated carbon metagenome | isolation source: dual media filters at the Ann Arbor, Michigan drinking water treatment plant | place: USA: Ann Arbor
CCTCGCCCGAATCGCGGACCATCTGGGTCAATGTCACCCAGGACAATTTCACGACGCTGTTCGGCCCCGGTGCGACGTTGATGACGGTCGACGTCGCGTCGCCGTCTCCAGGCACCGGCACCCAGACCGTCCACTACTGGAGCGGCAACCTCTCGCTGCCGGCCGAGCTCGCCGACAATGGCGTCACCGGCCTGTGGTTCGATTCCGGTGATTTTGGTCAGTATCCGGACTACGCCCCGCCGCCGACGCCAGGCGTCACCCTGCCCCAGGGCTGGCAGAGCCCTGGCAATTCCGCCGGCACCGCGACGGTCAACGCCAATCCGCAGACGATTGCACAGGACTATTACAACTTCCCTCTCGCGGGCTCTCTCTGGGATCCGACCTCGCCCGACGCGGTGATGACCGGCGCCATCGGGTTGGTCGAGCCCGGCGTCGGTACGGCGCTGCCCGGCGATCCGACCGGGTCGGGCTTCCAGGCCGCGCTCGACGCCTATCGCACCTCGATGGGCATATCGACCTCGGCCAACGTAATCTCCGTGGCCGGCGGCGGACAGGAGTATCCGACGCCCAGTTCGCCCACCGCCTTCAATCCCGCCGGCGAACGCTCGCTCGACGTCGGCGTCGTGACGGCCGTCAATCCGCAGAGCACGCTGGTCGTCTACGCCGGCTCCGGAACGGCCAACGGCGCCCACGGCAATGCCTTCACCGCCTACCAGTCGGCCTTCTGGGACACGATCAACAATCCCGCGGTCATCACCTCGTCGTTCAATTATGCGTCGCTGTCGGCACCCGGTTCGCCCTTCCTGATCGCGTCGAACGGGCTCTATGTCGACGCCGCGCTGCGCAACATCTCGGTGTTCAACGATGCCGGCGACGGCGGCTCGGGCGAGACCTTCGGCAACGGACTGCCCAACGCCAGCTCCACACACAACAGCCCGTACGCGGTCATCGTCGGGGGCACATCGATCAGCACCGGGTCCGCCGCGCAGGGCGACAGCACGCTGAGCGACCTGGTCGACGACGCGAACGCAGGCGACCTTCCGACGCTCTGGCAACTGATCGCCGGCGGCTTGATGCAGCTCCCGGCCAGTGGTGACGCGAACCGCCTCGTCGAGACGGTGTGGAACCGTTACTACGTCGACGGCACCTCGATCGCCAATCCTCGCGGCACCGGCTACATCCACAACAACACCGGCGCGAGCGGCGTCGATATCAGCCAGCTTGCGCCCGCCTACCAGGTCGCCTTCGGGCTCGATCCCATGACGTCGGATCCCTCGCAGCAACCGGGGCGTGGCATCCCCGACGTCTCGGCCAACGCCGGCGGCAACATGCTCTACGTCGTGCCGAATGCGGCCATGACCGAGAACCAGAACGATGACGGCACCAGCGCGGCGACGCCGCTCTGGGCCACCCTGGCCTCACAGATCAATGCCGTCTTCAGCGACCAGGGCCTGCCCAACCTGGGCTACATGAACGACCTGCTCTACACTGCCGCGGTGATCGCGCCGGCCTCGTTCAGCGACATCACCATCGGCAACAGCACTTCCTCTTTCCTCTACGGCGGCGGCTACACCAGCGACGGCGTCGACATCACGCCGACCGGCTACGGCTATTCGGCCGCGTCGGGCTACGACCTGGTGACGGGGCTGGGTACCCCCAACGGCGTGCTGCTGGCGCGCGCGCTCACCGAGATCGCCCATTCGCAGATCTATTTTGGCAGCGTGCCCGACCTGATCGACTCCAACGGCACGGGCGGCTGGACCAGCGGCACCGCGCAGACCCTGCTGCTGCAGACCACCGCGACGGCGTCGGCCACGGTCGCCGTGCAAACCGGCACCGACACGACGGATGCCAGCAGCACCGCCCACGGCCCCTACGCCTGGACCAGCCGGCTCGCGCAGCAATCGCTGCAGAGCGACTTCGACAGCGACCTGCTGGCACTGTTCGACGGCCAGACCCAGGGCAGCCTCACCCAGGCCGTGGTCGCGTCCGGCGACAGCGTGTCGGTCACCTTCAATGGCAACACAACGGTCGCCGCGCAGGCCAGCCTCAGTGCCTCGTCCGGCTTCGCCGATTTCTATGCCGACAGCGGTAACTCGGTGCGTCTCGCACAGTCGGTCGCGGTCGCGGAGACGGCAAACGGCGCCGACGACTTCACCGTCGTCGTGCGCATGCGCCAGGTTGCCGGCGCCGACCTCTCGCTGATGCTCTACGAAGTCGACGACTACAATGGCACGATCGGCGGCCTCGCCCCCGGCCAGGCCGGCTATGCCGCCGCCGCGGCGACCCGAGCCTATGCCGTCATGGGCGGCGGCACGACCATTGCCGGCCCCGGCGATGGCAATGCCGGGCAGGCGCAGATCACCGGCGTCGATGCCGGCGATTTGATCGCCATGCAGCTCACGAACGTGACCAACGACGACACCTTCTGGGCCTTCAGCCAGGCCAACGAAGTGGTCGGCGGCGAGCATGTCGCACACCTGTGGAACTACGGCGCCAACACCTGGGGTTGGGAAGACCTATACGGCGGCGGCGACCGCGACTTCAACGACCTCGTCGTCCAGTTCGATTTCACCAGCACATCGGGACACGGCTGGCTCATCTAGGCAGGACGGCGCCGCCATGCGATGAAGTCGCGCATCATGATCAAGCGACGACACTCCCTTCTTGCCGGCGCCCCCGCCATCCTGCTCGCCTTCATCGGCCCGGCGCGCGCCGAGGAACTCCGGGTCCTGGAGTCAGCGCCACAGGCGAATGCCGTGATCGGCGGGCGCAGCAGCGCCTTCTACGTGCGGTTCAGCCGGCCGGTCGACCATGAGGATTCCCGTCTCACCATCAAGCGGGATGGACGGGTCATCGAAGTCCTGCACCCGCGACTCGAATCGGCACCCGACGTTCTGTTCGCCCGCGCCCCGACCCTGGCACCCGGCCGCTACAGCCTGCACTGGCTGATCGGCGGCTCGCCGCAGGTCGACGGCGAGATACCCTTCACCGTCGGCAGCGGCTCCTAATTGTCGTCCAGCAGTTCGCGCAGCACACGGCCCGTCGCCGTGATGGCGAGCAGGGTCGGCACCTTCACCTCGGCTTTCACGGCGGCCTTGATGGCCGGCGCATAGCTCATGCAGTCGAGGGCGACGAGATCGGGCCGCGTTGCCGCGAGACGTCGCGCGACCGCGGCAGCCTCTTCCGGTGACGCACTCGGCACAAGCGCCTCAACGGTAACGTCGACGCCGCTGCGCGCCCACTTGGTGGCGAGCTTCTCGCCCTGCTCGGCGAACGGCACGAGCAGGCCGAGCCGGCCGCGCGGCAACAGGCCCTCGGCGATGCCGCTCAGCACCCGCGACGGAAACAGTACGCCGGCATCCCCCTCCATTGGCGGAAACTCGCCAGTGCAGGCATAGACGATCGCATCGCAGCCGTCGGCGCGCAGCCTGGCCAGCGTCGCGGGCGAGCGGGCGATCACCGCCAGCTTGGAAATCTTCACGTCCCGACCGCCGCGCAGGCGAGTGTAGAGGGTGTCGGCGCCGCTGAGCGGCGGCAGCGCGTCGACCTCTTCGTCGCTGAGGCCGTCGAGCGCCCCGCGCAGGACCACCTTCGTTCCCGGCGGCGCCTGGGCCGCGAACAGCGCGACGATGTCATCGCGCGGCGCCTGGCCGATGGTGACGATCCCCAGCATGCTCATGGCTCAGCCCTCCAGGGCAACCGCGTCGGTATCATTCCAGGCAAGGCCCACCGCATCGCCGGGCGCGCGGGACGCCCGCTCGCCGGCATGCGTCTCGCGCACCAGCATCGAGGCTCCTGCGACGGGACGGACGCGCAGGAGTGTCGAACCACCGAGATAGTTCGCCGTCTCGACAGTTCCGGCCACGCGCGCGCCGTCGGGCGCGACCAGCCGGATCTTCTCGGGCCGCAGCGCGCGCGGACGCCCACCCTCTTCCAGGATGTTGATCTCGCCGATGAAGTCCGCGACGAAGCGCGTCCGCGGGCGCTCGTAGATTTCGGTCGGCGTGCCGACCTGCTCGACCCTGCCGCCGTTCATCACGGCGATACGGTCGCTCATGGCGAGCGCCTCTTCCTGGTCGTGCGTCACGAAGACCAGTGTGACGCCGAGGCGCTTCTGCAATTCCTTCAGCTCGAACTGCATCTGCTGGCGCAGCTTGCGGTCGAGCGCGCCCAGCGGCTCGTCGCAGAGCAGCACCGGCGGCTCGACGACCAGTGCGCGGGCGAGCGCCACGCGCTGCTGCTGGCCGCCGGAGAGCTGACCGGGCTTGCGCGTCTCGAGCCCCGTCAGCGCCACCTGCGCCAGCGCCGCCGCGACGCGCCGCTCGATCTCGGGCTTCGCAACGTCCCGCATGCGCAGGCCGAAGGCCACGTTCTCCGCCACGGTGCGATGTGGGAACAGGGCATAGGACTGGAACACCATGCCCATGTCCCGCTTGTGCACGGGAAGATCGGTGATGTCCTTGCCGCCGACATGGACGCGACCCGAATCGGGATGCTCGAAGCCCGCGATCATGCGCAGGCTCGTCGTCTTGCCGCAGCCGGAAGGTCCCAGCAGCGAGAAGAACTCGCCCGCGGCGATATCGAGCGTGACCGCGTCGACGGCCATCACGCGGCCGTCGAACGTCTTGGTCACCTGGTCGAGCTTGATGGCGGCGGAAGTCATGAACGCACGCTCTGCCACTACCCTTTCAGGATCTTCGTGACGCGAGCGTCGATGTCCTCGCGGCGGGCATTGTACCACTTCCAGTCGGGCTGGATCAGCGTCGCCACCTTCTCCGGCGTGGTCAGGAGCTTAGCGTCGTACTTGGCTTCGAGCTTCACCTTCTTGTTGGCCGGCGAATACCATACCGCCTCGGCCAGCAGCTTCTGCACGTCGGGCCGCAGCATGTAGTCGATATAGGCGAAGGCCAGTTCCTTGACCTTGGAGCCCGGCGTGACGTTCAGCACCTGCTCCAGCGCCAGCACGCCCTCGGAGGGGCTCGCGAAGTCGACGGGCTGCATGTTCGCGCCCTCATAGCGATAGACGCCCGAATCGTGGATGACGCCCATCGACACCTCGGCCGACAGCAGCATCTTCTCCATCTGTCCGGTGAAATCGACCAGCTTGATCGGCTTCAGCGCCTCGAGCGCCTTGTAGGCAGCGTCGAGATCGGTGAGGCCCTTGCCGTAGACCTTGCCCAGCATCATCAGGTGCGCCTGTCCCAGGCTGTTCACCGGGATGAGATAGCCGCCGCGCGAGCCGGCAAGCTTGGGATCGGCCAGGTCCTTCCACGAGGTCGGCTTGGTGAGGCCTTTGTCGGTCCGGAAGCCGAGACCGATCGCACTGGTGAAGATCGTGACACCCACGATCTTGTCGCTCACCGCATAGGGATAGACGTCGGCGACGTTGGGCACTTCCTTGGCCGTGATCTTGTTCATGACCAAGCCTTCGGTCACGGCGTTCCACTGTTCGTTCGAATTGGTGTGCAGCACGTCGTAGATCGGGTCGTTCTTCGAACTCACCTGCAGCTTGGGCAGAAACGGAAAGGCCTGATCGGCCGACACCGTGCACTTGAACTCCTTTTCAAAGGCCGGCAGCACGGTGGCCTTCATGATCTCACCCCACTTGCCGCCCCAGGTCGTGATCTTGAGCGTCTTTGTCTGGGCGTGGAGGATCGACGGTGCTCCCACCGTGGCGAGGGCCGCAAGACCCGCACCGGCACGCAACGCTTTGCGACGTGTAATCATGGCAAACCCCCTGTTTGTTTCCATCAGAGCTTAACGTAAGCCTTGAGGCCGATCAGCCTCTCCAGCACCAGAACCACCGACAATGCGAGCAAGATCGAGACCATCGAGGCGGCGGCGATGGCGCCGTCGAGGTCGAATTTCATGTAGTTGAACAGCACCACCGGCAGGGTCTCGCCCTTGGGCACCACCAGGAACAACGAAACCGGGAACTGATCGAAAGACACGATGAACGCGAAGACGCCGCCCGCGAACACGCCCGGTCGGATCAGCGGCAGGGTGACTTCGAAGAAGACCCTCAAGGGGCTCGCGCCCAGCACGGCGGCGGCCTCCTCGATTCGCCGGTCGAAATTGTGCAGCACCGCAAGCGTCGTGCGGATGACGTAGGGCACGGCGACCAGCGTGTGGGCCATGATCAGGCCCCAGACCGGCCGGCCGATGCCGGACAGGAGATAGGCCTGGAACAACGCCAGGCCGGTCAGGATCGCGGGCAGCATCAGCGGCGACATGAAGAAGGCTGTGAGGACGGCGCGCCCCGGCAGGTTGCCGCGCGCCAGCGCCAGCGCGCAGGCGCCGCCGATCAGGATCGACAGGACCAGCACCACCGACGCCACCCACAGCGACAGCCAGAGCGCGTTCATGAACTCCGCGCTGCCGAAGAACTTCTCGAACCAGCGCAGGCTGACGCCGACCGGCGGGAAGGAAATGTAGGGCGTCGGATTCAGCGCGAACACCAGCACGATGGCGATCGGCAGCAGCAGGAACGCAAGCAGCAGCGCGTTCAGCGCGAGGTAGGCGGCGCGGCCCGGATTGAACGGCCGGCGGTTGGGCTGGGCGCTCATGCCATTCCCTGCCCGCCCGCAAGCCGCGCGAGGATGCGGTTGTAGGCAATGACGATGGCCAGCGAAACCAGCAGCAGGATCACGCCGAGGGCACCCGCGAAGTTGGGGTTGAAACTGGTGCCGACCTGCTGGGCGATCAGCATCGGCAGGGTCAGCACATCGGTGCCGCCCATCAGCGAGGGCGTGACATAGGCGCTGATCGACAGCGCAAAGACCAGCAGCGAGCCCGCCAGGATGCCGGGCAGGCTGAGCGGCAGGGTCACTTCGGCGAAGGCCCGGACACGTCCCGCGCCCAGGCTGCGCGCCGCCTGCTCCAGCCGCTCGTCGATGCGGCCGATCACCCCGGTCAGGGTCAGCACCATGAAGGGTACGTAGATATGGACCAGCGCGACGATCGTGCCGAACTCGTTGTACATCAGCGGCAGCGGCTTTTCGATCAGGCCCCACTGCATGAGGGTCGTGTTGATGACGCCCTTGTCCTGCAGGATCGTCATCCACGCGAAGGTACGCACGACGATGCCGGTCAGCATCGGCGCGATCACCGCCATCAGGACCAGCGCATGGCCGAGTCGCGACTGCATGCGCGCCATCCAGTGCGCCAGCGGGTAGCCGATCAGCAGCGCGATGACCGTCGTGATGAGGCCGATGCGCAGGGTCGACCACAGCGCATCATGGAAGATGCCGGCGGGATCGAAGATGAAGCGCTCGTAGTGGCGCGTCGTGAGGAAAGCGTTCGGGTTGGTGACGGGATTGCCGGAAAAGAAAGACATCGCCGTCATCACGCCGAACGGCAGTACGAAGAACAGCACGAACAGCAGCCCGGCCGGCGCGATCAGCCAGGCGATCGGCGAAGGGCGTGCCGCTGAATTCATGCCGCGACGATCATGACGTGGCCGCGACGTCGCCGACGACCCGGACGCGCACGCGCACCGAGTTGCCGGGCAGGTAGGCCAGCGGCATGTCCTCGCTCTCGATCGTATGCAGCGTCGCGCGGTCGGCGCCGGCTGCGACGGCTCGGTCGTTGGCGATGGCCTGTGCCGCTTCGATCGCCTCGACGCGGCTCATGTCCTTGAAGATCTGGTCGCACTCGCCAGAGACCTGCGCGATGGCCGCGCCGACGGCATTGGCGCAGTCGCCGTGCTCGACATGGATCACCTGCGACACGCCCGCCATCCTGTCGGGGATCAGGAAGGCGCCGCCGCCGACCGCGACCAGCGGCACGTCGCCCGCCTCGGTCTTCATCCGGTCGATCGCCTCCTCCGCCAGCCGCGCCGCCTCGGCAAAGACCTTCGCGCAGGTCGCGGCATCGAGATGGGCAACCCTGGACCTGTCGCCCAGCTCGAAAAGCCCCACGGCGACGGCCACGTCGGTGGTGGTGAGCTGCGTGCCGCCAAAGGCCAGGGCGTCGGTCAGAAGGCGATAGCCCACGGAAACCGGGCCGATGGACAGCGGGTCGAGCACCACGTGGCTGCCGCCGCCCAGGCCGATCGACAACAGGTCGGGCATGCGGAAGAGCGTGCGAACGCCGCCGACCTTGACCACTGAATTGGCCTCGCGCGGGAAGCCGAGCTTCAGCTGGCCCACGTCGGTGGTGGTGCCGCCGACATCGATCACCATCGCGTCGCTGAGGCCCGAGAGATAGGCCGCCCCGCGCATCGAGTTGGTCGCCCCCGAGGCGAAGCTGTAGACCGGCAGGCGTCGCGCCTGACTCGCTTCGGCCACCGTGCCGTCGTTTTGGGTGATGAACAGCGGCGCATCGATGCCGGAATCGCGGATCGCTTTTTCGAACGCAGCGATCGTGTCGCGCGAGAGGTCGGCGAGCGCCGCGTTCAGCAGGCCGGCATTCTCGCGTTCCAGCAGGCCGATTCGGCCGAGGTCCGACGAGCAGGTGATGGCGGCGTCCGGAATGACGGAGGCGACCAGCTCCGCTGCCCGCTTCTCATGGGTGGGATCGAGCGGCGAGAAGACCGCCGAGATGCCAACGGCGCGGAGGCCCGCCGCCTTCATCTCCCGGGCCGCCTTCAGGACGGCCGCCTCGTCGAGCGGCATGAACGGACGGCCGTCATATTCATGGCCGCCCTCGACCATCCAGACACCGCCGCGAACCAGTGTTGCGAGATCCTCGGGCCAATCGCAGAAGGGCGGCAGCGAGGCGCCCGACGGCAGGCCGAGCCGCAGCGCCGCCACCCTCGAGAGATGCCGGCGCTGGACCACCGCATTGATGAAGTGCGTGGTGCCGATCATCACGCCGTCGATCTTCTTCAGCGCGCCATCTTCGCCCTTGAGAACACCCGTGGCGCCGAGCTTCCTGAGCGAATCGAGGATGCCTGTCGTCACGTCCTGGCTGGTCGGCGCCTTGACCGCGCCCACGACCTTGCCGTCTTCGATCAGGACGGCATCCGTGTTGGTGCCGCCGACGTCGATACCGATCCGCCTCATGATGCAAACACACTCCTGAACTCGATATCGTAGCCAAAGGCACGCGGGCCGACATGGGCCAGTCCCGCCCGGGTGAGGAAGATATCCGGCCCCGGTAGCGCGACGACCGTCACCCTCTGACCATAACGGATCGTCTCCGTGCCGACGGCCTCCCCCGACACCGAGTCGAGCACACAGATCAGGTCGGGAGTCATGGCGACCGGCTCGCCGTCCAGTCGCGCCACGATCCATTCATTCTGGAAATTGATCTGCATCCCGGCGCCCCGCCAGTCGTCCATGCCCTCGAAGCGCACGATGCCGCGCAGGAATCCTTCAGTGGCCCGCCGCTCGACGTCGACCACCTTGCCACGATACAGCAGCTTGCCCGGCTCGACGGCCAGGATGGCCGCAACGGGATCGTCGTGCGTGCGCTGCGCATCACGGACCGCGCGCCCGATGGTGATCGCCTTCGTGGTCGTGCCATGAATGCCCCAGCGCTTGACCTCGGCGCCGGTGCGCGGCGGCTGGCATGTCGGCGCGGTCGAGCCGTACTCGACACAGATCTTACGCACGATCCTCTCCGCCCACGTCCAGGTCGGTACGGTCTCGACGATCGATTCGAGCCCGCGCACGTCGACGGCGGTGAGAGGACAGGGCTTCAGGCCGCCGACCGCGACCGACGTCATCTGCGCTTCGGGATAGGCCCGGCCCATCGTGTCCGAATCGACGACCGGCACGCCGAGATGCGCGGCCACCATGAGCGGACGGATGCCGTTGCCGCCGCCGATCTCCATGCCCATCACGGCATCGAACCGGCGTCCGGTATGCTCTTCCATCAGCCGCGCCGCGCGCGCGATGGTTTGGTGGTCGGTCAGCCGTTCGATGCCGACCAGCGGCGCGCCCATGTTGGCAATGACGCCGACCCAGGCCTCGTCATCGAGATCCGATGCCGGCATCAGCCGTGCGCGCCGGCCCTCGCGATAGAGCACGCGCATGTTGAGCAGCGAGAGATACGGGTTGCCGCCGCCGCCGGTACCCAGCACCCAGGCGCCGACGGCCAGAGATTCGATGTCGTCTTCGGTGATGTCGCGCAACTTCACCGCCGCACCCTCATGCAAACACGCTCTTGAACTCGATGTCGTAGCTGAATGCCCTGGGCCCCACATGCTGCAGACCCTTGGGGCTGAGGAACACCGGCGGCGGCGGCAGGGCGATCACCGTGACCCGCTGGCCGTAGCGGATGGTCTCGGTGCCGACCGCCTCGCCCGAGACCGAATCCAACACGCAGATCAGGTCGGGCGACATGGCAATGGGCGTGCCGTCGAGCCAGGCGACGATCCATTCGTTCTGGAAATTGATCTCCATGGCGGCGCCGCGCCACTCTTCCATGCCGTCGAAGCGCGTCCGACCGCGCAGGAAGCCTTCGGTCGCCCGTCGCTCCACATCGATGACCTTGCCCTTGTAGAGCACCTTGCCCGGCTCGACGGAGAGGATGGCCGCGATAGGATCTCCGTGCGTGCGCTGGGCCTCACGCACGGCGTGACCGATCGCGATGGCCTTGGTCGTGGTGCCGTGGATGCCCCACTTCTTCACTTCGGCGCCGGTGCGCGGCGCCTTGCAGGTCGAGGCGATGGAACCGTACTCGACACAGATCTTGCGGCTGACGCGCTCCATCCACTTCCAGGTGGGCACTTTCTCCACGACCGATTCGAGGCCGCGCACGTCGACGGTGGTCAGCGGACAGGGCTCGAGGTCGCCCACGGCAACCGACGTCATCTGTGCCTCCGGATAGGCGCGCCCCATCATGTCGGAATCGATCACCGGGCGTTTCAGGTGGGCGGCGGCCATCAGGGGCTGGATCGAATTGCCGCCACCGATCTCGAGCGCCATGATCCCGCGGAAGCGGTAGCGCGTGTGGCGCTCCATCAGGTCGACAGCGCGCGCGATGGTGCGGCTGTCGGTGAGGCGCTCCTGCCCGACCAGCGGCGCGCCCATGTTGGAGACAGCAGCAACCCAATCGTCGTCGGCCAGTTCGGACGCCGGCATGAGCTGCACGCGATAGCCCTCCTTGTAGAGGGCGCGCATGTTGAGGAGACCGAGATAGGGACTGCCGCCGCCACCGGTTCCGAGGACCCAGGCGCCGACGGCCAGCGATTCGATGTCGTCGATTGTGATTTCGGTCAGGGGCATGGTCCGGTGCTTCGGGCGAGGTCGCTCTTGTCGGGATGGACGAGGGGTCCGCCGGAGCGAGGCCTTGCAAGATCGGGACCATCGAGCGGCGTTTTTCGTCGCGCGACGAGGTCCAGCCCGCATGACATCTTGCCCCGTGTTACGGCATGTCTATGGATTAGTCAGGCGGCGATCTATACGTGCGAACACGTATGAGGAGGAGACAGGTGGGCACCAGGCGCATTCCGCGCATTGCCGTCGTCACCATGGGCCACGCGCCACGCCCGGACGTCATGGACGAAATCCGGCCGCTGCTGGGCGAGGCCACGCTCGACGAGTTCGGTGCCCTCGACAATGATTCCGAGGACCTGATCGCGAAAAGCGCACCGTGCCACGACGAGCTGAGTTACCTCACCCGGTTGCGCGATGGCCGGCACGTCATCGTCGAGGCCGGCTTCGTGACGAGCCGCACGGAGGCCCTGGTCACGGAGCTCGACGGGCAGAACTTCGATCTCATCATCCTGGCAATGACCGGCATGCGGGCGCGCCTTGCGACGCGGACGCCGCTCATCCACGGTCAGGACGCGCTGGACGCCTGGATTTCCGCCCTGACCGCCAGCAATTCTCGGATCGGCATCATCTTTCCACTGGCGAGCCAGCAATCGGCGGCGAGCGAGAGCGACTACGGCACGATGCTGAAGAGTTCGCTCGCCAGCATCGGCGGCAGCCAGAGTTCCGATCTCACCCAGGCCATCGACCGCGTGTCGGGCGCGGACCTGATCGTGATGAACTCGGTGGGATACACGAGCGGGATGGCGCAGCAGGTCGAGCGGAGCAGCGGCAGGCCGGTCGTCACCGCCTGCCGCATCATCGGCAGCACGGCGCGCCTGCGGCTTTCGGAGATCGCTGGCAAGCCGTTGGATCTGCAAGCCACGACCTACACCGGCGCCGAACTGCTGCGGCGGCTTCCACAAGCCGCTCTGGACTCCCTCACCCGGCGCGAAACGGAGGTGCTGGTCCAAGTGCTCGAGGGCGCCGCCAACAAGTTCATCGGCCGGACGCTCGGCATCAGCCATCGCACCGTCGAGATCCATCGCTCACGTGCGATGGTGAAACTCGGCGCATCGTCGACACCGGAACTTATCCGTCGGGCCTTGAGACAACCGAACCGGTGAGGTCCGCCGCGGGCGCTCAGGGCGCGAGCGACGGCAAAGCAGCCCTGATCGGCGCGCTCGATATCTGCATGAGGCCCGAGAAGGGCTCGACCATTTCGAGAATCAGGAAAAGGGCCGCCGCCGCCGAAAGCGCGACCAGTCCGAGCGCCACGGCCGATGTCGGGTTCACCGGCGAGAAGAGGCAGTAGCTGGCGAACAGTACGGTGAGCCAGAAAATCAGCACGACGAGGACCGGCAGCGGCAAGCCGGAACTCGACTGCTCGAAGAGCGCGAGCCGCGCCTGCGAAATCGGAAGAGCGAGCTGGAGGGCCTGGGTGGCGAGGGCCGATTTGACGGCCGTCCCACCTGACAGGGCATGCAGACCGGCGTAGACCTCCGACGCCAGCGTTCCGCTGCCGTACAGCGCAAGATTTTCGCTGGCCGGCCTGTCATGCCAGATTCGCTCGATCATCTGGTCGACGGCCACCCTCAGCAGGGAGCGCAGCGGCTTCGCTTCCGGACCGTATTGATCGAGCACTGCGTCAAGCAGGATGAGATTGGCGGCGATCTGGCGCACTTCGGCGCGCTGGGCCTCATAGATGCTGCTTGCCGAGTTGATGAGCAGGCCGAGGACCAGCGCCGCGATCGTCCCCACGAGGCCGGCTCCCAGCCGGACGATGTCCCGGGCATGGTCGTCGAGATGATGGTTGGGCAGTCTGCGGCGCAGCAGCACACCGATGACCGCACCGAGCAACATGACGCCACAGGCCGCGAGCGAGATCCAGACGGGTTGCAATATTCACCTTTCCGGGGAACGCCGTACTGGCGCACGGTAGACTTCTAGCACTCTTGCGAAACGGACACGGCTTGCTTTTTGCAGGGGCTCCGGCGCGCATGTTAGCGTTCGAGGAACTTAGTCGGAGGTCGTCGATGCAGCCATCCATCCAATCCGTGAGCGGGCAGCCGGTTGCTCCCCCCCTCATCGGTGGCGAGATTCCGCTTATCGATGTCGCCGACTATCTGGCCGGCGTGCCGGGGGCCGCCGAGAAGGCCGCCGCCGAACTGCGCTACGCCTTCGAGAATGTCGGCTTCTACTACCTCGCGGGCCATGGGGTCCCGCAGAAGCTGATCGACGACACCTACGCCGCCGCAGCGCGCTTTCACGCCCAGCCGATGGATTCCAAGCTCGCCGTCAAAGTCGACGAGCACAATATCGGCTACATGCCGATCGCCCAGAAGGCGCCACCCAATGCCGCCGCGCAGGGCAAGAAGCCCAGCCAGAACGAGGCCTACTTCCTGCGCCGCGAGCGCGATGCCAGCGATCCCGACGTGATCTCAGGCCGCCGCTTCCATGCGCCGAACAAGTGGCCGGCCGACCTGCCGGGCTTCCGCGAGACGACGCTGGAATACATCGCGACGCTGGAGAAGCTCTGCCAGAAGCTGGTGCGGCTCTACGCGCTGGCGCTCGACCTGCCTGAGACCCATTTCGACGCCTGTTTCGCCAAGCCACACATGATCCTGCGCATGTCGCGCTATCCGCAGATCGACGGCGCCGACGAGAGCGTCGAGAGCCTGGTGCCGCACACCGACTCAGGCTTCATGACATTGCTGCCGCCCAACAAGGTGCAGGGGCTCTCCATCCTGCTGCCCGACGGAAGCTGGATGGACGCGCCGGGGATCGAGAATGCCTTCGTCGTGAACGGCGGCGACATCCTCCACCGCTGGAGCAACGAGCGCTTCCTGTCGACGCCGCATCGCGTGCGCAATGTCTCGGGTCAGATCC
>LNFM01014154.1_pt1 | contig 14093 bp, 14 predicted proteins | sample 596031 | NCBI WGS metagenome assembly LNFM01 (sample SAMN04254537, study PRJNA301005) | activated carbon metagenome | isolation source: dual media filters at the Ann Arbor, Michigan drinking water treatment plant | place: USA: Ann Arbor
GGTGCGGCGCTCGGTCTGGCGGGCGCGCTTCTCGGCCGACTTGTGATTAGCCATAATAGTCCTCGTTGCTCGAAGGGCGCGCTTATACGGGCCGTATGGGGGTCGGTCAAGCGCTCCAAATCCGCCAAATCAGCGATGTTTCCAGCCCGGCTTACGCTTCTCGGCGAAAGCGGCCATGCCCTCGGACCGGTCGTCGAAGGCAAAAGTTGCGTGAAAGGTCCTGCGCTCGAAACGGACACCCTCCGAAAGGGTCGTCTCGAAGGCCCGGTTGACCGCTTCCTTGGCGACCATGGTGGCGGGCAGAGACATGCCGGCGATCTTCTCGGCCGTGGCGATGGCGTCGTCCATGAGCTGGGCCAGCGGCACGACCCGGCTGACCAGGCCGCAGCGCTCGGCTTCGGCCGCGTCCATCATGCGCCCGGTCAGGACCATGTCCATGGCCTTCGCCTTGCCGACGAAACGCGGCAGGCGCTGGGTGCCGCCCGCTCCGGGGATGGTGCCCAGGGTGATCTCGGGCTGGCCGAACTTGGCATTGTCCGCAGCAATGATGAAGTCACACATCATGGCCATCTCGCAGCCGCCGCCCAGGGCGTACCCGGCCACCGCGGCGACGATCGGCTTGCGGACCTGGCTCACCTTCTCCCAGCCGACGGTGATGAAGTCCTGCAGGAAGACGTCCTGGTAGGTCTTCTCCTTCATCTCCTTGATGTCGGCACCGGCGGCGAACGCCTTGTCGCTGCCCGTCAGAACCATGCACCCGATGCCGGGATCGGCTTCGAACGCATCGAGTGCCTGGCCGAGCTCGCGCACCAGATCGGCGCAGAGCGCGTTCAGCGCCTTCGGGCGGTTCAGCCGGATGATCCCGACCCGGCCTTTGGTTTCGGTCTGGATATTCTCGTATGTCGTGGTCATTTGCTCTTTCCTCCTCGGGTCGTGTCTCAGCGCTGGCAGCGCGCGCAATAGAAGGTGGATCTCCCGGCCTGCACGAGCCGGCGCACCGTCTGGCCGCAGTCGCGGGTGGGGCAGGCGATGCCGGCCCGGTCATAGACGTTGAAGCGCGTCTGGAAATAGCCGAGTTCGCCGCCCGGCTGAACATGATCGCGCAGGGTCGAACCTCCGTCCTGTATCGAACGGCTGAGCACGAGCTTGATCGCCTCGACGAGGCGACCCGCACGCTCCCCCTTGATGGTGTGGGCGGAGCGGCGCGGCGAGATGCCGGCCAGGAACAGCGCCTCGCACGCATAGATGTTGCCGACGCCCACCAGGGTCTTCTGATCGAGCAGTGCCGCCTTGATCGGCGTCCTGCGGCCGGCGAGGCGGGCGGCCAGTACATCGCCGGTAAAGGCGTCGTCCAGAGGCTCCGGGCCCAGGCTCTTGAAGTACTTGTGCCGGGCGACCGCCTCGTCGGCCACCAGCACCATCAGCCCGAAGCGGCGGGCGTCGTTGAAGCGGACCTGCCAGCCATCGTCCATGCCGAACACGACATGGTCATGCCGCCCGAGCGGATGGCTGGCGGCGCTCTCGGCATCATGCAGGGTCATGCGGCCCGACATGCCGAGATGCACGATGAGGGTCTGGCCGTCGTCGAGGCGGATCAGCAGGTACTTTGCCCGCCGGTCGATGCCCGTGACCATGCGGCCCTCGACCCTGGCGGCAAACTTGGCCGGCAGGGGCACCCGAAGGTCGGGTCGACGCTGCTGCAGTTGCACGATCCGCCGACCGACCAGGCGCGGCATCAACCCGCGTCGGACGGTCTCTACTTCAGGAAGTTCTGGCATGCGCGGCGGCCATGTACAGTGCGGTCAATGAAGAGGCAACAGCGAGCATTAAACGTCCTGCGACCGGCCGTGACCATGCTCGTCATCGGTCTTTCGCTGGTGGCGGCCCTGTCCTGGCTGGCGACATGGCACTGGGCGTTCGAGCTGCTGACCCATTTCCATGTCTACTTTCTCCTTGCGGGCGCGGTGCTCGCACCGGTGGCGCTCAGCCTGCGGCAGTGGTGGACGGCCGGGCTGTCGTCGCTGATCGTCGCTGCGAGCTTCCCGGTCGTGTGGCCGCACATGCACCTGCCGCCGACCGATCTTCAGCCCCAGCCAGGGCCGGTGGTGCGCCTCCTCTTTGCCAACCTGCATAACTGGAAGACAGATCTGGATGCCATGCGGCGCCTGATCGAGGCGGAAAAGCCCGACATTGTGGTGTTCACGGAACTAGACCCCGTTCACGACGCGGTGCTGCGCGACGTGCGGGGCCTGCTGCCCTTCCAGTCGGCGCCGCCCCGCGGCAACGCGTTCGGGGTCATGCTGCTCGCCACGAAACCTCCCGAGTCGCTCGAGTTCGACCTGACGATGGGCAAATACGCACCGTTGATGGTGGCGCAGCTGTGCCCGGCGGAATCGGGTTGTCTCACGCTTCTCGGCCTGCATGCCTGGCGGCCCGGGCCGCCCTCGACCGGTGCCCGCGACCGCCAACTCGCCCATGCCGCCGCCGTGGCGCGCGAGCACGTCGACAAGGGGGAGCGCGTCGTCCTGGTGGGCGATCTCAATCTCACGCCGTTTTCACCGGTCTTCGACCGGCTGATAACGCAAAGCGGATTGTGGGACACCAACATCCTGCCAGCCGAGCGTCCACGCACCTCGCCATCCATCTCGACCTGGCGGCTGGCAAATACAGGGATCGGGCTGCCCATCGACCACGCGCTCGTCAGCTCCGGCATCGGTATCGTCAGTCGCCGCGTCGGGCCGAACATCGGCAGCGACCACCATCCCCTGATCCTGGATTTGAAGATCGCGCCCTGATTTCGGGGCTCGGTCCGGCTCTATGGCGCGGGTTGCAGCGGCGGGCGGGAGCCGAACAGGGCGCTGCCGACGCGGACATGGGTGGCGCCCATCCGGACGGCCGTCTCGTAGTCGGCGCTCATGCCCATGCTGAGCTTGGCAAGGCCGTTGCGGGCCGCCATCTTCGCCAGCAGCGCGAAATGCAGGGCCGGTTCCTCGTCGACCGGCGGGATGCACATCAGGCCGACCACGGGCAGCTTGTACTGGTCGCGGCAGAGAGCCACGAAGGCGTCGACATCCTTCGGGAGAAGGCCGGCCTTCTGCGGCTCCTCGCCGGTGTTGACCTGGATGTAGCAGGCGGGCCGGCGGCCCAGGCGCTCCATCTCCTTCGCCAGGGCCGCAGCGAGCCGGTCGCGATCGACCGACTGGATGACGTCGAACAGGGCGACGGCATCGCGTGCCTTGTTGGTCTGGAGCGGGCCGATCAGGTGCAGCTCGAGGTCGGGCCAGGCCGCCTTGAGTTCGGGGAACTTGCCCTCGGCTTCCTGTACGCGGTTCTCGCCGAACACGCGGTGGCCGACCTCCAGCAGTTCGCGGACCCGGTCCGCGCCATGGGTCTTGGAGACGGCGACGAGGGTGACGTCGGACGGCGAACGACCCGCTGCCCGCGCCGCCTCGGCGATGCGGCCGGTGACCTCGGCCAGGCGATCGGCGCCGCTGCTCATGCGTCGAGACCGGCGCGCGCGAGCAGGGCTTCCTCGTTGTTCGGATCGGCCGCCAGGGCGGCGTCCAGGGTTTCGCGGGCCCTGTCGACTTCGCCCAGCGCCGCCAGGCAGATGCCGTAGTGGGCCAGCAGCCGCGAATCGTCCGGCAGGGCACGCAACGCCTGCTCATGGTGCGGCCGTGCTTCGGCGGCCCGCCCCAGGCCCATCAGGGCGCGCCCGTAGTTGGTCTGCACGAAGGGCTCGTCGGGTGAAACCTTGGCGGCCTTCTTCAGGATCCGCCGCGCATCGTCGAAGCGCTTGAGACCGAGCAGCGCCAGCCCCTGATTGTTCATCGCCCGGGCATCACCGGAAACGGCTCTCAGATAGGGCTCCAGGAGCCGGCTGGCCTGCTCGAAGTGCCCGGCCTGAATGTGCAGGTTGGAGAGCTGGAGGATCGCCTCGTGGTCGAGCGGGTTGCGTTCCAGAACTTTCTCGAGGATGCCGACGGCCTGTTCGGTCTGGCCTGCTGCTGCCCGGGCCAGCGCCAGGGTGCCATAGGCCTGGCCGAACGCCGGATCGAGTTGGAGGGCCTTCTCGATCATCGGGATGGCGTCGCTCGGGCGACCGCTGAAATAGAGGACGTAGCCCAGCGTATGGTTCAACGTGGCGCTGGTCGGCGCCAGTTCGAGCGCTCGGCCGGCCTCGGCAATGGCTTCGTCGTAGTGGCCGAGGGCCGCCAGAGAGAGCGAGCGGTCGCCCAGGATCTGGCCGCGGCGCTCGGCGTTCTCGCCGGCGTCTTCCAGCGCCATGTCGAAGACCTCGATGGCGGCCGAATATCGGCCCAGCCGGTAGAGGGCATAGCCCATCATGTTGCGGGCGCGCGCCTGCAGCGGCTTCAGCGCCTCGGTCCCATGTTCGTGGATGGCGCGATCGACGTTGGCCACGAACTCCGACAGTTCGCGCTCGGCGGCGGCGAAGCGCCCGGTATCCATATGGACCGAGGCCAGCGCCAGGCGGGCCTCGACATGGGTGGGCGCCTGGCGGATCGTGTCGCGGAAACGGCGCGCCGCCTCGTCGAGATTGCCGAGGCGACGGGCGGCGAGGCCGAGATTGTAGAGCAGCATCGGCTCGTTCGGATCCTTCGCCACGGCCTTGCGCCACAGCTTCTCGGCTTCCTTCACCGCGCCGCGCTGCGACAGGCAGACGGCGAGAAAGTGGAGAATGTCGGGACTGTCGCCGTGCCGGACGAGCGCGCTCCTGAACAGCGGCTCGGCGCGATCGTACCAGCCCGCCCGCAGATACTGCAGGCCTGTCTGGAGATCAGGGTCGGGTTGCGGCGGGCCGTTGGGCCGGGTGGGGGGCGCGATCGCCATGGCGGGCTGTGTAGACCCGCCTCACGGCCAAGGCTAGACGAAATGGCATGGTGAAGGACGCCGACCTGTTCGCCGCCGCAATGGCCGGTGTGAAGCCGCTCAAGAGAAAGCGGGCGGCCGCCTCGCGCGTTCCGGCGGTGGAAGCCAAGGCGGGGCCCACGGCGGCCGGGAAGCCGGCGGTGGGCAAGCCGGCGGTGGTCCCGCCGACGCTCCTGGTCCCAAGACCTCGGCCGCTGCCGGTCAGGCCCGGCGTTCCCGACCTGTCGCCGGACGGCCGGCAGTTCGATCGCGACGTTTCGCGTGCCCTCTCGCGGCGCAAGCTGTCGCCGGAAGCGTCGATCGACCTGCACGGCATGACGCTTGCGGCGGCGGAGCGGGCGGTGACCCGGTTTCTGGACAGGGCCTCCTCCCAGGACCTCCGTGTGGTGCTGGTGGTGACCGGCAAGGGCCTGCGCGAAGAGGGTGGCCGCACGATCGACGGCCGCATCCGGGGCGAGTTCGTGGGCTGGCTCAATCGCGGCGACAACCGCGAGCGGGTGCGGGCGGTCCGCGCCGCCCACGCCCATCATGGCGGCACGGGCGCCTTCTACCTGCTGCTGCGCCGGCGCTCCTCGGCCAGCAGCCGTTCCTTGCGCGCCAAGCCCCAGCGATAGCCGGTCATCGCGCCGCTCGATCCGACGGCGCGATGACACGGAATGACCACGGCGGCCTGGTTGGTGGCGCAGGCGCGTCCTACCGCGCGCGCTGCCTTGGGCTCGCCGATGCTGCGGGCGATCTCGCCATAGGTGCGGGTCTCGCCGGCCGGGATCTCGGTCAGCGCCTTCCAGACCTTCCACTGGAAGGCCGTCCCCACGATGTCGAGCGGCACGTCGGGGGCATCGAGCGCCGTGGGCTTTCGGCCGTAGAGCCGCGACAGTACGGCTTTCACGCGCGGGCCGAGCACGGTGTCGTTGCGCCGGATCTCGGCGGCGGGAAAGTCCTGCTTCAGGCTTTTCTCCAGCGCACGGTCGTCATCGCCCAGGAACACCGCGGCGATGCCCTTCCGGGTCGCGGCCACCAGCACGCGGCCATACTCAGAGTCGGCCATGGTGTAGTCGATATGGGCGCCCGCGCCGCCCCGCGCATAGGTCGCCGGCGTCATGCCGAGCGCCTTGTCGCTGCTCTCGTAGACGCGGCTGGGTGAGCCGTAGCCCGCACCATAGAGCGCGTCGGCCACGCTGGCGCCGCCGCGGAGCGCGCTGCGGAAGCGCTCGCGCTTGCGCGCGACCAGCCAGTCGCGCGGATTGACGCCCAGCTCGGCCAGGAAACGCTTGCCCAGCGCACCGCTCGACAGGCCGACCTTGTCCGCCACCTCGGCCAGGGAAGGCGGGGCGTCGGCACCGGCGGCATCGAACAGCGCACAGGCGCGCGCCACCGGCCGGCTGAGGCCGAGGTCCGCCTGCCAGTCGCGTGGCTTGCACCGCTTGCATGCACGGAAACCCGCCGCCTCCGCCGCCTCGGGCGAGGCGTGGAAGTCGACGTTGCGGCGCAACGGCGGACGAGCCGCGCACGACGGCAGGCAATAGACCCCGGTTGTCTTCACCGAGAACCAGAAGCGGCCGTTGTACGCGCGGTCGCGCCGCTGGACGGCGTGCCAGCAGGTGTCCGGGTCGGGAAGAAGGGAAGTGGCGAGGGCCACGGCGGGTAACGAAAGAGAATGTTGGGTCATGGCGCCATCAAAGCACCACGACCCTAACCTGCTCTATCCGCCGCCCGCCGGCAATTCCGGCTAGGACCAGAAGGGCTTGGTCGCCTCGAACCGGGCGGTCGCCCGGTCGACGCCGATATCCCGCAGCAGCCGCTCGTCCAGTTGGGCCAACTGATGTCGCGAGCGGGCCAGTTCGGCTCGGGTCATGATTTTCTCGATCCCGACCACAACCGTGCCCGCCAGCAGCGCGACGGCGCGGCCGAACGAGAAGGAGGGGACATCCGTGCGGGCGACCCGCACGTTGGATACGATCGACATGACTTAGCTCCGCTTGAGGCGATGGGGCCGGGGATCGGCAGTTGCGCCTCGTTTCTGGCCTGAATTTGCTGTATCCTGTGGATACTTGCAAAGGATGAAAGCTCGGGGGAGGCATAGAATTTCTATGATCAAGTGTCCTAGATGAGCCGTTCGCAACTCCCCTTGAATGCCTTGCGCGCCTTCGAGGCCGCCGCCCGTCACGCGAGTTTCACGCATGCCGCCGAGGAGCTTCATGTCACCCAGGCGGCCGTCAGCCACCAGGTGAAGGCGCTCGAAGAGAGGCTCGGCGTCGCGCTGTTCGTGCGCCGTCCGCGCGGCCTCGAGATCACCAGCGAGGGCGAGGCGCTGCTGCCCGATCTGCGCGACGCGTTCGACCGCATGACCAACGCGCTGGAGCGGGTCGGCCGCAAGGCCAACTCGGGCACGCTGAACGTGAGCCTGGTCACGACCTTCGCGCTGGGCTGGCTGGTGCCGCGCCTGCATCGCTTCCAGGCCAAGCATCCCGAGATCGAAGTGCGCATGACGACGAGCCAGAAGCGCGTCGACTTCGCGCGCGAGGATGTCGACTGTGCGATCAGGTTCACCGTGCAGCCGGAGCCCGAATTGCATGCAACGAGGCTGTTCAGCGACGTGCTGACGCCGCTCTGCGGCAAGCGCTATCACGACAAGCTGAAGACGCTCGACGACCTGAAGCGCGTGCCCTTCATCGACATGACGCACGATCCCGAATGGCCGATCTGGCTGCGCGCCGTGGGCCTCGGCGACTTCAAGCCCAAGCGCGTGCTCACCTTCGACTCGACGATGATCGCGGTCGAAGCGGCGATGGAAGGCGCGGGTGTGGCGGTCGGCCCGCCACAACTGTTCCGCGAGGAGCTGTCCGTGGGCCGGCTGTTCCAGCCGTTCGAGCAGATCGTCGACAGCGGCAAGGCCTGGTGGTTCGTCTGCCCGCCGGCCTCGGTGAGCCGCCCCAAGACCAAGGCCTTCGAGGAATGGCTGGTCGAGGAGCTGGCTGCGCCGCAGGCCCGCACCGGGCGCCCGGCCCTGGCGCCGGCCGCTCGACGCTGAGGCGGGATGAAAGAACGTAGGTGTCACTGGAGGGACATCTACGTGAGGCCAGAGCCGGAGAAAAACTAATGGCGCGTCCGGTGGCCAGTCACCGATCCAAAATCGGTGATTTTGGCTAAGCGGCGCGCCTCAGTGGGCGGACTTCGCGGTCCAGCCGCTTGCCAAGCGCCTTGCGAGTCCGCGCAACATCATATTGTGCCTGCAGCCCGATCCAGAAATCGGCGCCGTTTCCGAAAAAACGGCCCAGTCGCAATGCCGTATCCGGCGAGATCGCGCGCCGCTCATTGACGATATCCGTGACTCGGCCTACCGAAACGCCGATCGCCTGGGCGAGCGCCTTCAGCGTCAATTCTCGCGCTTCAAGCTCGTCGCGAAGCGTACCGCCTGGATGGACGGGGAACACGGCACTCACCCTTTGTGATAGTCGACGATCTCGACATCATACGCGTGTCCGTCGCGGAAGCGAAAACATATGCGCCAAGGGCCATTGATCGTCATGGCCCATTGACCGCGACGCGCGCCTTTCAAGGGATGAAGGCCAACGCTTTTCAACGCGGATATCTGATCGAGCCGCGAGACCGCATTCAAATCGGCAAGCCGGCGCAGGAGGCGTCAAGTCCACGCAGGCTTGTCCTGCCGGTCTAGAACAGTCGACGCGTAGCGGAGTCGGCCCATGTCTGAATCGTCATTTGTTGGGCTGCACTAGTTTTGCCAGAGAGACTATAAATGACTAAAGAATAATTAGTAGCTAAATTTACTCAAATGATCCTTATGAAAATCCCCGTGGATCTGGAGGTCTACAAGGCGCTGGAAGCCAGGCGCGAAGCGTTCTCCGAAAGCCACAACGACATTCTAAGGCGCGCACTTGGTCTGCCGGAAAAGGCGTCGAACGCCTTGCCTGCGGACTCCAACGAAGAAACCATTGTCTGGCGGCGAAAGGGCGTCGGCCTTCCCAAGGGGACGTGCTGGAGAATGTCGTCCGCGAATGGCGAGCTCAACGGGAGTGTGGTGGAAGGCGGCTTTCAGTACCGGGATGAGGTGATCTCGTCGCCGTCGCGTCTTGCGACAACGCTCTATCGAACCAAAGCCGGCAAGAAGACCAACCTCAACGGCTGGCGATACATTGAAGTCAAACGTCCCGGCGATTCGGACTGGATGATGTTGAGCAGTCTCTTGAACGACGATTGAAGCGCCGAGTCGCTCAACCCAGGTAGCGGTGCTGCCCGCCGAACACGTCCTTGACCCTCAGGGCCCCCGGATCGTCGGCCAGATAGGAGGGTCCGACGGGGACCTTTCCGTGACCGCCGGGCACGTCCAGCACGTAGGTCGGCTGGGCCAGACCGGAGAGGCGGCCGCGCAGCGCCTTCATCAGCGCCTGTCCCTCCGCGATCGACACCCTGAAGTGTCCCGTGCCACGCACCAGGTCCGGATGATGCAGGTAATAGGGCTTCACCCGGGCCGTCACCAGCGCGCGCATCAGCTGTTCCAGGATCTCGACCGTGTCGTTCACCCCCTTCAGCAGCACCGTCTGGCCCATCAGCGGCAGGCCGGCGTCGGCCAGGCGTGACAGGGCGGCGCGGGTCGAGGGCGCGAGCTCACGGGCGTGATTGCAGTGGACGGCCAGCCAGACACTGACCCGGCCGGGCTTCAGTGCCTTTACCAACTCACCGGTGACCCGTTCGGGGTCGACGATCGGCACGCGACTGTGCAGGCGCACGATCGCCACATGGGGGATCGCGTCGAGCGCCGCCATCAGCTCGGCGAGGCGGCGCGGCGCCAGCATCAGCGGATCGCCGCCGGTCAGGATCACCTCCCAGATTTCCGGCCGGCTACGGATATAGGCCAGCGCTGCCGCCAGCTCGTCGGCCGACAGGGCTTCGCCGCCCGGGCCCACCTTCTCGCGGCGGAAGCAGAAGCGGCAATAGACCGGGCAGACATGCAGCGGCTTCAGCAGCACGCGGTCGGGATAGCGATGGACGATGCCCTTCACGGGCGACCGCGCCTCGTCGCCGATCGGGTCGGCCTCGGCACCGCTCGGCACGAACTGCCGGGCGATCGGATCGTCGGCCAGGCGCGAACGGTCGATCAGCGCCACCATCTCCGGCGTGATGGCGATCGCCATGGACTGCGCGGCTTCCTGCAGCCGCGGATCGGGCGACAGGAGGCCCTCGCTTTCGAGAGCTTCCAGGGAGCGCAGCGTCGGCATGGCGGCGTCGAGATAGGCGCCAGGGCCGTTCGAGTCCAGCGGCCCCCTCAGGTCCAGCGAGCCGTATCGGCGCGGTCGGCGGCGGTCAGGAGGGTCGCCGTGGACACCACGGTCCAGTCGCAGAGGTCGTAGCGGCGGCTGAGCTTGTCGCGCACCGCCGCCTCGGCGGCCCCTTCGGGCAGCTTGGAGCGCTCCCACATGGCGAGGTTGGGCCGCCGGGTCAGCAGCAGGCTGCGCACGCCGCCGTGCAGGCCGGCGCCGGTCACCTCGTCCGGGCCGGTGCCGGTGCGGTCGCCGCTCGCCCGCCAGAGGCCGATCACCTGCGAATCGTAGGCGCCCTCGAAGCCGGGCCAGGCGGCGGCACAGAGGTCGAGGAACTCCGGCCAGTTCGGTTCGGGAACGGCGAACCAGCGGAAGGCGTAGTTGCCCTGGCGGGTCGGCGGCACCGTGTCGGTCGGGCGAAGGGTCGGCGTCAGGACCTCGCTGGTCACGACGCGGATGTCGTCGGTATTCGCCAGCAGCGCGCGTTCGGCCGCCGCCGCCGTGATCCCCTGTGGCCAGACGCTGATCGCCTGCACCTCGTCGCGCGGCCGGCCGATCTGGCTGCGCCAGGCGCCGTAGAGCTGGCCCCCGGTCTCCCCGACCTGCCGTGCTCCTTCGTCCGAGAGCTGGTCGGCAACCGCCTGCCAGCGACGCGGTGCGGCTTCGATGCGGTGGTGGACGAAGGTGGCGCTCAAGCGACTTCGGCCTTGTGCCGGCTGAGCGTGAAGCCTTCGTAGCCGCCGGCCGTGACCTCGTCGCAGCGCTTCTTGTAGCGGTCGAAGCCGCCGACATAGGGCATGAACACGCGCGGCTTGCCCGGGATGTTGGCGCCGACGTACCAGGAATTGGCCAGCGGATAGAGGGTGCTGTCGGCCACCGCGTTGACGTGCCCGACCCATTCGGCCTCGGCCTGAGGTGACGGTTCGATGCGGTCGAGCTGGTGCTTGCCGAGATGCTCGAGCGCATCGGCGATCCAGTCCACGTGCTGTTCGATCGAGGCGATCATCTGTGTCTTCACGCCGGGGCTGCCGGGGCCGGTCACGACGAACATGTTGGGAAAGCGCGAGACCATCAGGCCGAGATAGGTGAGGGGACCGCCCTCCCAATGGTCGGCCAGCACCGCGCCGTCGCTCGTCCTTATGTCGATCTCGCGCAGCGCGCCGGTCATGGCGTCGAAGCCGGTGGCGAAGACGATGGCGTCGAGCTCATACTCTTCCTTGCCCGTGCGCACGCCCTTTTCGGTGATCTCCTGGATCGGATCGGATCGGACGTCGACCAGCACGACGTTGTCGCGATTGTAGGTCTCGTAATAGTTCGTATCGAGGCAGAGGCGCTTGGTGCCGATCGGATGGTCCTTGGGCGCCAGCAGCTCGGCCGTCCTCTTGTCCTTCACGATGCCGCGGATCTTGTTACGGGCGAACTCCGAGGCCGTGTCGTTCGCCTGCTTGTTCACCAGAAGGTCGGTGTAGGTATAGAGGTAGCTGATGCTGCCGCCTTCCTGCCACTTGGCCTCGTAGGCGGCGTTGCGCTCCTCCTCGGTGACCTCGAGGGCCGACTTGGTCGGCCGCGGATAGCCGCCGATCGCGAAGGGCGTGTCGTAGGCGGCGCGGCGCCGGGCCGGATACTCGGCCTTGTGACGGCGCTCGCGCTCCTCTTCCATCGGCGCGTTGCGCGCCGGCAGGCTGAAATTGGCGGTGCGCTGGAAGACATGCAGGTGCTTCGCCTGCCGGGCGATCAACGGGATCATCTGGACGCCCGAGGAGCCCGTGCCGATGACGCCCACCCGGAGGCCGGTGAAGTCGACACCCTCATGCGGCCACAGGCCCGAATGGTACCACTTGCCCTTGAAGCTCCCGATGCCCTTGAAGTCGGGCACGCGCGGCGTCGAGAGATTGCCCGCCGCCATGATGCAGTAGCGCGCGCGGACCACCTCGCCCTTGTCGGTCCGCAGCGTCCATTCGTTGGTCGCACTGTCGAAGGTGGCGGCCTTGATGCGCGTGTCGAGCTGCACATCGCGGCGCAGGTCGAAGCGGTCGGCGACATGGTTGATGTACTTCAGGATTTCGGGCTGCGTGCCGTAGCGCTCCGGCCACTTCCACTCCTGCTGCAGCTCGTCGGAGAAGCTGTAGGAATATTCCAGGCTCTCGACGTCGCAACGCGCGCCGGGGTAGCGGTTCCAGAACCAGGTGCCGCCGATTCCGGAGCCTGCCTCGTAGGCCCGGACCTTCAGTCCCAGCTTGCGCAGGCGATGGATGGCGTAGAGGCCGGCCAGTCCGCCGCCGACGATCGCGACATCAAGTGGGGCGCCATCGGGCTGACGAGGCGCGGGCGCGTGGGAAGCATCGGGCATACGACGGCTCCTGTTGTGAATTTTTGCTCTGCGAGAGGTGTCCGGCGAGCTTGCCAAATCAGGGTCGACCCGACCGTTCGTTTTTGCAAGTGCGCCGGGCACGGATGCGGAACGGCGCGCGTCATGCAGTGCGCGCGCTGCAGCAAGGCGAGGCCTTCACGTGAAGATCGTTGGCCCGCCAAATGTTTCCGCCTTATTCTTCTTCGATGACAACAGCGCGAAACCCCGGTTGAGAGCGGCAGGATAGGTCGTGGATCAGTCGGTGCCGCCGCCCTCCCTGAAGACACCGCCCGCATCGCCGGCGGTCGGCGTGGCGCCTCCTGCGCGGGTGAGCCGGACATCCGGCCTCGTGCGAGCCCTGGTGCGGCCACGCTTCATCGTCATCGGTCTCCTGCTGATCGCGGCGGTCGCCTATGGCGGCCGCGAGGTCCATCTGCGTCTCACCCATGTCTACGAATACGATGCCCGCGTGACGGCCGACATCGTTACGGTGTCGAGCCGCGCCGAGGGCTGGATCGTCGACCTCGCGGTGCGCGAGGGCATGCGCGTCGAGGCGGGGCAGACCCTGGTCAGGATCGACGACCGCGCGGCCAAGCTGCGTGTCGACGGCTTGCGCGCGCAGATCGAAGGCGTCCGGGTCGAGCGGGCGCGACTGCGCGCCGAGCGCAAGCTCGACCAGAACCAGGCCGATGCCGCGATGCGTACACGCACCTCGACCATCACGGTTCGCGAGAAGGCGCTGGCCGCCCTGCAGGCCGACCTCGACTTCGCCAGGCTCGAACTCGATCGCAGCCGGACGCTGTTCGCCAGCAAGGTCGTCAACGAGCGGCAGCTCCAGATGGCGCAGGCGGCGGTCACCAAGTTCGAGATCCAGATCCTGCAGCTCCAGGCCGAGCACGAGCAGGCCGAGGGCAGCCTCGGCGAGGCGCGGGTCGGCCACGACAGGCTGGGCGTGATCGATGCGCAGATCGAGGCGCTGACCCATCAGGTCGCTGCGCTGGCGGCGCAAATGCGCCAGCAGCAGGTCGATGTCGAGGACCGTACGATCAAGAGCCCGATCCCGGCGGTGATCGACCGCACCTTCACCCTGCCGGGGGAGTATGTGGCGGCGGGCCAGCGCATCCTGATGCTGCACAATCCGGACGAGGTCTGGGTCGAGGCCAACATCAAGGAGACGCAGGTCGGCAAGCTGAAACTCGGCCAGCCCGTGCGCGTCTCCGTCGACGCCTATCCCAAGGATACCTTCGTCGGCCGGGTCGCGCGGATCGGCAGCGCCACGACGGCGCGCTTCGCGCTCCTGCCGACCCCCAATCCGTCGGGCAACTTCACAAAGATCACGCAGCGCGTGCCGGTCAAGATCGACATCGTCCAGATGCCGAAGCCGCTCACGCCCGGCATGATGGTCGAAGTCGAAATTGACATTCGGTAGGCCGGAGCGGGCGATCATGTTGTTGCCCCTCCTTCGAGATGGCCGCTCCGCGGCCTCCTCAGAGTTTGTGAATCTATTCGACTGCGAAACGTATGCCTGACAACCGCGCAATTTTGATTCTCGCGATCCACGTGTGACGAACGAA
>LNFM01009525.1_pt1 | contig 14092 bp, 10 predicted proteins | sample 596031 | NCBI WGS metagenome assembly LNFM01 (sample SAMN04254537, study PRJNA301005) | activated carbon metagenome | isolation source: dual media filters at the Ann Arbor, Michigan drinking water treatment plant | place: USA: Ann Arbor
ATTGAAAAGGTTCGCTTTGGTCATCGTCTGGTAGTTGTTCTTCATATTGATGAGCAAAGTCGTATGTGGCCTTTGCCTACTTTGGTCCTGCAGCCGCTATTGGAGAATGCCATTAAATTTGGACTGTATGGAACCACCGGCCAAATTTCAATTGAGGTGAGTTCAAGAATAGTTAATAATGAGTTATTGATTTCCATTTCCAATCCATTTGATTCGGACATGCTACCCGACACAGGCAGTGGCTTTGGTTTGAATGGATTAAAAAGAAGGTTGTATTTATTGTATGCCCGTAACGATTTAATCCAAACAACTACATTGGAAAATAGATTTTTGGTGAACCTTACAATTCCTGCGCGCGCATGAGCAAAGCTATATTAATTGATGACGAACCATTGAGTAGGGAGATTCTGAAGAGTTACCTTAAAAAAATTCCGACTATTGAAATAGTTGATGAATGTAATGATGGCTTTGAAGGCGTTAAATCTATTCAGCAGCATCAGCCCGATTTGGTGTTTCTGGATATTCAAATGCCAAAAATTAATGGCTTCGAAATGTTAGAATTGATTCACCCGATGCCGGCTGTAATCTTCATTACTGCATTTGATGATTATGCATTGAAAGCTTTTGAAGCCAATGCGATTGATTATTTGCTAAAACCAGTTTCTGAAGAACGGTTTACGAAAGCCATTCAGAAATTTTTGGATAAATCAGCTCTAGTAACGGCTAAGACTACAGATTTGTTAGAAACGATGGCCCAGTCGCCTTCGCAAAACAACCGCATCGTTGTGAAGACTGGAAGCAAGGTGAAAATAATTCCAGTACACGAGATTCACTATATAGAAGCCGATGATGATTTTGTAAAGATTGTTACAGCCGATGGGTCTTATCTAAAAAACAAAACGATGTCCTTCTATGAGCAAACACTGGATGCCTTGCAATTTGTTCGTGTACATCGTTCGTACATTCTTCACATCAGTCAGATTACAAAGATTGAGCCCTACCAAAAAGAAACACACATGGCTATCTTAAGAAGTGGTAAGCAAATACCAATCAGTAAAACGGGATATGGCAAATTGAAAACCATTGTTGGTTTGTAATATGAGTTTGTCAAACGATCTCAAACCGGATCTTTACAGCCAATGTATGGCCTATGCAAATCAACGAATTGATACAGCACGTCAGGCTTTGAACGAGGCGCAGGAATCGGCTAATGCAGAAGAGAAGAGTAGTGCCGGAGATAAGTATGAAACCGGGCGGGCAATGGCTCATTTAGAAAGAGAAAAGGCGTTAGGACAACTGAATGAAGGACTCAAGTTGAAGGCAGCGCTTGAAAAAGTCAGTTTGGATAATACTAGCCTGGAGGTTCGTCTTGGAAGTATTGTTTTTACCAGCACGACTAATTTTTATGTAACGATTAGTGCGGGCAAACTGCTGTCGGGTGGAGCATCTTTTATTGCATTGGCTCCCGCATCGCCCTTGGGTACCCTGCTTATGGGCCGCAAAAGAGGGGATCAGTTTGTCTTCAATAACCAGACATGGGTGATAACGGATATTCGTTAACCGATTTTAAATTTTCGAATTCAACTTATTTCATTTTGCTTTGTTACTTGTAAACAATGAAAACACAGGCCTGGCTTCATGCATTCCGACTTCGCACCCTACCGTTAGCCTTGGCTTGCATTGGTATGGCCGGGTTTTTAGCAGCCGCAGTTGATAAGTTTGATCCTATACTTTTTGCCCTTTGTTGCCTCACTACCATTTTTTTACAGATACTCTCCAATCTGGCAAATGATTATGGCGATTCACAAAACGGTGCTGACCATGAAGGTAGAAAGGGACCTTTACGCGCAGTACAATCAGGCACTATCTCATCCGCGCAGATGCGCATGGCAGTCATTGTTTTTTCTTTATTAAGTTTGTTTTGTGGCTTGTTCTTACTCTGGTTTTCGTTTGGTAATAATTGGCGGGCGTTTGCATTGTTTTTTGGATTGGGATTGTTGAGCATCGCTGCTGCAATCGGGTATACGGTAGGGAAAAGGCCTTATGGTTATATCGGCCTTGGCGATATATCAGTATTGATTTTTTTTGGATTGGTTGGCGTAATGGGTTCGTATTACCTTTTCACTCATTCAGTTACCTGGAAGGAATTGTTACCAGCACTTAGTTGTGGTCTTTTCTCCATCGCTGTTTTAAACATCAATAATATTCGTGATATCGAATCTGACCGAAGTGCAGGGAAATTTTCTATCCCCGTGCGAATTGGCAAAGAAAACGCAGTGAAATATCATTGGGTGTTGCTTTTGGGAGGGCTGCTAAGCGCCCTTGTTTATACCCTGATTCATTATAGTTCACCCTGGCAATTTCTATTTCTTTTAACATTACCGCTATTCATTAAGAATGGCCTTTCAATTCATCACAGAACCGCTGAAGAGTTGGATCCTTTTCTGAAACAAATGGCACTTTCTACACTTTTATTTGTTCTTTTATTTGGAATAGGCTTAATCCTATAAAAACTTGATTTAGATCGCCTTTTTTATCAATTTTAAGCGATGGCAAAAGTAGAATTCAACATTGCATGCACCTTGTGCGATCATCTGAAGGACTCCTTATTCAATGGATTGAATCCTGAGGATCTTAGCCGAATTAACAATCACAAAACATGTATTCAATACAAAAAAGGTCAGAATATCTTTTATGAAGGCACCCGGCCAACAGGTTTGTATTGCATGAATGGTGGCAAGGTAAAAGTGTTCAAGAACAATGTACAAGGAAAGGAATTCATCATCTACATTGCCAAGCCGGGTGACTTTCTTGGTTATCGGGCTTTATTAAGTGAGGAGTTTTATCAGGCCACGGCCACTGTACTGGAAGATGCCAAGATCTGTTTTATACCAAAAGAGAGTTTTTTTGAAGTTCTCCAAAAGAACCCAACATTCATGAGGCGGGTAGTGCAAGCCGTTTGCCATGAGATGGGAATAATGGAAGAGAAACTTGCCGAGTTGGCTCATAAATCTGTTCGCGAAAGACTTGCTGCCAACCTGCTCATGTTGAAAGAGAGTTATGGTATGGAAGGCGAAGGAAGCACGTTGATTGAACTAGCGCTCTCGCGCGAAGATTTAGCAAGCATTGTAGGTACCGCAACCGAAACCGTAATCCGATTATTGTCTGAATTCAAAGCTGATGGACTTATCGCTTTTGAAGGTAAAAAGATTCGTGTTTTGGACGCCAGAAAACTAGCCAAGCAGGCAGATCTGATCATTGCCTGATTCCGAAATTCTTGCCTGCCGTAAATTTTATTCCCTTGATTATCAGTAATATTCAATACTGATCAATCGCTAGAACCTGATAAAAGTCATCTTTTTCGTTGATACCCATCATTAGCCTCCGCAGCGTTTTCTAATATTTTTGGTTCGTATTTAACCACTAAGATTATGAAACGGATATTGGTTCCCTGCGATTTTTCTGATCCTGCGGTGCAAGCCTTTAAGTTTGCCGTTGATTTAGCCAAAGAGAGTAGTGGAGAAGTGATGTTGCTCAATGTGGTAGAGGTGCCTGTAATGCACGAAAGCGTTTTAATGCCAACCCTTTCGTTTGAAGAAGCTTTCATCAAAGACATGAAGGAACACGCAGAAAAGAACTTCAAGAAAATGAAAGATAAGTGGGCAAAAGAAGGAATACAGGTGTCTTCGTTTGTTGAATTCGGTGGCGCTACACCCACCATCCGTGATTTTATCACTGCTAAAAAGGTTGATCTTATCGTAATGGGTACCCACGGTGCCAGTGGACTCAAAGAATTTTTTGTTGGATCTAATACAGAAAAAATTGTTCGTACTTCGAATGTACCTGTTATTTCCATTAAGGGTAGTGTGAAATATTCGTCCATAAAGAATATCGTTTTTCCGAATACCCTGGATATCGATCAGGAAGAATTAACATTGAAGGTTAAAGAGCTTCAGCATTTCTTTAAGGCAAATCTTCATATTTTATACATCAATACACCCTCAACCTTTAGAAGAGATAGTGATGTTAAGACGCAGATGAACGCTTTCGCCAAGCGCTTTATGCTAAAAGACTATACAATTACTATTTTTAATGATTATAGCGAAGAGGAAGGTCTTAGAAATTTTATTGCTGAGACAAAATCCGACATGGTGGCGATGGCTACGCATGGCCGGAGAGGAATCAATCACCTGATGAGTGGGAGTATTGCGGAGGATGTGGTGAATCATTTAAACTGCCCTATCTGGACTTATAAAATCAGTTAACCTCTATCTTGTGAAAAAACATATACTATTCCCGGTTGATTATCAACCTGCCGTGCACCTGGCGGATTACGCCAGACTATTTTCGCATGTTGATAACAAAAGTTTTACAGGATTTTTTCTAAAGGATTTTGTAAAACATCCTAAGAACAAGCCAACCACAAATCCGGAAACGGGCAAAGCGGATCTTCAGTCTTCTCTGGAAGTAGAAGCAAAATCGCTTAACCTGGATATCTCTTTTATTAAAAGTCAGGCGAATGGAAACTCACTGCTTAATCAAAGCAAGTTTGCCGACCTGGCGTTGATCAATCCCATCACACATGACAATATCCGATACCTGATTGAATCATTCCCGGAACATTTTTTTGAAGAAGTAGGATGCCCGATTTTTCTTTCAGAAGATTTGCTCGACCCATATGATGAAATTCTTGTGTTGTTTGACTATGATCAATCGGGCCTGGCAGCACTAAAGTCTTTTCTTACTTTTTTTGGCAAACAATCGGCCAATAAGAAAGTTACCATTTTAACCGTAAGCCCTGACGATGCTCCTGAAATTCATTTGGAGAAATACCTGGTTAGTTATCTGCAGAAGATATTTACCGATGTAGGTATCGTGCCCATGAGTAATCGGAATTTGGAAAACGAATTGGTAAGTTATGCCGAAAAACTTAAAAAACCAGTTCTGGTTATGGGACGCGCTGCTGTGCATTTGCTAAATAATAGCGAACTTGCAGGCAAGGTGGCCGATCACCATATGTCTATTTTCTATTCGAATAATTAATGGCAGTACTGGTTCAGGAAGCCTTAACATGTTATCACTGCGGGTTAGCCTGTGAAGATGATAAATTTAAGGTTGAGGATAAGCACTTTTGTTGCTATGGATGCAAAACCGTGTTTGAGATTCTCAACGAGAATGACCTGTGTGAATATTATTCGTTTGATAAAAATCCTGGGGTAAACCTGCGTTTTGTTAGCGAAGAGTCGTTTGCTTATCTGGACGAGCCGACAATACGTAAAAAAGTAATTGAGTTTGATTCGGATTCGTTTGTGCGGGTTCGATTTTATATTCCGGCTATCCATTGCATCTCCTGTATCTGGTTACTCGAAAATTTACAACGCTTGCAAAAAGGCATTGTTAAGTCGGAGGTAAACTTTGCAGGGAAAACAGTTCGGATCGATTTTAATCCTACAGAAATTTCACTTAGCAAAGTAGCCCGGCTAATCACCTCGTTGGGGTATGCTCCTAAAATTAATCTCAAGACTGAATCTGCTTCCAATACATTGGAGGCAACCAAATCATTAGTTATCAAATTAGCCATAGCGGGGTTTGGATTTGGCAACATTATGTTATTAAGTTTTCCTGAATATCTGGGCCTCGATAAAAGTGATGAATCGCTGCAACGTGTATTTTCTTTTTTAAATATTGCACTGGCCATTCCGGTCACCTTTTACTGTGGAAGAGACTATTTTCTAAACGCCTGGAAAAGTTTTTCTCAGCGCATGATCAACATTGATGTGCCCATTGCAGTTGGGTTGCTGGCTCTGTTTTTAAGAAGCGTTTACGATATAGTGTTTCACATTGGCCCCGGCTATCTTGATTCACTTTCCGGACTCGTATTTTTTCTTTTGATTGGTCGTTGGTTTCAAGGCAAAACCTATGAAAACCTCGCTTTCGATCGCGACTACAAATCTTACTTTCCATTGGCTGTGCATAAACGTGTTGGCGACAGTTGGAAACCCGTTGTTGTGTATGAACTTATGCCAGGTGATGCGATTCGAGTCCGGAATATGGAGATTGTTCCTGCCGACTGCGTATTGGAAAGTGATGAAGCGTATTTGGATTACAGTTTTGTTACTGGGGAGTCTAAGCCCGTGCATTTGAAAAAGGGAGCGAGTGTATATGCCGGTGGTCGATTAATTGGACAACCAATTTTACTCTCTGTAGTAAAGAAAACTTCGCAAAGCCATCTTACTAGCTTGTGGAATGAAGCAGCTTTTCAGAAGCCAGAAGAGAGTAAATACAGACGCATTATCGATCTGGCGGCACGCAGATTTACCTGGGTAGTTTTAGGATTGACGTTTGCGACTGCAGTGTTTTGGAATTTCTACGATCCTTCACGCATGTGGCTGGTGATTACCTCGGTATTAATTGTTGCCTGCCCTTGTGCACTGGCCCTCGCAACACCCTTCACCTATGGCAACATGGTGCGAGTTTTTGGCCGCAACGGATTTTACCTGAAGAATGCAGAAGTATTAGAACGTATGGCAGCAGTGGATTCTGTAGTCTTTGATAAAACAGGTACTATCACATACGGTGCAACTCATGTTAAGTTTGTCGGTGTGCTGGACGACCAGGAATTAAGTTGGATCAAACTACTTACTTCAACGTCTACGCATCCATTAAGCACGCTGATTGCAAATAGTATTTCGCAACAGTGTTCCCTTATTATAGAAGATTTTGCTGAGCGTGCAGGCAAAGGCGTTGAGGGTAGGGTAGCTGGGGTCTCACTAAAGATCGGATCTGCCACCTTCACAGGCTTTGATGGGATCATAGCCGATTCAGCATCCAAAGTATTTGTTTCCCTTGACAACCAGGTTCGTGGATATTTCCTGATAGAAACATCAGTAAGACCCCAGATACGCGATCTGGTGTCGAAACTGGGTAATCGCTGTGTGGCCTTGCTTTCCGGTGACAATGACACCGAAGAAGATCGTATGAGAAGTATCTTCCCTACATCTACCAACTTGTTATTCAATCAATCTCCCCATGATAAGTTAAATTATATTTCATCCCTGCAAAAAGAAGGTTCCAAAGTGCTAATGATCGGAGATGGTTTGAATGATTCTGGCGCACTTCGGCAGAGTGATGTGGGTGTTGCCGTTACTGATGACACAGGTGTGTTTACACCTGCTTGCGATGGTATTCTGGCAGGCAATAGAGTTGGTCAATTGGATAAGTTTTTAAAATTGAGTCGCTCGGCAACAACAATATTAAAAACAGGTTTTGCCATTTCCTTTTTTTACAATGCGATTACATTGGGCATAGCAATGAGTGGCTACCTTACACCGTTAGTGGCGGCCATTCTTATGCCTATCAGTAGCATTAGCGTGGTGGGTTTCAGCACAATTGCTGTAAATTGGGTTTCGAATAAGACCTTTAAAGATTAAAGAAAAGTATGCTGATCATTATCTTACTCATATTTATTTCCCTTACCATAGCTGTTGTTTTTTTGATTGCTTTTGTATGGGGTATGAAAAGTGGTCAGTTTGATGACACGTATGGACCTTCCGTTCGCATGTTGTTTGAGGACAAGAAAAGTAAAAAAGAGCCCACTCCAGAAAATCCAAAGGCATAGTTTCAGCAAGGATTGGATTTCAATTCTCAGGAAAGATTGTATGATTACTTATTACCTTAGATAGAACTGTAGGTTATTTAGGGATATGGATATTTTTTGGATTGTTGTTGGCGGGCTTTTTATGGTAGTGGGACTGGCCGGGTGTTTTTTACCTGTGCTTCCTGGGCCTCCGCTTGCATTTATTGGACTTTGGATTCAACAGCTAAAAAGTCAACCACCTTTTGAAGCGCGGTTTCTTTGGCTTTGGGCCGGCATAACATTGCTTGTAACAGTGTTGGATTATTGGATGCCAGTTTATAGTACCAAAAAGTTTGGTGGTAGCAAGTATGGAATCTGGGGTTGCACGATAGGACTCATAATTGGCTTATGGATGGGCCCATTGGGTATTGTGTTTGGTCCGTTTGTGGGTGCCTTTGTGGGTGAGATTATAGCTAATCAGAATTCATCAAATGCATTTAAAGCAGCTGTAGGTTCTTTTGTTGGGTTTCTCTTTAGTACACTGCTAAAACTAATTGCCTGTTCCATTATGATTTGGTATTGGGTTGCGAGTTGGTGAAACAAAAAACTCCTGAATTTCTTCAGGAGTTTAATAATGTAATTAAGACAGACTTTATTCAAATCCAATCATCATGAATGCTCCCCAATAAATCGGTTCGGGATACTCCACACGCAATTCTTTCTTGGCATCAATAAAACTTTGACGCATGTCATTAGTCGTTAGCCATTTTCTATAAAAGTTTAGGATAAGTTTTTGAGTTGCTTCATCATCTACTTTAAACATACTCATGATCAATACTTTTGCGCCCGCCACTAAAAATGCTCGCTGCAAACCGTATACGCCTTCACCATTTGATATTTCGCCCAAACCCGTTTCGCAGGCACTTAACACCACCAGATCTGTTTGATCAAGGTTGAGGCTCATGGCTTCGTAGGCAGTTAGAATCCCACTTTCCATGTTGTAGTTGTATTTGGTTTTATTCAGCACATCACCCGCGCCTGTGAGCAAAAGACCTGTCTTCAATAAAGGGTTTTCAGTTACCATGGCTTCACTTTCTGTAAGCGACTCCAATTCATCAGCAGGTATGCTAGGGGTATAAAAACCGTGTGTTGCAATGTGAAAGATTTTAGGACTTAATAAACTTTTCACCTGATCCTCGCTAGCTGAGGACTCCACATATTCATCGGTAGCCCAGCCTTTCTGTTTCAACAAGGTTTGCAACTCAGCAACTTCCTTTTCGGTGCCCGGCAATTGTGGAATGTTACGATTTGCAGAAGCTGTCAGGTAGAAAGTCGGATTACCAAACATCGTTGCCTTATTTGAAGTCGCGATGGATTTTGATTTAAGCTTACGCAGATACAAATCCTTGGTATTGCTTACCATGATAATGTTTGCGTTATCGATTATATAACGTCCATCGGGTGTGGGTATAGCCTCCAGGTTAATTTGATTATACACACCATCAGCAGATAAATAAATGGTGGCAGCCGTTCCAATTCCTTTTTGAATGGGTTCCCAAAATACATTGTATGAAAATTCATCGGGTATTTTTCCAACAATTGAATTTCGGTAGTAACGGAAAAAGCGAGTTTCCATTCTAGAACCCTCAGGCATGATAACCGCTTTGGGTCGTGCATTATCATTCTTGATATACAGGGCTACGTAAACAACAGAATCCGTAAAGGAATGATCGAAATGACGGTAACGAACCATTTCTATGGCAACATCATTTTTATTGATGGCTTTCTGAACGTCCGTATACTTAATTTTCTTGTTATCGAAACTTTGACCAAAAAGCTCAGATTTTTGACTAATTTCTTTTTCGAGTTTTTCCACCTCAGCATTCAGTGCATTGGGGTCAATTGCATTTTCTGCTAACTGCTGTGTACTCATAGACAATGCATTCGTTAAGAACTCTTTCTTTTCAATCCATAGACTATAGGAGGTTTTCAGATCTTCGTCTGTACTATTTAAAATGCGCTCGCGAATTTTAATGGATGAACTTAATAATAACGCTTTGGTCAGCAACTGGTAATCATACACTTTACCACTTAAGTCTCTAAAATCTTCGAGCTTACTAAATGCAAGGGTGTTATAAAATTCGAAGTCACCCTTAATGGTATTCCAGTATTTGGCTTTTTCCCGTTCACTGAGTGCTGGGAAATATTGCTTGATGAATTGTTCGTAATTGTTAAGGGCTTCTTCAATATTTCGTTTGGCACGTTTAAAATCTTTTTCCATGTAATAAACCTTCGCCTGTTTGGAAAGTATCTTTACATATTCAGGGTGGGTGTTGCTAAAGTAAGTTTCGTAAATTTTTTGGGCATTGGTGTAAAACTCCTGCGCCCTCTTATAGTTTTTTGTCTGATAATAAACATCCCCGGTAAGGGTGAAAATTGCTGCTGCGTTGATATTTGTTTTGGTGCCGGTTTTTGCACGCCAGATAGCTTCCGCCTGGGTCAGCACACCAAACGCTTCATTATATTTATTTTGAGAGATATTGAGGGTGGCGACATTCTTTAATATTTCTGCGTATTGAGGATTTTCCCGACCTAATTTATTGCCCATGATCTCTCTCGCCTCTACCAGTAGTTTCTCAATCTCTGCCGGTTTATCGCCTTTATGGAATTTAATCATCGCCAGTTGAGATAGAGATTTCGCGACCTCAATGTGATTGCGACCGAATTGTTTTTCCTGGCTGGCAACCGCTTTAATAATCTCTGACTCCGCATTATCATAATCGCCAATGGCATAGTCAATATCGGCAAGGAGTTTTTGGGTAGGAGCAGTTTTGGTAGATCGCTCGCCATACACACCCACAGCAATTTTGTTTACACGCTGGGCAATTTTTTCAGCTTCCGTATAATCACCTTTTGCCAGCGCGAGCCGTCCTTTGTCAACCAATGGATCAATTAGCCGGATGGTGCTGGTGCCGTACAACTTTTCATACTCAAGTATTAAATTCGTAAGTATTTCTTCAGTTATTGAATAGCGACCTAATTGTATGAAGAGGGAAGAAAGTTCACGGGCCGTGGACAGTTCATCAAGTCCGGTCATTTTTTTTGAGCGACTTATAATTCTTCCTGACCGGTCCAAAGCATCTTCCGCCTCATCAAACATACCTTTAATACCAAAAAGCGTAGCCTGAGTTTCAATGGCATTCACGAGATAAATTTTCTTGGTATCGTCTTTGCGGAACTCCTCCAGTATTTTCAAAGAAGTTGCAAGATGTTCATCAGCTTTTTCATAAAGACCCAACTTGATTTCGAGGCGAGCGATTTTTGTTAACTCCACCGCATATTGGTAATCGGTTTTGCTAAATTTTGAGGCGGCCACATAGCCGGCTTTGTCAAGCGTTGCGGCTGCATTTGAATATTTATCGGTAAGTTCATAGAGCGTTGCCATATGGTTAAGAATCTCCAAATGGTCCTTGTGCCAGGCACCTATTTCCTTGGAAACTATTTTCGTATAACTGTCTTCGTAGATTTTGGCGGCTTCATTTATTTTGTTGGTGTTATCCAGGTAAAAATTAGCCAGGTGTAAGCGTGCAATATGAGTTTCCGGGGCCTCTTCACCCATCAGTTTACTCTTTATTCGAATGATACCTTGCAGATAACCTTCCGCATTAGCATAATTTTTCTTGAAGAGTGCCAGGCCGTAAAGAAATTCAGTCACGTTAGCAGTAACTATATTATCATGCGGCAGGGAGGCTGTATTGGCAATCAGATTATTGGCCTGAGTCTCCAGATTTTTTGTCCGGTCTTTATCCAATCGTGCGTCAAACTCTACGGCTTTAAGTCGCACGTTGTAAATACTGGTTGATTTAAAACTCTTATTGATCATTTTCTCATACTCCAATCTTGTGTTTAGATATTTGGCCGAACTGTTCTCTTTTTGCAATTGTTTCAAATACTGTTCATAAATGGAAATGCCCATGTAATGCGAACCACTGTGTTTAATTTTAAGATTGTTAAGCGTGCGGCTGTATTCTAAATCTTTCGGTAGCGTTTCATTGCCATTTTCTACGAGCATATTTGCATTATAGAATTGATTGGTAACGTAAGCCATACTCGATTCCCCTAAGTTTCTTTTTGTCCAATTGGCAGCATACACAAAAACAGAATCTGCACTTTTAAGACTTCCCTGTTTTCCATAGGTATTTGCCAACGATGTTAACAACCGTGCATACTCATTAAATCGCACGATCATTTCTTCCTCTGTAAGTTTTCGGCTTTTGAGATTTCCTTTTTCATCTACATATGTCTCTTGTTTTACGGCCCTGCCAACATAAAATTTTTCCTGTTCTTGTAAGAGTTGGATAGCCTTGCTAAAGTATCCCTGGCCTGTCATGGCTTCTGCCAAGGCTATATTGTAACGACCCTTCACTCCATCTTTCATTAAGCCGCCATCTTCTAATACCTTGCGTGCTTGTTCAAGATATTCGCGAGCCACCCGAAACGATCCGTTTAAATTGTGGAGTTCACCCGCTTCAACAAGCATTGATCCATGTGAAAGACTGTTTTCCTGATTAATGGCCTTGCTGGTGTTTAGGGCAACCTGAAGATTTGTTTCGAACTCTTCGATGTAGCCAGAAGCAAGATTGTATTTTGCCTTGCGCATAAAATAGGTTGGCGTGTAAACATTTTGTTGACCTAATTTTTTAAACGCCTTTTTCTTGAATTTTTCTAACCCACCAAAGGCTTTGGAGTAATTGCCTGCTTCATAGCTTGTTTCTGCTGCCTGCAGCATTTTATCATACTTAGCCTGGCCTTCAGACCGGGAAACACAGATCAAACTCAAGAGAACCAACACAAAGAGAGAAGTATGAAGTTTTTTCATAACATGAAATTTTTCCAAATTAAAAGTACACATTTCTTTTGGCTGTTGCCAAGTTATAATAAGCGTATGGTTAATAATGCAATATCACGCAAGGCGCAAAGTTTACTTCCATTCTTCCCTTTGCCTACTTAACCACTTAGCATGAAAATATTATTCGCCCAACAAATTCTTTAGAATCACTTTTGCGGATTCAGAAACCGGAGTACCGGGACCGAAAATACCAACAACGCCAGCATTTAACAGGAATTCATAATCTTTTGGTGGGATTACCCCGCCTGCTACCACTTTAATATCGGGCCGACCAATTTTTTTGAGCGCTTCAATTAATTGTGGCACAAGAGTTTTATGTCCTGCTGCGAGGCTGGAGGCACCAATAACATGCACATCATTTTCTGCTGCTTGTTTGGCGACTTCTTCGGGAGTTTGAAACAGCGGCCCGATATCAACATCAAATCCAAGATCTGCAAATCCGGTAGCGATCACCTTTGCGCCACGATCATGTCCATCCTGTCCCATCTTCGCAATAAGTATGCGCGGTCTTCGGCCATCCAACTCTGCAAAACGATCGGAGAGGGCCCGTACTTCCATTACTTCCTGTTGATTTTTCATGGCACCCGAATATACACCGGAAATAGATTTTATGGTGGCTTTATAACGACCAAAAGGTTTTTCTAAAGCCGAAGATATCTCGCCTAATGATGCCCGATGGCGTGCCGCTACAATAGCAAGCTCTAACAAATTTCCTGAACCCGTTGCAGCGCATTGTTCTAATGCCAGCAAGGCTGTAGACACTTCTTTTTGATTGCGTTCTTTCTTAAGCAATGCAAGTTTTTCAATCTGCTCCTGACGCACTGCCGTGTTATCAACTTCCAGAATTTCAAAGTCAGGCATCTCATCAGTTTGAAATCTATTCACACCCACGATAACATCACTCCCGGAATCAATGCGAGCTTGTTTGGCCGCGGCAGCTTCTTCAATTCTCATTTTAGGGATACCACTTTCAATAGCACGAGTCATTCCTCCCAGGCTTTCAACTTCTTCGATGAGTGCCCAAGCCTTTGTTACCAATTGGTCGGTAAGGTATTCAACATAATAAGAACCACCGAGTGGATCAACCACGTTTGTGATTCCGGTTTCCTTTTGTAAATATAACTGCGTGTTGCGGGCAATGCGAGCCGAGAAATCAGTTGGCAATGCGATTGCTTCATCCAAGGCATTGGTATGTAATGATTGTGTACCACCTAGTGCAGCGGCAAGAGCTTCGATGGTTGTGCGAGTTACATTGTTGTAGGGATCTTGTGCCGTCAAGCTCCAACCCGATGTTTGACAATGCGTGCGCAGCGCCATTGACTTCGGATTTTTTGGGTTAAAGGATTGAACCATCTTTGCCCACAATACCCGGCCTGCGCGCATCTTGGCAACTTCCATAAAAAAATTCATGCCGATGCCCCAAAAAAAAGACAGCCTCGGTGCAAAATCATCGATCGCAATACCAGCTTTTATTCCGGCCCGAATGTATTCCAATCCATCGGCCAACGTATAGGCCAATTCAATATGTGCGGGCGCTCCGGCTTCGTGCATGTGATAGCCACTAATGCTGATGCTATTGAACTTCGGCATATTCCTGGAGCAATAAG
>LNFM01009526.1_pt1 | contig 14092 bp, 12 predicted proteins | sample 596031 | NCBI WGS metagenome assembly LNFM01 (sample SAMN04254537, study PRJNA301005) | activated carbon metagenome | isolation source: dual media filters at the Ann Arbor, Michigan drinking water treatment plant | place: USA: Ann Arbor
GCGGTCGTCAACCAGTGAAATTGCATCGCGCAGGACGCTGACGCCCGCGCCTGGCCTGACGCCGTTCTCGGCGAGGTACCCTGTGGAACAAAGACCCAACAAAAAAGAAATCAGCTTTCCGGCGTGACCTGCAAGGCCACAAGAAACCTCGCCACCATGTTGTAGGTCGCAATCGCGCTGGTCAGCTCGACGATCTGGGTCTCGTTGAAATGCTGGCGCAGCGCGTCGAAGACCTCGTCCGTCACTTTCACGTCCAGCGTCATCTGCGCTGCGTAGCGGATCACCAGCGTTTCCAGTTCACTCAAGGAGGGATCGCGCGGGATGCCGCGTGGATCGGCCTTGACGAAAGCGTTGAGGGCGTCCAGCTGCGCCTGCGTGCCGCCCGCACCCAGGAAATCGGGCGCGTGGTGGTGGTACTCGTACTTGGCGCCGGTCAGCAGGGCCACCGTGCAGATGCCGAGTTCACGCAGCTTGAGGCTGGTGGGCAGCTCGCTGCGCACGGCCTTCAGATAAGTGTTCCAGCCGCGTGCCAGCGGTTCGCTCCACAGCAGAGCCTTGTCCAGGTTGATCAGGGTGCCACCGCGGCGCGCGAGGATGGCGTCCACCAGGTCCTGCGGTTGGGGCTTGCGTTCGGGGGTCCATTCGGGCAGTCGCATCGTTGTTTTCTCGTCGGTGGCGGAAGGGAGCCCCAAGGATAAACCTTGAATGGGCGGATAATTTGTCGCCATGCGTATCCGCTTTACCAAGATGCAGGGTGCGGGCAATGACTTCGTCGTGCTCGACGAAACCCGGGGGCGGCTCGGCCTGTCCACTGCCCAGTACCGCTGGCTGTCCGATCGTCACTTCGGCGTCGGCGCCGACCAGATCCTCACCGTGCGCCAGGCGCCTGCCGCGGGCCTCGATTTCGAATACGTGATCCACAACGCCGACGGCGCCGAGGTCGAGCAGTGCGGCAACGGCGCACGCTGCTTCGCGCGTTTCGTACGCGAGCAGGGGCTGACGACCAAGGATGTGATCCGCGTGCAGACCCTGGGCGGCGTGATCGAGCCGCGCCTCACGCCCGACGGCCGTGTCACGGTGGACATGGGCGCCCCCATCTTCGACTTGCCGCGCATCCCCTTCGACGGCGCCGGGCTCACGCCCGTGACCAGTGGCGACTGGGTGACCTGGCCCCTGCCGCTTGATGGTGCCACCGTGCCGGTGGCCGTGGTGTCCATGGGCAACCCGCATGCGGTGCAGCTGGTGGCCGATGTGGAGACGGCCCGCGTGCAGACGCAAGGCCCCCTGATCGAAAACCATGCGCGCTTCCCGCGCCGTGTCAATGCCGGCTTCCTGCAGGTGCTGGACCGCACGCACGTGAAGCTGCGCGTCTGGGAGCGCGGCGCCGGCGAGACCCTGGCCTGCGGCACCGGTGCTTGCGCGGCCGTGGTGAGCGGCATCCGCCTGGGCCTGCTCGATGCGCGGGTGGACGTGCAGACGCGTGGTGGTCTGCTCACGATTGAATGGGCCGGCAACCAGGCGCCTGTGTTCATGACCGGGCCTGCGACCACCGTGTTCCAGGGCGAGGTCGATGTGCCCATGCTCCCATGAATCCTCTGAATGACTGACACCATGACCGAACAAGACATCGCCAACTACCTGCAGACCAACCCCGATTTCTTCGAGCGCCAGGCCGATCTGCTGGCCGCCGTGCGCCTGATCAGCCCGCACAGCCGGCGTACGGTCAGCCTGCAGGAGCGCCAGGCCGAGATGCTGCGCGAGAAGATCCGCATGCTCGAAGGCCGGCTGATCGAGATGATCCGTCACGGCAGCGACAACCTGGCGCTGTCCGACCGCATGCTGTGCTGGGCTCGCGACCTGTTTCTCACGCAGGATGCGGACACCCTGCCCGAGGTGATTGCCGAGTCGATCCAGCTGCAGTTCGCGGTGCCGCAGGTCGCCATCCGCGTCTGGGACGTGAACCCCGATTTCGCCGGTGCATCTTTTGCTCAAGGCGTGAGCGAAGACGCGCGCCTGCTGGCCAACTCCCTGAGCGAACCCTTCTGTGGCGTCAATTCCGGTTTCGAAGCCACGGGCTGGCTGGCCCATCCCTCGCAGGCCATCTCATTGGCCCTGTTGCCCCTGCGTCCGCTGGAAGCCGGCAACCACGGCCCGGCCTTCGGCATGCTGGTGCTGGCCTCGCCCGACGCCCAGCGCTACACCAGCACCATGGGCACCGATTTCCTGGCGCGCATCGCCGAGGTGGCCAGCGCCGCGCTGACGCCGCTGAGGTAAGACGTGACCCAGCCTGTCGCGCTCGCGGCCAACGACCAATCACTGGTCGAGCGCTATCTTGAGCACGTGCGGGTCGAGAAACGTCTGGCACAGCGCACCGTCGAGTTGTATGCGCTGGACCTGCACAAACTCGGCGAATTCGCGACGCTGGCCCAGGTGCCCCTGCTGCAGGTGCACAGCGCCCATGTGCGCCGCTGGATTGCGCAGATGCACGGCGCCGGGCGCAGCGGGCGCGGCATTGCGCTCATCCTCTCGGGCTGGCGCGGGTTCTATGCCTGGCTGGGGCGTGAAAGTCTGGTGACCAGCAACCCGGTGCAGGACGTGCGCGCCCCCAAGGCAGCCAAGCCCCTGCCCAAGGCCCTGAGCGTCGACGACGCCGTGCAATTGGCTGGTTTCCATGCGGAGGACAACGATCCCTGGCTGGAGGCGCGCGACGCGGCCATGGTGGAGCTGCTGTACAGCAGCGGCCTGCGCGTGAGTGAGCTGACGGGCCTGGATGTGGCGGCCAGCGCCGCGGCGCGCGGCTGGGTCGACCTGCAGGCCGGCGAGGCGCACGTGCTGGGCAAGGGCAGCAAACGGCGCAGCGTACCGGTAGGCTCGGCGGCGCTGTCGGCCCTCAGGCAGTGGCTGGCCGTGCGTGCCTCGGCAGGTCTCGCGCCTGAGCAGCCGGCGCTTTTTATCGGCCGCACCGGCACGCGCCTGACGCCGCAGTCCATCTGGCTGCGCCTCAAGCGCCGCAGCCTACAGGCCGGGCTGGCCACGCCGGTGCATCCGCACATGCTGCGCCACTCCTTCGCCAGCCACGTGCTGCAGTCCAGCAGCGACCTGCGCGCAGTGCAGGAACTGCTGGGCCACGCCAACATCAGCACCACCCAGGTCTACACACGGCTCGATTTCCAGCACCTGGCAAGCGCCTACGACGCAGCGCATCCGCGCGCGCGCAGCAAGGCGCCCGGCAAGGGCTGAAGATGTCCTAGAACGTTTCCCAGTCGCTGTCGGCGCCCGCGGGCGCTCTGGCGGGTACTGCGGCCGGGGCTGGTGCAGCCGCCTTGGGTGTGGCCGGCGCGCTCAGTCGGCGCGCCTGGCTCGGGGGCTGCTGGGGCGCGGGTGCGCGCAATGCGGCCGGCCGGGCGGCCGCTACGGGGGCTGGGCTGCTGGCCCCGGCAGCCAGCTTGAACACGGCCACCGATTGCACCAGATCCTGCGCCTGGCTCTTGAGGCTGCTGGCCGCGGCGGCCATCTGCTCCACCAGCGCCGCGTTCTGCTGCGTGGTCTGGTCCATGCTCGTGATGGCTTCGCCGACCTGGGCCACGCCCTGGCTCTGTTCGGTGCTGGCCGCGCTGATCTCGCCCATGATGTCGGTCACGCGCCGGATCGCGGCCACCACCTCGTTCATAGTGGCGCCCGCCTGGTCGACCTGGGCGCTGCCCTGCTCGACGCGCTGCACGCTGTCGGTGATCAGGTTCTTGATCTCCTTGGCGGCCTCGGCGCTGCGACCGGCCAGGCTGCGCACCTCGCTGGCTACCACGGCAAAACCCCGGCCCTGCTCACCCGCGCGGGCGGCTTCCACCGCGGCATTGAGCGCCAGGATGTTGGTCTGGAAGGCAATGCCGTCGATCACGCTGATGATGTCGTGGATCTTGCGCGCGCTCGCGTTGATGCCCTTCATGGTGTCCACTACCTGGGCCACGACCTCGCCACCCTGGACCGCCACCGTGCTGGCGCTTTGCGCGAGCTGGTTGGCCTGGCGCGCGTTGTCGGCGTTCTGCTTGACGGTGGAGGACAGCTCTTCCATGCTGGCCGCGGTTTCCTCCAGGGCGCTGGCCTGGCTTTCGGTGCGCGAGCTCAGGTCGTGGTTGCCCTGGGCGATCTCGGCGCTGGCCGTGGATACGCTTTCACTGCCTTGTCTAACACGCGAGACCACCTGGGCCAGCGAGGACTGCATGTCGCGCAGGGAGTGCAGCAGGGTACCGATCTCGTCCCGCGTGTTGGGATTGATGGGCGAGCTCAGGTCGCCCTGGGCCACCTTGCTGGCCAGGCTGGCGGCGTACTCCACGCCACCCGAGATGGCGCGGCTCAGCGTGCGGGCGATCAGCAGGCCCAGCACGATGGTCAAGAGCAGGGCGCCCAGGTTGCCGATCATCACATTGCGTTGCAGTTCGGCATTGGTATCCCGCGCCAGGATGGAGCCATCCTGCGACAACTCGGACAGCGCGCGCAGTTCGGCCAGCATGGCATCGAAGGTCTGCAGCCCCGGGCCCTTGAGGATGTCCATGGCCTCCTCGTCACGCCGCTGGCGTGCCAGTCCCACGATCTCGGCCTGCTGCGCCTGGTACTTCTTCCATTCGCTCTGGAATTTGTCGAAATGGGTGGTCTCTTCGCCGGGGAAGATGATGCGGGCGTAGGCTTGCGATTCGGTGTTGACGGCCTCGCGCAGGCCCTCCATCTGCTTTTCGATGGCCCGGCGCTCGTCCTCGCCAGGCACCAGCAGGTGTTGGAACTGCGCCGCGCGCAGGCGGCTCGCCTGGGTGCCGAGGAAACCCGTGTGCAGGGCACTGGGCAGGAGGTGGTCCGAGATCTGCTGGGTGTTGGTGTTCAGCGTGTTGGTGCCGAAGACGGCCAGTACGGACTGGATGGCGGCCAGGAACAGGACCAGGATGAAGCCCCCCATGAGCTTGGTTCCCAGCTTGATGTCCTTCAATCGCATGTTGATCTCCTCGGGCTATGGCCACTGCCTCTTACTCTAACCCGATTGGCGCAGAAGGGAACCCCGGAAAAGCCCGACAATTCAGGCCATGAAAATGATACGCATCAAGGAAGGCAAGGAGCGCTCGCTGCTGCGCCGCCATCCCTGGCTCTTCGAATCGGCCCTGGCCAAGGGCGGCGGGGACAGCGGCGAGACGGTGCGCGTGGAGTCCGCGCAAGGGGCCTTCCTGGCTTGGGCGGCGTTCAGCCCGTCCTCGAAAATCCGTGCGCGCGTCTGGAGTTTTGACGAAAAGCAGCGCATCGATGCCGCTTTTTTCGCGGCCCGGGTGGCCGCTGCCATTCGCGCCCGCACACGCTTTGACATCCAAAGCGATGGCCTGCGCCTGATCCACGGCGAATCCGACGGCCTGCCCGGGCTGATCGTGGACCGTTATGGCGACACGCTGGTCGCGCAGTTTCTCAGTGCCGGTGCCGAGCGCTGGAAAGACGTGCTGGCCGATGCGCTGCTGGCCGAAACCGGCCTGGGCCGGCTGTACGAGCGGTCTGATGCCAGCGCGCGCGGGCTCGAAGGCCTGCCCGAGCTCAGTGGCTGGCTGCGCGGCGACGGCCCCACCGCGCTGGTGCTGCGCGAGCACGACTGGCGCCTGGGCCTGGACATCGCGCAAGGCCACAAGACCGGTTTCTACCTGGACCAGCGCGATAGCCGCAAGCGTTTTGCCGACTACGCGGCCCGCCTCCAGTTCCAGCGTGTGCTCAACTGCTATTGCTACACCGGCGGTTTCAGCGTGGCGGCCCTGGCCGGCGGTGCAGCCCATGTCACCTCGATCGACTCGTCCGGGCCGGCCATCGAGCAGGCGCGTGCCAACGTCGAGCTCAATTGTTTCGACCTGGCGCGAACCGAGTTTCTGGACGCCGACGTCAACGCCAGCCTGCGCCGTTTTGTGGAGGAGGGGCGCACCTTCGACGCCATCGTGCTCGACCCGCCGAAGTTCGCCCCCACCGTGGCGCATGCCGAGCGCGCAGCGCGCGCCTACAAGGACATCAACCGCCTGGCCCTCAAGCTCCTGGAGCCGGGCGGGGTGCTGTTCACCTACTCGTGTTCGGGTGGCATCTCGGCCGACCTGTTCCACAAGATCGTCGCCTCGGCCGGTACCGACGCCGGGGTGGACGGCTACATCCACGAGCGCATGGGTGGCGCACCGGACCACCCCATGACCATCAACTTCCCCGAAGGCGAGTACCTCAAGGGCCTGGTGGTCATGCGCAAGGGCTGAGGCCGGCGCGCTCTTGGCGAAGCCGCTAAACTCGCGTCTTTCTTCTTTCTCGCCCCGGCGCTTGCGAAAGACGCAAGTTGGCGACCACTCTTTTCTGAGACATCATCCATGGCCCTGATCCCCGCCACCATCCTGACCGGCTTTGGCTCCGGCCTCCCGGCAAGGCCGGGCTTCACATCCGCTGTACGGATGTGAGCCTGCACTGAAACCCGCAACCATTTCGAGTACACACCTATGGCTTTGATCCCGGCAACCATCCTTACGGGTTTTCTAGGCTCCGGCAAGACCACCCTGCTCAAGCGCGTGCTGCAGGAGGCGCACGGCCAGAAGATCGCCGTGATCGAGAACGAATTCGGCGAGGAGAACATCGACACCGACATCCTGGTGGCCGACACCACGGAGCAGATCATCCAGATGAGCAATGGCTGCATCTGCTGCACCATCCGCGAGGACCTGCGCACCACCTTGCAGGACCTGGCGGCCAGGAAACGCAAGGGCGAACTCGATTTCGAGCGCGTGGTGATCGAGACCACCGGCCTGGCCGACCCCGGCCCGGTGACGCAGACCTTCTTCATGGACGACGAGATCGCCGAGAGTTACCTGCTCGATTCCGTCATCACCCTGGTGGACGCCAAACACGCCGCCCAGCAGCTCAACGACCGCCAGGAGGCGCGTCGTCAAGTGGGTTTTGCCGACCAGATCTTCATCAGCAAGACCGACCTGGTCTCGGCCGACGAGCTGGCGGCGCTGCAGCACCGCCTCAAGCACATGAACCCGCGCGCGCCTCAGAAGGCCGTGCACTTCGGCGAGGTGGCGATCAGCGAGGTGTTCGACCTGCGCGGCTTCAATCTCAATGCCAAGCTGGAGATCGACCCGGACTTCCTGAAGGACGACCATGACCACGGGCATGAGCACCACGACCATGCGCATGGCGAGCACTGCGACCATCCCTCGCACCAGCATGGCCATGGTCACCACCATCACCATGACGACGACGTGAAAAGCTTCGTCTTCCGCTCCGAGCGCGCCTTCGACCCTGCCAAGCTGGAAGACTTCCTGGGCGCCATCATCAACATCTACGGCCCGCGCATGCTGCGCTACAAGGGCGTGCTCTACATGAAGGGCACCGAGCGCAAGGTGATCTTCCAGGGCGTGCACCAGCTCATGGGCAGCGACCTGGGCCAGCCCTGGGCCGAGGGCGAGCAGCGCCTGAGCAAGATGGTCTTCATCGGCATCGATCTGCCCAAGGACATCCTGCTGCAGGGCCTGGAGCAGAGCTTGGCCTGAGCCCCCCGGCCGCCCCGCGGCCTGTGCGCGGGCACTGTCTCGGTTTTGCAACCCCTGCAGCGGCGATGTGAAAAGCGATACACTCGCGCGCCATAAATTTTGGCCGGAACCCGTAGCGGGGCCTGCAATGCGGGTATAACAGCAGGCCAGAAGAAACTAGCGCAGGCCCAGCTTGCCAGGAGACAAGAAGTGAAAGCCAAACCAGGAAAGGTGTCCGTGTCTTCCAAAGCCAAATCTGCAGTGGGCAAGGCCAAACCGGCCCCCAACAAAGCTGCTGCCAAGCCGGCGGCCAAGGCCAAGCCGGCCGTGAAGACCGCCAAACCTGTGGCTGCCAAGAAATCCGTGAGCAAGCCGCCCGTCAAGAAGGCTGCGACCCAAGCGGCCCCCAAGAAAACGGCTGCCAAGCCGGTGGCCAAGAAGGCCGCCGTCAAGGCGGCCGCCCCGAAGAAAGCTGTTGCCAAACCGGCCGCCAAGGCTGGCAAGACCCCTGCGCCCGCACCGGCCAAGGCACCTGCCAAGACCCCGGTCAAGGCGGTGGTGGCCAAGGCGCCTGCGCCCTTGTCGGTGAAGGCGAGCCCCGTCATGCCGGAGTCGCCCGCGCGCACGGCCAAGGCCTCGGCCCGTCTGGCGCAGCTGACCGTTCCCTCCATGGCCCAGTCGGTGGCATCCACCGCTGTCAAGGCCAGTTACACCCCGACCATGTCCCAGACCCTGATTGCTCCCCCCCTGCCTTCCTCCGTCAAAAGAGACCCCAAGCTCGTCAACAACTGGAAGACCAAGCCGGGTGAAACCCTGAGCGACGACGAACTCGTGGCCATGCCGGACACCGAGTACATGAACGACAAGCAGCTGGCCGCCTTCCGCGTGCGCCTGCAGCGTCTGAAGCAGGACATCCTGAACAACGCCGGCGAGACCACCGAGCACCTGCGCGAGGACACTGTCATCGTGCCGGACCCGGCCGACCGCGCCACCATCGAGGAAGAGCACGCGCTTGAGCTGCGCACGCGCGACCGCGAGCGCAAGCTGCTCAAGAAGATCGAACAGTCGATCGGACGCATCGACGCCGGTGACTACGGCTACTGCGACGAGACCGGCGAGCCCATCGGGGTAGGCCGCCTGCTGGCCCGTCCCACCGCCACGCTCTCGCTGGAAGCCCAGCAGCGGCGCGAGCTCAAGCAGAAGATGTTCGGGGATTGACTCAGGTCGCCGGCCCCGAATGACGCGCACCGCATAATCCAGACATGGCAGAAGAGGAAAACCGCTCAGGCTTGTTGTCCAAGGTGGCCAAGTTCGTGCGCAATCCGACCAAGGATTGGTCCGAGCTTGATCAGAAGGAGCCGGAGGCCGACAGTGGTTACAGCAAGGAGGCGCTCAAGGAGATGATCGAGCGCAAGCGGCAGAACGACTTCGTGCGCAAGCGCGAATTCGACCACCTGCGCAAGCTGCGCCGGCGCGAGCCCCTGGGGCCTGCCGATCAGGGCGGCCGTCCCTCCTTCTTCCAGAGCAGCCTGACCTCCAACCACGATGACCGTGCCGAGACACTGAAGAAGATCGACGAGATCGAGGCGCAGATGTCGCGCCAGTGGTGGAAAGGCAAGGAGGCTGCCTCGCGTGCTGGCGCCTTCCCGGTCTCGTCCCCGGGTCTGCGGCCCGACGCCGGCCCGACCGAACCCGCCCCGACCACCGCGCCCGATGTGGCGCCCTCGTCAGATCCTGAAGACAGCCGCTTCGAGTCCACTGTGGCCTCGGACCTGCGCCCCAATAACTCCGGCTGGGCGAATGCCCCGGGCGGGGGTGAATACCCCGCGACCCAGCTGGCCGAAGCGGCGCCCACCATGCCGGCCTCCATCGGCATGCGGCAGGCGTCCCAGGCGGGCGGCGCGCGCATGCCGGCCGGTCGCTCGCCGATCCTCCCGCCCATGGCCGTGCGCGCTCCCATGGGCGCCGGTTTCTCGACCCAGCGCCTTTACGCAGCGGTGCCGTCGGACAACCTGACCGACCCGGATCTGGAGGACGCGGCCATCCGATTTGCCAACGGCGACGATGCCGGTGCCGAGCAGAGCCTGTTGGCGGTGCTGCAGGGCGACAATCTGCGTCCCGATCTGGCCGAAACCTGGATGTCGGCGCTTTTCGATCTCTACCGCGCCACCGGGCAGCAGGCGCGCTTTGACAGCGTGGCCATCGAGTTCGCCAACCGTTTCGGCCGCTCGGCGCCAGCCTGGTTCTCCACCCCCGATCTGCTGAGCCGCTCCAAGGCCAGCGTGGCGCCGGCCCCTGCCAGTGCGCGGGCGAGTACGTCGGCTGCGAGCGAACCCGACTGGCGAGCGCCGGCCGAGTTGCGCGTCGCCTCCCTGGAGGAGCTGCAAGCCCTGATGCGCATTCCCGGCACGCTGGTGCTGGACTGGCAGGCCCTGTCCGTTATCGGCGTCGATGCCGTGCCCCTGCTGGCCCGTCTGTTGGCCCAGTGGTGCGTCACGCCGGCCGCACTGGTCTTCCGCGGCCAGGCCAGCCTGGAGCGGGCGCTCCAGGTGCTCACGCCGTCGGGTGACCGTAGCGTGGATACCCTGTGCTGGCAGTTGCGCATGGATGCGCTGCGCATCATGCGCCTGCAGGACACCTTCGAGCTGGTGGCGCTGGACTATTGCGTGACCTACGAGGTCTCGCCGCCTTCCTGGCAGGAGCCGCGCTGCAGCTGCGAGCTGCAGGGGGCCCTGGATGCCGCCGAAGCCGAGGCCGAAGCCATCCGCTCCAGCTGGGACGCACCGAATTCCACCTGGGACGACCCGCTGCAGAACCTGACCGTGCCGGTCGGCCTGGAGGACCAGCCGCCGGCGGTCGTCGAACTCTATGGCGAGATCCTCGGCGATGCGGCCGAAGTGCTGGCCAGGCTGGAGGCCGGCATGGACGGCGCGACCCGCATGGTGGTCTCCTGTGCCCGCCTGATCCGCGTGGATTTCTCGGCAGCCGGCAGCATCCTGAACTGGGTGGCCGAGCAACAGGCTCGCGGCTGCCAGGTGCAGTTCCGCGACGTCAACCGCATCGTGGCTGCCTTCTTCAACGTGATCGGCATCTCCGAGCACGCGCGCGTCGTCCCCAGGGCGGCGTGAAAAAGCTCACCTCGACTCTCGCTCACTGCGTGTAGCTCGCATCCCCCTTCCAGGGGCGCACCCAGTGGCCCGGCAAAGCCGGTTCCACGGGTGCCTGGACATGGGGGCATTCCTCCGCGAAGCAGGGATGCCGGACAATACGGCCATGGAACAATTTCACGGCACCACCATCATCAGCGTGCGGCGCCAGACGGCTGCCGGCCTGCAGGTCGCCATTGGCGGCGACGGGCAGGTCACGCTGGGCAATATCGTCGTCAAGGGCACAGCGCGCAAGGTGCGCAAGCTCTACCACGGCAAGGTGCTGGCGGGTTTTGCCGGCGCCACCGCCGATGCCTTCACGCTCTTCGAGCGTTTCGAGGCCAAGCTCGAAAAACACCAGGGCCATCTGCAGCGCGCCGCCATCGAGCTCACGCGCGACTGGCGCACCGACCGCGTGCTGCGCCGCCTGGAGGCCATGCTGGCCGTGGCCGACCGCGAGTGCTCGCTCATCATCACCGGCAACGGTGACGTGCTGGAGCCGGAGAACGGCGTGGTCGCGATCGGCTCGGGCGGCGCCTATGCGCAGGCCGCGGCCATCGCCCTGCTCAAACATTCCGAGTTGGGCGCGCGCGACATCGTCAAGCAGTCGCTGGAGATTGCCGGCGAACTCTGCATCTACACCAACCTGAACCACACGATCGAGGTGCTGGAGTGAGCAGCATGACCCCGCAGGAGATCGTCTCCGAACTCGACCGCCACATCGTCGGCCAGGCCGATGCCAAACGTGCCGTCGCCATTGCGCTGCGCAACCGCTGGCGCCGCCAGCAGGTCGACGCCGCCCTGCGCCCGGAGATCACGCCCAAGAACATCCTGATGATCGGCCCCACCGGGGTGGGCAAGACCGAGATTGCGCGCCGCCTGGCCCGGCTGGCCGATGCGCCTTTCATCAAGGTCGAGGCCACCAAGTTCACCGAGGTGGGCTACGTCGGCAAGGACGTCGACTCCATCATCCGCGACCTCATGGAGGTGGCGATCAAGCAGACGCGCGAGACCGAGATGAAGAAGGTGCGCACGCGTGCCGAGGACGCCGCCGAGGACCGCATCCTCGACGTCCTGATCCCGCCGCCGCGCCATGAGCCGGCTGTTGCAGAGCCGGCGACCGACAGCACGGCCCGCCAGGTCTTCCGCAAGAAGCTGCGCGAGGGCCTGCTGGACGAGCGCGAGATCGAACTGGACGTGGCCGAGCCGCGGCCCCAGCTCGAGATCATGGGCCCGGCCGGTATGGAGGACATGGCCGAGCAGTTACGCGGCATGTTCGGCCAGCTGGGTGCGGGCAAACGCAAGGTACGCAAACTGAAGATCGCCGAAGCGATGAGGCTGCTGGTCGACGAAGAGGCGGGCAGGCTGGTCAACGAGGAAGAGATCCGCGCCCAGGCGCTGGCCAATGCCGAGCAGAACGGTATCGTCTTCATCGACGAGATCGACAAGGTGACCTCGCGCTCCGACGGCGGCAACACGGCCGAGGTGTCGCGCCAGGGCGTACAGCGCGACCTGCTGCCGCTGGTGGAGGGCACCTCGGTGTCCACCAAGTACGGTGTCATCAAGACCGACCACATCCTGTTCATTGCCTCGGGCGCCTTCCACCTGAGCAAGCCCAGTGACCTGATCCCTGAGCTGCAGGGGCGCCTGCCGATCCGGGTGGAACTGGCGTCGCTCTCGGTGCAGGACTTCGAGGCCATCCTCACGCAGACCCATGCCTCCCTGGTGCGCCAGTACCAGGCCCTGCTGGCCACCGAGGGCGTGACGCTGGTGTTCGCGCCCGAGAGCATCACGCGCCTGGCGCAGATCGCTTTCGACGTGAACGAGCGCACCGAGAACATCGGCGCGCGCCGCCTGGCCACGGTGATGGAACGCCTGCTGGACGAGGTGAGCTTTACGGCCACGCGTCTGCAGGGGCAGACGGTGCACATCGATGCGGCCTACGTCGACGCGCGCTTGGCCGACCTCAGTCGCAACGAAGACCTGTCGCGCTACATCCTCTGATAACGGGTCCGGTCCTGTTCCTGCCTGCACGGTTCCCCGCGGCGGGGTGTCCCGGCGTCGCATTTTTGCGCCGTCGCGGGGCAGTGGGTCGCTGAGGCAGCCCTTCAAGCATCACATTCATATCAAACGCTAAGTCCTTCATTTAGAACGAGATTTCATTTTCGAAATTGTGTGAATGTGTTTCTAAGTCATTGATTTCATTGAAATTTTTCTGGTTCCCCCTTGCCCGGCAGTGTTTTGCTGCTACAGTGCAAAAAAGTGGAATTAAGTGGTGAAAAGTGCGTCTGCGCTTTTCGCCCTTCCGTACGGGTACAGAAAAAGGGGTTGCGCGCGTGTTTCAAGGGGCTTCGTCGCTGAGTCTGGATGCCAAGGGGCGGCTGTCTGTGCCGACCCGGCACCGTGACGTGCTCAGCGCCACGGCGGCCGGCCAGCTCACGATCACCAAGCACCCGCATGGCTGCCTCATGGTTTTCCCGCGCCCCGAGTGGGAGAAGTTCCGCGAGCGCATCGCCGCGCTGCCGATGGCGGCCCAGTGGTGGAAGCGCATCTTCCTGGGCAATGCCATGGACGTGGAGATGGACAGCACCGGCCGTGTGCTGGTCTCGCCCGAGTTGCGCGCCGCCGCCGGCATCACCCGCGACACCATGCTGCTGGGCATGGGCAACCACTTCGAGCTCTGGGACAAGGCCACGTACGACGCGCAGGAGGCCCAGGCCATGCAGGGCGACATGCCCGACGTCTTCAAGGACTTTTCCTTCTGAAAGAAGACGGTGGAACAAGCCCCATGGACACACACCACCGTCTTGTTGAACGAAGCGATCGAAGCCTTGCTCAACAAGCCGGACGAGTTGGCAGCGGAGCCGGCCGACGGCCACTACGTGGATGCCACTTTCGGGCGCGGCGGGCATTCCCGCCTGCTCCTGTCGAGGCTGTCGCCACAAGGGCGGCTGACCGCCTTCGACAAGGACCTGGCCGCCATCGCCGAGGCGCAGACCCTCAACGACCCGCGTTTTGCCATCCGGCACCAGGGTTTCCGTCATCTGGGCGAACTGCCGCCGGCCAGTGCGGCCGGCGTGCTGATGGACCTGGGCGTGAGCTCGCCGCAGATCGACGACCCCACCCGCGGGTTCAGCTTCCGCTTCGACGGACCGCTGGACATGCGCATGGACACCACGCGGGGCCAGAGCGTGGCGCAATGGCTGGCGACAGCCGAAACCCCAGAGATCGCGGAGGTGATACGTGACTACGGTGAAGAACGGTTTGCTGGCCAGATTGCAAAGGCGATTGTCGCGCGCCGACAGGAACGGGGCCCAGTTTCAACCACCGGCGAACTGGCCCAGCTCGTGGCTGACACGGTCAAAACCCGCGAGCCGGGCCAGAACCCTGCAACGCGCACATTTCAGGCTCTTCGGATTTTCATCA
>LNFM01009527.1_pt1 | contig 14091 bp, 16 predicted proteins | sample 596031 | NCBI WGS metagenome assembly LNFM01 (sample SAMN04254537, study PRJNA301005) | activated carbon metagenome | isolation source: dual media filters at the Ann Arbor, Michigan drinking water treatment plant | place: USA: Ann Arbor
ACCGACGGGTAGGCGCGTTCCCCGTTGCGGTCCCGCAGCGGTTTCGGGAAGTCGTAGCGACGTTCCCACATACGTAAGGTGTCCTTGGTCAGTCCGGTATCTCGCTCCACTGCGCTGATATTGATGAGGATCTCCACAGGCATCGGTTTCGGTTGCATCAAGTTTAAATATTGTCCAGGACAAATAGTTGACAAGCGCTGATATGGACTATATTGTAGGCGCATATGCCAGTTTTGACTAGGACAAAATGATGATACAAGGTCTCGTACCAATCGTTCTCGTTACCGCGCTGTTTGGTTCGGGTGCCTGTGCAGCCACGGCCGGGGCCGGAACCTGTGGTCAGGCGGAAGTGGCCGGGACGGCCCGGCAAGTGTTGGCTCGACTCGACCTCGCCCAGCCAGCCCTCGCAGATACCGGTTCCGGTGCTTCTCGTACGGTACCGGAGGCACCTGGCAGCAACTCTGAAGTGGAGACTTACATCCGCTTTCATCACGAGGCTGCGGCGGACGATGCCCGGTCCCGGCTCATGTCTTGGCCGGAACTCCGGTCGCTTGCCCCGTAGGTTCCCAAGCAAGTCGTTCCACCCGCATTCACGCTTTCGCTCAAGGAAACTCGATGAACGCCCCAGACCGGTTTGTAATGCCCGATATTCAGTCGACTCCTGACCACCGCCGTTTGGCGATAAATCAGGTGGGGGTGAAGTCGATTGTCCATCCGCTCCAGGTGCGCGCCGGCGGTTTGTCCCAGCACACCGTTGCCACCATCGACATGTTCGTCGGCTTGCCGGGCAATGTGAAGGGCACCCACATGTCACGGTTCCTCGAAATCCTGCAATCGCACCGGGTCGCGCTCGATGCGCCTGCACTGCGGGAACTGATGGCGGCGATGCTGGAGCGCCTGGAGGCCGACAGCGGCAGTATCGATATCCGCTTTCCTTTTTTCCTGTCCAAGCGGGCGCCGGTGTCCGGCGTCGAAAGCCTGCTCGACTATCGCGGGCGGCTACGGGCCGAAAATTCGCGCGAGCGCGGATACGGCATGACTATGGAAGTCACCGCGCCCGTGACCAGCCTGTGCCCATGTTCCAAGGAAATTTCCGCCTACGGCGCGCACAACCAGCGCTCGCATCTCACCATCTCGGCGCGGGTTGCGGACGATGTCGGACTAGAAGACCTGGTGCGTATAGCCGAGGAGGAGGCATCGTGCCAGGTCTACGGCCTGCTGAAGCGGCCGGACGAAAAGTGGGTGACCGAACAGGCTTACGACAATCCGAAGTTTGTCGAGGACCTGGTGCGCGACATCGCGCTGCGCCTGAACCGCGATGAGAGGGTCCGCGCCTATTCGGTGGAGTCGGAGAATTTTGAATCCATACACAACCATTCGGCGTATGCGCTGATCGAGTGTGACAAGGAGTCGGCGGCGCTGGATGCCCGCGATTGAGGACAGGCGACTTCGGCCCTGGGCCGCGGTCGCAATGAGTTCAGCGAGGGTTGGCGCCTCCGGGCGTCCGGTTCGCATCCGGTATATCCCCTCCCCGGACCGGGTGCAACGGCCGGATCTTCTGAAAGGTTGTTGCGACCGGACAGAAGGCCGGCCCGCGCTGGATCTTTGCGCCGGAACCTCATTGGTTCCGGGCGACAGGCAAGTCGGAAAATCTTTGAGGAAATGAAAGACATGCAAACAGACATGACGAAGCGGGAAAGTATTTCCGTCGTCGGTTCCGGTATAGCCGGCCTTTCGGCCGCGTGGCTGCTCGCCCGTCAATACCGCGTCACACTCTTCGAGGCCGGCGATTACCTCGGCGGCCATACGCACACGGTCGACGTCACCCTCGACGGTGTCACCGCGCCAGTGGATACCGGGTTCCTGGTCTTCAACGATCGTACCTACCCGAACCTTCGGGCGCTGTTTGCGACCGTCGGCATAACTGATGCTGCCAGCGAGATGTCGTTCAGCGTCCGTGTGGACGAAGCGCGCCTGGAGTGGGCGGGAAACAACCTGGCCACCGTGTTCGCCCAGAAACGCAACCTGATCAAGCCCGAGTTCTGGGGCATGCTCAAGGACATCCTGCGCTTCAACCGGGAAAGCACCGCGATCGTCCGGTCTGGCGCGGGTTGCCAGGATTCCCTGGGTCAGTTCCTGGAGCGACGCGGCTACGGCCAGGCATTCCGCGACTGGTATTTGCTGCCGATGAGCGGCGCAATCTGGTCCTGCCCGACGCGGCAGATGCTCGATTACCCTGCCGAAACTTTCTTTCGCTTCTGCCACAACCACGGCTTGCTGCAGATCGCCGACCGGCCGCGCTGGAGAACGGTGGTCGGCGGCGGGCGGGAATATGTCAAGCGCCTCGCTGCCGGGATTGGCGACATCCGGCTCGGCTGCCCGGTTACCTCGGTCACCCGCAACACTGACGGCGTGTTGCTGCAGCATGCAGGCGGTGCCGAATCATTCTCGCAGGTGGTGCTGGCCTGCCACAGCGACCAAGCGCTGGCGCTTCTTGGCGATGCGGTGGACGCGGAAAAACGCCTGCTGTCGAGAATCGGCTACCAGACAAACGAGGCGGTGCTGCACACCGATGTCTCGCTGCTGCCGCGCAAACGCGACGCCTGGGCCGCATGGAACTACATTGCCGGCAACGGCGGGCCAGAGGCGCGTCCGGTGAGCGTGAGCTATTACATCAACATGCTGCAGCCGCTGCCGTTCCGCCGGCCGGTCATCGTGACGCTGAATCCAACCCATGCACCGCGTGAGGATCAGGTAATCGAACGCTTCGAGTATGCTCATCCGATATTCGACAGCGCGGCGGTCGAGGCGCAGCGTGAGCTACCGGCAATCCAGGGCCGGCGCCGGACCTGGTTCTGCGGTGCCTGGACCGGTTACGGGTTTCACGAGGACGGACTCAAATCCGGCGTGGCGGTCGCCAACGCACTCGGGGTCAAGGCGCCATGGCAGGCAGAGGCGCTGGCGGCATGAGCGCCCGCATTCTTTTCGGTGGCGTGATGCACGCGCGCCTGCGCCCGCAGCGGAATGTCTTCAGCTACCGGGTCTTTTTTCTGCGCTTTCCGGTAAGCCGGATCGACTCTCTGCGCCATCCGCTGTTCTCGATAAATCGATGGAATCTGTTCAGCTTTCACTTCTGCGACTACGGCGCGCATGACGGCTCGGCGCCCGAGCCCTGGATCCGCGGGCTGCTGCAGCGCGAGGGCATCGACGAGGCTGACGGCGAGATCTGGCTGCAGGCGTTTCCGCGCATGCTCGGTTACGTGTTCAATCCGGTGAGTTTCTGGCTTTGCCACGACCGGGCCGGTGATCTGCGTGCTGTGGTTTGCGAAGTCACCAACACCTTTGGGGAACATCATTGCTACCTCCTGGCGCATTCCGACCGGCGGCCGATTCGCACCGGGGAAGCGCTTGCGGCGTGCAAGGTGTTCCATGTTTCGCCGTTCTGCGATGTAAGTGGCAGCTATGCGTTCCGGTTTCGTGTCGGCGAAGACGCTAGTCACATCGGCATCGACTATCGCGACCCGGAGGGTGCTCTGCTGCTGACATCGGTTTGGGGCGAGGCAAAACCGTACGGCACCGGCAACCTGCTGCGCGCCTTCTTCCTTTACCCGTGGATGACCTTCGGTGTAATCGCCCGTATCCATTACCAGGCGCTGAAGCTGTGGTGGAAGGGCGTGCCGTTTTTCTCCAAGCCAGCCCCGCCGGGGCAGGAGTTGAGCAGATGAATCAAAGAGAAGTGTCCCTGCAGCAGTTTTCGCTGGAAATCCCGCGCACCGGCAAAGTGCTGTTCTCGCTGCTGTCGCGGCTGAGTCACGGCCGCCTGGACATAATTGCGCCCGGCGGCCAGACCCTGAGCTTTCCCGGAGAACTGCCCGGACCGGACGCGCAGATTCACTTGTCGGACTGGAGCCTGGTGGGCGACGTGATGCGCTCCGGAGATGTCGGCTTCGCCGAAGGTTATATGGAAGGCCGCTGGGATACACCGGACCTGGCCGCCTTGCTCTATTTGTGCGCATGCAATCGCGGCGCCCTGCACCGGGCGCTTTATGGCAGCTGGCCCGGCCGCCTGTATTACCGGCTGCGCCATTTGTTGCGGGCCAACACCCGCGACGGTGCCCGGAAGAACATCCACGCCCACTACGATCTGGGCAACGATTTTTACCGGGCCTGGCTCGACTCGAGCATGACCTATTCTGCCGGGTTGTTTCACGGTCGGCCGGGCTTGGCGTTAGAGGAAGCGCAGTTGGCGAAGTACGAACGCATCTTATCGGCACTCGAAGTCCGCGAGGGACAGACTGTGCTGGAGATCGGTTGCGGCTGGGGCGGCTTTGCCGAGTATGCGGCACGCACGCGCGGTTGCAAGGTGCACGGCATCACGCTCTCGGCAGCGCAACTCGAGCATGGGCAGGCGCGGATACGCGACGCTGGCTTGGCGAATCTGGTGACGCTGTCCCTCACCGATTACCGCGACGTCAGAGGAAACTACGACTACGTGGTGTCGATCGAGATGTTCGAGGCGGTGGGCGAGCGCTTCTGGCCGGACTATTTCCGGGTGGTGCGCGAGCGCCTGAAACCGGGCGGGCGCGCGATGATCCAGACCATCACCATCGCCGACGAACTGTTCAGCGACTATCGTCGTGGCACCGACTTCATCCAGCAGTACGTGTTTCCGGGCGGCATGCTGCCGTCACCGGCGGCCTTCCGCATGCGCGCGCGCGCTGCCGGCCTGGAGCCCGGCGAGACGCTGTTGTTTGGCGCCGATTACGCGGAAACCCTCAGGCGTTGGCGCCTGCGCTATGGCGAGGTGGCCAACGGATTGCGCCCGCTAGGTTTCGACGTTCGCTTCGAGCGCCTCTGGCATTTCTACCTGGCCTATTGCGAAGCGGGATTCCGCGCCGGCAGTACCGACGTCATGCAGGTGGAGTTGCGTCGTGCGTAGGGCGCGCTGGGTCCTGCTGCTGGCGCTGATCGCGCCGATGGCGGTGGCCGCGTTGCCGCTGCCGGAACCGGTGATCAGCGAGTTTCCGGAACTGCGCCTGGCGGGGGAAGGCAGGCTACGCTGGCTGGGACTGCACATCTACGACGCGGCGCTGTGGGTGAACGGCAGGAAATGGAACCCCGAGCGCGAGTTTGCACTCGATATCGTTTACGCCCGTGCGCTCAGCGGCGAACGTCTGGCCGGCACCAGCATCGATGAGATGCGCCGGCTTGGATTCGGCGACGAGGCCAGCCTTGCGCGCTGGTCGGAACAGCTTGCCCGGGTGTTTCCCGATGTCAGGAAGGGCGATCGCATCACCGGCGTAAACCGTCCCGGCGTGGGTGCGGAGTTCTATCACCAGGGCCGGCTCACCGGCCGGATAGACGATCCTGAGTTCGCACGCGCGTTCTTTGCCATCTGGCTGGACGAACGTACCCGCGAGCCCCGATTGCGCCAATCGTTGTTCGGCGCACGGTGATCTCGCCGCCACTGACGATGACGCCGGCACTGACCCGCTGGCAGCTGTTTGCCTATGCCTTGCTGGCGGCGCCACTGGCGATGGCGGCGTTGCCGGTTTACGTCCACGTGCCGAAGTTCTATGGCGACGCGCTGGGTGTGTCCCTGGCGCTGGTCGGCGCCATTTTGCTTGCGGTGAGGCTGTTCGATGCGGTACAGGATCCGCTGATCGGCTATCTCAGCGATCGCGGCGCCAACCGACCGTTTGGTCGGCGGCTGCTGATCGTCGCTGGCCTGCCGTTGCTGGCCGGCGGATTCGTCGCGCTGTTCCATCCGCCGGCGCTCGGGAGCGCCGGCCTGGCGATCTGGCTTGCTGCGGCGCTGGTGGTGGCCTATCTCGGCTTCAGCCTGGTGAGCATCAGCTACTTCGCGATCGGTGCGGAACTGTCGATCGATTATCACGAACGTACCCGGATCACCGCGACCCGGGGCGCGATCGGGGTGTTGGGGGTGCTGGTCGCCGCGGCTGCGCCGGCCCTGCTCGGGGCCGGCAGCGAGGCCGCGGGCCTGGCGTTGTTCAGCCTGCTGTTCCTGCCGGTGCTGCTGGGCTGCGCACTGCTGACGCTGCGCCACACCCCGCGTCATCCCGTCGATCATTCGCAGTCGGCGCGTCCGCCGCTCGCTGCCATGTTCGCGCCACTGCGCAATCCGCGCTTCCGCTGGCTGATGGCGGTGTTTGTGGTAAGCGGAATCGCCAGTGCGATCCCCGGTACGCTGATCCTGTTCTTCGTGCAGGACGTGCTGCAGCGTCCGGCACTGGCGGGCCTGTTTCTCGGCGTGTACTTCCTGTTCGGCGCACTTGGAATGCCGGCCTGGATCGCGGCTTCGCGCAGGATGGGAAAGAAAAACGCCTGGCTGCTGGGCATGATCCTGGCCGTTGCCGCCTTCATTTGGGCCTACACACTCGGCAGCGGCGATGCGGCAGCGTTTGCGGTGGTGTGCGCGCTGTCCGGAATCGCCTACGGCGCCGAACTGGCGATTCCGCCTTCGATGCTCGCAGATGCGGTGGATGCGGATGCGCCGGAGTCCGGTCCGCGACCCGACGGCGCCTACTTCGGCCTGTGGCAGATGATCGAGAAGCTCAATCTCGCGCTGGCAGCAGGCATCGCCCTGCCGCTGCTGGCGTTTCTCGGCTATCAGCCAGGCACACCGCAGCAGAGTTTCGCTTCGCTTTCGTTTACCTATGCGCTGCTGCCGTGCGTGGTCAAGATCGCCGCCTCGCTGCTGCTTTGGGTCGCGCCCATTGATAAACCCGATGCCAGCCGGCCGTTTGCCGCCGTTCAAGGAGCCCGTCCATGAGAATTCGCAATGTTTTCGTCCTGATGTTCGCCCTTGCCGTTGCCGGATGCGCCGCACCGGGCATCGACAGCTATCGTGATGAGAAGCCGGTACTCGACCTGGCACGCTATTTCGATGGCCACATCGACGCCTGGGGCGTGTTCCGCGACCGCTCCGGCAAAGTGGTCCAGCGCTTCAAGGTCGACATAAAGGCGAGCTGGCAGGGTGACGTCGGCGTGCTCGAGGAGGATTTCAGCTACGCCGACGGCACGACCAGCCGCCGCGTCTGGACCATTACCAGGCTGGACGCGCACCGCTACAAAGGTACCGCTGCGGACGTCATTGGCGAGGCGTCGGGCGAGGCCCGAGGCAACGCGCTGCGCTGGCGCTATGTCCTGGCGCTGGAGGTGGACGGCAAGACCTACAATGTGGACTTCGACGACTGGATGTACCTGATGGACGACGAAGTGATGCTCAATGTCTCCGAGATGAGCAAGTTCGGTTTCCGGCTCGGCGAAGTGACCCTGTCGTTTCGCAAGCGTTCTTCGTGATGGCTCCGTGTCCTGCTGCAAAAAGGCCTCGACATGTCTTTTAATAAGCCGATAAGGGAATGGACCGGAAGGCGGGTCTGGGTAATCGGTGCCAGCAGTGGCATTGGCGCGGCGCTCGCGCGGGCCCTGATAGATCGCGGCGCGCGTGTGGCCGTGTCGGCGCGCAATCGCGACGCATTGGCGCGATTGGTTGAAAGCGCCAGGCCCGGGCAGGTGCTGGCTTTGCCGCTTGACGTCACCCGCGAAGCCGAGCTGTCAACGGCGCTGGCGAGCATCCAGTCCGCGTGGTCAGGTCTGGATCTGGCAGTGCTGCTGGCCGGCAACCATATGCCGGTACGCGCATGGGATCTGACGACGACCAAAGCGCGTGATCTGGTCGAGATCAATCTGATGGGCGTGCTCAACGCGCTGTCGGTGGTGACGCCGGTGCTCTTGAATGCCGGGCGTGGCGGTGTTGCCGTGGTCTCGAGCGTGGCCGGATACAGCGGCCTTCCCACCGGGTTGATCTATGGCGCAACCAAGGCGGCGCTGATCAACTTGACCGAGACACTTTATCTCGACCTTGCGCCGCGCGGCGTCGGCGTGTATCTGGTCAATCCGGGCTTCGTCAGGACGCCGCTGACCGACAGGAACACCTTCAGCATGCCGGCGCTGATTTCGCCGGAAGAAGCGGCGCGACAGATGATCAGAGGCATGGAGCGCGGCGAGTTTGAAATTCACTTCCCGAAGCGCTTCACCCGCTGGCTGAAGTTCCTGCGGTTGTTGCCCTACCGGCTGTACTTCCCGATCGTTCACAAGTTCACGGGGCTCTGATCGCGGCGCGCACCTGACCCATGGACCAAACCCGGCTCAACAGCCTGTTGCAGTTCTACCAGACGCTCACACCGGAAAGCGTGTCTGATTTCGGCACGTTTTATTCCGAGAACGCCTATTTCAAGGATCCGTTCAACGAAGTGCGGCAACTGGCAGACATCCAGGCAATATTCTCCCGCATGTTCCGCCAGATCGAAGAACCGCGTTTCGAGATTCTGGAATGGGTCGGCGACCAGGGCGGGCTGTTCCTGGTGTGGGATCTGCACTTCCGCCTGCGCAACTGGAAGCCTGACCAGGCGCGGCGCATCCACGGCGTGAGCCATTTACGCTTCGATGCCGGCGGCAAGGTGTGCTACCACCGGGACTACTGGGACACCGGCGAGGAGTTGTACGAGAAGTTGCCGCTGCTGGGCTCGGGCGCGCGCCTGCTGCGGCGGATTGCAGGCTGACATCGCGGCGGGCCGGGTGAAACGCTACGACGACGCGCTGGTTTGGTTCCGCCGCGATCTGCGCAGCTCTGACCATGCCGCGCTCTATCACGCGCTGACGCAGGCGCGCCGGGTGCATTGCGTGTTCGTCTTTGACACCGAGATTCTCGACCGGCTGGCCGAGCGCGCTGATCGCAGGGTCGAGTTCATCTGGCACAGCGTAGTGGAATTGCGCCAGGCGTTGCTGGACATGGGCGGTGGATTGCACGTAGTGCATGGTGTCGCCCGCGATCTGGTCCCCCAGCTGGCGCGACAACTGAACGCGCAGGCCGTCTTTCTGAACGGCGATTACGAGCCCCAGGCACTGGAGCGCGACGCTGCAGTGTCGGCCAGACTCGCGCTGGAGGGTCGGTTCCTGCACGCATACAAAGACCAGGTCATATTCGAGAAGGACGAGGTGCTCACCCGCGATGGTCGGCCGTACACGGTGTTCATGCCCTACAAGCGCGCCTGGTTGGCCGCGCTCCAGCCGCTTCATACCCGGGGCTACGCGGTGGAGCGTTATCGCGATGCGCTGGCCCACCATCAGGGGGCAATGCCGTCGTTGGCGGATCTCGGTTTTACGCCGACCAATCTGCGCCAGATCAGGTTACCCACCGGCATGTCGGGGGCCGTCGAACTTTTACGCGATTTTCTCGGCCGCATCGACGGTTACCGGGAACAGCGCGACTATCCGGGCGTGCGTGGCGTGTCCTACCTGTCTGTGCACCTGCGTTTCGGCACGATCTCCATCCGCGAACTGGTACGGGCGGCCGCCTCGATCCATTCGCAGGGTGCAGAAACCTGGCTTTCGGAACTGGTCTGGCGTGAGTTCTATTTCGCGATTCTGCATCACTTTCCGCATGTGGCAACCCGTGCCTTCAGACCCGAGTACGACGCCATTCGCTTCCCGGATCGGGGCGATTATTTCGCCGCCTGGTGCGAGGCGCGGACCGGTTATCCGCTGGTGGACGCGGCCATGCGCCAGCTCAACAGCAGTGGCTATATGCACAATCGCCTGAGGATGGTGGCCGCGTCCTTTTTGGTGAAACATCTGCACCTGCACTGGAGCCGCGGTGAGCAATACTTTGCCGCGAAGCTCAACGATTTCGACCTGGCCGCGAACAACGGCGGTTGGCAGTGGTGCGCGTCCAGCGGTTGCGATGCGCAACCCTACTTTCGCATTTTCAACCCGGTGACGCAGTCGGAAAGGTTCGATCCAGAAGGCCGGTTCATTCGCTTGTACCTGCCGGAGCTGGCGGCGGTGGACCCGCGCCATATTCACGAACCGTGGAAAATGAGCCCGGCTGAACAGCGTGCCGCGGGCGTGGAGATTGGCAGGGACTATCCGGCGCCGATCGTGGACCTTGGCGCGGCGCGCGCCCAGACCCTTGAGCTCTACGCTGCCGTGAAGAAGCCGAGACCGGCACCCTGAAAGGAAAAGGCCCCTTGCGGGGCCTTGCGGTCGGGCGCGGGTGCGGGAGTCAGTCCAGGTATTCGAAAACCTTGACCACCCGCTGCACGCCGGATGTGGTGGCTGCCGTTTGCGCCGCCGCATCCGCCTCTGCGCGGGTTACCAGTCCCATCAAATATGTGGTGCTGTTCTCGGTGACGACTTTGACGTGGTTGGCTCCGACGTCCTCGTTCTGGGTAAGCCGGCCCTTGACCCGCGTCGTGGTCAGGGAATCGGCGCTGCGGCTGGCCAGCGAACTGTGGCCGGCAACGATGGTTTCGTTCTGTACGTTGCGGACGTTCGATACTTCTAGCGCGAGCACGCCAAGATCCTGGCGGATTTCCTCACTCGGCGCTTCACCGGTGAGGAGGACAAAGCGGTTGTAGCTGGTGACGTTGATGCGTACCTTTTCCCCGTACTTTTCCTCGATGCGGTTCTTCGTCTTCACCTCGATGGTCTGGTCTTCGAGCATGGCCGCACCGGTGCGGCGGTCCTCCGAGATCATGACCCCGGCGCCGATTCCGGCACCAACCAGCAGGGGCGCCATGCAGGCCTGCATCAGGGGGAATACAAGAACAAGCAGCGCTACCAACCGGACAGGTGGTTTCATTTATTCCGCTCCTAGCAAAAGACAGTCAATCGAGTCGCACATGCAATGCAGACAAAGCAGATGCACTTCCTGGATGCGTGCGGTTCTTTCGGCAGGCACGCAGATGTGAACGTCGTCGGGAAGCAGCAGGCTGGCCATCTTGCCGCCTTGCTTCCCGGTCAACGCAATCACGCCCATTTGCCGGTCGTGGGCCGCGTGTATTGCCTCAATTACGTTCGGGGAATTGCCGCTGGTGGAAATGGCAAGCAGCAGGTCGCCGGCCCTGCCGAGCGCGCGCACCTGCTTCGAGAACACTTCGTTGTAGTGGTAATCGTTGGCGATCGAGGTCAGGGTTGATGTGTCGGTGGACAAAGCAATCGCTGCCAATGGCGGACGTTCCATTTCGAAGCGGTTCAGGAGTTCCGCAGAAAAGTGTTGCGCATCTGCTGCCGACCCGCCATTGCCGCAGGACAGGATTTTGCCCTCGTTGATCAGGCAATGCGCCATGCGTTCCGACGCGCGTGCCAATGGCTCGGCGAGCTGCGCCATGGCCTGCAGTTTCAGTTGGGCGCTGTCGGTGAAATGCTGGTTGATTCGACTGATCAAATCCATCCGTGGAATTTTCTGTCACTCAATGGAGCGCGATTATTGCACAAAGCGGGATTTCGCCACCGTAAGACATTCATTCGCCAAAGGCGTTCACGACCCATTCGATCTTGTCGATGTCGCCATTTAGCAACACCGCATCGAACCGGCAGGCCGGAAACTGGCGATGTGCGGCCATATAGTGGCGGGCGGTTCGCAACAGCTTCTCGCGCTTGCCCGCGGTGATGCTTTCAGCTGCGCCGCCAAATACCGTGGAGGTGCGGAAACGCACTTCAACGAAAACCAGGGTGCGGCCATCGCGCAAAACCAGATCGATCTCTCCAAACCGGCAGCGATAGTTGCGTTCCAGCAATTCGAGTCCGCGTGCCGCCAGGAAAGCGGCGGCGGCTTCTTCTGCGGCGGCGCCGCGGCTGGTCATCTATCCTGCCGGAGATCCAGCGGCCGTGCCTGGCCGCCGCTGAACTGGGCCGGTACCAGTGTCCGGGTGAAATGCTGTTCCGCCGTGGGGGCGATGGTGCCGGTCACGCCGTCCAGCGTTTCCATGCGCTGGTAGGGGCGCAACAACTCCTGCACGACGCGGTAGGCGTCTATTCCGAGTGCGTAGAAGCGCTCCTGATCCAGCGCGGGTAGCGGGCCGTCCTGGCTCAGATAGGTCATGACCGCCGGATGGTCCGGTTGCAGCAACCAGGGCATGTCGAGAAAGCGCACGCCCTCGAGATCGTAGTTCGCAAGGGTAAGTTCATTCGACACGAACACCAGTGAGGTAGCGTAGATCGGCAGCTGGCTTCCCAGGAAGGCACGGATGAAGCGTGCCCGTGGGGCATCGACCGCCATGAACACTGCATCGGCGGCCGATCTCACTACCTGCTCGCGCAGGGTCGCGAGTGCCGCGGATTCGGTGGTGTAGACGAACTCGCCCGCGACCTCCGCCTTGAGGCTGGACCACTCGTCGGCGAAAGCCTGGGTGATGCGGCCTCCCAGCACGGTTTCGCCGGATACCAGAAATATCTTGCGGCGCCCGTCGCGCAGCGCCATTTTCGCCACTTGCCGTGCCTCGGCCTCGATCTGCAGGCCGAAGACATGCAGGTTGCGAGGCAACGGCGTACTGCCATCGGGCACGTTGAGGGCGAGTGTAGGTACGTTGACCAGACCGCTGTACGCAAGCGCGGTGACGCCATTGCGGGTCAGTGGTCCGATGACGGCGCGCGCACCCGAGCCGGTTGCACGCTGGTAGGCATCGAGTATCTGCTGGGCGTCGTCCGTGGTGGCATAGACGCGAACCGGCGGGATGTCCCACGGCGCGAAGCCGGCCGCGTTGAGCACGCCGAGGCGAACCGAATCGGCGTGCCGGCCGAACGAAGGTGATTGCAGCGGCAGGATCACGGCAATATGCGCATCGTCGATACGCATATTGTCGATACGCGCGTCGTCGATACGCACATCGTCCGGGGAAGGAGTCTGGTCCGGCCAGTCTTGCGCCGATGCGCCGCCGGTGGATAACGCAACCAGCGCCCAGTATAGTGACGAAAGTAACAACAGCGAGAAGGCTGGGCGAAGTTGCATAGCGAAAATTCCGGACCGACAGAGCCCGCATTATATGTGGTGGCTACCCCGATCGGGAATCTGGGCGACATCAGCCTGCGCGCGCTGGAGGTGTTGAAATCGGTTCATACGGTGGCCGCTGAAGACACCAGGGTCACCCAGAAGCTGATGGCGCATTTCGGCATTCGTGCCGGATTGCTGGCGCTGCACCAACACAATGAACCTGAAGCGGCGCGACGTTTGTCCGAACTGCTCGCGGCGGGTAAGTCGGTAGCACTGGTTTCGGATGCGGGCACGCCGGGGATTAGTGACCCCGGGGCCGCCGCGGTGGCGAGCGTGCGCCGGGCCGGTTTTCGGGTGGTGCCGGTGCCTGGCGCCTGCGCCGCGCTGGCGGCGATATCGGCATCGGGCGTGGACGCCGCGCGCTTCAGCTTCATCGGTTTCCTTCCGTCGGGCAAGGGGCCGCGCGCCGCGGCGCTGGAGGCGCTGAAGCGCCAATCCGGCCTGCTGGTGTTCTACGAGGCGCCGCATCGCGTCGTCGAAAGTGTCGAGGCGATGGCTGCGGTCCTCGGTGGCGGTCGGCGGATCGTGATTGCGCGCGAGATCACCAAGCTGTACGAGCAATGGCACGCCTGCCCGCTGGCCGAGGCCGCCGCCTGGCTATGGCAGGATGAAAATCACCGCCGCGGCGAGTTCGTGCTTTTGGTCGAGGGTTTCGTCGACACAGGATCGGAGTCCGAAGGCGACGCCTTGCGTGTCCTTGGCATTCTTCTCGACGAGCTGCCCCTGAAACAGGCGGTGAAACTCGCGGTGGAGATTAGCGGGGCGAAGAAGAACATGCTCTACGATCAGGCGCTGAAATGGAAGGCGGAGGGTCCGTAATTGCTGCGAGGGTCGTTATTGCAGCAGCGTCCGTGAATCGCGAATGCCGATTGATTTTGAGCAGCGAGAACCGGGGATCACGGTTGTGGCTGCGAGCGAGTACTGCCAATCTTGCAAAATTCACGACAATTGACGGCATAGACCTCGAGTAACCTGTATCGACGACATGGACAGAATAAGCATCACCCAACCCGACGATTGGCATCTGCATTTGCGTGACGGCGAGGCGCTGAAGGCGGTTCTTCCGGACACCGCAAGGCGATTTGCGCGCGCGATTATCATGCCCAACCTGAGGCCACCGGTAACGAACCTCGAGGCGGCGACCGGATATCGCGACCGGATATTTGCGGCGCTGCCAAACGGCAGCGACTTTGTGCCGCTGATGACGCTGTACCTGACGGACAACACCCGCCCCG
>LNFM01009845.1_pt1 | contig 14091 bp, 11 predicted proteins | sample 596031 | NCBI WGS metagenome assembly LNFM01 (sample SAMN04254537, study PRJNA301005) | activated carbon metagenome | isolation source: dual media filters at the Ann Arbor, Michigan drinking water treatment plant | place: USA: Ann Arbor
GGCCTTCGAGCGCCTGGACGCCGCGCGCTCCTCGGTGGAAGGCGCCGGCATCGGTCTGGCGCTGAGCAAGTCGCTGGTGGACCTGATGTGCGGAAAGATCGGGGTGCACAGCGTGCCCGGCCAGGGCAGCCGCTTCTGGGTGCGCCTGGCGCGTGGCAAGGCCAGCGCGACCGCTGCTCCCGGCGCCACCACGGCCGTGGCCGCAGGCGTGCCCGCCGAGCCCCCCGCACCGGCATCCCTGGCCACCGCAGCCCCGGCAGCGCCGGCAGAAAGGGCCGCGGCGCCCCTGGCGCCCGCACGCAGCGTGCTCTACATCGAAGACAACCCGGTGAACCAGGTGCTGATGGAGGGCATGCTGGCGCAACGGCCCGGCCTGCGCCTGCAACTGGCCAGCCTGCCCGAAACCGGGCTCCTGATGGCGGCCCAGGCGCCGCCCGACCTGGTGCTGCTGGACATCCAGTTGCCCGGCATCGACGGCTACGAGGTGCTGCGCCGCCTGCGCGCGCAAGCGGCCACGCCAATGCCATGCAGGCCGACCTCGATGCCGCGCTGGCGGCTGGCTTCACCGACTACGTCACCAAGCCGCTGGACTTGCAGCGCCTGCTGGCGGTGGTGGACGGCCTGCTGGCGCGCTGAGCGCGTTTTCGACCTACCGCAGGGCGGCGAAGGCCGTGCCGTTTGCCTGCAAGCGACATGCCCTTGCCGTGCCCGGCAGCCATGGGCGGCACCCTGAAGCTGCAGGCATTGCACCGAAGCAGACTGCCGCATGCAGCCCACTTCCACGCCCGCCCCAAGCCCGCGCGCGACGCCCGACGTCGCCTTGATCCTGCTCGCCCTGGCCGCCGTGCTGGCGCTGCTGGCGCACCTGCTGCCGGCCGGCCAGTTCATGGTCGAGACGGTGAACGGCAAGGCGCGGCCGGTGGCGGGCAGCTACCAGGTCGTCGAAGCCTGGACCGCGCCGCCGCTGTTCGGCAGCGGCGATACGGTCGGGCTCTTGAACCTGCTGTTCGAAGGGCTGGTCAGCGGCGGCAGGCAGGGCAGCGCGGTCGGCGTGGTGGCTTTCCTGCTGGTCATCGGCGGGGCCTTCGGGCTGGTGATGCACACCGGGGCCATCCAGCGCGGCATGGAGGCCCTCATCCGCCGCGGCAGCGCGCGGCTGCACCTGTTGCTGCCCTTGCTGTTCGTGCTGTTCTCGCTGGGCGGCGCGGTCTTCGGCATGGGAGAAGAAGCGGTGGCCTTCTGCCTGCTGCTGGCACCGCTGCTGGTGCGCCTGGGCTACGACAGCCTGTGCGCCGTGCTGGTGACCTACGTGGCCACGCAGATCGGTTTTGCCACGAGCTGGATGAACCCCTTCAGCGTCGCCGTGGCGCAGGGCATCTCGGGGGTGCCTGTGGGCTCGGGCGCGGGCTTTCGCATGGCCATGTGGGCGCTGTTCACGGCCTTCGGCGTCGCTTACCTGATGCGCTATGCCGCGCGGGTGAAGGCCGACCCTGCGCGCAGCCTGACGCGGGCAGCCGATCTGCGGCACCTTCCGCCGGCGCTGGGCAGCGACGGGCCGAAGGCGGGTGCCGCCACTGCCGCGCTGGGGCGTGCGGATCTGGGTGTGCTGGCGGTGGTGTTCGGCAGCATGGTCTGGGTCAGCTGGGGCGTGCTCGCCTGGGGCTGGTACATCCCCGAGATCGCCAGCCAGTTCTTCACCATGGGCCTGGTGTGTGCGCTGCTGGCCTGGCTGGCGCGCCTGCCGGGCTGTGACGCCAACAGCCTGGCCGCCGCCTTTCGCCGTGGCATGGCCGACATGCTGCCCGCGGTGCTGGTGGTGGCGCTGGCCAAGGGCCTGGTGCTGCTGCTCGGCGGCGACAACCCGGGCCGGCCGTCGGTGCTGAACACGCTGCTGCACCACATGGGCCAGGGGCTGGACGGCATGCCGCAGGCGCTGGCCGCATGGAGCATGCTGGTGCTGCAGTCGGTGCTGAATTTCTTCGTGCCCTCGGGCTCGGGCCAGGCCGCGCTGGTGATGCCCGTGCTGGCGCCGCTGTCCGACCTGCTGGGCTTGTCGCGGCAGATCGCGGTGCTGGCCTTCCAGCTCGGTGACGGGCTCACCAACATCATCATTCCCACCTCGGCCAGCCTGGTGGCGTGCCTGGGGGCGGCGCGCATCGACTGGGCCGTGTGGCTGCGTTTCGTCTGGCGGCTGCAGATTTGGCTGTTCGTCCTGGCCAGCGCCTTCGTGCTGGCCGCGGTGGGGGTGGGTTACCGCTGATCGGAAGCGGCTGGCGCAGCGTTCGCAGCGTTCGCCAAGGCAACCCCGCGTCGCGGCACCGCCAGCAGCGGCCCGCCGTCGTCGATGCGGCAATGGCGCCAGTCGGCAAACCCGGCGCGATGCAGCGCGGCCAGCCACGGCGTGTGGCTGCTTGCACAGCGGCCCAGCGCCTGCTGGGCGGCGGCGGGCAGGAAGGCGGCATGGATCATCTGGCGCGGCAACATCGCGCCCAGGTGGGTGCTGAAGGCCGGCCCATGGCGCTGCAGACCGGCATGGCGATCGACGCTGCCTGCGGGCAGGAAATGCCGCACCAGGCCATCCCAGAAGGGGCTGCGGCCGGCCGCGTCCTGCCAGCCCGGCAGTTCCACCGTCACCCAGCTGGCCGTGGTGTCGGCTTCGGCCAGCGAGGCCAGCGCGGCGTGCAGCAGCGCGTCGCAAACCATGGCGGCGGCGGCGCCGTCACCAGCGGCGGCTGGGGCCAGCCACAGCGCGCCGATCTCGGCTTCGCCCGTCGTGTCGTGACCCAGCTGCAAGGTGGTCTGCACCAGGTGCAGGCCGAGCTCGGGCGCGCTGTGCACGACACGGCCGACGTGGAAGCTGCAGCGCGCCCTGCTGTGCCCTTGTGCGGGCAGGCAGTGCACGCTGCCCAGCAGGCTGCCGTCGGCGGCCAGCGCGCACAGCCACCAGCCACCTGGCTCCTCGGCGGGAGGGGCCGGCATCGGCGCCTCCAATGTGCGCAACAAGGTGACGGTGTGGGTCATGCCTGCTCCGGCAGCCACAGCGGTGTGGCCAGGGCCTCGGTGCCCAGCTGTTCGACGAGCGCTGCCGTGGGCGCGCCGGCCGGCAGCAGGCGCGCAAGGAAACCGTCGCGCTGCCGTGTGCAGGCCAGCAGCGATGGTGCTGCGCCGGCGGTGGCGGCCAGCCGCATCCATTCGGCAAGAGGCCGTGCGGCGCGCACGCTGTGCAGCGCCTGCAGGCGGCCCTCGGCCGTGGGGCCGCCGTCGAAGATGTCGATGTAGCTGTCGGCGTCGAAGCCTTCATCGATCAGGATCTGGAAGGGCAACCCTCCGTCGGGGTGCAGCTGCCCGATGGCGCGCTGCGCGGCCTCGGGCAGCAGCGGCACGTACAGCGGCGACTGCGGCATCAGGTCGGCGATGAAGACCTTGCTGCGGCCGCCGGCCAGCGCTTCGGCCTGCGGATAGTCCATGCCGAAGAAGCGCCGGCCCACGGCGTCCCAGAAGGGGCTGGCGCCATCGGCGTCCAGCAGGCCGGGGAACTCGGCCACGATGCGCTCGGAGAAACGCTGCGGGTGCAGCGCCAGGAACAGGAGCCGCCCGCGCGACAACAGCTGCGCGGCGGCGGCAGGCGCCTCGGGCACGATGTAGAAGGCGGTGAGCAAGGTGCTGCCCGTCAGGTCATGGCAGAGGTGCAGCGTGTGCGTGCGGTGGGTCAGGCCCAGGCCCTGGCTGCTGGCGACGACGAACTCGTTGCGGTAGCTGTAGAAGCGGCTGCCGAAGCCCGCGCGCGCGGTGATGCCGGCGCAGCCCAGCAGCCGGCCGCCGGTCTCCACGCCCACCTGCTGCAGCACGAAGAGGTAGCTTTCTTCGCTGCTGGTGTCGGCGTCGTCGGTGGCGAAGCTCTGCAGCGATTGTTCGATCCGGCGTCGCAGCCCGGCACGGTCGTTGCGCAGCGAGCCTATGCCCGGCGCAGCGGCAGCGGCCAGGCCTTGCAGCGCGTCGAGGTCGCTGGCGGCTACGGGGCGCAGCAGCAGCTGGTCGGTCGAAATGGGGGGCGGGTGGGACATGGGCTGGATGATGACCGGCCTTCAACCGGTGCTGGGCTTGGCCGGTGTGCTGCCTGCGCCGAGCAAGCCCGCGGAAACCGGGCCACTGGCACCTGCACCTGCACCCGCGCCGGCAGAGGCGGCTGCGCCCCCGGCGGCCATTTCGCCGCGCAAGCCGGCGAGTTCGCGAGCACGCTCCTCGCGCGGGGTGCAGCCGAAGGCCGCCTTGTAGGCGTTCGAGAAATGCGGCCCGCTGGTGAAGCCGCAGGCCAAGGCCACCTGCAGCACCGACTGCCCGCTGCGCTGCAGCAGTTCACGGCTGCGTTGCAGGCGCAGCTGCAGGTAGTGACGGCTGGGCAGGCTGTCGAGGTGCTGCTTGAAAAGGCGTTCCAGTTGCCGCCGCGACAAGCCCACCAGCCGCGCCACGTCGTCGGTGGGCAGGGGCTCGGCCAGATTGGCTTGCATCAGCGCCAGCGCCTCGGCCAGGCGCGGTGGCACCAAGGCGTGGGTTCGGGGCTGCGCGGCCAGACGCTCGTCGTGGCCACGCAGGCCCGACAAGCCCAGGCGCGTGGCGAGCTGGCGCGCCAGCATCGGCCCGTGCTCGCGCGCCAGCAGGGCCAGCAGCAGGTCGGGCACGGCCAGGGGCCGCGCGCTGCTGGCCAGCAGCGGCTGGCCGGCTTGAACATCCAGCTGCCACAGGCCCGGGCTCCAGATCACGCCCGGCCGCTGCTGCTGCAGCTGCGGCAGCAGCCAATCGGCGCCGCAGGCGCGCCGGCCGTCCAGCAAGCCGGCCGCGGCCAGCCACAGCACGCCGCCTTCCAGGCCACCGAGCAACACGCGCCGTGTGGCCAGGCTGCGCAGACCGGCCGGCAGCGGCGCCAGCGCGGCGCTATCGACCAGCGTGCGCCACGGGGCCACCAGCCAGAACTGGTCCCAGGGGCGCCCGAGGTCGGTGCCCGCCAGCGGCGCCACCTGCACCTGGTAGCCGAGGCCGCCGAGCAGGGTGTTGGCGGCTTCCAGCACTTCCGCCACCAGGTGCGAGGTCAGGCGCGATGCGCCCGGCAGCATGCAGACGGCGACCTGGCGGGTGTCCATGGGCATCAGGACGCAGTCAGGCCGCAGTCAAGCCGACAACAGCTTGCCGCTGCGCCGCGCTTCCTGGCCCGCCACCTTCGCCACCGACTGCCCGGTTCGCGCCCAGCGCTGAAGCTCGCGTGCGAAGAGCAGGCCGTCGACGGCGCTGGCCAGCGTTTCGCTGCGCCCGCTGGTCGGGCAGATGACGTCGACCAGCGGCTGCCCGGCGCTGACCCACTGCCCCACGGGCACGCGCCAGGCCAGCAGGCCCGTGAACGGCGCCACCAGCGGCATGCAGCCGGCCAGCGGACGCGCGGCACAGCCGGCCGTGGGTGCAGGGCCGGGCTGTGCGCAGGGCTCGGGCAGGTCGCGCACGAAACCCTGCTGCAACAGAAAGCGCAGCAGGCCCTGGGCATCGGCGGCGGCGAGTTCCTGGCTGACGTCGGCTTCGCCGCGCAGTTCCACCGTCGCCGCGAAGCAGGCCAGCGGCACCTGCGGGCCGAAACGAGCGCGCAACTGTGGCCAGACGCCGGACAGCGCCTCGTCGAAAGGTGAATCGCCGCTTTCGGTGGCCAGCAGCAGCAAGGGCGCGCCCAGGCACTGGCCGAGTTGCAGCGCCGTCGCCTCGTGTTCCGGGGTGGCGTAGAGGTGCAACACCGCTTCGTTGTCGCAATGCAGATCCAGCAGCACGTCGGCGGGCAGCGCCAGGCGCATCAGCGTGTGCCGCAGTTGCTGCAGCGGGCCCGGGGCCGGCTGCGCGGCCAGCTCGGCATGCAGGGCTGCACGCAAGGCCGCTGCGTTGGCCCCGGGCTCGTCACCCAGGGGGCTGCCCGCGGCCGCGAAACGCCGCGCCGCGCCTTCGGCAAGCGCCGGGTAGTGGCGGTTGAAGTTCTGCCCGCTGGCGAGATCGAACCGGCCTTGCAGGCGGCCCCAGACCTGTTGCGCCAGCCCGATGGGGTTGCAGGCCGGCAGCAGAACGATCTCTCCGCTGAGCTGGCCCGCGTCTTCCAAGGCCTGCAAACGCTGGCGCAGGTGTTGCGCCACCAGCATGGGCGGAATTTCGTCGGCATGCAGGCTGCATTGCAGCAGCGCACGGCGGCCCGCCGGGCCGAAGTGCAGGCTGGTGACGACGGGCGAGGCGCTGCCGGCGTGGGGGTCCAGGGGGTGATGTCGGATCTGCATGAATGGTGGGAAGGGCGATGGGCCGTGGTGCTTCAGCGCGCAGGCTCGGCCGCCCACGGACGGTACAAGGGCTGCGCCATGCGCACCGGGCTCACGTCCAGACGCATGCGCCAGACGCTGTAATCCTCGCCGCCCCGGGCGCTCGTGAACCAGGCCAGGGTGTCCGGGCCTTTGTAGAGGCGGAACTCGAAGCCCAGCAGCGGCTGCTCATCGCGCGTATCGGCGCCGGCCAGCGCACGGCCGTTGAAGACCAGGCCGCGCACCTCGGATTCAGGGCTGTCGGCCAGGCGCGTCATGGCGTGCACGATGGCGTTGTCGCCCAGCAGGTCGGGGTGGAAACCGGCGTGCGCGTGGTGGGGCTTGAAGCCGGCCGCGCGGGCGTCGATGCGGCCGGCCCGCTTGTCGGCTGCCGGCAGCAGCTGCCCATCACGCAGGTCGAAGCGGTCGCCGCGGTCGAGAAAACTCAGCGCGGCGCCCTGCAGGCCGAAAGCACCGTCGCGCGGGGTCGGCTGCGCAGCGCGAAGGTCCACCAGCAGGGCACCGCGCGACCCGATCACCTCGATGCTGTCGCCGCGCACGATGGCCGCGCTGTCTTCTTCGACGCCCAGGCCCCAGCGGTAGCCCTTGGCCACCATCACCGGCAGCAGCCGGCCGATACGGCCACGGCGCAGGAAATGCTGGTCGACGAACAGCGCCGGGCCGGCGAATCCCAGGCCCTTGTCGATTCCCTGACCCTCGCGCAGCCGGCCCTTCAGCACGAGCAGCGGGTCCTGCGCGTCGCGGAACATCCACTCGCTCATGATGGCCGCACCGGCGCTGGTGCCGGCCACCATGCCGCCGCGCGCGTGCATCGTGCGGATGGCCTGCAACAGCGCGGTTTCGCGCCCTTGCGGCCGCAGCGTGTCGACGATGACTTCCTGCGCGCCGCCGCTGAAGAACACGCCCTGCATCGCCGCCACGCGCTGCGCCAGCGCGGGGTCGTCACGCAGCCGCTGCCAGTCACTGCCCGGCTGGCGCGGTGCCACGGGTATGACCTCGGCCTGCGCACCCGCGCGCTGCAAGGCTTGAACGATGCCGGCGGCGGTGCGTTCGGGGCTGGCGGAGGCGGTGGCCAGCACGCCGATGCGGCTGCCGGCGCCGCCGGCCTCCTGCACGATGCGCTGCCACACGGCCGTGTGGTCGAGCCGCAAGGCGCCGCCGATGGCGATGGCCGGGCCGGGGCCGGCCCCGGCACCGGGAGGCGGCGCCGCGTGCTGGGCCCACGCGGGCAGGCACGCAGAGACAGCGAGTACCGCGCGGCCCAGGCGGGTCAGCATCTGGCGGCGCGTACGGGAAGGCAGAGCGGCGAAATCGGGCATTGATGAAAGCTTGCACGGAGCGAACCGCATCTTCGCCGCCCGCGTGGCCGCGTGGCCGGGACGGGCCGGCCCCGCGGCGGCCCGCAGCAAGTGAATGTCGCCTGGCCGCAAGCGCTGCGGCGCGCATTGCCACGGCTGCCGTGGTGTGCACGACCCCGTGCGCACCACAGCGCTTTCACTGCAGGCGACACCGACTTGCCGTGAAGCGACTCCGCGGCCACGACCCGATGCGCCAGCCTCGACCGCCGTTCAAACAATGGCTGCGACACCACCCCACCAGGCCCTCACGGGCCACACCGCCCCATGCCGCACCTGCCCACCTTCCGCCTGGCGCCGCTGTGCCAAGCCACCCTGCTGGCACTGACCGCCAGCGTCTGCGCCACGGCACAGGCCCAGACCCCGGCGACGCCGGCGGCTGCTGCCCAGCGTGTGGAGATCACCGGCTCCAGCATCAAGCGCATCGACGGCGAAACGCCGCTGCCGGTGGAGGTGCTGCGCCGTGCCGACATCGAGAAGATCGGCGTCACCACCGCCGCGGAACTGCTGCAGAAGCTGACCGCCAACGTCGGCGGCCTGACCGACGGCGCCAGCATCACCGACCAGTCGGGCAACCAGCGCGGCTTCAACGGCGCCAACCTGCGCGGCCTGGGCGTGTCGTCGACGCTGGTGCTGCTGAACGGCCGCCGGCTGGCCAACTTCGCCTCGCCCGGAGACAACGCCGGCGTCGATCTGAACATCATTCCCGCCGGCGCCATCCAGCGCGTGGAGGTGCTGAAGGACGGCGCCTCGGCCATCTACGGCACCGACGCGATGGGCGGCGTGATCAACTTCATCACGCGGCGTGACTACCAGGGCCTGGAGTTCAACACCTACGGGCTGGGCACGGGGGACGGCGGCGGCTCCAAGCGCACGCTGACACTCGGCGGCGGCGTCGGCGACCTGGCGCGCGACGGCTACAACGTCTTCGCCACCGTCGATTGGCAAAAGCTCGGCGCACTGAGCAGCAGTCAGCGCGACTTCATCCGCGAGTACGACCTGCCGGGCCGGCTGGCGCCGCAACTCTCGAGCAACAGCTTCCCCGCCAACGTCGACCTCACGGCCGCGCAGCTCACCGCATTGAACGCCTTCGTGCTGGCCAACCCGAGCACCGCGCTGCGCGGCTCCAACGCCAACGGCACCTGGGCGCCGGCGGTGCCGCGGCGTGTGAACTTCGGTCAGGCCAGTTGCACCGGCGGCGCCAACCCGAACTCGCGGGCACTCACCGGCCCGGGCGGCCGCGAGGGCTGCTCGTACAACTACATGGGCGATGCCGAGATCTACCCGGCGTCGGAGAAGGCCAGTGCGCTGGCCCGTGCCACGCTGCAACTCAACCCCGAACACCAGGTCTTTACCGAGCTGATGTTCAGCCGCAGCGAGACCGACTACTCGGCGTCGCCGGCCACCGTGCGTTTTCGCACCAGCGACAACATCCTGCTGCCGGCATCGCTGCAGGCGCGCACCGGCATCACCACGCCGGTGGACTTCCGCTTCCGCCTGTCGGACGCCGGCAAGCGCACCAGCCGCGTCGAGAGCGAGGCGCGTCGCATCGTGCTGGGCGCCGCAGGCAAGCTCGGCGATTGGGATTACGACGCCGCGCTGAACCACAGCGTCAGCGAAGTCGAAGACCTGAACCTCTCGGGCTGGGTCTCGTTCAGCGGCCTGCGCACGGGTTTGCGCAACGGCCAGTACAACCCCTTCGTCATCGCCACCGATGCCGCCGCCGGCCCGGCTTTCATGCAGTCGATCAGGCTGGACGGCGCCTCGCGCACGGCCAAGGGTGATTCGACCGGCGTGGACGCCAAGTTCACGCGCTCGCTGGCCACGCTGGCCGGCGGTGACCTGATGCTGGCCGTGGGCACCGAGCTGCGCCGCGAAAAGACGCGCTTCGGCGCGAGCGATGTGCTCAAGAGCAACGACGTCAACGGCGACCGTTCCAGCTCTGGCGCACTGCTGGCCGACACCCGCCACGAGCGCGACGTGAAGGGCATCTATGCCGAGCTCAACGCCCCCTTGAGCAAGCAGTGGGAAGCGCAGTTCGCGCTGCGCCACGACCGCTACGACGGCGTGTTCGACGCCGCCACGCAGCGCACCTCGCCCGGCCTGTCCACCACCAACCCCAAGCTCGGCATGAGCTTCCGGCCCAGCCGCAAGCTGCTGCTGCGCGCTTCCTACGGCACCGGCTTCCGCGCACCGTCGATCTCGGAGATGTTCCGGCCGCTGCGCGCCGGCATCACGGCCAGCTTCGTGCGCGACCCGGTCTCGGGCGAGGTGGCGCAGATGCCCGTCGACCGCGCCTCCAACCCCGAGCTGAAGCCGGAGAAGTCGCGCCAGGCCAGCCTGGGCGTGGTCTTGGAGCCCACGCGCGAAATCAGCGCGAGCCTGGACTTCTGGAGCATCCGCAAGACCGACATCATCTCGGAGATAGGCGAAGAGACCATCTTCACCAACCCCGTCTACTACAACGACCCGGCCATCGTCACGCGCTTCTCCGACGGCTTCGTCAACTTCGTCAACGTGAAGAAGGAAAACCGCGGCCGCCTCAACACCGCGGGCCTGGACGTGGCGGTGAACTGGCGCGGCGCAGCCGGCGAGTGGGGGCGTTTCGGTGCCGGCCTGAACGGCACGCTGGTCACCGAATACAAGTTCAACACCGACCCGCGTTCGTCGCTGGTCGACGGCCTGGGCAAGTTCCGTGACGACAAGGCCGTGCAGCGCTGGCGCCACCGCATCAACCTCGACTGGGACCGTGGCGACTTCGGGCTGACGCTGGGCAACACCTACCTCTCGGGCTACCGCGACCAGAACGTGCCCGGCCTGGCCGCGCCCGAGTGGAGCGACCGCGACGTGAAGGCCTATGCGCTGTGGGATCTGAGTGGCAGCTGGCGCGTCAACCCGCAGCTGCGCCTGCGCGCCGGCGTGCTGAACCTGCTGGACACCGCGCCGCCCTTCACCAACCAGTCGCGCTATTTCCAGGTGACCTGGGACCCGACCTATGGCGACCCGCGCGGACGCAGCTTCTTCGCGAGCCTGAATTACGCGTTCAAGTAGGCCGCCCGGCGCGGGGTGCGCAGAGCCGGCTCTTGTAGCATCGCGGCGGCAGGCTGTGGCCTGCCACTGAGGACTGCTCTTGAAACTCGCCACCTGCGAGTGCGATTGCGGTCCCATGCAAGTTCAACGAGGATCATGCCCGAAGCGCAACTCGTTGATGCGCTTGAAATTCTGGTTCACTGCGGTCCATACGGTGTCACGCCACCAATGGCGAAATGGGTAGCCAAGTGGGTAGCTAGCGGGTAGCTAGCCGGGTAGCTAGCAACCTACATTGAGGCGGACATCAACAGGCCTGGGAGGCCCGTGAAGTGCGTCAGCGCAACCTTCTTGACGACGTCCAGATCCGCCACTGGATTGCAAAGGGCGAGCCCGTTGCAAAGTCCGACGGCGATGGGCTGACCTTCACCCTGTCCAAAGCAGGAACCGCGGCATGGGTGTTTCGCTACCGAAACGCCGGGACCCGACGCAAGGAGGTCACGCTGGGCAATTACCCAGACCTCACGCTTGCCGCGGCTCGGAAGCTCGCTCGTGAACGCCGGGTTGAGATCGACAAGGGGCGCGACCCGGCAGCGGACAAGAAGCTGGAGAGGATGCGGGCCCAGCAGGCCTGGACCGTGCGCAAGCTCGCCGAGGACTACAAGACCAAGAAGCTGACCACCCCGCCGCTCGCCGAGGGAACCGTGTACTACCGTCGATGGGACATCGACAAAGTCATCGTCCCGAAGCTCGGCTCCCTTGAAGTTCGGCAGATCGTGCCGGCGGACATCGTTCACACCCTGGAGAGCAGCAAGCGCTCGTGGACGATCTGCAAGCGAATCCTGACCTCGGCCAAACAGCTCTTCGGACATGCGTGCGGCAAGAGGCTCATCGACTACAACCCCTGTGCCGGCATCGAACTCGCTGCGCTGATGGGCGCTCGACCCCCCGTGCGCAAGAGGGTCATGCTGACTGAAGACGAGCTTCGGACTCTGCTCAAGGACGTGGACGACATCGGCGTTGCAAACGCGCTTGCGCTTCGCATCATGCTCGCGACTTGTGTTCGATCCATCGAGTTGACGAAGGCTCGATGGGAGCACATCGACCTGGAGCGAGGTACCTGGTGGGTGCCGGAAGAATCCGTGAAGACACGGGTCGGTTTCCAGGTCCCGCTCACGTCGACGGTAGTGACCTGGTTCCAGCGCTTGCATGATTTGGCTGGCAGTTCGCCTTGGGTCTTGCCGGCACGAACGGCTCGCCGCGTCCGCCGCCAGGGCGACACCCATGTGGGCAAGACGACCCTGTGGGCGGCCATCACGCGAGCATTCGAGCAAGGCAAGATCGATGTCCGGCGGTTCACACCGCACGACACACGCAGCACGGCCAAGGGGCATATGCGAAACATGGGTGTCGCCAACGAGATCACCGAGCTGGCGCTGAACCACGCCCTCAAGGGAATGGAGGCGATCTACGACGTTCGGGAAGAGATCCCCGAGCGACGCGCGGCGTTGGAACTCTGGGCTGCCTTCATTTCCGCTTGCGAGGCCGGTACCCCGTGGAACGTAGCACCGCTGCGCCGCGCGGCTTGAAACTGCCAACCCGGATCTTCGTCGTACCGTTCCACTCTGCCAGCGGGCGTATGGCATGCGCCGCAAGCGTTCGGCCAGGCATTCAGGTCAACTGTTCATGCGGCACCGCGCTCGGTAGATGCACGATGCGCACAACCGGCTCGTTGCCGGATAGTGAGGCGACTCCGTGCCCGCCAGCAGGGCTTCGCGCCGCGAGGCAAGGTCCCGAACGGCATGCGGCGACATCAGCCTGACCCAATGTGCCTTGCGCCCGGCTGCCGACTCCACGACAACCCACGCGATGCGCGCCACCGGCTTCCCTGTTTCTCCCTCCAGCGCGACGCGCTGCGCCGACAGTTCGATGATGTCCGACGGATGGACCCTATCGGCTTGTCGTGTCTTGAACTCGACCAGGACGATCAGGCCATTGCGCCCTCGGTACGCGCGATCCACTCGGGCTATCACCGGCCTGTCGTCACCCGACCTGAACTTCTGCTCCGAGTAGGCGAGCGTGTGATTCTTCAACGCCTCGGGCATCCATTGATCCAACTGCACGGAGCGCCGGCGAACAATGAGTGCCGCAGCCCCGGCCCCCATCACGCATGCAACGCAACCGGCAAGAAGAAGCCAGAGCTCAGCCACTGGCATGGCTTCCCTCCTGATCGGCGAGCAGACAGGTGGCAAGCCAAACCAACGGCTTGATCACCGCCCTCACCGCGGACCGCGTCATCGGCCACCTCTCCATCGCGCGGCACACGCTCGGTGCCAGTCGGTAGTACGCGAGGATCAAGCGCCGGCCTGCACGCGTGGGTCGAAGGTACCGATCACGGAAGCGCCGCAGTACTTGCGTCTCTGTGCCTGCACCAAAGACATGCGTGGCAATGAAGCAGCGTCCTCTTCGCGCTGCTTCAGACGCGCCTTCGGACGCGAACTGCCGATGCGCCCGCAGCCCTCGCTGCAGGGCCGCCTTCTGCCCGGCTGTCGGCCGCTTCTCATCGTGGTGTTCGAACACGACCAGCCGCTCGCAGACCCCCATCTGCGACAACGCAGAGGCGCTGACCGCGTCTTTCGTCTTGCGTCGGCGTGCCATCAATCCTCCGTACCGCCGCTGACCTCGAACGCCTGGCTGGTCTGGCGCGCCACGGCCGGGTCCACGCCTCCCTGCGGCGCTCTCGGCGCGGCTGCCATCGGCGCCGGCACCTGAACGGTCATACCAAGATGCCACTGCTGCGCCAGCAGGCCTTCGTGCGCGAGGAACCGCAGCCGGTTGACCCGCTTGGGTCCCTTGTTGAACCGCATCAGGTCGTCGAACAGCCGTGGGTTGTCGTCGCGCGACAACTCGAAGAGCAGCCTCACGCCGTGATCCAGCTTCGTGTCGACGGCACTCATGCCCTGCCCCCTTCCGCCGGCACAACGCCCGCGCCCTGCGTGGCCGCGGCCACATAGTTGGAACCGGCGATCTGATACCCGCGCACGTTCGCGAACATCGGCTCCTTGACCTCAAGCACCTCGTGCGATGCGAATGCCTGCTTGACCGCCTTGCGGAACAGGAACGCACCGCCGCCGACCAGGATCACGTTGCGCACGTCATAGGCGGGACCGATGCGCCGCATCATGGCCGCGACGGCCTGCCGGGCGATGCCCTCGACCATCGGCCTCATGCGCGAGAGCTGATAGGTCTTCTGGTACACGGTCAACGCCTTGCCGGCCCGCAGCGCGTGGTCGATGCTGTCCAGGCTGGTATAGGTGGAACCGATCTCAACGCTCACGTCGTCCGCGATGAGGTTCAGGATGTCCGCCACC
>LNFM01009528.1_pt1 | contig 14090 bp, 9 predicted proteins | sample 596031 | NCBI WGS metagenome assembly LNFM01 (sample SAMN04254537, study PRJNA301005) | activated carbon metagenome | isolation source: dual media filters at the Ann Arbor, Michigan drinking water treatment plant | place: USA: Ann Arbor
GCAGCGGCTTGCCGCCGAAGGTGATGATGCGGTGCGGGTCGCTCTGGAAGGCATGGCCGCCGAACTTGCTGAGCTCGCTGGTCCAGCCCATCGCGCCTTCGTAGACCTTGTTCCAGAACATCACGCTGCCTTCGGCGCGCACGCCCAGGGCGACGAAGATGGGCAGCAGGTCCACCGGCACGTAGGGCCAGGGCGCGGCTTCCACCTTCTGCAGGATGTTCCTCGTGAAGGGCTCCTTCACGCGCAGCGGGCCGTCGACCACGGTGTGGCTCCAGCCGCCTTCGTGCACCACCTGCACGCCGAACTTGGCGAAGGTGCGGTCGATGAGCGGGAACTGCTCGGGCGCACTGTTTTTCACCGTCACGCAGCCGCCAGTGATGGCGCCCAGCGCCATGAAGGTGACGGCCTCGTGGAAGTCTTCGGCGAAGGTGAACTCACCGCCACCCAGCGTGGCCACGCCATGTACGGTGAGGCGGCTGGTGCCGATGCCCTCGATCTGCGCGCCCAGCAGCGACATGAAGCTGCAGAATTCCTGCACGTGCGGCTCGCTGGCGGCGTTCATCAGCGTGCTGGTGCCGTGGGCCAGCGCGGCGCAGAGCACGAAGTTCTCGGTCGTGGTGACGCTGGCGTAGTCCAGCCAGTGGTGGTTGGCCTTCAGGCCGCCGTCGGTCTGGATCAGCAGGTGCTCGCGGCTGCGTTCCACCGTGCAGCCGAACCGTTCCATCACCTCGACGTGGGGGTCGATCTCGCGCACGCCCAGCGTGCAGCCCTGCACGTCGTTCTCGATGCGCGCGGCGCCGAAGCGCGCCAGCAGCGGCGGCACCAGCATCACGCTGGAACGCATCTCTTCGGGCAGGTGGTGGCGCTGCGGGTCGAACACCGTCTCGGCGTGGTGCACGTCGAGCACGCCGGTGGCGTAGTCGACGCTGACCGCGCTGCCCAGCATGCGGAAGATGTCGAGGATCTTGCGCACGTCGGTGATTTCGGGGATGCCGAGCAGGCGCACCGGTTCGCGCGTCAGCAGCGTGGCGCACAGGATGGGCAGCACGGCGTTCTTGTTCGCCGAGGGCACGATGCGCCCGGTGAGCGGCGTGCCGCCGTGGACGATGAGGTTGGCCATGGAAAGCGTGTTCAGGTGGGCGGTGTCGGCATTGTCGCCTTTGCAGCCCGCCGCGCCGGGTTTACCCGGACTGGGGTCACTGCGCCGGGTCGCGGTGCTGCCAGCGGATGGCGTCGATGGCCGCCAGCAGCTCGGGCGACAGCGACGTGCCCCAGGCCGCCAGGTTCTCGTCCAGCTGCGCCAGGCTGGTGACGCCGATGATGGTGCTGGCCACGCGCCAGCTGCCGTAGCAGAAGGCCAGCGCCATCTGCACGGGCGTCAGGCCGTGGGCGCGGGCCAGCGTGTTGTACGCGCGCGCTGCGGCCAGCGTCTCGGGGCGCGCCCAGCGCTGCTTGCGCATGCCCTCGAAGCGCGCCAGCCTGCCGAGCTCGGCCTGCGCAGGGTCGAAGCCCGGCCCGTCGTACTTGCCCGTGAGCGTGCCGAAACCCAGCGGCGAGTAGGCCAGCAGCGCGGTACCGGTGCGAAAGAGCGTCTCGTCCAGCGCGTTGTCGACGGCGCGGTTCACCAGGGCATACGGGTTCTGCACGCTCACCACGCGCGGCAGGCCATGGGCCTCGGCCACGCGCAGGAACTCCATCAGGCCCCACGGCGATTCGTTGGACAGGCCGATGTGCCGCACCTTGCCCGCCTTCACCAGTTCGCCCAGCGCCTGCAGCTGTTCGAGGATGGAGGTCTGCGGCTGGTCCTTGGCGGGGTCGAAGTACAGGCCGCCGAAGATGGCCGCGTTGCGGTTGGGCCAGTGGATCTGGTAGAGGTCGATGACGTCGGTCTGCAGCCGCTTCAGGCTGTCGTCGCAGGCCTGCACGATGTGCTCGGGCCGCAGGTCGGTGGCACCGCCGCGTATCCAGTCCATGTTGCGCGAAGGCCCGGCCACCTTGGTGGCCAGCACGACCTGGCGGCGCACGCCGGGGCGCTTCGCGAACCACTGGCCGAGGATGGTCTCGGTGGCGCCGAAGGTCTCGCGCCGCGCCGGCACAGCGTACATCTCGGCGGTGTCGATGAAGTTGATGCCGCGCGCCAGCGCGTGGTCGAGGATGGCGTGGGCGGCCTCGGCGCCGACTTGTTCGCCGAAGGTCATGGTGCCCAGGCAGATGGGGCTGACCTGCAGGTCGGATGTGCCCAGGGTGACGGTTTGCATGGACGCAGTTCGGGAATGAGGAAGCCGCGCAGTGTGCCGCAGGCCGCGCCCCCTCAGCCCGCCTTCGCCGCGCGCGCCTCTTCCTGCAGCCGCAGCACGCGCCGCTGCACCTTGCCGGTGGTGGTCATCGGCAGGGCGTCGATGAATTCGATCTCCTTGGGGTATTCGTAGGGTGCCAGCTGCGCACGCACGTGCTGCTGCAGTTGTGCCACCAGCGCCGCGTCGCCGTGCTGCCCGGGGGCCAGCACGACGTAGGCCTTGACCACGGCGCCGCGCTCGGCGTCGGGCTTGGGTACCACCGCAGCGTTGGCCACCGCGGGGTGCTTGACGAGGCAGTTCTCGATCTCGCTGGGCCCGATGCGGTAACCCGCCACCTTGAAGACGTCGTCGCTGCGGCCCTGGTACCAGAGGTAGCCGTCGGCGTCCATCACCGCGGTGTCGCCGGTGCGGCACCACGAATCGCCGGGGTCGCCGGTGAACTTGGCGGCGGTGGCGCTGTCGTTCTTCCAGTAGCCCAGAAAGAAGACCGGGTCGAGGTCGCCGTGCACGTCGCGCCGGTGCACGGCCACGTCACCGGGCGTGCCACGCGGGCACTCGCGGCCGGCGTCGTCGATCACCGCGATGCGGTGGCCCGGGTAGCCGCGGCCCATGCTGCCCGGGCGCGCCGGCCAGCCGGCGTGGCTGCGGCCCTGCGTGTCGACCCAGCGTCCGCAATTGCCGACGATGTAGTTGATCTCGGTCTGGCCGAACATCTCGTTGACCGTCACGCCCAGGGCGCTGCGGCACCAGTGGAATACGGCATCGCCCACCGCCTCGCCGGCACTCATCACCGCACGCAGCCGCAACCGGTAGCGCTGCTTCGGTGCCGGCACCGCTTTCATCATCGCCTTCAGCGCGGTCGGAAAGAGGAAGCTGTGCGTGACGCGGTGGCGCTGCATCAGCTCGAAGGCGCGTTCGGGCGTGAAGCGGCCCTGGAAGGCGACGATGGGGCGGCCGAAGTACAGCGTGGGCAGCAGCGCGTCCATCAGGCCGCCGGTCCAGGCCCAGTCGGCCGGGCTCCAGAACACGCTGCGCGTGTCCTGGAGCCCTTCGGGTGACCCTTCGCCCCCCTTTCCCCGCTCCCCTTTCCCCAGGGAAAGGGGCCTGACACGGTGGCCAGTCGGAAACCAGTCCTGGCTGCAGACGAAGCCGGTGAGGTTGCCGATCAGCGCCCGGTGCGGGATCAGCGCGCCCTTGGGCGGGCCGGTGGTGCCGCTGGTGTAGATCAGCACGGCGGGGTCGTCGGCCGCGGTGTCGGCCGCCTCGAAACGCCGGGCGGGGCCGCGGCCGAGCTCGGTGGTCCAGTGGCACTCGCCCGCGACACCGGCCTGCGCCGCCGCGTCGCCCGCCGCCATCACGGTGCGCAACCCGGGGCATTCGGCGCGGGCAGCGCGCAGGTTGGCGATCGAGGTCTCGTCGGCGATGGCCGCGACGGCGCCGCTGTCCTGCAGCCGGTAGGCCAGCGCCTCGGGCCCGAAGAGCATCGACAGCGGCATGGCCACCGCGCCCATCTGGCTGATGGCCATGTGCGCCACCGCAGTCTCGGGGCGCTGCGGCATCACCACCGCCACGCGGTCACCGCGCTGCACGCCGTGGCGCTGCAGCGCGTGGCTCAGGCGGTCGGCGTCGGCCTGCAGCTGCGCGTAGCTGAGCCGGCCGTGGCGGCCGTCCTCGTGTTCCCAGGCGATGGCCGTGCGCCCTGCCCCGGGGCCGCGCGCCCAGCGGGTGCAGCAGACCTGCGCGATGTTGAAGCGCGCCGGCACCTGCCAGCGGAAGGCCGCGTGCAGTGCGGCATGGGCATCGGCGGCGGGCAGGGTGTCGGCGTTCATGCGCGGAACTTTACGCCGCGCCCGCAGCGCTTCGCGTACGGCAGCACAAAGCACACCTCGGGCCGCGCTGTCAAGTTCACCGCGCAGAGGCCGAAGACCTCTCATCGCGGCCCTGTGCCGCCTGCGCTTCATGCCCGCCACCATGCCCTACGCCGAACTGTCCACCGTCAAGCACCGCGTGCAACCCGGCGCGGCACTGCCCTTCAACGTGCGTGACGCCGAAGGCCTGCTGCTGCTGGCACGTGGCCACCTCGTCGAGAGCCAGACCCAGCTCGACGCACTGCTCACGCGCGGCGCACTGGTCGACATCCATGAGCTGCTGGCCGCGCACGACGCCGTACAGGCGGCGCCGCGCGAACAGCTGCCGCGGCTGTGGGCGGGCTGCCTGAACAAGCTTTCGCAAACGCTCAGCGCCGACCCCGGCCCCGGCTTCGTCGATGCCCTGGACGACGCGGCCCAGCCAGTGCAGGCCTTGATCCAGCGCGACCCCGACCTCGCCATCTTCCAGGTGCTCCGCCACAGTGCCGGCGCCGATGCCGCCTACGGCGCGCAGCGCTCGCTGCAGACCGCCATCACCAGCCAACTCGTCGCGCAGCGCCTGGGCTGGGACGCCGAGCAATGCACGCTGCAGTTCAAGGTGGCGCTGACGATGAACATCTCGATGCTGGAACTGCAGGGCCGGCTGTCGCACCAGGCCATGCCGCCGACGCCGGCGCAGCGCAACGAGCTGCAGACCCACCCGATGCGCAGCGTGCGCATGCTGGAACTGGCCGGCATCACCGACGCACACTGGCTGCAGGCCGTGCTGCAGCACCATGAGCAGGAAGACGGCCACGGCTATCCCAGCGGGCGCAGTGACGTCGCCGACCTGGCCTCGCTGGCGCGGCGCGCCGACGTCTACACCTCGAAGCTGGCCGCACGTTCGACGCGCGATGCCCTGGCCGCCGACCTCGCCGGCCGCCAGATGTTCATGCAGGACCCGACGCACCCCATCACCACGGCACTGGTGCGCGAGTTCGGCATCTACCCGCCGGGCTGCTACGTGCGCCTGGTGTCGGGTGAACTGGCCATCGTGGTGGCGCGCGGCGAGCACATCACGACGCCGGTGGTGGCCGTGCTGACCACGGCCAGCGGCCTGCCCCTGGCCGAGCCCGTGCGCTGCCACATCGACGGCAAGGCCCGCGCCGTGGCCGGCGTGGTGGGCGAGCGCCAGACCGGGCTGAAGCTGCCGATGGAACGCCTGGCAGGGCTGGTGACGAGCGGCTGAAGACACGCCCGCACGGGCGATCGCCCGGGCGTTTCAGGCTCGGGCGAAGGCCTGCAGCGCCGCACCGGTAACGCGGCAGATGCGCCAGTCCGGCAGTACCGTGGCGCCCATCCTCTCGTAGAAGCGGATGGCGTTGGCGTTCCAGTCCAGCACGCTCCACTCGAAGCGCCCGCAGCCGCGCTCCACCGCCAGCGCCCCCAGATGGCCCAGCAGCGCCTTGCCCAGGCCGGTGCCACGGTGCGCGGGCTGCACGTACAGGTCTTCCAGGTAGAGCCCCGGCTGGCCCAGGAAGGTGCTGAAGTTGGTGAAGAAGAGGGCAAAGGCCACCACCTGCCCGTCCACCTCGCCCACCACCGCTTCGGCCGCCGGGCGCGGGCCGAACAGCTGAGGTTGCAGCGACTCGGGTGTGACGACGACGAGGTGTTCGAGCTTCTCGAACACCGCCAGTTCGCGGATGAGGCCGACGATGGCGGCGCAGTCGGCAGGGGTGGCGGGGCGCAGGGTGTGGGTGGCGGCTTGCATGGGCGCATTCTCGCGCGGCGTCCCGCGCCGGACAGCGCGGCGGCGCGTCCTGGCCTAGAGTGGCGCCATGAACCCGTCACCCTACCCCGTGCGCCGCGCGGCTTCATCGGCCTTCGTGCCCTTGCGCCAGCTGCACTACCACGTCCACACCTGGGGCGACACGTCGCTGGCCACGCCCGGGCGCCCGCCGCTCGTGCTGCTGCACGGCTGGATGGACGTCGGCGCCTCCTTCCAGTTCCTGGTCGACGCGCTGGCCGAGGCCGAGGGATTCGAGCGCCACGTCATCGCCCCCGACTGGCGCGGCTTCGGCCTCACCGAAGCCCCTGGCGCCGATACCTACTGGTTCCCCGACTACCTCGGCGACCTCGATGCCCTTCTCGACGCCCTGCTGCCCACCGACCGCTACCCGGCCGTCGACCTGCTCGGCCACAGCATGGGCGGCAACGTCGTGATGAGCTATGCCGGGCTGCGCCCGCAGCGCGTCCGCCGGCTTGTCAACCTGGAAGGCTTCGGCCTGCCCGCCACGAAACCGCAGCACGCGCCGAAGCGGTTGGTGCAGTGGCTCGACGACCTGAAGACACCGCAGGCGCTGCGCGACTACGCCAGCCTGGACGAAGTGACGCAGCGCCTGCTGAAGAACAACCCGCTGCTCACGCCCGACAAGGCCGCCTGGCTGGCGCCGCACTGGGCGCGGCCCGCGGCCGACGGGCGCTGGCACATCCTGGGCGACCCGGCGCACAAGCGTGTCAACCCGGTGCTCTACCGCGTCGACGAGGTGCTGGAGACCTGGAAGGCCATCACGGCGCCGCTGTTGTGGGCCGAGGGCGATCTCACCGACACCTCGAAGTGGTGGGGGCATCGCTATTCGAAGGACGAATTCCACACCCGCCTGGCCGTCGTGCCGCAAGTGTGCAAGGTGATGCTGAGCCCCTGCGGCCACATGCTGCACCACGACCAGCCGCAGGCCCTGGCGGCCCATTTGCGGGCTTTCCTCGCATGAGAGAATCGAAGGCTTGCACCGAGGTACAAAGCCCACCATGGACATCGAACACATCAACTCGATCGGCACGCTGCTCGCCGACCTGAGCGCCCGCACCGAGCAGCTTCGGGGGTATCTTTGACTACGACCGCAAAAGCCTGCGGTTGAACGAAGTCAACGCCGCGCTGGAGAATCCCGCGGTGTGGAACGAACCCAAGCGCGCCCAGGAACTGGGCCGCGAGAAGAAGACGCTGGAGACCGTGGTCGAGACCATCGACCACCTGCACGGCAACCTCGCCGACAACACCGAGCTCTTCGAGATGAGCAAGGCCGAAGGCGACGAGGACGGCATGAAGGCCATCGAGGCCGAGGCGCAGGCGCTGCAGAAGTCGGTCGAGGAACTCGAGTTCCGCCGCATGTTCAGCAACCCGGCCGACCCGCTGAACTGCTTCGTCGACATCCAGGCCGGTGCCGGTGGCACCGAGGCCTGCGACTGGGCCGGCATGCTGCTGCGACAGTACCTGAAGTACTGCGAACGCAAGGGCTGGAAGGCCACCGTCGAGGACGAGACACCGGGCGACGTGGCCGGCATCAAGAGTGCCACCTTCAAGGTCGAGGGCGAGTACGCCTTCGGCCACCTGCGCACCGAGACCGGCGTGCACCGCCTGGTGCGCAAGAGCCCCTTCGACAGTTCGGGCGGGCGCCACACCAGCTTCGCGTCGCTTTTCGTCTACCCCGAGATCGACGACTCGATCGAGATCGACATCAACCCGGCCGACGTGCGCACGGATACCTTCCGCGCCAGCGGCGCCGGTGGCCAGCACATCAACAAGACCGACTCGGCGGTGCGCCTGACGCACTTGCCCACCGGCATCGTCGTGCAGTGCCAGGACGGCCGCAGCCAGCACGGCAACCGCGACATCGCCTGGCAGCGGCTGCGCTCCAAGCTCTACGACTTCGAGATGCGCAAGCGCCAGGAAGAACAGCAGAAGCTGGAAGACACCAAGACCGACGTCGGCTGGGGCCACCAGATCCGCAGCTACGTGCTGGACAACAGCCGCATCAAGGATCTGCGCACCAACGTCGAGATCAGCGCCACGCAGAAGGTGCTGGACGGCGACCTCGACGTCTTCATCGAAGCCAGCCTCAAGCAGGGTCTTTGACCGGCGGCGGGCGCGCAGCACACTCGACATCTCGGTGCCGGCAGCGCCCGCGGGCAGGCCGGCCCTAACCACAGAACGACAGGGAGACCACGCGCCATGCGTGAAGCCACCACCACCCTCGTGCGGCGCGAAGCCTATGCGCCGCCGGCCTTCTTCATCCGCAGCGCCGAGCTCGTCTTCGACCTCGACCCGGCCAAGACCATCGTCGCCAGCAAGCTGCGCATCGAGCGCAACGCATCACAGCCGGCGCAGCCGCTGCGCCTGCACGGCGAGGGCCTGACGCTGCTGCGTGTGCTGGCCGACGGCGCCAGCGTCAGCTTCCGCCATGAAGGCGACGAGCTCGTCATCGACAACCCGCCAGCCGCCGACAACTTCCTGCTCGAGATCCGCAACACCTGCGCACCCGAAAAGAACACCGAACTCAGCGGCCTGTACACCAGCGGCGGCGGCTTCTTCACGCAATGCGAAGCCGAGGGCTTCCGCCGCATCACCTGGTTCCTCGACCGGCCCGACGTGATGGCGGTCTACACCGTCACGCTGCGCGCCGACAAGGCGAAGTACCCGGTGCTGCTGAGCAACGGCAACCTGGTCGAGGAAGGCAAGCTCGACCACGGCCGCCATTACGCGAAGTGGCACGACCCCTTCCCCAAGCCGAGCTACCTGTTCGCGCTGGTGGCCGGCACGCTGGTCGCGCGCGAGCAGCGCATCCGCAGCCGCGCCGGCCGCGACCACCTGCTGCAGATCTACGTGCGCCCGGGCGACCTGGAGAAGACCGAACATGCGATGAACTCGCTCGTCGCCAGCCTGGTGTGGGACGAATCGCGCTTCGGCCTGGCGCTCGACCTCGACCGCTTCATGGTCGTGGCGGTGGAGGACTACAACAGCGGCGCGATGGAGAACAAGGGCCTGAACCTGTTCAACACCAAGCTGCTGCTGGCCAGCCCGGCCACCGCCACCGACGACGACTTCATGGCCATCGAAAGTGTCATCGGCCACGAGTACTTCCACAACTGGACGGGCAACCGCATCACCTGCCGCGACTGGTTCCAGCTCAGCCTGAAGGAAGGGCTGACGGTCTTCCGCGACCAGGAATTCAGCATGGACATGGCCGGCAGCGCGTCGGCGCGTGCCGTCAAGCGCATCGACGACGTGCTGCGCCTGCGTGCGATGCAGTTCCCGGAGGACGCCGGCCCGATGGCGCACCCGGTGCGGCCCGACAGCTACCTCGAGATCAACAACTTCTACACCGCCACCGTCTACGAAAAGGGTGCCGAGGTCGTGCGCATGATGCACACGCTGGTGGGCCGCGAAGGCTTCCGCCGCGGCATGGACCTCTACTTCCAGCGCCACGACGGCCAGGCCGTGACCTGCGACGACTTCGCGCAGGCCGTCGCCGACGCCAACCCCGGCAGCGAACTGGCCACGCGGCTCGACGGCTTCAAGCGCTGGTACGGGCAGGCCGGCACACCGCGGGTCACCGCCCAGGGCCAGTACGACCCCGAGGGCCAGCGCTACACATTGACGCTGTCGCAGCACAGCGAGCCTTCGCCCGGCCAGCCGAGCAAGCTGCCCTTCGTGATCCCGGTACTGACGGGGCTGCTGGCCGCGGGCGGCCGCGTGCTCGCACCCGAGCGCCTGCTGGTGCTGGAAGAGGCGCAGCAGAGCTTCGTCTTCGAAGGCGTGACGGCGCAGCCCGTGCCCTCGCTGCTGCGCGGCTTCTCGGCACCGGTTCGGCTGGACGACGGCCTGTCGGACGTCGAACGGGTGATCCTGCTGGCCCACGATGGTGACGCCTTCAACCGCTGGGAAGCCGGCCAGCGCCTGATGCTGGCGCGCCTGCTGCGCGCCGTGAACGGCCACACCGACCCGGTGCTGGACGAGGCGCTGGCGCGCGCGCTGCGCAGCGTGCTGCGCGACCCCGCGCTCGACCCCGCCTTCAAGGCGCTGGCGCTGGTGGCGCCCAGCGAGAGCTACATCGCCGAACAACTCGCCGCGGCCGACCCGCAGCGCATCCACGCCGTGCGCGAGCACTGGCTGGCGCTGATGGCCGCGCAGTTGCACGACGACTGGGTCTGGGCCTTCGAGGCCCACCAGGTGAAGTACGGCTACAGCCCGGTGGTCACCCAGGCCGGCCCGCGGGCGCTGGTCAACCTGGCGCTGCGCATGCTGTGCCTGCATGCGGTGCGCAGCGGCAACCCGCTGTGGCCCGGCCGCGCCTACCAGCGCTTCAAGGACGCCGCCAACATGACCGACCGCCTGGGCGCGCTGGTAGCGTTGCAGGACGCCCACTCGCCGCTGGCCGAAGCCGCGCTGGAACGCTTCCTGCTGCAGGCCGGCGGCGATGCGCTGGTGCTCGACAAGTGGTTCGCGCTGCAGGCTCGCGCCAGCGAGCCGGTGCCCGAGGTGCACGGCAGCGGGCCGGGCCTGACGCCGGGCAAGGTCTTCGCGCGCGCCAAGGGCCTGCTCAAGCACCCCGAGTTCTCGATGCGCAACCCCAACCGGGCACGCAGCTTGCTCACCACGCTGTGCACGATGAACCCGGCCGCCTTCCACCGCCCCGATGCCGCCGGCTACGTGCTGTGGGCCGACAAGCTGCTGGAACTCGACGCCATCAACCCGCACGTGGCCGGCCGGCTGGCGCGCGCGCTGGACCGCTGGGCCGCACTGGCCGAGCCCTACCGCAGCGCCGCGCGCGAGGCCATCGTGCGCGTCGCCGCCAAGCCCGACCTCAGCAACGACGTGCGCGAGATCGTGACCCGCGCCCTGGAGCAACCATGAAACGTGTCAGCCTCACGCAGTACCTGGTCGAACAGCAGCGCGAGCACGGGCGCATCCCGGCCGAGTTGCGCCTGCTCATCGAGGTGGTGGCACGGGCCTGCAAGCGCATCGCCATTGCCGTCAACAAAGGCGCCCTGGGCGACGTGCTGGGCAGCGCCGGCACCGACAACGTGCAGGGCGAGGTGCAGAAGAAGCTCGACGTCATCAGCAACGAGGTGCTGATCGAGGCCAACGTCTGGGGTGGCCACCTGGCGGCGATGGCCAGCGAGGAGATGGACAGCATCCACGTCGTGCCCGACCGCTACCCGCAAGGCGAGTACCTGCTGCTCTTCGACCCGCTGGACGGCAGCAGCAACATCGACGTCAACGTCAGCATCGGCACCATCTTCAGCGTGTTGCGCAAGGTGGGCCACACCCGCGGCGTGAGCGAGGAAGACTTCCACCAGCCCGGCAAGCACCAGGCGGCGGCCGGCTACTGCGTCTACGGCCCGCAGAGCACGCTGGTGCTGACGCTGGGCAACGGCGTGGCCGTGTTCACGCTCGACCGCGAGACCGGTTCCTGGTTCCTCACCCAGCAGGGCCTGCGCATCCCCGACGACACCCGGGAGTTCTCGGTCAACATGAGCAACATGCGCCACTGGGCGCCGCCGATGACACGCTACATCGACGAATGCCTGGCCGGCAGGGACGGCACGCGCGGCAAGGACTTCAACATGCGCTGGGTGGGCAGCATGGTGGCCGACGTGCACCGCATCCTGACGCGCGGTGGTGTCTTCCTCTACCCCTGGGACAAGCGTGAACCCGAGAAACCCGGCAAGCTGCGCCTGATGTACGAGGCCAACCCGATGGCCTTCCTGGTCGAGCAGGCCGGCGGCCTGGCCACCAACGGGAAGGAACGCATCCTCGACATCCAGCCGCACAAGCTGCACGAACGCGTGAGCGTGGTGCTGGGCTCGAAGAACGAGGTCGAGCGCGTGACGCGCTACCACGCCGAAGCCGGCTGAAGCCCGGGCCCTGCGCACCGCCGCCGCGCGATGAAGGACGACACCTTGCTGCGCACGATGGCCGACGCACTGGACGGCCTCGACGTGGCGATGTGCGTCTTCGACGGCGACGACCGCACGCAGCTGTGGAACCGGGCCTTCCTGCGCTTCTTCCCAGAGCACGCAGGCCACGTGCACGTGGGCGAGACTTACGGCGCCAACCTGCGCCGCTTCTTCGAGGCGCGGCTGCCGCCCACCGAACTGGGCGACATCGACCGGCGCATCGACGAGGGCGTGGCGCGCCACCGCAGCCAGCAGCGCCCCTTCACCTTCCAGCACCGCGGGCACTGGCTGCGCGTGTCGTCGCTGCCGCTGCCGGGCCAGGGCCGCGTGCGCGTGTGGAGTCACATCCCGCCGCCGCGCCTGAGCGGCAACGAAGGGCAGCCCGACGGCCTGCCGCTGCCCGGCGGCGCCGAAGCGCACGAGATCTTCGAACACGTCGGCGACGGCGTGATGCTCACCGGTGCCGACAACCGCATCACCTGGGTCAACGAACACTTCCTGCGCCTTTATGGCCTGGACGGCAAGGCCGCCGCGCTGTGCCTGCCTCTGGATGCCGTGTACCTCGCGGCCTGGGGCCAGGTGCCAGCGGCCGATACGGCGCTGGTGCAGGCCGGGCTGGCGACGCTGGTCGAGAATCTGCATTACGCGGGCGCAGCCTTCGAACTGCCGCTGCCCGGCGGCCGCTGGCTGCGCGTGATCGAACAGCGCCGCCACGACGGCGTGGGCTTCTTTGCCCATGTCGACATCACGCTGCTGAAGCACCAACAACAGGAACTCATCGCTGCCGAACAGCGGGCCCGTGCCAGCGAAGCGCTGCTGGCCGAGAAGTCGCGCCTGCTCGAGGCGACGCTGGAGCGCATGGAACAGGGCGTGATGATGGTCAACACCCAGCGCGTGGTCGAGGTGTGCAACCGGCGCGCCTGCGAACTTCTCGACCTGCCGCCGGCGTTGATGGCCTCACGACCGACTTTCGACGAGGTGCTGGACTACCAACGGGCGCACAACGAGTTCGTGTACACGCCCGACGACCTGCGGGCGCTGATCGACGCCAACACCATCCTCGAGCAACACCAGCACTATGACCGCATGCGGCCTGACGGCCGTGTGCTGGAGATCCGCAGCGTGCCCATCGCCGGCGGGGGCATGCTGCGCACCTACACCGACGTCACCGAACGCAAGCGGCAGGAAGCGCGCATCACGCATCTGGCGCGCCACGACAGCCTGACCTCGCTCGTCAACCGCGACAACTTTCTCGAGCAGGTGGGGGCGGAGCTGGCGCGCAAGCGGCAGGACGGCGAGGGTTTCGCCGTGCACTACCTCGATCTCGACCGCTTCAAGCCCGTCAACGACCGCCTGGGGCACGCCGTCGGCGACCAGGTACTGAGCGCGGTGGCCGAGCGGCTGCGCCGCGTGGTACGCGACGGCGACACCGTCGGTCGCATGGGCGGCGACGAGTTCGCCATCCTGCAAAAGGGAGTCGGCGACAGCGGACAGGCGCTGCAACTGGCGGCGCGCGCGATCGCCAGCATCCAGCAGACCATCGATGTCGAAGGGCACGCCGTGCAGGTGGGTCTGTCGGTGGGCATCGCCGTGCACCCCGAGCACGGCCACAGCACCGACAGCCTGATGCGCGGCGCCGACGCAGCGCTCTACACCGCCAAGGCCGCCGGGCGCGGTTGCGCGCGGGTGTTCGGACAGGATGGCGGCGGCGATGTGAGCAACGCGGCGACGCCATGAGCGCGGCGCGCTGACGAAAGGAGCCCGGCTGCAGGAGCGGCCGGGCTCTGTCGAATGGACCGGGGTCACTCACACTGTGGCGGATAAGCCGCATGAATGCTCGCTTTCGCCTCTTTGCCAGGTCCGAGTTGTCCGGAAAGTTATCCGGTCAACCGCACCTCTAGAACCACCCTGACCCGCTTGCCGCCGCGCGTTTGGGGCCAGATCATCAGCCCCTACTGGCTTCGCTGCAGCGAGTGAGCCGTTGCTGCTTCGCCAGCCAAAGCACTACGGGGGGCGGTGGTGATGATGAGTGGGGTGCTCGTCCTCTTGGGCATCGTCTTCGTGGCCGTGCAGACTGCGCCGTGGGGGCTGCTGCTCCTGCTCTTGCTGATCCCCTTGCTGTGGTCGCCTCAGCGGCCCCTGGGCAAGCCGCATGAGCCGCCAAAGGCCGCTCCTGCGCGCGGGCTGGCCACGGTCGCGCAGCAGCCGA
>LNFM01009530.1_pt1 | contig 14088 bp, 14 predicted proteins | sample 596031 | NCBI WGS metagenome assembly LNFM01 (sample SAMN04254537, study PRJNA301005) | activated carbon metagenome | isolation source: dual media filters at the Ann Arbor, Michigan drinking water treatment plant | place: USA: Ann Arbor
GTTGCCAGTCCCGCGGTGGGCTCTTACCCCACCGTTTCACCTTTACCCCTGCGAACAGGAGCAGTCTCTTCTCTGTGGCGCTTTCCCTGGGGTTGCCCCCGCCGGGGATTACCCGGCACCCTTGCCTTCTGGAGTCCGGACTTTCCTCGAGACTTGCGCCCCGCGGTCATCCAGCCATCCGCGCGAGACAGGAGTTAGGCGCGCTCGGCCTCGGCGTCAACGCCAAACCGCAGCGCCAGATCAGCAGCAAGCGCGCGATCCGTTGCATCAAGCGGGCCGCGAGCCCAGGGCCGGAAGCGCAGCCGGAACGCCTCAAGAAGCAGCGCCTCGTCCGCTTCAGGGTAGCCGAAGGCGCGGGCGGAGGTCGAAAAATCCTTACCCGCATCACCCGCCTCGGGCCACACCGACAGGCCGACCCTCGCAAGCCTGCACCAGTCGAAACGCGAACCAGGGTCACGCTTGCGGCCGGGTGCCATGTCGCTGTGGGCGATCACTGCCTCAGGAAGCAAGTTCCATCGCGCGAGCGTGTCGCCGAGAAGCCCCTCCAGAGCCGACATCTGCCGCGCGCTGAAGGGTTCGTCGCCACGGTTCACCAGTTCGATCCCGATTGACCGGGAATTGACATCTTCTTGCCCGCGCCAACTTCCTGCCCCTGCATGCCAGGCGCGCGATGCTTCATCAACCAGCGAAAGGACCGTACCGTCACGGTCAATCAGGTAATGCGCCGAGACCTCGGCAGTGGGGTCACAAAGTCGCTCAAGCGCGGCCCTGCAATCGGGCATCGCCGTGTAATGCAGCACCACCAGTTCCGGCAGCCGCCCACCGCGCCGCTCGCCGAAATTTGGCGAGGGGTGGCTCAGGGTCACTGCAAAGCGGTTCGGAACGGGCGCGGATCCCATGTGCAGGCGAAACCATCGCCATCCGGGTCGACGCCAAGCCGATCACGCTCGGGCCCGCCGGCTTTCAGGAACTCCTGCTGAGCGATATCCGGCGAGGTGAACTTGGCGCAGGCTGCCGCCGGATCGCGTTTGACGATGCTGCGGCGCTGGTGCAGCTGCACCCCGGGCGCGTGGGACGTGGCCAAGGCATATTCCACGATGTTCGGTCCGGTCTCGCCAGGGCGCTGCGGCAGGTCGGTCGGCTGCACAACGACATATTCTGCCCTGTTGCGCGCAATCCGTTGCTTGTCGCTTTCAATGGTTTCCCGGCTCGCCACCGCGTTGAAGTCCTGTTCGTCCGAGATGCCGGAATTATTGTGCACCATCTCGCCCGACTCTTCCCTGATTCCGGCCGGAGCGTTGCCGCGCGGACGGCTCGAACTGTCAGGTACACCCACATCGGCGCCAATCACGCCGCCCTGAACCCCGCCCGGTGCCAATGTTGGAACCGGCGCCGGTGCGGACAATCCATCAGCGCGGTCAATTGCCGCTGCAGCCGCGGCAGGATCGAACGTCCCGCCGGGTGGCGGAACCACCACCGGCATCGCAGGAACGGTAGCCACCGGCTGCGCGCCACGGATGTAGGAGTTGTAGTCCTGGAACCCGACCCCAGAACCTGACCCCGAGTCCGGGACCGCCGGCGTGCAGGCGTGAAGTGCCACGGACGCCAGCAAGACGCCGACCAGCGGGCGAAGGGAATTGACGGTCATCACTGCCTCTGGAACACTGCTTTTGGCGCCCATTACCACCATTTTTGTGGTTTGGCCACAAAGCCTGCGGCTGTCTCCAGCACATGGGCGTGATTGAGAAGCCCCGCTTCATCCCAAGGCCGCCCGATGAGTTGCAGGCCAAGCGGCAAGCCCTGCCGATCCAGGCCCACTGGAACCGCGACACCCGGCAACCCGGCCAAATTCACCGTCACGGTGAAGATGTCGTTCAGATACATCTTTACCGGATCGGCGTCCGCCATTTCACCCAGCCCGAAGGCTGCCGATGGTGTTGCCGGCGTCAGGATCGCATCGACGCCTTCCCCGAATACCATCTCGAAATCGCGCTTGATCAGTGCCCGCACCTTGCGCGCCCGGTTGTAGTAGGCGTCGTAGAACCCAGCGCTCAGCACATAGGTTCCCACCATCACCCGTCGCTGAACCTCAGGGCCAAAGCCCTCGGCCCGGGTCTTTTCATACATTTCGGTGATTCCGTCGCCTGCCGACAGCTTCGCCCGATGGCCATAGCGCACCCCGTCATAGCGGGCGAGGTTCGAAGAGGCTTCGGCCGGCGCGATAACATAGTAGGCTGGAAGAGCGTACTTGGTGTGTGGCAGGCTGATGTCTCGGACCACGGCGCCCGCATCGCGCAGCATGGCGATGCCCTGCTGCCAAAGTGCTTCAATCTCGTCCGGCATACCGTCCATGCGATATTCCCGAGGAATGCCGATCACCTTGCCGCGAATGTCGCCGGTCAGTGCTGCCTCGAAATCCGGCACCGGAATATCGGCGCTGGTTGAATCCTTGGCATCATGGCCGGCCATTGCGCCCAGCATGATCGCAGCGTCGCGCACCGACTTGGTCATTGGCCCGGCCTGATCGAGGCTTGAGGCAAAGGCCACGATACCCCAGCGGCTGACGCGCCCATAGGTCGGCTTTATCCCGACGATCCCCGTAAAGGCTGCCGGCTGGCGAATCGATCCGCCGGTATCGGTTCCGGTCGCCGCAAGGCACAGGTCCGCCGCCACCGCCGCTGCGGAGCCGCCGGACGATCCGCCCGGCGTCAGCTTGCGGTCGTCTACCTTCCAAGGATTGACCACATCGCCGTAACACGACGTCTCGTTCGACGAACCCATCGCGAACTCGTCCATGTTCAGCTTGCCCAGCATGACCGCCCCGGCATCAAAAAGCCGGGCAGTAACCGTGGATTCGTATTCTGGCCGGAACCCCTCAAGGATGCGGGAAGCAGCCTGGCTGGGCACGCCTTTTGTGCAGAACAGGTCCTTGATGCCAAGCGGGATCCCGCACATCGCAGGGGCATTGCCATTGGCGAGCCGCGCATCGGCAGCCCGGGCCTGATCAAGCGCGATGTCGGGTGTCTTGTGCACAAATGCGTTCAGGTCGTCGCCCGCATCGATGGCGGTCAGGCACGACATGGTGAGGTCGACCGCCGTGATCTCGCGTTTGCGCAAGGCTTCCCTAGCGGCAGCGATCGTCCAGGTGTTCGCGCTCATTCCACCACCTTCGGCACTGCAAAGAACCCCTCGCGCGCATCGGGCGCGTTTTCCAGAACCGCCGCCTGCTGGTTGCCATCCGTCACAACATCCGCGCGCCGCTTGAGCCGCATTGGCGTGACGCTCGTCATTGGCTCCACCCCGGTCACATCGACCTCGTTCAACTGCTCCATGAACCCGAGGATGCCTGACAGTTGCTCGGCGAGCACTGGCAGGTCTGCTTCCTCCACCCGGATGCGCGCCAGCTTTGCAACCTTGCGCGCGGTGTCGATATCAATCGCCATTGAACAACTCCGATCTTTCGCCCCGTTTAGCCGCCTGCCTCTGCCCCTGCAAGCTTTGGACGCGAGTGGCGAACCCTCGCCGATCAGGGCCTGTTTGCAGATGCAGCATTGCCATCCGTCTCCGGCGCCACAATTGTAGTCGCTTTGATCCATGAGAAGGGGCGCATGACATGCAGATCACCTGGCTTGGCCATTCCGGCTTCCGTATTGAAATCGAATCCGCGGTATTGCTGATCGACCCCTGGCTGACCGGAAACCCGATGTTCCCCGTCGACCGCCGGGCCGAGGCGATTGAAGGTGCGACGCATGTCCTGTTGACCCATGCACACGGCGACCATGCCGGCGATGCGGCCGGGATCGCATCGGAAAAACGCATTCCAATCGCCTGCATTCACGAAGTATCGGAATGGCTGAACAGCCAAGGTGCGGACACGATCGGTTTCGGCAAGGGCGGCACAATCACGCTTGGCGATGCCAAGGTGACCATGGTCAACGCGACCCATTCGGCCAGCATCGATTTCAAATCAGGCGGACTGTTGCCCGGAGGATCGGCGGCGGGCTTCATGATCGCGGGCGAAGGCCATGTGATCTACGTCTCGGGGGACACTGACATCATGGCCGACATGGCCTGGATGGCCGAATATCATCAACCCGATATCGGGATCCTTTCCTGTGGCGGGCACTACACGATGGACATGGACCGAGCCGCGTTCGCGGCGCGCAAGTATTTCAACTTTCGCACCGTCATTCCATGCCACTACCGGACTTTTCCGATCCTTGCACAGGACGCGGGCGCCCTTCGTTCTGGCCTGCCGCCGGGGATCGAACTGATCGAGCCCGTGGTCCTTTCACCGCTGCAGTTCTGATTACGATGTCGGCCGACGCGCCCGGCGGCCGACACTTCGACTGCCTATCGCTTGCCCTCGAAGAAAGCCTTGAGCATCGCCTCCGCCTCGGCCGCGGCGATGCCATCATACACTTCGGGAACGTGATGACATTGCGGATGGCTGAAAACCCTCGCACCAACCGCAACGCCACCGGACTTCAGGTCTGCCGCGCCATAGTAGAGCCGACCGATCCGCGCTGCGGAAATCGCCGCGGCGCACATCGGGCACGGCTCCAGCGTCACGTAGATGTCATGCCCGATCAGTCGTTCCGACCCAAGCGCCGCACAAGCCGCCCGGATCGCCAGCATTTCGGCGTGTGCGGTAGGATCGGCCAGTTCCCGCGTCCGGTTGCCCGCCCGTGCGACCACCCGATCACCGGAGACGACCACCGCCCCGACCGGAACCTCACCGCGGTCCCCTGCCGCCCGCGCCTCCTGCAGCGCAGTTGCCATGAACGACCGGAAGGCTTCGCGTTGCTCTTTCATCTGTCCTCAAATATTCTCGGCAGGCCGGAGGTGAACAACTTCCGGGGTTGGCCACCCCGCGCCCAAGGATGACGACCATGGCCGACAATGAAAAGCCCAAAGCCTCGGCCCGCAAGGCCGCGGTCAAGCCTGCCGCCAATCCCGCTGCGGACAAGGTGGTTGGCGACCGCATCGCCAAGGTCCTGTCGCGGGCCGGGATCGCCTCCAGACGCGAAGCAGAGCGGATGATCGAGCTTGGAGAAGTCACGGTCAACGGCAAGGTCATCACCTCCCCTGCCCTGAATGTCACCGGGTCCGACAAGATCACGGTGCGAGGCGAGCCCGTCGGAGCCCCGGATGTTCCTCGTCTCTGGCTTTACTACAAGCCCGACGGTCTGGTCACGTCAGCCTCGGATGAAAAAGGCCGTGACACGGTTTTCGACCGTCTTCCCGAAGACATGCCGCGCGTGATGTCGGTCGGAAGGCTGGATCTCAATTCTGAAGGGCTCTTACTTCTCACCAACGACGGCGGGCTGAAGCGCCGGCTGGAACTTCCTTCGACCGGCTGGCTTCGCAAGTATCGCGTCAGGGTCAAGGGAAACCCGACCGATCCCGATCTGGAACCCTTGCGAAAAGGCATAACGGTCGATGGCGAGCGTTTCCAACCGATGGATGTGCGCCTCGACCGTCACCAAGGCGCCAACGCGTGGCTGACCGTCGGAATTCGCGAAGGCCGCAACCGCGAAATCCGCCGCGCGATGGATCACATCGGCCTGACGGTCAACCGGCTGATCCGCATATCATACGGCCCGTTTCGCCTGAACGAGATGAAGCCGGGCGAGGTGGAGGAGATCCGTGGCAAGGTCTTGCGCGATCAACTTGGTCTTGCCGAAGAAGAGGGCAAGGCAACCACTCGCAAACCGCGGCCGCCCGCCAAGGCAGAAGCCAAGTCACCCGCCAAAGCGGGCGCACCCGCAACGGCAAGAACTGGCAAGCCTTCTGAACGTGCTGCAGCAAAGGCCGCACCGAAGGTCGGTCGCAAACCGCTTAAGCCCGGCGAAGGACTAAAGACGCTTTCCGAAAGCTGGCAGGCCGCCACCCGCGGCCCCTCCAGTACGGACACCCCGCGCCGACCAGTCCCACGCAAGCCCGGCACAAGGACGTCTGGCCCCGGGAAGCCTGGCACCCGCCCGACCAAGCCACGCAATCCCTGAATGGCAGGGGGGAAGAATACCGCCCATTCCCCCCCTTCGAGTCTGGCAAGCTTTGGTGCCTTGGGCTAGGGTTGTGTTCACGGTTTGAGTGAAGGGGAAAAGCATGTCGGAAAGCGGGATCAAGACCTTGTCCTTCGTGCTTTTGATCGCCCTGATCCTTTACGTTGCAGGGTCGGGGGGCGTCTGATGGCTGAACGCTTCGGCGGCAGGTTTAGCCCTGGCGCTAATCGCCCCGCACCCGGCAAGGTTCCGCCTTCGGCAGTAGCCACGCCCAAGCCGCCGGGATTGTGGCGCAGCCGAATCTTGTTCATCTCGGCCTTTGCTTTTCTGTTTCCCGCCTTTGGTGACGACCCCCGCGACATGCTGATGGGGCTTGCCGCTGGCGGGCTTATCGTGCTGTCGGCATTGCTTACCCGGCAAGGCCAGTTCGCAGAGGCCGCATTCAATGCGCGCAAGCTGGCCCGCCGCCCGGCATTCCCCCGCAAGATGTTCGGAGCGGTCCTGACCGGTGCTGCACTTGCCGTGGCGGGCGCCATCGCCGAGGCCGGCTTTCTCTACCCCACCCTGTTTGCACTGATCGGAACCGGTTTGCACTTGCTGTCGTTCGGTCTTGACCCGATGTCCGACAAGGGCATGGAAGGCATCGACGCGTTCCAGACAAGCCGGGTAGCCCACGCGGTCGAGGAAGGGGAAAAGCATTTGGCAGCAATGAAGGACGCCGTCCTGCGCGCCAAGGACCGCCAGCTTGAAGCTCGGGTCGACCGGTTTTCCAGCGCCGCGCGAAGCCTGTTCCGCACCGTTGAGGGAGACCCCGGCGATCTGACCGCTGCTCGCAAGTATCTGTCCGTCTATTTGATGGGGGCGCGTGACGCGACGATCAAGTTCGCCGACCACTATGCGCAAACCCGCGACACCCAGGCACGCGCGGACTATGAGGCGCTGCTGACCGACCTTGAGACCACCTTTGCCAGCCGTACCACTGCGCTTCTGTCCAACAGCCGCACCGACCTTGACGTCGAGATTTCGGTGCTGCGGGACCGCCTTAAGCTTGACCATTGACCAGTAGAGGGATGCCATGACCGAGACCGTCCAATCCAGCGCCGCCGCCCTTCTGACCGAGATCGAGAAGGTCACCGCAGTCATCTTACCCGAACCCCTTGGCGAGATTGTTCCGCTCGAAGCCGCGACTGCCGACAAGGCTGAGGCGATCAAGAAGCGAATGGACGAAGTGGATCTCTCAAATACCCAGTCAATCATCGCTTTCGGGTCAGGCGCGCAATCGGAACTGCAGGTCATCAGCCAGGCGATGCTGCAGGACGTCAAGAACAAGGACGTCGGGCCTGCGGGTGACAGCCTGCGCAAGATCGTAACGACGATCCGCGGTTTCGCGGTAGACGAGCTTGATCTGCGCCGAGAAGCCAGCTGGTGGGAAAAGCTGCTGGGTCGCGCGGCGCCCTTCGCCGAATTCGTGGCCAAGTACGAAGACGTGCAAAGCCAGATCGACAAAATCACGGAAGAGCTTCTGCGTCACGAACACACGCTGCTGAAGGACGTGAAAAGCCTCGATCTGCTTTATGAGAAAACGCTGACCTTTTACAACGAGCTGGGCCTTTACATCGCTGCCGGTGAGGCGAAGTTGTCCGCGGTTGACGGAACGACGATCCCGGCCAAGGAGGCCGCAGTTGCCGCCGCGCCCGAGGCGGACCAGGTCATCCGAGCGCAGGAACTGCGCGATCTGCGTGCGGCAAGGGACGATCTCGAGCGTCGAGTGCATGACCTCAAGCTGACGCGTCAGGTGACAATGCAGTCGCTGCCCTCGATCCGGCTGGTTCAGGAAAACGACAAGAGCCTGATCACGAAGATCAACTCGACCCTCGTGAACACGGTGCCGCTATGGGAAACCCAGCTTGCTCAGGCTGTCACCATCCAGCGGTCGAAAGAGGCTGCCGAAGCGGTGCGCGGCGCGTCCGACCTGACAAACGAGCTTTTGAAAGCGAACGCTGAAAACCTGCAGCAGGCCAACAAGGTTGTTCGCGAGGAGATGGAGCGTGGCGTTTTCGACATCGACACCGTCAAGAATGCCAACGCAACGCTGATCGCCACGATCAACGAGAGCCTTGCAATCGCCGATGAGGGCAAGGCCCGTCGCGCCGCCGCCGAGGTGGAACTGACGAAGATGGAAGCGGAGCTGCGCGATACCCTTGCCGCCGCCCGCGCCCGGACGCTTACCCCTACACCGCGCGCCTGAGGAAGCGATGATGTCCATACGGGCCAGAACGGTGCAGACGCTGGTTGCACTCGCAGCGCTTGCTGCGCTTGCGGCCTGCGACTTGCCCGTGGCTGCCCCCGTTGCGCCAGAACCGCAGGGGCCTATCACTTCCGTACCAGACGAAACGCCCAAGAGCGCCGCCGCACGGGCCTATTATGGCCAGGTACAGCAGATGCTTTTGTCGCAGGGCCTTTTGCGGACTGATGGTGGGGGCAAGGACACTCCTTTCACCGACCGCATGCTGGCTGACACCTTCATACGGGTGGCCATGTTCGACGAATACTCTCGTGAAGGAGGCGCATTCGTGCGCCAGGAAACCGAAAGCCATCTGCGCAAGTGGGGAGTTCCTGTCCGTGTCGGCCTTCGGTTCGGAGCATCAGTGCCGCCAACGAAACAGGCCACCGACCGCGCGCGGATCGCAAGCTACGTGGCCCGCCTGTCTGGCTTGACGGGCCACCCTATGCGAATGGACGAAGCAAACCCGAACTTTTGGATTTATATCGTCTCTGAGGACGAGCGCGAGGCGCTTGGGCCGACGATCCGCTCGATCCTGCCGAACCTCACTCCAGCCGACATAGCTGGCGTAACGGCAATGCCGCGCTCGACCTATTGCCTGGTCTACGCACTGTCCGAAGGCAATTCGGGCGGATATACCCGCGCATTCGCCGTGATCCGGTCCGAACACCCAGACCTTCTGCGCCTGTCCTGCATCCACGAGGAAATCGCTCAGGGCCTTGGCTTGGCCAACGACAGCCCCCGCGCACGCCCCTCTATCTTCAATGACGACGAGGAGTTCGCCCTGCTCACCGACCAGGACGAATTGATGCTTCGCATGCTTTACAATTCCGCGCTCCGACCGGGCATGACGCTCAACGAAGCACGGCCGATTGTCGAAACCCTTGCTCGCCGGCTGACCGGCGGCGAAAGTTGATCCGTCTCAAGGAGTAAACCCATGGTCTTCGATTTCCTCAAAGGCGAATTCATCGATGTCATCTCCTGGCTGGATGATACGCGGGACACGATGGTGTGGCGGTTTGATCGCCATGACCAGGCGATCAAATACGGTGCCAAGCTGACCGTTCGCGAAGGCCAATCGGCTGTTTTCATCCACGAAGGCCAGCTTGCCGATGTCTTTGGGCCCGGGCTCTACCAGCTTGAAACCAACAACCTGCCGATCCTGACGACGCTGCAGCATTGGGATCACGGCTTTTCCTCGCCGTTCAAGTCAGAGATCTATTTCGTCAATACGACGCGGTTCAACGACCAGAAATGGGGCACGAAGAACCCGATCATGGCGCGCGATCCGGAGTTCGGGCCGGTTCGGCTGCGCGCCTTTGGCACCTTTTCGATGCGTGTAGGCGACCCCGGCCGCTTTGTTCAGGAAATCGTCGGGACCGACGGCGAGTTCACTTCGGATGAGGTCAGTTTCCAGATTCGCAACATCATCGTTCAATCTGCTAGCCAGGTGCTGGCGAAATCCGGCATTCCAGTTCTCGACATGGCGGCGAACACGGCCGATCTGGGCAAGATCATCGCCAATGCCATAGCGCCTGTCGTGGGCGAGTACGGGCTCACGATCCCCGAGTTCTATATCGAGAACATCAGTTTGCCGGAGGAGGTGGAGAAGGCGCTCGACAAGCGGACGTCGATCGGCGTCGTGGGCGACCTGAACCGCTACATGCAATACAATGCCGCCGAAGGCATGGCGCAACCCGGCTCGGCAATGGGGGCGGCGATGGGTGCCGGCATGGGCGCAGGGATCGGCATGGGCATGGCACAAAACATCGGACCCTGGGGGGCGCCCGCCGCAGCGCCGCCCCCGGCCCCTCCGCCTGCCCCCCTTGCCCGCGCCTGGCACGTGGCAGATAACGGCACAACAAGTGGCCCTTTTTCGGAAGCAGACATGGCGGCGATGGCGGCCTCGGGCAAGTTCAATCGCGCCTCGATGGTATGGACCGCTGGTCAGGACGGTTGGAGGATGGCCGCAGAGACGGATCTCGCCCGCCTTCTGGACGCCGCACCGCCACCGCCGCCCAAGCCCTGATCTGACCGATGGCCGTTACAGAGGAATACCGGTGGCCCTGCGCGCAATGCGGGGCACAACTGCGCTTTGCACCCGGCCAGACCCAGTTGACCTGCGATCATTGTGGCCATGTCCAGACCATTCCAAGCACGACCACGCATGGCCGCAGGCGTGCCCTTCAGGAACACGATCTGGCGCGCGGGCTGCAGGACGACCTGCCCGACACGGCGATGGCCGTGGTGCGCACCACCTCGTGCCCGAATTGTGGCGCGCAGGTCGAATTCAGTGGCGCTACCCACGCCACCCAATGTCCGTTCTGCGCCTCGCCAGTCGTGGTCGACACTGGTACTCAGCGACACATCAAGCCGCAGGCGCTGATCCCCTTCTCATTGACCGAAGACGAAGCGCGCAAGGCGATGATCGCCTGGATGGGAGGCCTGTGGTTCGCGCCCAACACGCTGTTGGAATACGCGCGCAAGGGGCGGGCAATGAACGGGATCTACGTCCCGTTCTGGAGTTTCGATGCCTCGACGCGGTCGCGCTATAGCGGGGAGCGCGGCGAGTATTATTATGAGACCCGAAGTGTCCGGGTTCGCGTCAACGGACGGATGGAAACGCGGCAGGAACAGGTTCGTCATACCCGATGGCATCAGGCATCAGGCCGTGTAGCACGCGATTTCGATGACGTGCTGGTGATGGCGTCGACCAGTCTGCCTGCCCGACTTGGTGAAGAGCTGACACCGTGGGATTTGACTGCACTGGTTCCCTATACCGCTGAATTCCTTTCTGGTTTTCAGGCCGAAGGGTACACCGTTCCCCTTGCCGAAGGCGATGCAAGAGCCAAGGATCGGATGTCGGCAGTGATCGCCCAGGACGTTCGGCGCGACATCGGTGGGGACGAGCAGCGCATCCGCTCGATCGACACCGACTGGTCGGATGAGACCTTCAAACACGTTCTCTTGCCGGTCTGGACCGCAGCCTACAAGTACAACAGCAAGAGCTATCGTTTCCTGGTGAATGGCCAGACTGGCGAGGTACAGGGCGAGCGGCCGTGGTCGATCTGGAAGATCGGCTTTGCGGTGCTGCTGGCAGCCCTGCTGGCCCTTGCCGCCATTTACCTCAGCGATCCCGAAGCCCTCGGCCTGCAGTCGCCGTCTTGGCTGAACTGAGGTCAGCCGGACTTTCGTTTGAAGAACAACTGCCAGCCTGCATAGATCGCCGCCGCAAGAAACAGAATTCCCCACAACGGATCCTGCAGGACCGCAAATTCCACGACTGCCCAGGCGAGTGGTAGGGCAACCGTAAGCACCCGCACCCACAGCTTGCCAAAGAAGGGGTCGTCCGGGTCCAGAAACTTCATCACGAATCCCTTGTTCCGTGGCATGATCGCATGACCAAGGAGGCCGACATGCCAGAAATTGTCAAGGATTTCCAAGGACAAACCGTCATAACCACATTCGAGATGACGCCCGCCACCGCGTTCGATCTTTTGGACGCACTTGAAGCGGCCTACCGTGACTGCATCAGCCACCAGCCCGGTTTCCTGGGCGCAGGGCTGCATATGAACGACGCACGGACCCGGATCTGCAACTATTCGAAATGGCAGCGGCGCGAAGACTATCAGGCGATGCTGCGCAGCCCGGAGATGCGCGAAAGGAACCGACACATCAACGAGCTTTGCCGGGGGTTCGAGCCGGTGATGTATGAGGTGACGGGCGTGTTCTGAAATTTACGGGCGATCCCCGCCAAGTGCTTGGGAACGCTGTGTTTACAGCCCCGTTTCAGGGCTGGCTGACGGTATGGCATGTGTATGGCAGGCGTCTGGCATCCAGCCATACGCACGGCGAGGCATGGGGGCGTTAACCACGCTTTGGTTTGGGGGCGAGGCGTTGCAACAGCGCACGCGCGGCTGCCGGGTGTGCGGGCGCCCTTGATCATCTCGCACCATGCGGGGAGCGTCTTTTCCAACCAGCTATCAGGCGGTCAGCGCCCCCGGTTCGACCGTTTGCCGCCGCGCTGCCCCGGCCTGCCGCCGGTCGAACGGCCGGACATCTTGACCGCTTCCTCCACCGCCTCTTCGACGACCGACTGGCGGGCGAGCGGGTCGTCGGCGATGGCCAATTCCACCGCCTCCAGCCGTTTGACCTCGTCACGCAGGCGGGCGGCTTCTTCGAATTCGAGGTTCTCGGCGGCCTTGCGCATCTGGGTGCGCAGCGCATCAAGGTGGGCAGCGAGGTTCTGGCCGACCATCGGCTTGTCGATCTTGGCGGTGATGCGGGCCTGATCGGTGTCGCCTTGGTAGATGCCGAGAAGCACATCCTCGACGTTCTTGCGGATCGTCGTGGGGGTGATGCCGTGCAGGGTGTTGTAGGCCACCTGCTTTTCGCGGCGGCGGTTGGTTTCGCCGATGGCACGTTCCATCGAGCCGGTGATGCGGTCGGCATACATGATGACGCGGCCTTCGGAGTTGCGGGCGGCGCGGCCGATGGTCTGGATCAGCGAGGTTTCCGAGCGCAGGAAGCCTTCCTTGTCGGCGTCGAGGATCGCGACGAGGCCGCATTCGGGGATGTCGAGGCCTTCGCGCAACAGATTGATGCCGACAAGGACGTCAAACGCGCCAAGGCGTAAATCCCGCAGGATTTCAATGCGTTCGATGGTGTCGATGTCGGAGTGCATGTAGCGAATGCGGATGCCCTGTTCGTGGAAATATTCGGTCAGGTCTTCGGCCATGCGCTTGGTCAGGACGGTGACGAGGATGCGGAGGCCAGCGGCAGCGACGCGGCGGATTTCGTCAAGAAGGTCGTCGACCTGCATGTCGACGGGGCGGATTTCCACCTGCGGGTCGACGAGGCCGGTGGGACGGATCACCTGTTCGGTGAAGACGCCGCCGGTCTGTTCCAGTTCCCATGCGGCGGGTGTGGCGGAGACGAAGACGGATTGCGGGCGCATTGCGTCCCACTCCTCGAACTTCAGGGGGCGGTTGTCCATGCAGGAGGGAAGGCGGAAGCCGTGTTCGGCGAGCGTGAACTTGCGCCGGAAGTCGCCCTTGTACATGCCACCGATCTGCGGGACCGAGACGTGGCTCTCGTCGGCAAAGACGATGGCGTTGTCGGGGATGAATTCGAAAAGCGTCGGCGGTGGTTCGCCCGGTGCGCGCCCGGTGAGGTAGCGGGAATAGTTCTCGATCCCGGCGCAGGCACCGGTCGCCTCCAGCATTTCCAGATCGAAGGTCGTGCGCTGTTCGAGGCGTTGGGCTTCCAGCAGCTTGCCTTCCGCCTGAAGCTGTTTCAGGCGGTGGAAAAGCTCGTCCTTGATGCCCTTCGTCGCCTGCGCCAGCGTCGGACGCGGCGTGACATAGTGGCTGTTGGCATAGATGCGGATCTGCTTGAACGTGTCGGTCTTGGCGCCGGTGAGGGGATCAAACTCGACGATCGATTCCAGCTCTTCGCCGAAAAAGGAAAAGCGCCAGGCGCGGTCTTCGAGGTGGGCTGGCCAGACTTCGAGGCTGTCGCCGCGCACCCGGAACGCGCCGCGCTGAAACGAGGTTTCGAGGCGTTTGTATTGCTGGGCCACCAGTTCGGCCATGACCTTGCGCTGGTCGTACATCTCGCCGGTGATGAGGTCTTGCGTCATCGCCGAGTAGGTTTCGACCGAACCGATGCCGTAAATGCAGGAGACCGAGGCCACGATGATGACGTCGTCGCGTTCCAGAAGCGCCCGGGTGGCCGAGTGGCGCATCCGGTCGATCTGTTCGTTGATCTGGGATTCCTTCTCGATATAGGTGTCGG
>LNFM01009531.1_pt1 | contig 14087 bp, 13 predicted proteins | sample 596031 | NCBI WGS metagenome assembly LNFM01 (sample SAMN04254537, study PRJNA301005) | activated carbon metagenome | isolation source: dual media filters at the Ann Arbor, Michigan drinking water treatment plant | place: USA: Ann Arbor
GCTGGGTCGAGAGCAAGGGTGAGGGCACCGTCTACACCTACTCGGTGCACTACATCGGGCCGAGCTCGGCCTACAAGGGCGACCCGCCGCACGTCGTGGCTCTCATCGACCTGGACGAGGGTGTCCGGATGATGAGCAACATCGTCCGCGACGAGGAGGGGTACCCCTCCGTCGCCCCGGAGGACGTCTCGATCGGTATGCGCGTTCGCGTCGTCTTCGACGACGTCACCGACGAGATCACCCTCCCCAAGTTCGTGCCGGTCGGCTGACCGCACGCGAACACGGGTCCCCGGCCGGTCCTCGGGCCGGCCGGGGGACCTCCCCTCGACCCGGGGCACGCAGATGGGCCAGAGTTGTGAGCGGCACCGGATGAGCGGAGGGGAGACCCACCCGACACCTTCAACCGTGTGACGCGCATCGCCGTCACGCGCCAGAGCGAGCGATCATGGCTGACATCCTGCGATACGGGGCATATCTGCCCAAGCACCGCACCCCGCTCGGGGAACTGCAGTCCTTCTACGGCCGGCCCGGCCGTCCGCGGTCCCGGACGCTGTCGACCCCGGGGCTCGACGAGGACACCCTCACCATGGCCTACGAGGCCGCGACCGAGGCGCTGGCCGGGGAACGCGCACCGGCGGCGTTGATCAGCGTGACGATGTCCGCGCCCTTCGGGCTGCGCAAGATGTCGGCCACGCTCTCCCGGGCGCTCGGCCTCGCCGATGACACGGTCCCCTATGACCTCGGCGGTCACCCCGGGGGCCTGTTGGACGCGTTTGCGCTCGCGAGCGCCCTCGCCACGTCGGACCGGCCGGTCGCGGTCGTCGCGAGCGACCATCTGGTCAGTTACGAGGAGCGGGTGTGCGACACCCTCTCCGCCGGCGGGGCGGCCGCATTCGTGATCGGGGCGTCCGGGGGTTTCGCGACCCTCGGCCCCGTCGGCCGCGCCTCCAATGAGGTCTATGACGTGTGGCGCCTCGGCACCGAGCCGGAGCCCCGCTATCGGCTCGAGGTGCTGTTCGACGCGTACGCGGCGGCCGCCAAGGGGGCCTTCGCGGCGCTGGAGAAGCTGACCGAGCGGCCGGTGTCGGCCTACGCGTCGGTCGCCGCCAGCCAGCCGCACCCCCAGACCCTCCGGGGGTTGGGCAAGCTCGGGGTCACCGCCGATCAGATCACGGCGACGAGCTTCGTCGGTGAGATCGGCAATCTCGGCGCAGCGTCGGTTGGGGTCGCGACCGCCATCGCACTCGACGCCGCCCAGCCGGGGCAGCAGATCCTCGCCTTCGGCTACGGTGCGGGTGAGGGGATCGCCCAGGCCATCGAGATCACGTCGGAACCGCCGGCCATCGGCGCGGCGGGCCGTATCGCGGGTGACCCGATCCCGCTCGGCACCTATTACCGCTGGACCCGTGGCCGTCAGGCCGAACCGCACTAGGGAGACTGGCTCATGCGCGTCGGTGTTCTGGGGATCGGCAAGACCCCACACAAGATCCAGCACAACAAGAGTCTGCGTGACCTGATCGTCGAGGCCGGGCGCCTGGCGATCACCGATGCCGGCGTCGCCCCGTCGGACATCCAGATGCTCTACGTCGGCAACGTCGGTTCGGTCGGGTTCAACTACGAGAACTCGACCGGTCTGATGGCGGCCCATCATCTCGGTGTGGTGCCCGCCGGGGCGGTCCGCGTCGAGGCCGCCTGCGGCACCGGCGCCTGGGCACTGCATCTGGGCGTGGTCGCCATCGCCTCCGGGCTCTACGACACCGTGATGGTGGTCGGTGCCGAGAAGATGAACGACCTGGCCACGGTGGAGGGCACCTCCGTCATTGCCCAGGCCGCGGACTCCAAGGAGGAGTACTTCTCGGGATTGACGTTCCCGTCCGGTGTGGCACTCACGGCCCGCAAGTACATGCAGACCTACGGGCTCACCGAGGAGGATCTCGCCCACACCTCGGTCAAGAACCACCACTACGGGGCCCGTAACCCGTACGCCCACCTGCGCTTCGAATGCACGGTGGAGGAGGTCATGCGCTCCGCCAAGGTCGCCGACCCCCTCAAGCTGTACGAGGTGTGCCCGATGACCGACGCCGGCTCGGCGCTGGTGCTGTGCCGTGAGGAACTCCTTCGCGACCAGCCCGACAAGCCGCAGGTCTACATCACTGCGACCGCGATGGCATCCGGCACCTGGTATGCCGCCACCGACACCCTCGAGGACGCACACCGCCTGTTCGCCGAACCCGCCCAGCGGGCCTACGCGATGGCCGGGGTCACCGCCGCCGACATCGACGTCGCGGAGATCTACAACTCGTTTGCGATCCAGGAGCCGCTCGGCATCGAGGGCCTGGGTTTCGCTGAGCCGGGCAAGGGCTGGCAGGGCGCCGCCGACGGCTCCACCTGGATCGACGGCGAGGTCGCGATCAACCTGTCCGGCGGCCTGTTGTGCAAGGGCCACCCCCTGGGTGCGACCGGCTCCTCACAGGCGGTCGACATCATCGAGCAGCTGCGCGGCACCGCCCCCGAGGGCATCCAGCGCAAGGACGCCGAGATCGGCATCTCGGCATGCCGCGGCGGACCGGGTGCCGTCGGGGCCATCCACCTCTACCAGCGTCTGGAGGGCTGAGCCGATGACCGTCTCCGCAATCGAGTTCTCGCGGCTCGGCCCCCCGAAGCTCCGGCTCTACGCCATGCGCTGCGCCGGCTGCAACGTCCTCAACCCGTGGTGGGAGAAGTTCCACTGCTACGCGTGTGGGGGAGGGCAGCTCTCAGAGGAGGAGCTCGCCGGCACGGGGGAGCTGACCAACTACACGGTGGTCTACTACCCGCCGCGGGACTTCCTGGGCCAGGAGCCGTACGTCGTGGGTCACATCACGATGGATGAGGGCGTACTGCTCCCCGCTCCCGTGGTCGACACCGCCCTCGAGGACGTTGCGATCGGCACGCGTGTGAAGGCGACCCTGCGGCGGATGAAGCTCGGCCACGAGGGGGACATCTACTACTCCCAGAAGTTCGTGGTCGATTCGGACGCCAGCCCGGCGGGCTAGGTCACACCAGCATCGCGGAGGATGCCGGCGGGTCACCGACCGGCATCCTCCACCGCGGTCCGGTCATTCCCGCTCCGGACACAGCAGCGCCGCCAGCGCGACGAGCACCGGTTCGGCGGCACCCCTGATCACGACCTGCGCATACCGGTCGTACTGGGTGGGGGTCCTTCCCACGATTCCCAGTGGGACACTTCGAGTGAGCGGCACACTCGGCAGCAGCGAGATGGGGATCGTCCGCAGCGAGGAGTCGAACACCAGGAACGCGTCGGCCTGGCCGGCGAGCTCCCAGGCGCGCTGGACCTCGTCGGCCTGCAGCGGCTCGCCCCAGAGGGTGCCCGAAGGCCGCAGCGGGTAGCCGCAGGCTGGGGTGGTGCACCGGGGCACCCCGTCCGCGGACTCGGCGATGAGCGCACCGACCTCCGGCAGCCCATACCGCTCCCCGCATCGCTCGCACCGTGAGGACAGCACGTTGCCGTGCACCTCCACCACGTCGGGACAGCCGGCCTTGGCGTGGAGCCGGTCGGAGGCCTGGGTGATGATGTGGTCGATGATCCCCTGGCGCTGCAACCGCGCCAGGGCCCGATGTGCGGGACCGGGCTCTCGCTCGGCGATCGCCAGTGCGGTGGGGTGATAGAAGGCCCAGAACCGCTCCGGTTCGGTGAGCAGCGCCTCCAGGTTGGCCCGGTGGGCCCAGTCGCTGTCGGCCGCGCCGATTTCCTGGTCGGTGTCCCTGCCCAACCCGAGTCCGGTGAGCGCGACGACCCGCTGCGTACCGAGCAGCATCGCAGCCAGGGTCTCGTGATCCTGAGGCGCGACCATGGGGGCCGAGCCTACTCTCCCTGGCGATCGGGAGGAGGAACCAGCCCCCCCAGGGACCGCAGCCCGACCAGGGCCGTCCACACGGCGCCGGCGCCGGCGACGGCGGACAGGACCAGCAGGGCCTGGGTGAGCCCGATCGCGTCCGACAACACCCCGATGAGGATGAGCGGCAACGAGAACCCGCCCAGGTAGCAGGCGACGTAGTAGCTGGAGATCAGCTTGCCGCGGTCGGCGACGGGGGCGATGAGCGTGATCAGGTCGACCCCGCCCTTGAACACCAGCCCACACGCCGCGCCGGTGATCGTCACCGCGAGCATCACCAGCGGGACCGAGTCGGTGGGGGAGCTCGCGGCGATTCCGACGGATGCCACGGCTGCGACCAGCAGTCCCCAGGAGATCGCCCGCCGCGGGTCCAGGCGCGGGAACAGCACCTGGCTCACCGCGCCGGCGACCAACACCAGGAACCCCGCTGCACCGACCACCGCGTAGTTGTCGATCTCCAACTTGCGCACCACGAACACCGGGACCAGTGAGAGGGCGGTCCCGTCGAACAGGCTGAACAGCATTCCGGAGGGGACCAGCACACGCCAGAACACGGCACGCTCGGCGGCGGGCACCCCGAGTCGCAGGGTCATCTGGCGGCGCGGCTGATCTGGGGGGACGGTCTCCGGAAGCCACAGCACCAATGCAGCCGCGACCGCCAGGGCGACCAGGTGCACCTCGAACGGCGTCTGCAGCGGGTGCACGGCGTACTGGGCCAGCACCCCGCCGATACCGGGGCCCAATCCGAGCCCGAGCCGGATCGAGATGGATCCGAGTGTGGCGGTGAAGCCGCGGCGTCCGGCGGGGGCCGCGTCCACGAGGAACGCGGTGCACGTCCCGAAGAAGGCACCGGTCGCCAGTCCCTGGATGCCGCGGGCCACCAGCAGACCCCACAGCGGCGGCTCGGTGATCAGCAGGACCTGGGCGATCGCAAGCGTGGCGATCGCCGAGAGCAGTACACGCTTACGGCCGACACGGTCCGACAGCTGCCCCAGGAGCAGCATCGAGGGGACCAGCGTCAGGACGTAGCACCCCAGGAACAGGGTGACCACCGTGTCGCCGAACGCGAGCCGGTCCTGGTAGATGGGGATGAGGGGGGTGATCATGCTGGTGCCGATCGCGAACAGCACCAGCACCGCCCATGTGCGCCACACGCGGCTCATGGGCGCAACGCCCAGCACTCCCACCCGCCACGACGGCTCACCCCGGTCACCCGCAGCCTTCCGGCTGCGTAGGAGGTTGCGATGTCGCGGCCCTCCCCGGGGCGGACCCCTGAGCAGACCACTCCCGCCGGAACCGCTGCATGCATGCATGCAAACATGGTCCTGTGGGCTGCGGCCGGCATGTTCGCCAGCACCACCGCTCCGTCCAGGCGGTCACCCATGCGGTGAACCGGGCCATGCTCCAGGCGGACGGCATCCTGCAGTCCGGCGATGGCCAGAGATTCCTCGGCCTGCCGCAGTGCCCCCTCATCGAGGTCGATGCCGACCACCGGGCCACGGCCCAGGCGCGCCCAGGCCTGGGCGAGCAGCCCCGAGCCGCAACCGAGGTCCACCGCGGGACCTGCCGCAAGCCGCTCGAGCATCGCCAGGCACATTCCCGTGGTGGGGTGACCTCCCGGTCCGAACCCCTCCCCGGTGACCTGCACGAGCTCCCGGACCCCCGCCGGCGCCGGGGCATGGCCGGGGCTGCGCAGGTACCAGCCCGCCAGGTAGCGGGACGGTGGGTCAGGCCATGCCGGGACCCGGGTCAGGGCCGACCACCGCAACGGGCAGGAGGCCAGCGCCGCGGAGACGACACCATCTGGTGCGGCCCGCGGTGCGCACACCAGTCCCTCTGAGGTCCACTCCACCGGCTGCAGCGCGGCGAGTGCCCCGAACACCGCGCGCAACTCCGCGTGGGTGCCGTGGACGATGACCCCGGCGGGAGGTGGGATCCCGGGGCTAGGCTGCGAGGCCGTGAGCATCCGGTGCCACCCGCTGGTCGCGCGGGCCGACGACGCCCGGGCGGCCGTCTCCGCCATGGACATCGATGAACGACTGGATCGAGCGGCCGCCGCCCGGCGGCGCCTGGCCGATGCGGGGCCGGATATCGTGGATCTGGCGGTCGCCGAAGCCGGCATCCCGCGGCGGTTCGCCATTCGCGAGGTGGAGTCCGCGCTGCTGCTGCTCGATGCCCTCCCGGAGCTCGCCAGGCCGCTGCGACCCCGTGAGGTCCCCTCGGTGAGTGGCGTCACCACGCTGGAGTGGGCGCCGTACGGCGTCGTGCTCGGCTGGCACGCCGCCAACTCGCCGGTATGGGTGCCCACCCTGGTCGTCATCTCGGCACTGGTGGCCGGCAACACGGTGATCTCCCGGCCATCCCAGCGGGTACGGCGCACGACCCTCTCGGTCCTGAACGCCCTGTCCCCGGACTGGCCCCCGGACGCGGTGGTGGTCGCGGACCTGCCCGGCGCCGACGCCGAGGCGCTGGTCGCCGATCCGGGTGTCCACGCGGTCGTCGCGCACGCCTCCACCGACACCTGCAAGCGGCATCTGCACCGGCTGGGTGTCGCGTATGCGGCAGGTGTGCCGCTGCGGCCCTACATCCCCGAGGCGTCGGGCAACGACGCCTTGATCGTCCTTGCCGGGGCGGACCTGCAGCGGGCAGCGCGCGCCGCGGCCATCGGGGGGTTCGCCAACGCCGGGCAGCTGTGCATGTCCGCGAAACGCATGATCATCGATGAGGCCGTGTGGCCGGTGTTCCGTGACCTGCTGTGCGACGCGGTCCGGGAACTGGTCGTCGGAGACCCGGACGACATCTCCACCGACATCGGCCCGTTGCTGCCCGGTCCGGCGCAGGCCAATGCCCGGGCCGCCCTCGCGGAGGCCGTCGCCGCCGGTGGGGAACCGGTCGTCGGAGACGCCACCCCGGGTGAGCGCATGACCCCCACGGTGATGATGTTGCCGCGTGGTCGCCACGCGAGCCTCGCCCTCTGGCGCACCGAGATGTTCGCCCCGGTGCGCGGTCTGGTGATCTGCACCGGGGCCCGAGACGCGCTGGAGCTTGCGAACGACACGCCGTTCGGACTGGGCGCCGCCGTGTTCGGCGGCACCGATGACGACCGGGATCTGCTGTCCCACCGGCTGCGTGCCGCCCGAGTCCTGTTCGATGAGGGCCCCATGTACCAGGATCCGCACCTGGTGGTCGGTGGGGTGGGGGACTCCGGGATCGCGGGTGCCCGCCCGAAGCTCGAGCAGTTGGTGTGGGCCCGCCGTGTGCACCGGGCCGCCGGTCATCACTCGCGTTCCACCGTGCGGATCCGCCACGCCGGAAGGTAGTCCGGGACCGCTTGGATCTCGCGTTGGGCTTGGCGGCGCGCGCTGGCGGCGTCCACGGCCCACAGCTCCATCTCATGCACATCGTGCCGCTCGAAGTGATCCTCGTAGGACTCCCAGCGGGCGAACACCACCCGGTACTTGCGGGTGCCGGGAGCCCGCGGGGTCAGCGGCCGCAGAACCCCGAGGGACCACACCGACTGCTCCCCGGACTGGCGTGTCCGTTCACGGCGCTCGGTGAGCGCGCGCTCGGCGAGGCGCCGGGCCTGATCCAGGTCCGGAGCTTCGAGGACGGCGCGACCCGCCACCCGTGGCCGGGACGATCCCGACGGGCGACGCAGGAATGTCACCTCCCACGCGGGTACGGCCGGCGCCACGTCGGGGACATTACCGCGAGGCGTGCCCTGACCGGCAGCGGACCCGGCCACCTCTCAGCCCGCCGTTGCCTCCTCGATCCGCACGGTCACCACCCGCTGGTCCTCGACGGGGCGGTCCCCACGTGCCCTGGGGGTCGCCTCGATGGCGTCCACGACGTCCATTCCGTCGACAACCGCTCCGAAACCGGTGTGTGCGCCGTCAAGCCATGGTGTCGCCTGGGCCGTGACGATGAAGAACTGGCTGCCGTTGGTGTTCGGTCCCGCATTCGCCATCGCCAGGACCCCTCGGACCAGCGGCTTCTCGTTGATCTCGTCGGCGAACTGGTACCCCGGGTTCCCTCGACCGTCGCCACGGGGGCAGCCCCCCTGGATCATGAAGTCCGGGATCACGCGGTGGAACACGGTGCCGTCGTAGAAGCCGTCCCGGGCCAGGCCGACGAAGTTCCCCACCGTCTGCGGGGCCAGCTCCGGCCACAGCTCGACGCTGATCGAGCCGGCATCGGTCTCGATGATGGCGGTGTACCGGCTGCCGGGGTCAGCGGGTGCGGGGAGACTGGGCAATTGGACGCTCCTCAGGTGTTCAGGTCTCCACCCGATCCTCGCAGATGCGGACATGGCGGCGGTCACCCACCGGCGTGCACCACCGTGCCCGCGGCCATGCGCTCCTCGATGACCGCGCACAGCGCCTCGGCGATGCGTGGCTCCAACTGGCTGCCGGCGCTGCGGCGCAGCTCCGCGACGGCCGCCGCAGGGTCTCGCGGCGCATGGAACGGCGGGGACGAGGTGATCGCCGAGTAGGCGTCGGCAGCGGCCACGATGCGCGCCTCCACGGGGATCGCGTCGCCGGCCAGGCCATCCGGGTACCCGGTGCCGTCCCAGCGTTCGTGATGGTGGCGCACCACGGGGGCCACATCCGACAGGTTGGGCATGCCCGCCAGCATCCGCTCACCGAGCTCGGAATGGGTGCGCATGATCTCCCATTCCGCGTCATCGAGGGGTCCGGGCTTGGTGAGGATGGCCTCGGGGATCGCAACCTTGCCGACGTCGTGCAACCATCCGGCGAGCCGGCACCGCATGGCCTGCTCGTCCGACAGCCCAAGTCGGCCCGCCACGGCGGCGGCGAGCTCGGCGACCTGTGGACAGTGCTCGTCCGGCATGCCCTCCCGCAGCGATGCGGTGCGGGCCAGGGCCTCGGCGATACGCAGCGCATCCGGCTGTTGGGCGAGGTCGGCGGCGACCTCCCCGTGGAGCACCGCACGGTCGGCACCGGCCGCACGCGCCCGAGAGACCGCCAGCTCGGCCGCGTCCAGCAGCAGGTCGGCGTCGCCGAGATCATCCGATCCGTGGGCGCAGCCCACCGCGCACCGCGTCCAGATCTCGTTGCCGTCGCCGATGGGGATCGGGGCGCTCACCAAGACCTGCCGCAGCGACTCGGCGACGCGCCACAGGGCACCGTCATCCGGGACCTGAGGCATGAGCAGCGCGAAGCGCTTGGCGTCCCACCGTGCCACGCAGTCGTAGTTGCGCAGGGTGCCGCGGAGCCGCTTGGCGACCTCCTGCAGCAGGGCGTCACCCGCGGTGTGACCGTAGGCGTGGTTGGCGTCACGCAGGCCCTGAATGTCGATGAGCACCAGACCCGGCTGGGCGCCGTCCCCGGCACGCCGAAGCTCGCCGGTGAGCTGGTCGACCATGTGGCTGCGGTTGAAGAGACCGGTCAGGGCATCGATACGAGACCGTTCCTCGGCGTCGGCGCGCGCCGCGTCGAGCTTGACGTTCAGTTCTCGTGACTGCTTCAGGGCGACGCGCAGGGCCCGTGTGCGCTCGGCCACCAGGTCCTCGGCCCAGGCCCGGCGGCGGGCGATGCCCTCGAGGATGGCCGTGACGAGCATGGTCACGGCGATGCCGGCGGCGAGCACCACCCACGGCAGCCACGCGGCGCCGGCCGGCGCGGGAGCCGCCACCTCCAGTCGCCATGTGCGGCCGCCAACCTGCACCTGACGCACGACGGATCCCTCGAGGGACGCGCCGGCCCGATAGAGCTCGGTGGCACCGTCGCTGACCCGGACCGCGATGCCGGTATCGGTCCCGAGGGCGCCGGCGATGAGCGTCTCGGGCTTCACCAGGCTCACGACCACACCGCTGAACGCGGCGCGGCGACTCGCGGGGTCATCCGCGGTGCCGGTGGGGAAGGCCGGTTCGATGAACGCGCTGACCAGCCCCGGACCCTCGATCGTCGCGGGTGCACTGGAGTGGCCGGCCCCGGAGTCCACGGCCGCGCTGATCGCTTCCTGGACGCCTGGGATCGCGGCGACATCGAGGCCGAGGAGAGCGGTCGTCTCGGGGCGCTGCGGAGTGAGATAGGTGAGGGGCAGATGATCCGGGCGAGCGCCGGCGGGACCGAGCTTTCCTTGGGCGTCCGGTTCGGTGAGGGTGAACTGGCGGGCCGACTCGAACGCGGAGCGCAGGCCGTCGGGGACGCGAGGTGCCCAGGCGAGGGCGACGACGGCGGGATTCCGAACCCCGGTGTCGGCGGCCTCCGCGAAGCGCTCGGGGCTGCCGGCGGTGCTGAACAGGCCCACCGCGGTCCGCGGTCCGGCGCTGACATCGGCGATCGCCGTGGCGACGGCGGTGGCGGTCACCTCCGCCTGGCGGGCCCGTTCGCTTCGCGTGTCGGCATCGGCGGCGCGCGCGGCGACCAGAAATGCCACCGCCGACAGGCCGGCGAGCAGCAGCGCCACCACAACGGTGCGCACGGACAGGCGCATGATGGATCCCCTGACGATGGGCAGCGAACCGGGAATGGTCCTACCGGGTGATCTCGGCCTCGGATCCCGGGTCCTTGAGCGACTGCCATAGGCGCACGCGAACCGTTCTTCTGTCGCATACCCGGTGCGAGGGGTTCTCTGGATGAACCAACCGTGCGACCGCTCAGCGACCCGCGGTCACATCACTGCGCCGTCCGGAACCCGGCCGCGAGACGCTCCGCCAGCGCGATGACCGCCAGATGGGTGTTCGCCGATGGCACGCGGGGCATCACCGAGGCGTCCATGCACCACAGTCCTTTGGTGCCGACCACACGACCGGTGGCGTCGGTGACCGCCTCCGGGTCCCCCGGGCGCCCCATTCGCAGGGACCCGACCGGGTGGTGGAAGGTCTCCACGGTGCGCAGCACATGATCCGGGTCGTCCTGATTCGGCCATGCGCGCATGAACTCGGCCAGTGGCGCGGTGCGGGCGATCGCCATCAGTTCACGACCTGCGGCCTCGGCGACCTCCCGGTCCCCGTCGGCCTCGAGCCATCCCATGTGCAGACGCGGTTGCAGCCGGGGATCACGACCCTGGATGGACACCCGACCACGGCGGCCACGGGCGTCGGCGACCTGGACGTTGAGGTCGGTGAACCGGTGGCCGGCGTTGGTGGTCCCCGCATACGGCATCACCTGGAAGAGCCGCTCCTCACCGTTGACCTCGGCCGTCGCGGTGAGCAGCACCTGGATCCACGGACTCGGCCATGTCGGCGGCGTGGTGTCGATGTCGAACCGGAAGGAGATCTTGGGGTGGTCCTGCATCCCCCGCCCCACCCCGGCCAGTTCGTGCTCCACCGCGATGCCGTGCGGCACCAGGTCCTCCGACCGCCCGATGCCGGATCGCATCAGCATCGCCGGGCTGGAGTAGGTCCCCAGGCACACGATCGCGTGGTCGGCTTCCAGGACGACCGCCTGTCCGTCCGGGCCGATGGCCTCCACTGCGGTGACCGACCCGTCGCGCATGCGAACCCGGTTACAACTCATCCCTGTCAGCAGGCGCAGGTTCGGTCGGTTCAGCGCCGGGTCCAGGTAGTGGTCGGCCGGTGTCTGCCGGCGCCCCTCGAGCATGTTGAACGGCGTCGGCCCGACGCCCACCGCACCCGGCGCGTTGTGGTCCTCGACCCAGGCGTGACCCCGTGAGAGCGCGGCCTCCGTGAACCGTTCCAGCAGCGGATACCACTGTTCTCGGGGATAACGGTTGACGGGGATGGGACCTGCGTCGCCGTGGTACTCGGCCTGGCCGAACTGCACGTCACGCTCGATCAGCCGGAACCACGGCAGCCAGGTGTCCCAGCCGTATCCGTCGACCAGGGCATCCCATTCGTCGTAATGCTCTGGCAGGCCACGCAGGGCGATGGTGGCGTTGGTGACCGAGGACCCGCCGACGACCCGTCCGCGAGGGACGTGCACCAGCCGTGGCGACGCTCCGGCTTGGGCGAACCATCCCCAGTCGTGGGTCTCGTTGATGATCCGGTACGCGTGGGAGAGCTCGGCCGGCCACTGCCCCGGCCGGTAGTGCGGGCCGGCCTCCAGGAGCACCACCTCGGTGCCGGGGTCCTCCGATAGCCGGGCCGCGACGACGCAGCCGGACGTGCCGGCACCACAGATCACCACGCGCATCGGCTCGCTCCTTCTCGGACGGGGGTCAGCCGGCCGCCAGCCGTCCCCCGTCGACGACCATGACGTGGCCGGTGATGAAGCTCGCGGCATCGGTGAGCAGGAACACGATCGGCTCGGCCGCCTCGGGCTCCTCTCCCACCCTGCCCAACGGGGACTTGGCGACGAGGCGTTCCCTGAGGGCCGGGTTGGCCGTCATCAGCTGACCGACCATCTCCGTGGCGATCGTGCCGGGCGCAACCGAGTTCACGAGGATCCCATGGGGCCCGAGTTCGACGGCGAGCGTCCGGGTCATCGCGTCCAACGCGGCCTTGCTGGCGTTGTACGGCCCGATGTTGGGAAGGCCGGTGAGGCCGGCGATCGATCCGAGGTTCACGATCCGTCCACCGGTGCCGGCGGCGATCATCACCCTGCCCGCGGCACGCGCGAACGTCGCGGCCCCGAGCAGGTTGACCTGGATGACCTCGTCCCACTCCACGAGGGGCGTGTCGACGATGCCGTGGTAGTACGGGTTGATGCCGGCGTTGTTGACCAGGCCCCACAGGGTCCCGCCGAGTTCCTCGGCGGCGTCGACGGCCGCCGCGGCGGTCTCGGTGTCGGTGACGCTTCCGGTGACCACAGCGGACGGCCCGGGAATCGCTGCCGCCAGCTCCCGCAGGCGTGCCTCGTCGCGGGCGACGAGCACGACACCGGCCCCCTGACGGGATGCCGCGCGCGCAACTGCGGCGCCGATGCCGCGGGATGCGCCGGTGATGATGACGGTGCGCCCGTCCAGGCGATACGGATCAAGCACGTTCCCGGCAGTCTAACGGGCCGCTGGGGGTACACTGAGCGCCCAGAAACTGTCGTTCGGATCGCGATCACCATCGCCGTCGAGGGGGCATGCATGGCACTGAGCTACGAGTTCACGGAGGAGCAGGAGGACCTCCGCGAGATGGTCCGGGAATTCGCCCAGGCCGAGATCCTGCCGTTGGTCGAGGAGGCCGAACGGCACGAGAAGTTCCCGGTCGAGCTGATCCCCAAGCTCGGTGAGCTCGGGCTCTTGGGCATCGTCTTCCCCGAGGAGTACGGCGGGATCGGTGCCGACAAGATCACCGAGTGCATCTTCGTGGAGGAGATGGCGAAGGTCTGCGCGGGGATCACCGCGTCGGTCAACGCCCACGCCGACCTCGCTGCCTTCCCGATCTACAAGTTCGGGACCGACGAGCAGAAGGAGCGCTACCTGCCGCGCTCCATCGCCGGGGAGATCATCGGCGCCTACGCGATCACCGAGCCGAACACCGGCTCGGATGCCGCCGGCCTGGCCACGCGCGCCGAGAAGTCGAGTGGCGGGTACACCATCAACGGCCGCAAGAACTTCATCACCAACGGGACGATCTGCGACTACTGCCTGGTGGCCGCGTACACCGACCGCACCAAGCGCGGTGAGGGCATCAGCGTGTTCATCGTCGACCGGGACACCCCCGGCTTCGAGGTGACTCGCAAGCTCGAGAAGATGGGCCACCGGTCCTCCGACACCGCCGAGCTGGTCTTCGAGGACTGCGAGGTCCCCGAGTCCGCGCTGCTGGGTGGCAAGGAGGGGGCGTTCGGCGCGCTGATGGAGGCGCTGATCACGGGCCGTGTCTCGCACGGGGTGAAGTCCGCCGCCATCGCCCAGGCCGCCTTCGAGGCCGCCAAGCAGTACGCCCTCGAGCGTGAGGCGTTCGGCCGGCCGCTGAGCAAGTTCCAGGCGATCCGCTTTAAGCTCGCCGACATGGCCACCCAGATCGAGGCCGCCAAGAGCCTGGCCTACAAGGCCGCCTGGCTCTACTCGCAGGGCAAGCCCTGTGTGAAGGAGGCCTCCATGGCCAAGTACTACTCGGCGCAGGTCGCCGACGCCGTGTGCCGCGAGGCCGTGCAGATCCACGGCGGTTACGGCTACATCGTCGAGTACCCGGTGGAGCGGTACTACCGCGACGCCAAGCTGGCCTCGATCACCGAGGGCACCAGCGAGATCCAGCAGCTGATCATCAGCAAGGAGCTGGGTCTCTGAGGTTCGGGCCTCGGGGTGCGGTCACCGGGCGTCCCGCCCGGG
>LNFM01009534.1_pt1 | contig 14086 bp, 5 predicted proteins | sample 596031 | NCBI WGS metagenome assembly LNFM01 (sample SAMN04254537, study PRJNA301005) | activated carbon metagenome | isolation source: dual media filters at the Ann Arbor, Michigan drinking water treatment plant | place: USA: Ann Arbor
CAATTGTTGGAGCCGGAGTTGCAGGATTTACGGTTATAGTCGTATTGTCCGTATCAACGATTCCATTTCCATCCCTGATGGTAACAGTATACACCGTAGAAATACCTGGTGCTGCAATTGGATTAGAAACATTCGTTGCACTTAATCCTAAAGCAGGACTCCATGAATAGGTAAATGCTGGATCGCCAGTAACGTTGGTGGTTAAATTGACAGAACTTCCATTGCAAATGGAAACTCCGCCCCCGGCAATAGTGGCAGTCGGATCTGCACCGGTTATTCCAGTAAATGTATTTGTCTGACCGAGTGTAAGAGCCGCACCAGTTGCCGTGAGTGTATTCCCCGCAAGTGCAGAAAATTTAATCCATGGATTCGATGCCTGATTAAATACTCCGGGCAAATTAGCAGCATGGATACTTGCCTCTGTTCCCGTGATATCAGCTGCTGTATAGGTACCTGTAATAGTAGCTACACATCCGGTAATTCCGGGTTGCGTTATTTCCCAATAGCGGGTTAAGAAATTGGTCGCACTTGAATTGTTTGGATGCTTCGCATCAACAACAGAAACTCCGATATTCGATGGAAACCCACTTCCAGCTGTAATGTTAACTGTGATTGGAGAATACTCAGCTGTACCTACATTATCTCCTATAGGAAAAACAAATGAACCAACACCTGAAAAAGTTTTAATTACCTGATTTCCGCCAGTTGCAACGATCATCCGGGTGGCTGACGGGAATGCAACAGAAATTGTAGCGGCTGGCCCGAGCGTTAAATCAAAACCATTCAGATTCAGATTTCCGTTTGTGAGCGTAAGAACTCCATTAACTGTGACGGCACCACCCAATGATGCCACGCCTGCTGATTGATTGATTACAAGATTGTTGTACGTACCGGCAGCAATAATTTGAGATGCACCATAGTATGTTACTGTGCCTGTGCTGGCAGCAATTCCGTTGGTGGGTCCGGTAAAACGAATATTGCCACCTGTGTTATCAATAGTTCCGGTAACCGAAAGTGCATTAGCACCCAAATCAAAAATTGATGAGTTTGTAAGATTGCCACTTACCGTGATCGCTCCGCCACCATTTTTTTGACCCGCACCTGATAAGGTGAGATTATTGTAAGTAACAGTAGCTACAGTTTGAGGGGCACCACCATTGTAATGAACAGTACCGGTATTGTTGTTGAAAGTTCCAGAGTTGGAAATGGTTCCAGCAATATTTAGTGTGCCTGATGTTGAAGTAAGGGTACCATTACTAATCGTGAGGCTGTTAAGCGTGATTGTATTAGCTCCTAAATGCAACGTGCCTGCGCCAAATTTAAATAATGAAAATGCCCCTGAATTAAGAGTGCCACCAATGGTTAAGGTATTGGCATTAACTGTTATAGCCCGGGTAGAACCCAGCGAAAATATACCCGCTCCCAAATTTAAATTCTGGGTTCCTGTAAAGGTGAAATCACCATTGAAACTTGTAGTATTATTTGTACTGAGTGTGATGGGACCTCCTGATGTATTATCAATGGTTGTTCCATTAAAGATTGTAAATGGTCCACTACCAATAGCTGATGCATTATTGATATTTAGTGTGCCTCCGAGCAGGAACGTTGCACCACTGTATGTGTTTGCTCCTGAAAGTGATAAAGCACCCGCCCCGTCCTTTGTTACTGTGCCGGTCCCTGTCGTGATCGTTCCGTTTATCGAGACATTGCCTGCACCACCTATGGTAAGGTTCTGGGCACCGGTGATGCTGTTGGCCGCGGTATTAAAGGTCAACGTTCCCGCATCCGAATTGATGCGTGTTGCGCTACCTAGTGTCACCGTGCCCTGCCAGACGTTTGTTCCACTGATATTTCGCAGTGCACCATCCGAAGCAACACCGGTACCATTCAAGGTGAGTGCTTCTGCACCTACGGTAATCCCATTCTCTATCTGAAGGGCAGCACCGGTGGATACACTGGTACCTGCCGCTGTCGTTCCCAGTGCTGTTGCGTTGCGGATATTCAATATGCCACCAGTGATCGCTGTTGGAGCGGAATATGTGTTAGCGCCACTAAATATCTGCGTCTCAGTGCCTGACCCGCTAATGGTCAATGTGCCAGTGCCAGCGCCTGAAATTATACCAGAGAAAATACTGCCCGATCCAGCGCCCCCTAAACTCAGCTGAAGGCTCGGGTTACTAGTACTTGAAACGATGATATTTCCTCCGCCCGAAATATAACTGATAGTTTCCTGCCTGGTATTCATGTCCCAGGTTCCGCCAGTATTAACAGTAACAGTGGTGGTATTTATCATGGGATTGCTGCCACTGCCATGAGAAAGAATGGCACCGCTGTTCACCACCCACGAGCTCGAATTATATTGATCGACCCCAGGATTGCCGAGCAAGAAGGTACCTGCGTTGATTGTAGTTATGCCACTCCAGTACGCACCAGCACCCCCACCAGCAAGAGACATTGTACCTGCTCCGGCTTTTGTCAATCCGATTGCTCCTCCCCCTATGACTCCGCCAACTGTTAAGGTGTTGGCATCAACGGTTACCTGGCGACTTGCATTGGGTGTAACTGTTCCAGTACCTAGATTTAAATTCTGTGTCCCTGTGAATGTGAAGTCTCCATTCCAGTTTTGAATGTTGTTGTTACTTAGTGTTATCGCACCACCTGTAGTATTATCAATTGTTCCTCCGCTTATCGTGAATGTACCCGTGCCGATCGCTGTGGCACTATTAATATTCAATGTACCCGCTGACAAGGTTGTTCCCCCGGTGTAGGTATTGGCGCCACTTAGCGTCCATGTACCTGTGCCAGCCTTGACAATCGCGAGCGTTTGCGTACCATTGGAGATGACACCCCCGAGCTCGCCCGTGCCGCCAGCAGAGCCCTGGAGAGTGAGTGTATATACAAATGGGCCACCACCAAGTTCTGGAGCAACAGCACCCGTAAATCTCAGCAGCCCACTTGCACCAGACAGGTCTACAATGCCGTTGCCTCCTGAATCCATCGAAATCCCACGGTTCGTTGTATGGCCCGTTCCTGTGTATAGGAGGGTACCGGTGTTTGGAGCGTCCCCTAAATAAATCTGGCCGTTAGCCGCTGCAGGTGCGCCAAGCGGAGAGGCAGTGCTCAAATTTGCAAGCTTGGGGACACTCAAAGTTCCTTCTGCGATCCATGTCCAACCGGTGTAAGTATTGTCTCCGGAAAGTGTTAGGGTACCTGCACCCCTCTTTGTAAATGTATTTGCACCGCTAATAACCGATGAAATTGTCAAATCAGGATTCGCGGCACCATCCGGTATGGTTAAAGTACGGTTACCTCCTAATGCAATTGGGGCACTAATACTCGCCTGAGTCCCGCTAGCAATTGTTGTTACATTGCCTGCTAAAGTCATCGTGCCCGTACCTGTTATTGAGGTACCGGTCATGGTAATTGATCCTACCGAAGTAACATTGAGTGTGCTCAACGCGAAGACTCCATTCGCCACATTTAAAGTCCCGCCAATTGAAACATTAGTCCCTAGTGTGGTTGTCCCTCCATTAATAGTTAGGTTATTAAAAGAGGTTATATCAATGGAAGGAAGTGTATTTGTTGCTGTCATCTCAACCGTTCCTGTGCCTGGAGTCCAGTTATTAGTAGGCGCTCCATTCACTGTAAAACTATTGACTCTAAGGGTGCCACCTGAAGTCATATTGATGGCATTGGGAGAACCCGGGGTGGCGCCCGCACTTCCAAAGGTTAAATTGGTTGCCTCCAACAGAGAGCCATTGGCAAAATCAATTGTTCCCGTTCGATTCGCATTCCCATTACCCCCAACTGCTACTGTACCCGAAACAATAACCTGGAATGCTCCGCCAAATGTTAATACACCAAAATTTCCCCCGCCCGGGGTTGCTCCTATCTGAATACTTGCGCAAGCCGCATTAGCTGTAACGGTAACTGTAAATGTTCTTTCAATGATTACGATATCTCCGGCAACGGGAAATATGCCTGGCCCCACAGCCGCTCCGCCAGAAGTTAATGACCAGGTAGTGTTTGAGTTCCAGTTACCACTTTGCCTTGAGTAATAGGTAGCAGCATTGGCTTCCATGGCCAAAGCTGAAAGCGAAATGAGTAATGCAGTAAGAAGTACTTTAGAAAGATGTGATACTTTGGAAGAAAATAAACCGCAAATATTACTTGCAAGAACCGATGTGAATAAATTATACGGTCTTAAAATCAGGGACATAGACAGGTTATTGGCCAACAACAGAAACTAAATAGTATAGACAGCTTAAAAGTAACCATTTTCGTTTAAAAACCGCTATTCTGTGAGTTTACCCTCAGGGTTTAATTTTATGAGTACCATTTTCTTTTGGCCCTTATCATTACCACCTCCAATGGTCATTGTTCCCGAAATTAATATTCGACCGTCAGGTAACTCTGCAAGAGAGCCGGAAAAATCATCTCCTTCGCCACCGAAAATTAATGGCTCGGATGCCTTAACCAAGTCACCTTTGAGCCTTACAAAGGCTATATCAATTCCTTGGTTATTTGAACGGGAATCTGAGCTAATCAAAATGAATGAATCATCAAAAGATCCCTTTACTTTTACCTTTAATAAATCGCTAGAATTCAATCCCAGGTCAGTTGGATTTCTTTCCCGTAAGATGTCATTTATACTAAATGTCAATTGAGGTGTAAGACCTGCGACAAAAGATTGGGCTGACTTGGTGCTTCCAGTACTAGTAGAGGTCCCACTTAGGATATATCTAACTCCAGGTTGATTGGAGGCTATCTCAACAGAATTCAATTTTTCATCTTCCGAAGCTTTTCCAAAAAAATTAGGACCAAATTTTGTTTGCCCATCACCACTAAGTGCATAGTACCAGAAATTATAATCACCATTATAAGTTTGTATAATCAGATTAGAGTATCCAAAAAAATAAATGGTAGAGGGATCAATTTCAACAGCCTTTACTGCAATATCATCTCTATTAAATCCGTATCTAGGAGCGGTCCAGATTGGATCTACTCCACTTTCCTTTATCCTTACTAAGGAATTATTAAATCTTAATGCCATCGCATCATGTAGGTCAGTTGATTCATTTGTACCAACAAAAGTTGTGGACCCTGATATTATAAATCCTGGCTGGAAAATGCCTCCACCATTTACTATTGAAACTGAATATACTTGTTCATCCGTATCTAAGCTTCCATTATTCAATCCGTGCCTCGCACTGTCAAGTAAAGAACCATCTTGTGACAAAGTTCTAATATAAACATCATGATTATTTGATCCCATCTCCGTCTCCCCTGCAATCACAATTCTTCCATCCGGATGAAGTTCAACATCCCTGGCGATGTCGATTTTATCGGGTAACCCAATTCTACGTTGCCAAAGAACCTGGCCATTGGGATCAACCTTCACCACATAGATTTGTTGCTGTACTCCAGGCCGGGATGTATTTCCAACCATCACCACCGATCCATCAGTATTAATTATAAAGTCTACACCCTCCTGGTCTCCTTCTTCCCCGTAAAACTTTACAAAATAATTCTCATCGGGTATGGCAAAGTTGCTTTCCGTATCGCAAGAGCAAACAAAAACTATTAAACCAAATAAAATGTAACTAACCCGCATCGTTATGGATTGTCTTTATTTATCTCTGATTTCTTCTTGAATAAATTACTCAGTTTGGGTTTTGTCTTTTTCCGTGGATTATAAATCGGATGAATATACCCAAATGATAACGACAAATTATCCAACCGGAAGAGGTCACTTACTTCAGCATAGCGGGGAATTGAAGGATCGAAATTTCCATCCTTATAGAAGTTGTTATCTACGTTAGTTAAGTTGGAGAGTCCAGCCATGTAGCGTAAATCGACATAGACAAAATCTTTGCCTACCTTATATTTAACGCCTCCTCCTAATACCAGAGATCGGTTGATTAAGTTTCTTTTCGATATTTGAATCTCGGTAGGTCCATCGGTATCTTTTGCGCTGCCATCCGAAAAGTTATTTTTGAATAACCAGTTGGTGCCGCGATCGGATAATAAAAAATTAAAAGCAAAGCCTGCATATCCAAATGGTCTGACCTTCCCGGAATCATCCGTGTACTTCACATACATAGGAACATCAGCCCAGTCTTGTTTGTGTAAAATTTCTTGTTTGTCTGCACCAAAATAGCCTGAACGTTCCCGCTTAAATGCTTTATAAGAGTAATTCACTTCGGCACCTATACTCCAATGATTATTAAGGTTCCAATCCACTCCAATGCCTGCCTGAAATCCAACTTTAAGAATATCCCTGGACTCAAGCGGGGTACCGCTGGTTGAAATCTCATGAATAGTTCTTGGCAAGGAGGTGTTTAAGCCCATGCGCAAATGAGGTGTAAAAATAGGCACCGCAGTAAATTTTTTGCTGAGATAATAAACATCAATTGGATCCCGTGCTGTGTTGGCAACATATTCCGGATCAGCTTTTAATAATTTCAAATAACTATCATCAGCCGCAATAGGATCATCTAAAATTAGATACGCTTGTGTAAGCATCAGATAGGCTCTTACTTTTTGCTCATTGGAGAATCCTCTTTCAAGACAAGGTTTTAACAAGGCAGGTATGCCATAAAAACGACCGGCATTAAACTCATCATCAGCCTGAATTAAGATTTGTTCACAGTTTGTATCAGCGGAAGAATTCGTTTCCTGCGCGAAGGCTGGTATGGTGAGTAGAAGAATGACGAGAAAAAATAAGTTCTTCATCAAAAATCCTTTATTAAAAGACTCACGCAAGTAGATTCGTACCCAATGTCCTTACCCACATAACTATCCCATTCATCCTTGGTCATGTTGCGTTCCAATTTAGGACAAACCAGTTCAGCCAAAGAGCGAGGATCGGTGGGCCAGATGCGAACTTCACCATTATTACATGATGCAATCAGGTAATTTGAATCTTTTGTAAAGACAACATCCCACACGGATCCATTATTGTTATCCATAACAATGGGTAAGTCCTCTTCATGATCAACTACCCACATCTGAAGTTTGCTGTCTAACCCTGAACTGGCCAACAATAAACCATCAGGACTGAATTCAAGATCGGCTATACCTGATTTGTGACCAGTGAGTTCTTTAATCTTTTTGGTTTGCAGGTCATATAATTTTACGGTACCTCGTATTGTCTTTTGCTTTTCGTTTAATACTTCAACACCAAAGGCAATTAACGGACGGGTTGGGTGCCAGGCCACAGAAAGCACCCGGTTGGATACCTTCACCATTTTAACGCTATCGCTCAACTTGATTGTTGATTCATCACTCCAGATTTCTTTGTAGGAATAGCTGGTGAGATCAACCGTTATTACTTTTCCACCATAAGAAACTCCTGCCAGTTGTTTCCCATCCGGACTGATATCAATAGACTTCAGATCATAAGGAAGTGTTAGAATTTTCCTGCTTTGTCCGCTTTCCTGATTAGTGAACCGAAGCGTTCTGTCTGCGGATGCCGATATAAAACCTGAATTATCAGGCAAGAATTTAATATCAGTTACAAAACGAGTGTGGCCATCAACGCGTTGTGCTTTACCGGGAGTAGCCAGATTGATTATTTCAAAGTAGCTCGAGTCGCTCGCGTTAACAAGATACTTCTCGTCTTTACTCAACGCTAACACCCGATTTGGTATTCCTTTGTTTTCAAAAATGCTTTTTGATTCAACTTTCTGTGTAAGATAATCGCCTTTAAAAATCCGGCCATCGTTACCGGTTGTATAGAATGTGCTGGTGTTGGCTGAAACCGCCAAAGCATACATTCTGTTTTTCAAACTACCCGGAACTTTAACAGCATTATAATTATAGCCTTGTAATTTGGCAAGCGAATAATACAATCCCCGGAAGATATACGGATCGTATTGCTTGCCGCCATATTTTGTGTGGTATAAATAACCTTGCATTCCTGTTAAACCAGCAAGTTGAGGGTCATCTATGCCTTCTGACTTTGCAGCCAAAGATTGGGCCTTAGCGAGCATATACAATCTATTTGATTCAATTAGACTTTGCTCTGCACGATTATATTGAAAATTCGCATTATCTCTTTCAAATCTTGCACTATCCCTTTGTATTGTAGCCTCCTGAAAATTTCTTTCAGCTCTTTGCTTTTGGATCTCTAATAGATTGAGGGTTGTTTGCAACTGAGTATTTCTAGACTCGAGTTCTCTATTTTGTGATTCAATTTCTTTTTGTTGCTCAACATTTTTCTTTAATGTTTCTTCAGCAATTAAACGCTGTCTATTTGCTTCTTTTGTCGCGGCTTTTGCTTCAATAGTCTGCTTTTCAGCTACTTCTGTCTGACGCTGCGCCTCTATCTGTTGAAAAAATCCATACACAAAGAGACCAGTAGCAATCAATAACAAGAAGGCCAGAATAAGATTTGTAACCCGGGATCTGCGCAACATCCTGCGCTGCAGCATCTCTTGATTCTTGAGTTCAGCTTCGTAGGTAATTCGGCTGGTATCAAGAAACACAATGGCCCGTTCAAAGGCGATATCATAACGTTGGGCCCACTGCCGTGTTGGCTCTTGTTTCTTTTGCCAGTTAAGTGCTAATTGAAGATCGGGCGGCCTCCACAAACTGGTCTTGCCAATCTGATACATGGCTGCCGCATCAGATACCCGCTTATACATCAAAGCTGATTCAAATTCTTCATCTACCCAGGTAGATAAACGGGTCCAGATTCGCATTAAACTTTCATGCGAGAGTTCAATAACTGAATCTGACTTTAATGCTATATGCATACCCGGCATAAGAAATGACCTGCCGGGCTTTCTGAATTTCTCTACAACCTCAATTACTTTTTCCTCTGACACCTGTGCCAGGCTTGCCACTTCAGCAATTCTCGCTGGCCTGCGCATTTCAAGACTATCCGAATTCTTTTCGGTTATAGACTTGAAAAGAACTTCAGCTACTTCTTTTTCCTGATTTGTCAGTTCATCAAATGCTTCATTGGCATGCAACGACAACGCCTGGGCGATTCTCCCCACAGCATTGTAATGCCGAATGTCCATGGGTTCACGTTCTTCACGATTGGCGACCCAATAATCCCAAGTGCGCATAAGTGCATGCTGCAAAATCGGGAGTTGATCCTGATTGTCTCCAATATCACTCAACAAGCGCTTTACAAGACGTTGCGAAATCTTGCCACCCCCCACCGCAATAGGGCCTTCAATTGCCATGCGTTTTTGATCACGGGTCATCTGCGGCACTAGATAGTTACTGGCGTTTATCATTTGGGTCAGCCCCGGGAAAGAGGCACACTCGCCAATAAAATCAGAACGCATGTTCAACGACACATAAGCCGGCACGTCACGTTGCGCAACAGCCTCGAGCAGTAGATTTACATAGGCTGTGGCTTCATTTGCAAAATCCTCACTACCCGCTTCTTTGTATCTGAAAAGCTCCTCAAATTGATCGATTAAAAAGAAGACATTCTCGCCACCGGCAGTCTGCAGATATTTTGCTAATTCAACAAGGCCAGTTGAACCACTCCGCAATACAGAATTGATAATTGCCTTGTGTATATGTTTGTCTTCTTCGGCTATACGGCCTTCCTGCAATAGGAAATTAACTGCCGCAAGACTCAAGTTTTCGATAGGAGAATTTCCGGGGCGCACGGTGATAACTTTCCAATGCGGACCCGTATCGGTCATGAACCCGCCATAGAGAACAGGTATCAAACCACAATACATTAAACTGGATTTACCACTACCCGAGTAACCCATTATGGTTACCGATCTGTGGTGGTAGAGTTTCAGCAGAACTTCATCCACCTGGCCTTCACGGCCAAAGAAAAGATGACTGTCGTCAATCGTAAAAGGGCGAAGGCCTGGAAATGGGTTAGATCCAATCCGATCACCGGGATGCAATACATCCGGAGTAGAGTCATCATATTCACCAGCCTGAACAGAATAATTCAGCATCCCTTTTGTAACCGTATAAACTGAAATTTACTAAAATGAGGAGGATTTCGGATATTTTACTTGAGTATATAAGTTAAAAAAATAGTCTTTGTCCTCCGACTAGTTTAAAAAATCTGTGAAATCTAAGCTAAAATCAAATATATTCCAAAACCTTGTCAGCTAACTTCACGTGATCCGCTAATAGTTCGTAAAACCGGTTCTTATTAAACTTCAACAATATCGTATCTTCTTTAGCTTTAATAAGACTTGAATTTACATGGCCCATGGCGGCCAATCGCTCTCCAATAAATTGCCCTACCTGATAGTCCATAATGTGGGCACCCTTTTCAAAAAATTCTACTTCGCCCTTAAAAATGATATAGAAATCTTCATTCTGCCTTGCATCCAAGACTAAAACTTTACCTATTCCCAGCCTTACGGTTTTTGATATATCGGCAAGGTAGGAAAGCGTAATGCCTGCCCTTCCCTCAAACAATGGTATTTCTTGAAAGAAAAGCACCTTATCATAAACACTTAGATTTATTCTGTCTCCTTTAGCAAGAATAACATTATCCAATTCCCATCTTACATTCTCATCCAATCTGGTCACATGGGTACGATACAAATCTGGGTTTATCGCATACAATGCCCAGGCAGCGGTCTCCCGAATTAAAAAATCGGGATTGAATAGTTGAGCGATCAGATCCAAGGTAAAATCTTCTATTCGCAGCACACCAATCTGGTGAATAACCACTGCCTTCGTCCATCTGTTACTTTGTGTAAATTCCCTGTTAATCAAGAATTTAAGTACCAGTTTGTCATCCAGTTGCACCCGTGGGTAAAATATTTCGAGCCGGTTTAGCTTTTCTGAAATACTGATATCATCCAATACGGGTATAACCCGCTGTTTTAGTTGTTCGGAAAGAAATACATCCAGCAATTCGATCGCATACGTTACCCCTTCAGCCGTGCCACTTTCAATATTTTCTTTTACCAATTGTATTGATCGGGTGTCGTATAGCATGGCCAGCAACATATAAATGTGCTCGATATCATTTTGAATCTCACGATTTAAGGCTCTGCGTACCACAGCTGAAACCTCCTCATCTCCCAACTCCTGGATAGCGCCCAGGTTCCAGGTAATATCTGCAATGTCAGATTCAATCGCATATTTAATACGGCTCACTTGCGACATGCCAGCTTTGAAACCAGATTCTCCGAGGGCAAGAAGTACTTGAGAAACAATAACCTTATCAGGGTAATCGATCTTATTCCAAAGCATCTCTTTGGCTCGCTGACCTCCGATAACTCCAATAATCTGCACGAGGCGCAACATTATCTGTGAACTTTGGCCCGATCGATAAAATGAGTTATCCATCAAACTCAACGCTGGCTCCCCAATGAGTATGAGTGCATTCGTTGCCTCACCGGAATGGTAATCGCTCCCAAGATTTTCTATCAGAGCCGAGATTATCTCATTGTCGTATTTTTTTATTGCTGTTTTGATTGCCGCACTGCGAACATGTAGGTCGCTGTCATGCAGCAACTCTACCAGGAAAGAAATGTTATCTTTATTTTGTGAGTGCAAGAGCAATTCGGCACTATAATGTCTGTCCTTTGCATCAAGCGATCGGGCCAGCCGTTGGATTCTTGCCTTTTGTATATCGCCACCACTACCTAAAATCAAATCAAGATCAACTTTCGACAAAACATTTTTGCCATCTCCATTCACTTTATCTCTATCAATTCGAATCACATAGTTTTCAGAGACCGAAAGTCCTTTGATTTCATTCATTCTTCGCTGGGCATATTCCTTGGTATTTTCGGATTCATTCCTCATCAGGATATTTATCCAAACTCCCGCTTTCGAGGGATCAATTTTCTCTAGGAGTTTAAATGAGAAAACTGCCTTTGAGGAATCATTGCCATTCAGATTCCCTTCCAGTCGCGAAGTTATTTCAGCAAAACCAATTTCTAACCGATCCTGCTGTCCATCTGAATGTTCTAATTTTGATCGGATTTTATCTTTGTATTCCAGATACAGATTTTGAATTACTCCGTAATAAAGTATGATCAACCCAAGTACAATAATGGGTACCCAAAGAATTTTGAAAAATGGCGCCAGCGCAAAGAGGAAAATAAAAACACCTGCAATAAACCTTCCCGATTCATTTACCACGCCTTCCACTTTTGTTTGTATACTAAATCGATACCGGCTGTCAAGCGGAATGAATAGAAGTTTATAAACAGGGTTCTCTAAGGAATCCTTAAGCATGCTATTAAAAAGCCGTGTTACCGCAACAAAAAGAAAGAAGTAGATATACGTTTGAGGATTGTCTTCAATAGAATACCCTAATAACGTTCCTGTAATTACAGCCCCAGCCGAAAGCAGGGCAACTACAGCAGGCAGCACAAATAATGAAATCCTGATTCCATACGTGCTCATGATCCGGTCGTTTACAACCAATTGCATAAATAAGCTCAATGCATAAACAGCTCCATTAAAATAAGCAAGGAAGTTGGTAAGGTCACGCTGATCCGGATATTGTTTATTTAACAACGTTTGAAAGGTGAACTGATTGAAACTTAATGTTATCATAGACACAATCAAAAATCCACTTAACAAAACGATGTAACGATCCTTAAAAATTTTAGAAAATTTAGTCTCCTCCTTTACGGTTGGATCTGAACTAAGCCGGGCTAAGTCATATTTAATGGCAATAATTATCAAACATATTAAAGAACCTACTATGCTAATATTGCAAACAATCAAATAATTAGATGTGTCGGGAAAGAAAGCTGCCGTAAGTGGAATCAAAAAGTTGGCAATTATAATTGCAATGAGCTGACCCGTATCAATCCACCCAATAATGCGCTTAGACTGCTTAAAATTAAATAGCCTGCCAAAAATACCCCAGTAGCATAACAGCAAAATAGCTGTCATGGGACCGATCAAACAAAACATTAAAAAGAGGGTGTTCTTTTGAAGTGTTACGTCCGTAGTATGATAGGCAAAATAGATAGCGAAAGTGGCGGCAACAATTAACATGAAACTTATAATAGTAAGTGTTACAAACCGGATGCGATTTTGAAAGAAGGAGAATAATAAAGTAGTAACAATACCCAACACACCTGAAACCAGGAATGCCTTATCCAGTTGGTCACTGAGTTTATTCAGGAAAAGTGATTCGGCTGTTACCTGGTAGGTAGCGATGAAAATACCAATAAAAAAACCCGTGGCAAGCATCAACAATACCTGGGTCTGCTCCTCCAGTGTAACCCCTAAAAATCCAAGGACATTCTTTTTCACGATTTGAAATTAAGACTTCTGCATTAAAACAAAAAAAGCCGTCCCGAAATTTTACGGAACGGCTTTATCAAAATTTCTTTTGTTGTTTCTACTTCTTAGTTGCAGTAGAGTCGGCCTTAGGGTTTGCCTGATCTATTTTATACGCTTCATTAAGTCCTTGAATAACCTCGTTGGTAATGTCAACACTCTTACCTCCATATAATAAATCGCTGCTTGGATTAAACTTCAAAACAATCTGCAGTTGTTTCTGCTCTGCATAAATCTTTAAAAAGTCTGTAACCTTCTTATACAGGTCTTCATTCATCTTGCCTTGCTCGGTCATTAGCTCTTGCTCAAGGCTTCGCTGATACAACTCAAGGTTTTGGCGTTTCTTTCCTAAATCCTCTTCAACCGCTTTAGCCTGGCCAATGGTCATGCTACCATAATTTCTTTGATACGCAGTAATATCATTCTGAAGACTTTGAGCACGATTTTGAAGATCCTGGTCTAACTTTTTTCCTTTAGACTCCAACTTCTCAATGTTCACCTTAAAGAACTCATAATTCTTAAGCACCGAATCAGAGTTGATATATGCAATCTTAAAATCGGAAGGATTTATAGACTCAGTTTCAGCCATCGAACTTTTGGGAGCAAAATGTAAATAAAACAAAACGCCTACTGCCACCAGTAACACCGCGTTAAGGATAAGGGAAAGGTTTTTCATGTAGTAAATGATTTAGGGGCGCAAATATATGCCAGTATTCAGGAATTTGGAGAGTTTTTAGTTTTTTTTCGTTGGCTACAACTCAAAATCATCTCTATTTATCTGGAAAGAATAAAATGCTTCGTCCAGATTCAGGGTATCGGCATTAAAATC
>LNFM01009535.1_pt1 | contig 14085 bp, 8 predicted proteins | sample 596031 | NCBI WGS metagenome assembly LNFM01 (sample SAMN04254537, study PRJNA301005) | activated carbon metagenome | isolation source: dual media filters at the Ann Arbor, Michigan drinking water treatment plant | place: USA: Ann Arbor
CCCCCCACGTGAAACCCGGCATCACCACCGGCGAGATCGACCGCCTGGCGGCTGAATGCATGAAAGCCCAGGGCACGATCTCGGCCACCCTGGGCTACCAGCCGCCCGGATACCCCCCCTTCCCGGCCTCGCTGTGCACCTCGATCAACCACGTGGTCTGCCACGGCATCCCCGGCGACAAGGTGCTCAAGAAGGGCGACATCGTCAACATCGACGTCACCGTCATCAAGGACGGCTGGTTCGGTGACACCAGTCGCATGTTCATCGTCGGTGACGCCTCCATTGCTGCCAAGCGCCTGTGCTCCTTCACCTACGAGGCCATGTGGCACGGCATCGAGCAGGTCAAGCCCGGGGCCCACCTGGGCGACATCGGCTGGGCCATCCAGAAATTTGCCGAAAGCAACGGTTTTTCGGTGGTGCGCGAGTTCTGCGGCCACGGCATCGGCCAGGTCTTCCACGAGGAGCCGCAGGTGCTGCACTACGGCAAGCCCGGAACGCTGGACGAACTCGTCCCCGGCATGACCTTCACCATCGAGCCCATGATCAACGCCGGCAAGCGCGACATCAAGGAGCTGGGCGACGGCTGGACCATCGTCACCAAGGACCACTCGCTCTCGGCCCAGTGGGAACACACGGTGCTGGTCACGCCCACCGGCTACGAGGTGCTGACCCTGTCGGCCGGCAGCCCGCCGCCGCCGGCCTTCGTCAAAGCCGCGGCCCTGGCCTGATTACTGCATCCTTGTCGCCATGCTAGCGACCCCCCAAATGCTCAGGGAGCAGTACCGCTCCCGCAAGGCCGAACTGCTGCATAACGTCAGCGAGAGCGGTCCGTCCACCCGTGGCGTGCACGCCGCCCTGCGCCAGCTCGCGCGCCTGGCCGACAGCACGCTCAAGACCCTCTGGCAACAAGCCGGCTACGGCCCCGGCCCGGCGCTGGTCGCCGTCGGTGGCTTCGGCCGCGGCGAACTGTTCCCCCACTCGGACATCGACGTGCTGCTGCTGCTGCCCGAAGGCCAGTCGCCGGACACGGACGAGTCCCTGCGCCAGCGCATCGAAACCTTCATCAGCAGCTGCTGGGACGCCGGCCTGGAAATCGGCTCCAGCGTGCGCTCCGTCGACGACTGCCTGGCCGAGGCCGGCAAGGACGTGACGGTGCAGACGGCACTGCTGGAGTCGCGCCTGATCTGCGGCAACGCAACCCTGTTCAAGGATTTCCGCTGGCGCTTTCGCCAGGCGCTGGACGCGCGCGCCTTCTTCGTTGCCAAGACGCTGGAGATGCAGCAGCGCCACAGCAAGTTCGAGGACACCCCCTACGCGCTGGAGCCCAACTGCAAGGAATCTCCCGGCGGCCTGCGCGACCTGCAGATCATCCTGTGGGTGGCCCAGGCCGCCGGTTACGGCAAGTCCTGGGACGAGCTGGCCCGCACCGGCCTGGCCACACCCTTCGAGGTGCGCCAGCTCAAGCGCAACGAGGCCATGCTGGAGCTCATCCGCCTGCGCCTGCACCTGGTGGCCGGCCGGCGCGAGGACCGATTGGTGTTCGACCTGCAGACGGCGGTGGCCAACAGCTTCGGCTACAACTCGGACACGGCCGAGGTCAGGACCAAGGTGCGTGCCAGCGAGTCGCTGATGCGCCACTACTACTGGGCCGCCAAGGCCGTGACGCAGCTCAACCAGATCCTGCTGCTCAACATCGAGGAGCGGCTCAATCCGCGCACCCAGGCGCCGCGCCCCATCAATGCGCGTTTCCTCGACAAGGGCGGCCTGATTGAGGTCGTCAGCGACGACCTCTACCAGCGCGAGCCGCACGCCATCCTGGAGACCTTCCTGGTCTACCAGACCACCGAAGGCGCCAAGGGCCTGTCGGCACGTACCCTGCGCGCGCTGTACAACGCCCGCGGCCTGATGACGGCCAAGTTCCGCCGCGACCCGGTGAACCGGCGCACCTTCATGGACATCCTGCGGCAGCCGCAGGGCATCACGCACGCGATGCGCCTGATGAACCAGACCTCGGTGCTGGGACGCTACCTCTGGATCTTCCGGCGCATCGTCGGCCAGATGCAGCACGACCTGTTCCATGTCTACACGGTGGACCAGCACATCCTGATGGTGCTGCGCAATGTGCGGCGCTTCTTCCTGGCCGAGCACGCGCACGAGTACCCCTTCTGTTCGCAGCTGGGCGCCGGCTGGGACCAGCCCTGGATTCTCTACGCGGCGGCGCTGTTCCATGACATCGCCAAGGGCCGCGGTGGCGACCACTCCGATCTGGGTGCCGCCGAGGTGCGGCGCTTCGCGCGCGAGCATGGCATCGGCCGCGAGGATGCGCGCCTGATCGAGTTCCTGGTGCGCGAACACCTGTCCATGAGCCGCATCGCGCAGAAGTCCGACCTGAGCGACCCCGACGTCATCGCCGCCTTTGCGAAACAGGTCGGCAACGAGCGTTACCTCACCGCCCTGTACCTGCTCACGGTGGCCGACATCCGCGGCACCAGCCCCAAGGTCTGGAACGCCTGGAAAGGCAAGCTGCTCGAAGACCTGTACCGCTACACCCTGCGCACCCTGGGCGGCCACGCGCCTTCGCCCGACGCCGAAGTCGAGGCGCACAAACGCGAAGCGCTGGTCCAGCTGGCGCTGCACAGCCTTCCGTTTGAAGCGCACAAGAAGCTGTGGGACACGCTGGACGTCAGCTATTTCATGCGCCACGATGCCGACGATATCGCCTGGCACACCCGCCAGATCTCCCGCTTTGTGGGCACCGACCAGACCATCGTGCGCGCGCGCCGCTCACCCGCAGGCGAAGGCCTGCAGGTGCTGGTCTACACCCCGGATCAGCCCGACCTGTTTGCGCGCATCTGCGGTTATTTCGACCAGGGCGGCTTCAGCATCCTGGATGCGCGCATCCACACGGCACGCAATGGCTACGCGCTCGACACCTTCCAGGTCGTCTCGCCCGGTCTGCACGACCATTACCGCGAGATGACCAGCATGGTCGAGGTTGAACTGGCCCGCGCCATCGCCGAGGCCACCGACCTGCCCGAGCCCAGCCGTGGCCGCCTCTCGCGCCGCGTCAAGAGCTTCCCCGTCACGCCGCGTGTCAGCCTCAAGCCCGACGAGAAGGGGCAGCGCTGGCTGCTCAGCATCTCGGCCAGCGACCAGACCGGCCTGCTCTACAAGGTGGCCCGTGTGCTGGCGCGCCACCGCATCAACCTGCAACTGGCCAAGGTCAACACCCTGGGCGAGCGCGTGGACGACACCTTCCTGATCAGCGGCGACGCGCTGCAGAACAACCGCGCCCAGATCGCCATCGAGACCGAGTTGCTGGACGTACTCGCGTCCTGAGCCCGGCTTGACAGGTCTCCCCCCGGTCGTGCGATAGTGTGCCTGCAGCCATCCGCTGCAGCCACAACAAACGAGGAGACTCCCATGAAACGATCGTCCCTATTGAGACTCGGTGCGCTCAGCCTGGTGCTGGGCCTGGCCGGCTGCGCCAGCTGGCCAGGCTCCGGCTGGACCACGCTGATTGATGGCGACAAGGGCCTGGACAACTGGAACCGGCTGGGCGACGCAAACTGGCGGGCCGAGGGCGGCGCCATCGTGGCCGACCAGGGCAAGACCAGCTACCTGGTGTCGAAGAATTCCTACAAGGACTTCATGATCTACGCGGAGTTCTGGGCCGCCACCGATACCAACAGCGGCATCTTCATCCGCGCTGCCAATCCGGCCAAAATCGGCGCCGACAGCTCCTACGAGGTCAACATCTGGGACATTCGCCCGGACCCGACCTACGCCACCGGCTCCATCGTCGATTTCGCCGCGGTCCCCGTACCCACCGTGCACAAGGCGGGCGGCAAGTGGAACACCCTGGAGATCGAGGCGCGGGGCGAGCAGTTGACCGTCAGGTTCAACGGCGTGCAGACCGTCAGCATCCGCAACGGCAAATACGCCAGCGGCCCCTTCGCCCTGCAGTACGGCGCCGGCGTCAAGGGCGCGGTCGGCGGCCCCATCAAGTGGCGCAAGGTGCAGATCAAGCCGCTCTGATCTGCCCACCGGGCCGGCGTCTCACCTGCGCCGGCCTGGCCTCAGTCGTCCTGGCTCGCGTCCAGCCCGGTAAACAGCACCTCGGTGTAGCCGAACTGCGTGAAATCACGCATCCGCATCGGATAAAGCTTACCGATCAGGTGGTCGCACTCGTGCTGCACCACCCGGGCGTGGAAGCCCTCGACCGTGCGGTCGACCGGGTCGCCATACTGATCGAAGCCGGTGTAGCGGATACGCTGCCAGCGCGGCACCAGCCCCCGCAAGCCTGGCACCGAAAGACAGCCCTCCCAACCCAGCTGCTCCTCCTCGCCCAGCGGGGTGATGACGGGGTTGCACAGAACGGTGCGCGGCACCACCGGTGCGTCGGGGTAACGCGGGTTGAATTCACCGCTGCCGAAGATCACCAGTTGCAGGTCCACGCCGATCTGCGGCGCGGCCAGGCCGGCGCCGTTCGCCGCCGCCATGGTGTCAAGCAGGTCGCTCACCAGCAGATGCAGGGCATCGCTGTCGAAGTCGGTCACGGGCTGGGCCACGCGCAGCAGGCGCGGGTCGCCCATCTTGAGGATGTCTCGGACGGTCATGGTGCAGGCAGGAATGGATGCTGCAAGCATAAGGCCATAGCAGCACGGCAGATGCTGCAAGCATAAGGCCATAGCAGCACGGCACAATCGGGCATGCCCCTGCCTCCGCCACCCGTTCCCCGCCGCCTGCCCCTGGTCCGCTGGCTCTACTTCAGCCTGGCCCTGCTGTGCCTGGTGCTGGGCGTGGTCGGCATCTTCCTGCCCGTGCTGCCGACCACGCCATTCATCCTGCTCTCGGCCTGGGCGGCGGCCCGCAGCTCGCCGCGCCTGCTGGGCTGGCTGGAAAACCACACGGCCTTCGGCCCGATGATCCGCGACTGGCGCCGCGGGGGGGTGGTGCGGCGCCGCGCCAAGTGGGCCGCCACGCTGGTCATGGGCGCCAGTGCGCTGTATCTGCTGCTGGCCGTGCGTCCACTCTGGATGGCCTGGCTGGCTATCGCCTGCATGGCGATCGTCGCCCTCTGGCTCTGGCGTCGCCCCGAGAAAATGCCGCCGGGCGCCCGGCATAAAATGAACAGCGCGCCATGAAAAAGATCCTCATCATTGACGACCACGCCCAGAGCCGCCAGCTGGTCAAATGGGCTTTGGCCGACGCAGGTTATGGACTCCACGAGGCTTCCACAGGCGAGAGCGGGCTGCGTATTGCCAACCACACCAAACCTGACCTGGTCCTGCTTGACGTGGTCATGCCGGGCGACCTCGATGGCTTCAAGGTCTGCGAGCAGTTGCGCGCTTCCACGGACTTCGCCGGCGTCAAGATCGTCCTGCTCTCGGCCAATGATCAACCCAGCGACCGTGAGCGGGGTCAACAGGTCGGCGCCAACGCCTACCTGGTCAAGCCCTTTAAACCGGCTGCGCTGCGCGGTCTGGTCGAGAAGCTGCTCGAGTCCTGAATCAGCCCCTCAGGCAAGCCTGAAGTTTGTCACGATGGTGGTCAGGCGCTGCGCCTGATCCCTGAGGCTCTCGGCCGCGGCGGTGGACTGCTCCACCAGGGCGGCGTTCTGCTGCGTCATCTCGTCGAGCTGGCCCACCGCCTGGTTCATCGTCGCGATGCCCTGGGTCTGTTCAGCGGAAGTCGCGCTGATACCGGCAATCATGTCGGTCACGCGCTGCACGCTGGCCACAATGTCGTTCATGGTGCTGCCGGCGTCCTGCACCAGCCGCGCGCCCGTCCCGACCTTGCCCACACTGGCTTCGATCAGGGCCTTGATCTCGCGCGCCGCTTCGGCCGAGCGCTGCGCCAGACTGCGCACCTCGGCGGCCACCACGGCAAAGCCCCGGCCCTGTTCCCCGGCACGGGCGGCCTCCACGGCCGCGTTGAGGGCCAGGATATTGGTCTGGAAAGCGATGCCGTCGATCACGCTGATGATGCTGGCGATCTGGCTGGAGCTGTGGTTGATCTCGTCCATGGTGGTCACAACCTGTGCCACCACCGCGCCGCCGCGCTGCGCCACCTGGGTCGAGGTGGTGGCCAGGTCGCTGGCCGTGCGGGCTGCATCGGCCGAGTGCTGCACCGTCACGGTGAGTTGCGCCATGGACGACGCCGTGGCCTGCAGGCTACTGGCCGCCTGTTCGGTGCGCTGCGCCAGGTCGGCATTGCCGCTGGCCACCTCGCTGCTGGCATGGCTGATCTGGGTCGTGGCCGCGCTGATGTCGCTGAAGGCCTGGCGCAACTTCTGCTGCATAAGGGCCAGGCGACGCAGCAGCGAGCCGATCTCGTCCTCGCGCGTGCTCTGGAAGCTGTGCGTGAGATCGCCCTGGGCGATCTTGTCGGCGATCTGCACCGCATCGTGCATGGGCCGGGTGATGGAGCGCGTGGTCAGCCAGGCAATCAGCACCCCGGCGGCCAGGGCGATGGCGCAGATCACGAGCAGCAGCACCTGTGCCTGGCGCACGTTGTCGGCCAGTTCCTGCGTGGCGGTGGTGCTGGCCGCCTTCAGGTGGGTCGTCAGCTCGTCCAGGGTCTTGAGCATGGACTGCGCCAGCGGCAGCAGTTCGGCCTCCACACGCTTGCCCCCCTCCCCCATCTGGATGTCGTCACGGATGCTGGTGCGCAGCGCCACAAAGCGGTTGCGCGCCTCGTTGACCCGTGTGATGAGCGCAGCCACCGCCGGCTCGTCCGAGATCGCGACCACCTTCTTCTGCAGCTCGACGGTGGCCGCTGCCGTCGATGACATCTCGGCATTGAGCTGGCTCAGCACACCTTCCATGCGGCCGCGCACGGCCTCGTCGTCCCCGATGGCCGCATCGAGTCGGGTGGCCGTCACGGCCCGGTCCAGATTGGTCCGCACCAGGGCCGACCATTCCTGGACCAGCACCAGCCGCTCGGTGTGGCGCGCGTTGTCGGCATTGTGGGACTGGATGCGCCAGAGCTGCAGCACAGCCGCTATCAGCATCAGCGCCATGAGCGCCAGCAGCACACCAAAACCGGCGCCCAGACGGGCGCCGATGCGCTTGAATTGCCAGTCCGCAAGCGGGTTCTTCATGTCATGCCGTCCTGATGGTGAGGGAGCCCAGGCAAGCCCGGTCCTGTTGCCGAACGCCTGCTACGCAGGCACAGCGTAGCGCAGTTTGCATTAATCGACCAGAGAAGACGGGGTGGAAATGCGGGGTTGTTCCTGCGTTCGTGCGGCCTATGGCAAGAGCGCTCGTAACCCCGCCTCATCCAGCACGGTGATGCCCAGCTCGCGCGCCTTGTCGAGCTTGCTGCCCGCCTCCTCGCCCGCGACCACGTAGTCGGTCTTCTTGCTGACAGAACCGGCCACCTTGGCGCCGGCGGCCTCCAGCATCTCCTTGGCGTCCTCGCGGCCCAGCGTGGGCAGGGTGCCGGTCAGCACGAAAGTCTTGCCGGCCAGCGGCAGCTGCGCCACCGGGCTGGGCTCGCCTTCTTCCCAGCGCAGGCCGCAGGCGCGCAATTGCTCCACCACCTCGCGGTTGTGGGGCTGGGCGAAGAAAGTGTGAATGCTTTGCGCCACCACGGGACCGACGTCGGGCACCTGCAGCAACTGGTCTTCGCTGGCATCCATGATGGCGTCTAGCTTGCCGAAGTGCCGCGCCAGGGCCTTGGCCGTGGCCTCACCCACATGGCGGATACCGAGGCCGAAGAGGAAACGCGGCAGTGTAGTGCTCTTGGATTTATTTAAGGCATCGATTAGGTTCTTTGCCGAGAGTTGAGCCATTCGCTCTAGATTCTTCAGCCGATTAATAGCAATCGACTCCCTCTCCTCAGGCGATACTCTTTGAAACAACTCATCAATGGAAATTGCTTCAACCTCAGCAAGCGCACGTAACCCTAGACGGTAGAGATCGGGCAGATTCTTGACCACGCCACCATCCACCAGTTGGTCCACCAGCTTCTCGCCCAGGCCCTCGACCTCGACCGCGCGGCGCTGCGCAAAGTGCAGGATGGCCTGCTTACGTTGAGCCGGACAAAAGAGCCCTCCGGTGCAACGATAGTCGATGCCACCCTTCTCGCGCTCCGCATGGCTGCCACAGACCGGACATATTTGTGGCATGTGAAAGTTTGGCACATAGGGATCGCGCGGCTGAAGTGGCAAGCCTGCGACCTCATCTCCATGCGATAAGACCTCATCTCCAGTCAAAGAAGGATTCACACGCCCCACAACCTCGGGGATCACGTCGCCGGCTCGGCGCACGATGACCCGATCGCCTACACGTACGCCCTTGCGGCGCATCTCAAAGAGGTTATGCAGCGTGGCGTTGCTGACCGTGGTTCCCCCTACAAAAACCGGTTCAAGCTTGGCTACAGGGGTGAGCTTTCCAGTTCGACCGACCTGAATCTCAATAGCATTGAGTCTCGTAGCCATCTCTTGGGCTGGAAACTTGTGCGCCACGGCCCACTTGGGCTCACGAGCATTGAAGCCCAATCTCTCTTGAAGAGTCCGATCGTTTACTTTATAGACGACGCCATCAATGTCAAAAGGGAGACCATCTCTCTTCAGACCGATATCGGCATGAAAAGCCGCAAGCCCTTCAGCACCATAGACAACTTTGCGCACTGAATCAACCGGCACACCAAACTCTGCCAATGAATCAAGAATCTGAGATTGCGTAGAAGGCAGCTCCCACCCTTGAACATCTCCTACTCCGTAAGCATAAAAATCCAACGGGCGTCCTTTCACAACGTTCGCGTCTAACTGCCGAACGACACCCGCCGCAGCATTCCGGGGATTGACGAACGTCTTCTCGCCTCTTTCTCGATGCTTTTCGTTGAGCCGCTCAAACTGTTTGCGACTCATCAACACCTCTCCTCGAACCTCTAATACTGCGGCATCTTTTCCTGCGCCATGAAGACTTAGCGGGATCGAACGAACCATCTTTATGGTGTGGCTTACGTCATCTCCAAACTCGCCGTCCCCTCTGAGGGCGGCCTGAACAAAAAAACCTCTTTCGTAGCGAAGACTAATTGCAAGGCCATCGAACTTTAGTTCAGCCGAATACTGAATCGGCGAAACACTATCAGTCAGACCAAGTGCCCTCCGAGTTGAGCTATCGAATTTCTCAACGGCATCGCCCGTCTTGTCTGTTTCTGTACGTATCGAGAGCATTGGCACCACGTGCTTAACCGGAACCAAGCCCTTCAAAACCGTGCCGACAACTCGCTGCGTGGGTGAATCTGGGCTGGACAACTCAGGATGCGCCTGCTCCAGCTCCTGTAGTTCCTGAAATAGCTTGTCGTAGTCCCTGTCGGTAATAACCGGATCGTCAAGCTCGTAGTAACGATGCGCGTGATACCGGATCTGATCCCGCAGCTCGTTTACACGACCGCGCAACTCATCAATCTGATTCATATTTTGTTAGGAGAAAAGGCGACGCGCCAGCGGCGAGCCGGCCGACAGCTCGTGCTCGTCCAGCCGGTCGTAGAGGTTCTCCAGCTCGGCACCGATCAGGTCCATGGCGTCGGAACTCAGCGGCTGGCCGTTGTCGTCGGTGATCAGGCCCTCCATCACCTCGGCCAGGCGCTTGGCCGCCTCGCGCATACGCACATAAGGCTGCTCGGAGCGGGCCACCTGGGCCACGTCCAGGCTCAGCGTCATGTCGCGGATGGCGGTCTGGGCCGGGTCTTCGGCCAGGGCAGCCTGTGCGTCGTACTGCAGGCCCAGCACGGGCGGTTGTCCGCCGACGCTGGCCGGCAGCACCATGCGCCCGGGCAGCACACCCGCGACGAAGCCCAGGCGTGCCGCGTTCTGTTGCACATAACCGGCACTCCAGGCCGTCTGGCGGGCCCGCAGGGTGACGCTGAGCTGGGCATCGTGCTCGCTGGCAAAGGCGTCAAGTTCGCGTGCGCGCGCCACGGCGTCGCGCATGTCGGGAAATTCGGGGGTGCCGCCCACGGCATCGGCCAGGGCCTGCGTCTTCACGACGAATTCGGAGTATTCGATCTCGTTGAGCGCACCGGCGCGGTTGGCCAGTTGCACCCCCGCCTGCAGCGCGCTGTAACGCCGGCCGGGCTGGGGCGGCTCCCAGGCGCCGGTGGCCTCGTCCAGGCCCTCGATGGCGTAGGGCTTGCTGCCGACACGGCGCGTGGCCGGCATGTGCTGCAGCAGCGCCTCGCCGCTGACCGGATGCTCCAGCTCGATGGCGGCGCTGACGTCGATCAGCGGATCGAGCTGGGCCTTGCGGTCCTGCAGGGTGGGCAGCAGCAAGCCATCCTCATCGGCGCTGCCTGCCATCGCGGAAGCCGTGGGATCGTCCGGGAATTCGCCCAGGCCATGCGGCTCGATGGGCGGGGCCTCAGGCTCGGCCAGGCGCGGCTGGTTGCGACGTGCCGTCCAGGCGCCATGCACCACCAGGGCCGCCAGCAGCAGGACGCCGGCAATCGCCAGTCCGATTTGCAGCTTGCTCATCGGGTTCCGGGCTCCGCGATGCTTCAGGCCGCCTCGGCCATGGACACGGCGGACTCCATGTCCACCGCCACGATGCGCGAGACACCCTGCTCCTGCATGGTCACGCCGATCAGCTGCTCGGCCATTTCCATGGCGATCTTGTTGTGGCTGATGAACAGGAACTGGGTGCCCTTGCTCATGCTGCTCACCAGCTTGGCGTAGCGCTCGGTGTTGGCGTCGTCCAGCGGCGCGTCCACCTCGTCCAGCAGACAGAAAGGCGCGGGGTTGAGCTGGAAGATGGCGAACACCAGGGCAATGGCGGTCAGCGCCTTCTCGCCGCCCGAGAGCAGGTGGATGGTCTGGTTCTTCTTGCCCGGCGGCTGGGCCATGACCTGCACGCCCGCGTCCAGGATCTCGTCGCCGGTCATGATCAGGCGCGCCTGGCCGCCGCCGAAGAGTTCGGGGAACATCTTGCCGAAGTGCTCGTTGACGGTCTTGAAGGTGCCGGCCAGCAGCTCGCGAGTCTCGCCGTCGATCTTGCGGATGGCGTCTTCCAGCGTGTTCATGGCGTCGTTCAGATCGGCCGACTGCGCGTCGAGGAACTGCTTGCGCTCGCGGGCATGGGCCAGCTCCTCCAGGGCGGCCAGGTTGACGGCACCCAGCGCCGCGATCTCGCGGTTCAGACGATCGATCTCGCCCTGCAGGCCGGTCAGGCGCACATTGCCCTCTTCGATGGACTTGGCCACGGCTTCCAGGTCGGCCTGGGCATCGACCAGCAGCTGGGCGTACTGCTCGAAGCCCAGGCGCGCGGCCTGCTCCTTGAGCTGCATGTCCTGGATGCGCAGTCGCAGCGGGTCGAGCTCGCGCTCGAGCTTGATGCGGCGTTCGTCGCTGGCGCGCAGCTTGGCGGTCAGGTCGTCGTATTCACTGCGCTTGGCGCCCAGGGCCTGCTCGCGCTCCAGCTTGAGCGCCAGCGCGTTCTGCAGCCCGGCCTGGGCGGCGGCGTCCGTCAGACGCGCCAGTTCGTCGCGGGCACGATGTTCCTCGGTCGTGATGGTGGCCGCCTGCTGGTCGGCGGTGTCGATGGCACGGGCCAGTTCGGCCTTGCGGGCATCCAGGGTGCGCAGCGAGAAGGTGGCCTCCTGGGCCTGGCGCTCCAGGCTGCGCTGCTGCTCGCGGCAGGCGTTCAGCTTGCGCTCGGCCTCCAGCACGCGCTCGTCGAGCTGGGCGTGGCGCTCCTGGCTGTCGGCCAGTTGCATGTCGAGTTCCTCGAAGCGGCCTTCGGCGGCCACACGGCGTTCCTGCAGCTCTTCCAGCAGGGCGTCGACTTCGGCCAGGTCGCCGGCGATCTGCTCGCTGCGCGCGCGCGTCTGTTCGGCCAATTGCGTCAGGCGCAGCGTTTCGACCTGCAGCTCGTGGGCACGGCTCTGGGTTTCGCTGGCTTCGCGGCGTGCAGCCACCAGGCGCTGCGAGGCGTCGGCGTAGGCGGCCTCGGCGCGCACCAGGGCGCTGCGGGCCTCTTCATTGATGAGGGACTGGGCGCGCAGCTGTTTTTCCAGGTTCTCAATTTCCTGGGCGCGGGCCAATAGGCCGGCCTGCTCGGAGTCCTGGGCGTAGAAGCTCACGCTGTGCGCGGTGACGGCGTGGCCGCTCTTCACATACAGCGTCTCGCCCGGCTGCAGCTGACTGCGCTGGGCCAGGGCATCCTCGAAGCCCTGCGCCACGTAACAACCCTGCAGCCAGTCCACCAGCACGGCCTTGAGGCCGGCATCGTTGACGCGCAGCAAGTCGGCCAGGCGGGCCAGGCCGCCGGCCTTCTCGGGCGCGCCAGCCGAGGGCGCACTGTAGAAAGCCAGCTTGGCCGGCGGCGCGTCGTTGCCGAAGGCCTTGACCATGTCGATGCGGCTGACTTCGAGCGCGCCCATGCGCTCGCGCAGCGCGGCTTCCAGGGCGCTTTCCCAGCCCTGTTCGATGTGCAATCTGGTCCACAGGGCCTGCAGGTCCGCCAGGCCATGTTTGGCCAGCCAGGGCTGCAGCTTGCCATCGGTCTTGACCTTTTCCTGCAGGGCCTTGAGCGCTTCCAGACGGGCCGACAGGTCGGCCTGTTTGGCGGCTTCGGTGTTCACGCTGGCCTGCTGGGTGCGGCGTGCCTCGTCGAGCTGCGGCACGCTGTCCTGCAGCTCCTGCAGGCGGGCGTCGGCCTCGCTGGCAGCCTCGCTGGCCTGGGCCGACTGGGTCTGCAGGCTCAGCAGGCGCGCCTCATCGGGCGCGGCCAGGGCCTTGCGATCAGTGTCCAGCCGTTCCCGGCGCTGGTTCAGCTGGCGCGACTGCTCCTCGATGCTGCGCTGCTCGGCAGCCAGCACCTGGATCTGCTGCTGCACCTGGGTCACGCTGCCGCGCTGCTCGTTGGCGCGGCTCTGGGCCTGGCGCAGTGCCTCTTCCATGTCCGGCAGGGCCTGCGCCTGCTCTTCCAGCTGGGCGGCCAGTTCGGTGGTTTTCTCCTCGCCCACCAGGGCCAGTTCGGCCAGGCGCTCGATCTCGGCCTGGGCGTCCTGCTTGCGCGTGGCCCACTGGGCAGTCTGCTCCTTCAGCGTCACCAGACGTTCCTCGACACGCTGGCGGCCCTCGACCACGAAGCGGATCTCGGCCTCCAGCCGCCCGACTTCGGTGCTCGCCTCGTACAGCAGGCCCTGGGCCTGGTTGACCTGGTCACCAGCAGCGTAGTGCGCCTGGCGGATGGTCTCGAGGTCGGCCTCGATGTGGCGCAGGTCGGCCACGCGGGATTCGAGCTCGATGACGGCTTTCTCGCCCTCCTGCTTGATGCGGGTCTGGTCGGCCTCGGCCTCGGAGCGTCGCAGGTACCAGAGCTGCTGCTGCTTGAGCGTGACATCGGACTGCAGGCTGTTGTACTTCTGCGCAACTTCAGCCTGACGCTCGAGCTTGTCAAGGTTGGCGTTGAGCTCGCGCAGGATGTCTTCCACGCGGGTCAGGTTCTCGCGCGTGTCCGAAAGCCGGTTCTCGGTCTCACGGCGACGTTCCTTGTATTTGGAGACACCGGCGGCCTCCTCGAGGAAGAGGCGCAGCTCTTCCGGCTTGGATTCGATGATGCGGCTGATGGTGCCCTGGCCGATGATGGCGTAGGCGCGCGGGCCCAGGCCCGTGCCCAGGAAAACGTCCTGCACGTCACGCCGGCGCACTGGCTGGTTGTTGATGTAGTAGCTGCTGGTGCCGTCACGCGTCAGCACGCGCTTAACGGCAATCTCGGCGTACTGGCTCCACTGGCCGCCGGCGCGGTGGTCGGCGTTGTCGAACACCAGCTCCACGCTGGAGCGGCTGGCCGGCTTGCGCGTGGTGGTGCCATTGAAGATCACGTCCTGCATGGACTCGCCGCGCAGCTCGCTGGCACGGCTTTCGCCCAGCACCCAACGCACGGCATCCATGATGTTGGACTTGCCGCAGCCATTGGGGCCGACCACACCGACCAGTTGCCCGGGCAGCATGAAATTGGTCGGCTCGGCAAAGGACTTGAACCCGGAAAGCTTGATGGAGGTAAGACGCACGGTGAGAACAGTCTGATGGCGGGAACAGCCTGAAATCATACCGTCCCGGCCCGCACGAAA
>LNFM01009537.1_pt1 | contig 14081 bp, 13 predicted proteins | sample 596031 | NCBI WGS metagenome assembly LNFM01 (sample SAMN04254537, study PRJNA301005) | activated carbon metagenome | isolation source: dual media filters at the Ann Arbor, Michigan drinking water treatment plant | place: USA: Ann Arbor
CATGACTACGGAGCACCCATGATCGACGTCTACTCCTGGGCCACGCCCAACGGCCACAAGGTCCACATCATGCTGGAGGAATGCGGCCTGCAACTCGGACGTGACTGGCGCGCACACCCCATCAACATCGGCGCTGGTGACCAGTTCACACCCGAGTTCCTGAAGATCAGCCCGAACAACAAGATCCCGGCCATCGTCGACGACCGGGGGCCGGATGGCAAGCCGATCTCGCTGTTCGAGTCTGGCGCGATCCTGCTCTACCTGGCCAGCAAGACCGGCAAGTTCCTGCCCAAGACCGATCGCCAGAAGTTCGAGGTGCTGCAGTGGCTGATGTTCCAGATGGGCGGCGTCGGCCCCATGCTGGGCCAGACGCACCATTTCCGCATCTACGCGCCCGAAAAGATCGAGTACGCCGTCAACCGCTATACCAACGAGACCAAGCGCCTGTATGGCGTGATGGACAAGCAGCTGGCCACCCACCGCTACATCGCCGGTGACGAGTACACCATCGCCGACATCGCCATCTTCCCCTGGCTGCGCAGCTGGCAGAACCAGGGCGTCGACTGGGCCGACTACCCGCATCTGAAAAAGTGGTTCGACGCGATCAGCGCGCGGCCGGCCGTGATGCGTGGTGTTCAGGTGCTGGCGGATCTGCGCAAGCCTGTGGTCGACGACAAGGCGCGCGAGATGATGTTCGGCGCCACCCAGTACCAGAAACGCTGAGCGGCAGCCTGGCCCTTACCAGGCCTTGTCCGGCAAACCCGACCAGAGTTCATCCAGATCGGGGAATTTCCACTTGTCCGGATCTTCGCGCCCGGCAATCTTGTCGTTGCAATCGGGTGACGACAGGTCGAGCACTTCCGGCGTGATGCGCAGGTCGGATTTGGTGGAGTAGAACACCTTGACCAGCGGTGTGGTCAGCGACTTGGCCGACTGCTCCACCACCACCCCCAGGCGCCCAGAGGCCAGACGCACCAGAGAGCCGATCGGGTAGATGCCCAGGCTCTTCACAAAAGCCTGGAACACCTTCTGGTCAAAATGGCCGTTGGACCACTCGGCCATCTTGCGCAGGGACTCGGCCGGATCCCAACCGCTCTTGTAGGGCCGGTTCGATGTGATCGCGTCATACACATCGCACACCGCCCCCATCTTGGCGTAGATGCTGATCTGCTCGTCCTTCAGCCCCTTGGGGTAACCCGAACCATCGGTCTTCTCATGGTGATGCAGGCAGACATCGAGCGCGATCGGATCCACATTGCCCACGGTCAGCAGCATCCTGTGCCCTTCAACAGGGTGGCTTTTGATCACGCCGAATTCTGCTTCGGTGAGCTTGCCGGGCTTGTTCAGCACATTCATGGGCATGACGGCCTTGCCCAGATCATGCAGCAGGCCGGCCAGGCCAGCTGAGCGGATCTTGGCCTCGTCCATGCCCAGCTGGCGCGCCAGCGCAATCATCATGGCGCACACGGCCACCGAATGCATATAGGTGTAGTCGTCGACCGTCTTCAAGCGTGCCAGGCTGATCAGCGCGTTGGCATTGCGTGCCACCGAATCGGAAATCTCGTCGACCAGGCGCTGGGCGCTGCTGGCGTCCACCGTCTTGCCCATTCGGGCTTCCTGGAACATCGAGACCACGGCTTTCTTGGACTGGCGGCAGATCTCGGCCGCCCGTTTGAATTCGACCTTGGCCGAGACCGGCTGGGTCTGGCGCTGGGCCTGGGCCACGGCCTGCAACTCCTGTTCGACCTGGGCTTCGGACTGCGCCTCCGACACCGCGCTTTGCCCGGCCGCTACATCCAGGCCCTTGTCGCTGTCGATCCAGACGTCCTGGATGCTGCTGGAGAGGATGCGCTCTAGGTCCTTCGGGTCCTTCAGCACAAAACCGCTACGCCAGAACGGATGCTCCATCCAGGAGCCGCAAAACTCCTTGATGTGCATCCCCAGGATCAACTGGTCGACACGGATACGCTTGAGCATGTAATGAAATTCATCCCTGCTGCATGCAGGACAAGGTTGATTCTAACGAGGCACCTGGCCACGACCTGGCAGGGCCGCTTGACTCATGGCAAGGGCACCCCTGCCTGGCGCAGGTAGGTCAAGACCTCCGGGCTGATCGGCCCCAGCGCGCGTGCCTGCTCCACCTGCTGCGCGGCGGCCGCCGTCTTGCCCAGCGCCGCCAGCGACACTGCAGCTCCCAGCATCCAGCGTGCTTCGCCGGGGCGTAATTCCAATGCCGCCAGATAGGCCTGCACCGATTCATCATGCCGCCCGAGCCGCTGGGCCGCATTGCCGCGCACCGCCCACAGATCAGCCTGCCCCGACAGCAGCGGCTCCAGCCGGCTCAGCAGTGCCAGCACGGCGCCAGGGCGGCCCAGCGCCAACTCCATGCGTGCCTGCTCGCGTACCAGTGGGGCCAGCAATGCGGCATCCACCGGCTGGACGCGCTCCAGCACGCCCACCGCCTCACGCACCAGCTCCAGGGCCGCTTCACGCGACCCCGCATTCCAAAGCGCCTGGGCCTGGGCCAGCGTTTCCCGGGCTGCCGTCTGTCCGCGCTGGGGCTGCGGATTCACCGCCGGGGAACTGACCCCCGCGGCCTGAGCTGCGGGAGGCCTGACCGGCTGGTCGGGGGCAGAAGCAAGGGTGTTGGCAGGCGCTGCCGCCGGGCGTTTCCTGTCCTTCTGTTCCGGCCGCTCGGGCGCCAGGGCCACCGCGGCCTCGGGGCCGGTGGATTCAGGGCGCCGTTTTTTCTCGCGCTCGACGGGCGGCTTGGCTGCGGCCGGTGGCTCGGGCTCAACGCGCACAGGCACGTCGGCGACCGCCGCAAGTGGGTCTGCCGCCGCAGCGGCAGCAGACTCTGGCGCCGAAACAGCCGGCGCGGGCGCGGCAGCCACAGGCGCGACGGCCACCACCGGCGGTGCCGGCGGCGGGGAGAACATGCCCAGGCCCAGGAACCAGGCCGCCGCGATGCCAGCGGCCAGCAGCAAGAGGAGCAGCAGCAACCAGCGTCCGATCTGCACGACCGGGCGCTGCGCCGACGAGGGCACGCTCACCGTCCCCTGCATCCCGGACAGGCTGGCCTGGCGTGGATGCTCCGATCCGCCGCCATCGGCCCGGCGTGCATCAAGATCACGAAGCATCTTGTTGATCACACTCACGACACTTCCCCTGCTTGCGGTTTGCGCTGGGCCTTGCGTAGCCCCAGCAGACGGCGCCACCAGCGAGGCTGCGGCATCCGCACCCCCGGGGTGTCGGCAGCAGCCAGTTCGACATGGCGCGCCTGGACCCGATGGGTGTTCTCCCCGAAGGCGAGCAAGAGGCACTTGTGGGCCAGCACGTTCACCAGGCGCGGCACGCCACGGCTGTACTGGGCCAGCAAGGCCGCCGCTGCCGGCTCGAAAACCCGGATGTCGGTCAGTGCGTCTTCGGCCGCCACCGCCAGCCGGTGGGCCAGGTAGGCGCCCACCCGATCGGGCTGCATGCCACCCAGGTATTCGCTGAAAGTGATGCGCTGCAGCAGCTGGCGTATCTGTGGCCGTGCCAGCACCTCGTCGAGTTCCGGCTGGCCGAACAGCACGATCTGCAGCAGCTTGCGTTTCTCGGTCTCCAGATTGGACAGCAGCCGCAAGCTCTCCAGGGTGGCCATGCGCGTGGCCTGCGCCTCGTCGATGCAGACCAGCACCGGACGCCCGGCCTCGGCGTGCCGCAGCAAGCCCTCCTGCAGGCTGGACAGCACCTGGTGCCGGCTCAGGGGTGGTACCAATTCGATGTCGAGTTCCCGCGCCAGGGCCATCAGCAGGTCGTCCGGCCCCATGTCAGGGTTGGGGATGTAGGCCATGACGAACTCGTCCTGCAGGCTGCGCAGCAGCTGGCGGCACAGCAGGGTCTTGCCGCAGCCGACCTCACCCACGATCTTGAGAAAACCCTCGCCGCTGCGCAGGGCGATCAGCAGCGTGTTGAGCGCCGCCTGCGCGCCTTCATGCGGATAGAAAAAGGCCGGGTCCGGCGTGATGGAGAACGGCAGCTCACGCAGCGAAAAATGCCGCAGGTACATCGTTTACCGGACCGCGGGTTTCGCGGGCGCTTCCTGCACCGAGCCGTCGAGCTTGATCACACGGCGGCGGCTGGCGTCGATGTCCTCCAGCGCAGCACGCGAACGCTCGGTCAGAGCTTCCCAGTCCTGGGGCGTGCGGATGATGGTGGGCTTGATGAGCACCACGACTTCCTTCTTGCTGGCAGCGTTGGCGCGGTTGCCCAGGAGGAAACCGAAGGGATTGCCCTGGCCCGTGGAGCCCGGTACACCCGAAGCGTTGCGGGTCGAGGAAAGCTGCATCAGGCCACCGATGGCCGCAATATTGCCGTCCTGCAGGCGGACCATGGTGTCGGTCTCGTTGACGCTGCTGGAGGCCAGCGGCAAGCGGTACAGACCCACGCTGCCCAGATCGATGTCCTTGGTCTTCTCGGTGACCGTGGTCACCGAGGGATGGATGTGCAGCATGATGCTGTTGCCGTCATCGATCTGCGGCGTCACGTCCAGTGCAATGCCGGAGAAGAAGGGGGTCAGGGTCAGGGTGGGCAGCGTGGTGCTGCCAGCCACCCCGGCCACCCCACTGCTGGTCGTGGTGCCGCCGGTGACGTTGGTCACGAAATAGTCGTCTGCACCGACCTTGAGCACGGCCTTCTGGTTGTTCAGCGTGGCCAGACGCGGACTGGAGAGGGTCTGCACATCACCCTGGGTTTCCAGGAAGCCGAGCACGGCACCGAACTGGCTGGTTGCCAGCGCCAGGCCAAACAGGCCACCGCCCGCCCCCACCGAAGGCACGGGGACCGGCGTCACGCCAGCGGCGACCGCACCGGACTGCAGGAAGCGATTGGTCGTGCTGACGCCACTGCCCAGCACACCGATGGCGGCCTGACCACTGGAAGGGTTGCCGAAGGCACCCCAGTTGATCCCGCTTTGCTGGCCCTCGCGCAGTTCGACTTCAACGATCTTGGCTTCCAGCATGACCTGGCGCTCCACCGCCACCTGGGTCGCCTTGAGGAAGCGCTCCACCTGGCGCAGCTCCTCGGGCATGGCGCGCACGGCCATGATGCCGGCCTGCGGGCTGATCACCACATTGCGGCCTTCGCCCTTGCCCACGAGTGCGCGTACCGCATCCGACAGCTCGGTCCAGAAGTCCGAACTCGAGTTCGTCGACACACGGCTGCTGTCACCCTGGCGCTGGCCGGCCTGCGCCGTTCCGCTCGCCGCCTGCTGCGCCAAGGCAGCGGCATTCGCCACGCCGCCAGTCGCAACGTTGGCCGGGGCCGAGCCGGAGGAAACCCGCACTTCACTGCGTCCGACACGCTGGGCATGCGGGTAATTGAGCGTGAAGATGCGCGTCTGCAGCGTCGGGGCATAGATGGTGATGCGGCGTCCCTCCATGCGGAAGTCGTAGCCATACACATCGCGGATCGATTCCAGGGCTTCCTTCACCGTCACCCCGCGCAGCGTCACGGAAATGCTGCCCGTCACTTCGGGGTGCATCAGCATGCTGTAGCGCGTGTCGGCCACGAGGGCCAGGAACACCTCGCGCGCGTTGGCGTTGTTGACCAGCAGGTCCAGGCGCGGCTCGGTCGGCACCGGCACCGCAGGGGGCGCCGGCTCGGCCAGTGCATCGCTGACACCGGCCGGCACGGCACCACTGGCAGCGCCCGCCGGGGTCGGTGCCAGCTCGGTACGGATCGCTTCGGCCACGTCCGGCGTGCGGCGCGGGCGCTCGGCACAAGCGGAGACCAGCAAGCCCAGACAGAGCACGAGGCCGGTGATCAGCCCGGGCCTTGCTGGCTGGCGGTAGGGTCGGGGGCTCGTCATTGCTGTCATGTTGCTGCCATTTTCATGCATAAAGGGGGGTCAGGGCTGTGCGGGCGGCACACTGCGGCGCACAACACCGGTAAAAAACGGAACCTTGCGCAATTCACGACCTTCGCGCAACCAGACCTCGGTCTCGGTGATGCGCTCGATACGGGCGCGGCCCAGCAGTTGGCCTTCGGCGTAAAGACGGGTGCCCACCGCCACATGGCGCCGGCCATCCACCACGATCACGGTCCAGCTACCCGGGCTGGACCGGGTCGGCGCCGCCCCACCGCCCGCGCCGCTGCCGGGCGGCAAGGTCGGGTCACGCAGGGTCTGCGCGCCCAGGGTGGAAACGGCAAGGCCGAGGCACAGCAGGCCCAAAAGACGCAAGCGGCTCATGGCGTGGCTCCCAGCAACCAGACCTGCAGCGTCAGCTCGGCCGGCTGGCGCTCGCTGTTCATCCGCATCGTGCCCCAGCGCAAGGCTGGCAGGGCACGCTCGAGCGTCTGCACATAACGTGTGAGTTCATGGTACGGCCCGGCCACGGTCAGCTCCAGGCCCTGGCGTGTCAGGCCGGCTGTCTCGCCCTGCGCCGCCCGGGTGTCTGCCGCCAGCGTGGCGGTGCGTACCAGCACCAGGCCCTCGTGCCGGCGCAGGAAATGCACCAGCACCTTGGTCAGGGGGGTCTCGTCCGCTTTCACCAGCGGCATCTGCGCGATTTCCTCGTTGACCGCTGCCAGGCGCTCGTTCACCTGCCGCAGCTCCTCGCGCACCTGCTGCCCGGGGCCGGTCTCGCCGCCACTGCTCTTGAGCTCATCGCGCAGGCGCTGCAACTCGGCATCCTGCGCGGCGAAGCGCTGGGTGACCTGCTGGTGCAGGGCCTGGGCCGGTGCCAGCCACAGCACATTGGCCAGCAGCATGACCAGGACGATCAGGGTGAGAAAAAGGAAGACACGTTCGCGCAGGCTCAGTGCGTCGATACGTGCCGCCAATGGGGTCCACCAGCGCTTCATGGCCGTGCTCCAGCGGCAACGGGTGTGACCGCCGTCACCAGGGTATAGGACCACAGGGGGGCGGAGCCCGCCGGGGCCGTGACCGCGGCCGGCGCACCGCCGCGGACATCGTTGCCCACCACGCGCTCGACCTTGACGACGGACAGCTGCTGGCCCTCCAGCAAGGGACTCTCCGCCAGCCGCGCCACCCAACTATTCAGTGCGGCGGGCTCCAGGGTGTACCCGCTGAGCTCCAGCCGCAGGTCGTCGGCCAGAACCCCGGTCACCCAGGCCTGCGGCGGAATGCTGCTTGCGACCAATTGCAGTCGGGCTGCATGGCCGTAGCCCTCGCGCAGCAGGCCCCGCTTGAGTTCGAGCAGCAGCAGCTCACGCTGCTGCAATTCGGTCTGTCGGGTCTGCAGCTCACGGACCTGGGCCGCATCGGCGGGCGCGGCATTGGCGCGGTTGGCCTGGATGGCCGCCTGCAGCTGTGTGATTTCGCGCTGGTTGTTGCTCACCGATTGCTGGTAACCCGCACTCAGGGTGTGCAGGGTCCAGGACCAGTAAGCCGACAGCAGCCCGCCCAGCAGCACAAACACGCCCAGCGAACGCGCCATGGTTGACGCCGAAAAGTAGCGCTTCTGCGTCAGGAAGATCGGGTTGCAGAGATTGATTTGCTGGGCCATGGCTTCGTTCTTCCTGCAGCTCAGAGCTTGCGGACCTCTTGACGCAGCAGCACCCCCAGCAGGGGCCAGCACAGCTGACGGTCCGCCTCGTCGCCACCCTCAAAACCGGGAAACAGGGCCGACACGTCCAGCGGTACCACCGCCTGCCCGAGCTCACGCCCCAGCAGGCCGGCCAGCTCGGCCGTACGCGCGCCGGCCTGCACGCTGATGCGGTCCAGCACCAGCATGGGCCAGGTCCGGTCCCACAGGTCCAGCGAGCGCTGGATCTCCACGACCAGGCGCTGGGCACGATCACTCTCCTGGCCTGCCGACGCCAGCGTCAGGTCAGCCGCCGCTGTCGCATCCGGCCCGGCAACCATCCCCCAGGGGGCCTGCAGAAAGCCTGGACCCAGATCGATACGGCGGGTGTAGAACAGTTCATCATGGGCACAGATGGTCAGCAAGGCCTGGCTGTCATCGATCATCACGATGGCGGCATGCGCGCGTTCGGAGCTGCCCAGGCGCCGGGCCAGGGCCGATTGCAGGTTGCGCTGCGCCAGGTCCTGGATGTCGATGACCTCCACGCTGCAACGCGCCGCCTGCGCCGTCTGCATCAGCTCGCGGATCACGGCATTCGCTGCCGCCACCACGAAGATGCTGCCGGTGGGGCGCACCCGCTCATCACCGACCTTGAGAACATCGAGCGTGAGATCGTCCACGTGCTGGTTGACCAGTTCGCGGATCTGCCAGCGTGCCGCCGTGCGCAATTCTTCGGGGGGCACGGCCGGGGCATCGATCTGCAGCATCTGGTATTGCGCCGGCCTCAGCATGGCACGCGCCGTCTTGCCGCGCAGACCCAGTGTCGCGAGCTGGCGCGCCAGCTCGGCCGTACCGTCGCCACTGGCACGCAGCACGCCGAAACGCTGGACGCGGAAGAGATCGGCCTTTTCCTCGCGCGCCTGCACGTAAGCCAGGGTCTGGCCATCCCAGGCCAGCACCAGCTGCTCGGTCTGCCGGGCACGGCGGCCGAAAAACGGCAGGGTCAGAGCCACCGGAGGGGCCTCCACGCACACATCATCTTGGACAGGAAATCTGGATTCACCGGCATCATCTGGCAGGACCATCGCGTTGATACTTGCACAGCCGTCATTTTGCTCTGCTTTTCATAGCTGAGTACACAGGCAGGGCGACACGGACAAGCGTTTGCGTACTATTTGGCGCAATTGTCCGCTTATTGTGACAGCGTGACCACACTCCGTGCCTCTGCCGCAACGCCCTTGCGTGCAACCAAGATCTTGGAAATTGCTCGATTGGGCAACGAAGCGCAGTCACCATGAAAAACGCGAGGGCTCCTTGTGGGAACCTTCGCGTTCAGTTCGAACCCTCCAGCCTGGACGCTCGCTACCCGTCCGAGGGCAGCTAGGCCAGTGCGAATCAGATACCGATGGCAGTGAAGCTTGCGGTCGTGTTGGGCGTCACGTTGCTGTTGGTGACGGTGCAGGTCACGGTACCGCCAGCGGAAACCGCCGGCCCTGTGATCGCATAACCACCAGGCAGACCACCTTGGAGAGCACCGCCAACCGCGGCGCAGTTGGCAACCGCGACACCGTTGGTGCTACGTGCACTGCGAGCCGCATAGTTGATCGAGGAAGCCGACGCCAGAGCACCAGCCACACCTTCAGTCGCCGCCTGAGCTGCGTCAGCCTGCAGGTTGATGAAACGCGGGATCGCCACAGCGGCCAGAATGCCGAGGATCACGATCACCATCACCAGTTCGATCAGGGTAAAACCACGTTGCTGCTTCATGACAGGCTCCAATCAGAAAATAACTTGCTAGGGGTACAGCAGCCGGGTTCGGCCGCTATCACTTTCGTAGTATAAGCCCGAAGCTTCGGCAAGGCGCCCACGGCGACCCCGATTCGTGTGGAAAACATCACACCATAGGGCTGGTTTACACAGGCCTCAACCGCCCCCGCGCCCCATCGCCGCCTGCCCCAGGTTCCACAGGGGCAGGAAGACCCCCAGCGCCAGCAACAGCACCAGCACCCCAATGAAGACCAGCAGCACGGGTTCGATGGCCGTGGACAGGCCCTTGATGGCGTAGTCGGTATCGCGTTCGTACATCTCGGCGATCTCGAACAACAGGGCGTCGAGCTCACCGGTTTCCTCGCCCACGCTGATCATCTGCAGAACGACCGGCGTGAACACACCGGTGGCCGCGGCGCAGCGCGAGATGCTCTCGCCGCGCTCGATGCCGTCGCGCATCTGCTCGATGCGTGCGCCGATGTAGGCGTTGTCCACCGTCTGCGCCACCACGGTCAGCGCCTGCACCAGCGGCACCCCGCTCTGGCTGGACAGGGCGAAGCTGCGTGCAAAACGACCGAGCGTGGATTTGAGGATGATGGGCCCGACGATGGGCAAATTGAGCTTGCGTCGGTCCCAGTTGTAACGCCCTTGCGGGGTGTTGAGGTAAGCGCGCACCAGGACCACGGCCGCGGCGATCAGGGCCGCCACCACCGGCCACCAGGTGATCGTCCAGCTGGAGAAACCCAGCAGGCCGCGTGTGATCAGCGGCAGCTGGGTGTTGAAACCGGCAAAGACCCTGGCAAACACCGGTAGCACGAAGAGATTGATGATGACCATCGCGATCAGCATGGCGATGATGACGAAGGCCGGGTAGCGCAGAGCCTGCTTGATGCGGGCCCGCACGTCACGCTCGAACTCCAGGTGCTCGGCCAGCCGCAGGAAGACCTCGGTCAGCTTGCCGGTCATCTCGCCGACCCGCACCATGGCAACGTAGAAGGGGCCGAAGACCTTGGGATGGCGGGCCAGCGAGGTGGCCATGTCGCGCCCCTGGTCCAGGCTGGCGCGCACGTCCTTGAGCACCTCGACCATGGCCGGCTTCTCCGCAGAGGATTCCAGCCCGGCAAAGGCGCGCAGGATGGGAATGCCCGCCTTGTTCAGCGTGTACATCTGGCGCGAGAAGATCAGCACGTCCTCGATGGCGATGGCACGCCGCTTGAGGTGCTCCCACCAGTTTTCGGAGGACTTGGGCGCGGTCGCCACCTGGATCTGCACCGGGGCCAGACCCAGGCTGAGCAACTGATCGGCCACGGCGTCCTCGGACACCGCCTCCAGTTCGCCCTGTAGCAGTTCACCCTGACTATTGCGGCCCCGCCACGCGTAGATCGCCATGCTCTGGTCTAGTCTTCGAGGTCGTAGCCGACACGCATGGCCTCAGCCAGCGAGGTGCGCCCCTGCCGCACGAGCTCAAGCGCATGGTGGGTCAGCGTCTGCCCCGCCATCCGGGCCCGGGCAGCCTGCAGGAAAGCTGCCGGGTCGGAGCGGCTGGCCGACTGCGTCAGCTCGGCGTCCATCTCCAGCATTTCGTAGACACCCCGGCGCCCGGCATAACCCGTGCCGTTGCAACTAGAGCAGCCACGGCCGCGCTTGGCGCGGATGGTCTGCCCTGGGGTCAGCAAAGCCGACAGCCAGGCCGATTCCTGCGCATCGGGCTCGCGCTCTTCGCTGCAGACCTCGCAATTGATGCGCACCAGACGCTGGGCCACCACGGCCTGCAAGGAAGTGGCCACCATATAAGGCGGCACCCCCATGTCCAGCAGGCGAAAAGGCGTACTGGCTGCATCGCGTGTGTGCAGGGTGGACAACACCAGATGGCCGGTGATGGCGGCGCGCAGGCCGATCTCGGCCGTCTCGGCGTCGCGCATCTCGCCGACGAGGATGACGTCCGGGTCCTGGCGCAGTGTCGCGCGCAGCACCTTGGCAAAGGAAAGCTCGATCTTGTCGTTCACCTGCACCTGGGTGATGCCAGGCAGGCGGTACTCGACCGGATCCTCGACCGTGATCATCTTGAGTTCGGTGGAGTTGAGCTCGGCCAGGGCCGCGTAGAGGGTGGTGCTCTTGCCGGAACCGGTGGGGCCGGTAACCAGGACCAGCCCGGAGGTGCGTCCCAGCAATTGACGAAAACGCTGCAACATGGCCGGTGGCATGCCTATGTTGTCCAGCCGGCGCACGCCGCCATCCAGACTCAGCAGTCGCATGACCACCGATTCGCCGTAGGTGCTGGGCATGGTGGACAGGCGCACGTCGATGGTCTGCTCTTTCAGGCGCACGCTGAAACGACCATCCTGCGGCAGGCGTTTCTCGGAGATGTCCAGGCCCGCCATGAGCTTGATGCGCTGGGCCAGGGCGGCACCGATGCGTTTTTCGGCCTGGGTCTGGGTCTGCAATACGCCATCCACACGCACACGGATCTGCAGGCCGGACTCCATGGGCTCGATATGAATGTCCGAGGCACCCACCTGCGTGGCATCCTCGAACAGCGACTGCAGCAGGCGCACCACCGGCGCGCCTTCGGCACCGGCCGAAGCCGTCAGCTCGCCGAAATCGACCGCATCGCCCAGATCCTTCTCGAGTGCGCGCGCCAGGCCGCTGATCTCCTCGGTACGGCGGTAGAGCCGGTCGCAGGCCAGGGCCAGCTGGCTCTCGGGGACGGCGGCGATCGAGATATTGCGCTTGAGCAAGCGTGTGATCTCGTCATAGGCGAACAGGTCCAGCGGATCGGCCATGGCGACCAGCAGACTGTCACCCTTGTCTTCCAGCGCGAGAACGCGAAAGCGCCGGGCCGCCGACTCCGGCAGCAGCTTGACCACTTCACCGCGGAAAGGAAAGGTCTTGAGATTGATGTAGGGGACACGAAGCTGCCGGGCCAGCGCGTCGGCCAGCAGCTCTTCGGTGATGACACCGCTTTCGATCAGCAGGCGGCCGACTTTCTTGCCAGTCTGCTGCTGCAACTCCAGGGTCTGCTGCAACTGGTCCTGCGAGATCAGGCGCTGTTGCACCAGCACGTCGCCCAGACGCAGCTTCTCCGGACGTCCGGTGGCCGGTCGAACCCCGGCCGGCTTGGCAGTGGCTGCGGCAGCCATGTTCATGCGTCAATCCTTGCGTGGCACCATAACTATGAAAATAGTAGCACGTGCGACCCGATTTGAGTCGCCCGCCAGCGCAACGAAGCGGCAAATCAGTGCAAATGTCGCGGTTTGCGGCCACCACCGTGGCCCCCGCCGCCGTGCCCGCCACCGGAGCCGCGGGGTGGCTTGCCGAGCTCCAGCGAGTTGACCAGCGAATCGAAACGCTGGCTGAACAGACGATCGATCTCACTCACCACACCGCCCAGCTCGGAGGCGTCGAAGTGACGCTCCATCAGGCTGATCATGTCCTGCACCAGCAGGTCGCGCTGCACCTGCATGATGGCCGCCGGATTGGGACCGACAAAAAGCATCATGAAGTCGTCGCGCGACTGCGCATCGGGTTCGGCCTCATCCTCGTCGAACTCGGTGTCGTAGAAAGTCACTTCGAGGGCGGCACCGGCCTGGGACAGCTCGTTGAGATTCATGCACATCTCGTCGAGCGACTGGCGGAAATCCTCGTCACCGATCACCGTCCAGCAAAGCTGCAACACCTGCTCCTGTGCATCGAAGCGTATGCCTGGCTCATCCTCATAGTGGCTGTGAGAGCCATCGGCCAAGGAGCGTGCTCCGGCGTATTTCCACAAGGGCTTGAGCGCTTCCTGCAGCTGGTCGAAGCCGACCTCCGGACGCAGGAGCACCTGGCCATGCACATGGATCTCAAAAGGGGTGTTGTAGCTTGCCATCGTGTTCTCTCTGTGCTGCCGTGCGCAAGTATTCAAATCAAGACCGCATCTGCGCAAGCCGGGTCGAACCCGCGCGCGCAGCGCGCTTAGTCAACACCGCCCTTGGGCGTGCCGGTTCGCGAATACCAACCAAACAATATCCTGAAATCTGGTGCCTCGAGCCGGGGTCGAACCGGCACGCCCCATTTCTGGAAGCGGCGGATTTTAAGTCCGCTGTGTCTACCAATTTCACCATCGAGGCGATGCCGCTCTTGCATTGTCCTGCAAAAGAGGTGGGCAGCCCAACCGGGCGCAGCGCTTGTGCACACGACCAGTCCACAGGAAACGTGAAATGGAGCGGGAGAAGAGTCTCGAACTCTCGACCTCAACCTTGGCAAGGTTGCGCTCTACCAACTGAGCTACTCCCGCATGGAGTCTGGAGGCGCGGGCCGGAGTCGAACCGACCTACACGGATTTGCAATCCGGTGCATAACCGCTTTGCTACCGCGCCAGAAATCTGCAAGACCGATCAGTGAACCGGCCATTCCTTCAATAAAAAAGGGAAGCTTTTGCTTCCCTTTTCGGAATTTGGAGCGGGAAAAGAGTCTCGAACTCTCGACCTCAACCTTGGCAAGGTTGCGCTCTACCAACTGAGCTATTCCCGCGTTTCAAGCCTCAGATTATAGCGGCATTTTTTTACTTTTGCAAAACACCGCGAAAATTTTCACTCAGTGCTTGATGGCGTCCTGGACCGGTGCCGCAGCCGGCGCGACCGGCGCAGCGACAGTCGGCTCTTCGTCAGGCAAAGGCGTCGGCTTGCGCTCCAGAGCGATCTCCAGCACCTTGTCGATCCAGCGGACGGGCACGATGTCCAGACCGCTCTTGACGTTGTCCGGTATCTCCTGCAGATCCTTCACGTTCTCCTCCGGGATCAG
>LNFM01009538.1_pt1 | contig 14079 bp, 13 predicted proteins | sample 596031 | NCBI WGS metagenome assembly LNFM01 (sample SAMN04254537, study PRJNA301005) | activated carbon metagenome | isolation source: dual media filters at the Ann Arbor, Michigan drinking water treatment plant | place: USA: Ann Arbor
CTCTTCTTCTTTAGAAAACGGCGTAAAGCGCAAACCAGAAAGACCTGTGTCTGCCATAATAGTGTCGCGCCACTTTTCCATGAACTGCTGCCCCGCTACATTTGTAGATACCTCCAAAAGCAATTTGTCTCCGACTTGATATTTTTCTTTTTTGCGCATCTCTTGCACAAAGCGCGTAAGTTCTCGGAGTGTCCCCTCTTCGCGCAACTCTGCACTCAGTACGGTTTCGAGAATAGCTTCTCCCTCGGTAAGATCATGAATTTCCTTTACGTTAAGCTCATCTGCCAGAATTGCACGCAACTCTGGTAGTGCGGGTACGCCCACCGCAGAGAACGAGGCAAGCGGCTGGCGCACTTTTATGTTCGCGCGCTCGCGTAGCTCTAGCCCCTCGCTTGCACGAGCTCGCACTTCTGCCATGTCTGCAATGAGCTTCGCATCAACGGATCTTGCCCCTGGCCACGCACAGAGATGCACACTTGCCGCGTCTTTTTCTTCGCGCATGCGGCGGTAGAGATCATCTGCAAAAAACGGCATAACGGGGGCCATCACATGGGACACGGTGTAAAGCACTTCGCGTAGCGTTGCAAGCGCCTGTGTTCTCTCTTCTCCCACTTCTTTAAAGCGATCGCGCGAGCGACGCAAATACCACGTAGAGAGGTCATCTATAAACGAAGCGAGTGGTCGTGTTGCTACGTCAAACTCGTACGACTCAAACCCTGCGGTAGTGTCGCGCACCAATTCCCCAAGGCGCGCAAGTATCCAACGATCGAGCACATTAGTGCTTGTTGCCGAACGCGGTGTCTTGTCTGCATAGAGGTCATAGAAGCTACGCACATTATCCAGACGCATCAGCAACTTTTTGGAAACTTCATCGACTCCTTGCTCTTTAAACCGCAAGTCTTCTCCACGAATGACGGAGGACGACAGCAAGTAGTAGCGCAAGGCATCTGCTCCGTATTTTTCCACTACCTCCATTGGGTCAGGATAATTTTTAAGTTTCTTGCTCATCTTGCGACCATCGCTTGCAAGAATGAGGCCGTTAGTAACCACCGCCTTGTAGGGGCTTTTACCAAAAAGCCCCACCCCCAACACAAGGAGTGAGTAAAACCACCCGCGGGTCTGGTCGATACTTTCTGCGATAAAGTGCGCAGGGTATCCTCTGGTGCCAAAGCCCAGAAACCCTTTCGGATTAAATGTTTCTTTTTTGAACGGGTAGTGGTTGCTTGCAAAGGGCATGGAGCCAGACTCAAACCAGCAATCAAACACATCTGGTACACGCTTCCACTCACCACTAAGTGAGTCCCCCATCGCGACTTCGTCTATGTAGGGGCGATGCAAGTCCAGTTCGTAGTTTGGGTTGTGCGGGTACGGAGTGAACGCCATTTCTCGCACTTCAGCATTCTTAAAATAGTTCACGGAGTCTGGGAGCTTGGCAAGTTCTGCATTAGAAGTACCTTTCGCTAAATGTTCCAGAACCCACGCGGGGTCGCCATGGGTGACGATAAGGATTTTTTTACCCGTATAGCGGCGCTCTATCTCAAACAAAAACTCTCCCACCCTACGCCGCACGGTACTGAAACTTTCACAACCGCGCGGCTCTGATATAAACTCGTCTGCAAATGTTTTAAATGCTCCCTTCCATTCTTCTAGTGTTGCTTTGTCGTACCCTCCGAGCATACGCTCGTGCAGACGCTCGTCTTGCATAACCGCAGACTCGGGTAGTCCCAATTCTTTTCGTACGATCTCGGCCGTTTCCCGCGTGCGCACCATGAGTGAAGTAATGATGAGATCTATCTTTTCCTTGATGAGCCCTTGCGCAGACTGGACCACTCCCTTTTCCCCCTCTTCAGTAAGGTGGTTCCCAGGATCTCCGCTAGAATCTAAAACGCCTTCTGTGTTGCTACGCGCCCGCCCATGGCGCATCACCAAGTATGTGTTCCCGCTTTTGCGCACCATGGAGAGGAGCTCGTCTACAGACCCTGCAACTTTGATCTCTTTTGTTTTGCTATGACGCCACACCGGAAGCGGCGCACCCCAGTAGCGAGAGCGAGAAATCGCCCAGTCCGGAGCCGACTGCAGGCCGTTGTTGAAACGGCCGCTCCCCACATGAGCGGGCACCCAAGAAATTTTCTGGTTTTCCGCGAGCAGTTTGCTTTTAAGAGACGACACTTTTACAAACCAAGAATTTGCGGCCCAGTTAAGAAGCGGGGTGTCACAGCGCCAGCAGTGCGGGTAGGCATGTTTTATTTTTTCTTCTTTAAAAAGTAACTTCCTCTCGGCAAGTGTGGCTGAAACTTTTTGATCCGTTTCGCGCGGGTTGCCTTTTGGTTTTACAAGAAGCCCCGCAAAGTCACGCACAGTCGCAATGAACTTTCCTTCTTCTGTTACGTGTTGAATAAGAGGGATTTTATATTTCTGCGAAAGCGCAAGATCATCCGCTCCAAACGCAGGAGCGATGTGCACAATCCCCGTGCCAGTGTCCATGGTTACAAAGTCAGCGCCATACACTTTCCACGCGTGCGTTTTATGCTTATGCAGTTCCGTCGCAAAATAATCAAATGGCGGGAGATATTTTTTCCCAATGAGTTCTTCCGCTCCGAACTCTTTCACTACTTCTGGACTTTCAAACACCACAGAGACCCGTTCTTTTGCAACAATATAATATTCATTCCCCTGTTTTACTTTTACATACGCCTCTTGGGGGTTAACTGCTGCTGCGGCATTGCCCGGCAGTGTCCAGGGAGTTGTTGTCCAGATAAGAAGCGACGTGTCGGGCTCATCCACAAGCGGCAATTTCACCGTAACCGCCAAATCGTCTATATCTTTGTACCCTTGTGCCACTTCGAAGTTAGAAAGGGTTGTGCCGCAGCGCGGGCAGAAGTGCATGGACTTAAAGCCTTCGTAGATAAGCCCTCTTTTGTAGAGATTTTTAAACGCCCACCACACTGACTCGGTGTACGTTGCGTCCATGGTCTTGTAGTCACTCTCCATGTCCGCCCATCTGCCAAAGCGGGAGATGATCGTGCGCCACTCATCTGCATAGCGCATAACGGCAGTGCGCGCCGCTTCGTTAAAAGTAGCAATACCGAGTTGTTCTATGTCTCGTTTGGTCTTCAGCCCGAGTTCCTGCTCAATAATATTTTCAAGAGGCAATCCGTGGCAGTCCCAGCCCCAGCGACGTACCACTTTGTAGCCCTGCATGGTGCGGTAGCGTGGCACCGCATCTTTGAGCGCGCTTTGTAGCAAGTGGCCGTAGTGCGGAAGCCCGGTGGCAAAAGGCGGGCCATCATAAAACACATACTCTCCCCTGGGGGCGGCTTTTTCTAGAGAACGCTGAAAAATATTTTCTTTATTCCAAAACTCTAGAACCTCTTCTTCTCGTGCCGCAAGGGGGCTTTTAGGTTTGTGGGTCGTTGCGTGTAGTTCTTCCCCACCTTGCTTTCGGTCATCCATACCGGTAAATATACCGTTTCCTGGCTCTATTTACATCTCCTTCGGTGCGGGAATGCCCAAGACCTGGAGCCCATGGGTCATCGTTTTTTCAAACGCAGCAGTAAGTAGGACGCCAAAACGGGGCGACGTGCCCCCCACCACACGGGTCGAGGCATACCAGCTGTTAAACGCCCCCGCGAGCTCAGTAAGGTATGTGGTTACGTAGTGCGGCTCCAACTCTACTGCAGCCCGCTCTACTGCCCCTGCGTAATGCACAAGCATGCGCTCCAAAACACCTGCTCGCTCGGGGGCGTCTTCTGTTCCTTCTTCTATACCTGCCTCTTTGGCGGTACGCAAAAGTGAAAGCGCGCGTACACGGGCGTATTGCAAATAGGGCCCCGAGTCTCCTTCGAGAGAAAGGGACTTTTCTGGATCGAAAATAATATCTTTTCCACTTCCCTGTTTTAATACCGCATATTTAAGTGCGCCGACTGCAACTTGTTCTGCAACGGTTGGATCCGCAAGTTCTCTCCCCTTCATTTTTTCTTTTGCTTCCTCTTGCAATTCAGCCAGGAGTGATTCTCCGGTGATGACATTCCCCACGCGCGAAGCCATCTTGCCGGTGGTCAATTTCAAATAGCCGTGCGCGATATGCAGAAGTGTTCTGTCTTTCAGTTCAGGAAATACTTTACGCGCAGCAGCGTAGAGCACTTTAAAATATTCCGTCTGCTCGGGGCCTGTGTCTGTTATGGTGATATTAAAATCCGGATAAGTTTTAAGCTTGAGTGTAAGCAGTCCTAAGTCTTTGGCTTCATACGTCGGCAGTCCTTGGGAGTTGAGAAATACGCGTGTGTGTAGACCATCCTGCTCGCCCCGGTAGATCATGGCCCCTTCGCTTTCTTCGAACACCTCTCCTTTGTGTGCGTGTACCAACTCACGGCCAATAGGGCCCGTTTCGCTTTCAAAAAATTCTGTATCAAACTTTGTCCCCAAGCGAGCGCACAGCTCATCCAAGTGGCGCCGGGAAGTTTCCACCCCCGTGGCACGCAAAGCGCTAAGCGCTGGGTCGGTGTTTTCGTATAGTGCCTTGTTAACCGCTTCTATTTCTTTTTTAGCGGCTCCTTCATACGCCTCCGTGCCCGCAACATACGCCCGCCCGAGTTGGGTTATGTCTTTCGGGTCGAGCCCTAGTTTCTGTAGACCCCACACCGCTTTTGCTACGGTGAGCCCAATGTCAGAAGGATAATTGATGCGTTTTACGGCAGCACCCGAGCGCTCAAGGATACGCGCGACAGACTCACCTAAAATATTCCCGATGAGGTTGCCAATATGCAGCGGCTTAAAAAGATTCGGGCTGGTATATTCAACCAGTATTTTTTTTCCTGCATACGTCTGCGGCACCACAGTTTCTTTTGCCGCCGTTTGTACGGCTTGTACAAGCGCCTCGTGAGTAAGGGTGAAGTTTATAAATCCTGCTCCTGCTACTTCTATCTTCCCCACTCCTTCTATCGCACCGAGGGCCGTCACCAACTCTTTGGCAACTTCTTGAGGATTTTTCTTGAGGCCTTTGGCAGCAACAAGTGCGGCGTTGGTGGAGTAGTCGCCATGCGCCATATCGCGCGGACGCTCTACCACAAAGGAGATCTCGCCTGCGCCTACTGCAGCGAGGGCTTCCTGCACTTTTTTATAGAGACGTTCGTGCATCACTCCAAAAGCGTACCATTTAGAGCGTTTTTGTGGAAAGTTCAGGCACGTACGGAGTTTCTACGACGGTAAAGGTAGTTCTACCAATAAGCGCGCCTCGTTCGGTCTCTACATCACACCGCCACTTCCCTCCCGTAAGCGAAGACTTAACACTAAAGCCGCGGTACCCGGCATCACGCCCTCCTGCGATGGGAAATGACACCCTGGAGCGGCTCTCCCAACTCTTGGTCTCCTCGCTCCAGTAGCGCCAGGTATGAAAAATCGGCGCGGAAAGTTCTGTTGGTGCAAACACCGACGAATAACAAAAGGCGCTTCCACCTGCGGGCACGTGGTAGGTAGAAGAAGTATTTTGCCAAAAAGCCCACCACGGCCCTTTTTCATAGAGTGCCAGATAATCACCCGATGAGCGTTTCAAGACGGAGTGATAGACGCCTACATCTTTAAGCGAGAGCGGTACCGGGGGGATGATGTTAAGAAAGTACAGCAAGTTGAACGAAAGAAAAATCGCCACGATAAGAGAAGAGACGCCGAAGAGTCGCTGCGTGTCTCTGCCTCGAAAGACGGCAAAAAACAGTACCGTTAGGAACAGCGCGATGACCGCAGTTGCCACCAAGCCACTTAATAAAAATGAGCCTGTGCCGACAGAGTGTGTGATGAAAGTCGGCACAGCAATAACACAGTACGAAAGCAAAAGAATGTAGTAGATAGAAACGTTAAAGCGTAGGAGCGAATAGCGGCTGCGCAAAAACTCATTACCCACAATGAGCGCAATGAGAAGCCCCACAAAAAGTGCCGAACCGGCCAACGTCCCGCTTCTGCCGTACAGCACCAACAAGTTGCTCGCCAAACCGCCGAAGCAAAACTGCAACACCAAGAGCAAAAAGAGAGGCTCTGCACTCTGCTGCTCGTCTTTGCGCAGCATCTCACGCAAGTTAAGGATGATGATGAATGCCGCAGCAATAAAAAGGTATGAGAGAAGGAGAATGTTGTTAGGGATACTGTCTGGTCGGTCCGCGATAATGAGGTCGAAGATAAACCCCGAGGCAAGCGCCCCTACCCCAATGTGGTGCTCGTATCTTTGCCAAAAAGCGAATCCTTTTTGAAACAACCGTCGCATAGAGCCATTGTAGCAGGAGCAAAGAAAAAGCCCCTCTCTATCGCGGGGGCTGCTCACCGAAGGTAACTAAAGGCTCCACTGACCGCTGAACGTTTTCCCATACCCTTTCCATGGAATCATCGGCATCGATGACGACATGAGAATAATCTCCGATATGGGCCATGTACCCCTGCCGAATCCGCCGGTGCACTTCCAGACTTTCCTGGTCGAAACGGGTCACTTCTCCCTTGCGGGCCGCAACTCGTCGAAGCCCAACCTCGGGAGTGACATCGAGAAGCACATATAACGTGGGTACGTATTCTCCAACCGCAAACGTACTTACCTGCTGCAAAAACGGCAAGTAATTTTCCTTCTGTTTGCGATAAATCTGGTAGGCGATTGTGGAGAGACCGAAACGGTTGCTGATAACCGTTTTGTTTTGGGCTAATGCAGGGGCGATAACCTCTGCCACAAGCTGTGCCCGGGCAGCAACGAACAAAAGAAGTTCCGTGCGCACTTCCATGGCAGCATTTTCTGATGCCATGAGTAACCCGCGGATCTTTTCGCCAATAGGCGTGCCGCCCGGTTCTCGCGTAAACACAATATCCGTGCGGTCAGCGTACTTTTCCTTAAGGAGGTCGATCATGGTGTCTTTGCCAGAACCCTCGCCTCCTTCAAAAGCAATGAATTTGCCACGCTTCATGACTATTTCTCCCAAGAACAACGCTGCCCCCACGCTACTCCAGCGTCTACAAAGAAACAAGCCCGCGGTTTGAAAACCGCGGGCTGTACTATTTTTTGACCAAAGAACTTTAACGAGACCGCCAGTAGGCCAACTCCCATGCCTCATGCCTATGCTTGAAGTGCTTGGAGAGCGACGGGCCAGAGTTGGTGTAACTGCTGCTCCCCTTGGCTCCGTAAAGCTGTTCGGGAATTGCGAAGGTATGTTCGAACCGGATGGTACAGATGGGTTGGCCATCAACCACACGGAACGGTACGTCGCGTGAACGTACCTCCAGCACACCGTGCGTCCCTAACTCGCCGCCGAATCCGTTATCGAAGAATCCGGCATAGTGCGGGCGCATTTCGCCTGCGGTTGTTTTGTGCGCCTCAACTTGTCCGCAACATTCAGGAGGAACACGGATGCGCTCCTTGGTTGCAAGCAAGTAGAAACGGTCAGGCAGAAGTACCAACTGACCATCACGCGGACGCATGATCGGCTCCCAGAATTCTTCCGGGTCATGCTTTTGGTCCTCGTCCTGCGCCGTCATGAGGATCGGTTTGGTGGTGCTCTTCGAGATAAAACCAACGACATCGCGATTGAGTTCGATGTTGAAGTACATCTCGTTATCGACAATCCGCATATCTTTGAAGCTGAGCGGTTTGCCTTCGGCGGTAAAGAGAATCCCATGCTTCATGTGAAGCTCGTTGAGTTCTTTTTCCGTTACGAGCCGAGTGTCGGTGGTTTTGAAGCGCCCCTGCACCAAGGAAAGTCCCGCTTGCACGCGCACATCATGCGAAAGCGGTGTTACCTCGAGAAAGAGAGGTCCATGATACCCAGGAGGCACCACATCGTAATGCGAAACTTTGTCGGCGAGTACGCGGGCAAACACATCCACGCGCCCCGTCGAACTCTTCGCACTGAACACGATATGCGTGTCTTTCGGGAGAGCACAGGCTTCCAGAAGCGGGATGATGTAGGTCATGCCCGCTTCGAGATATTTATCCTCACTCGCGCCCAGATCGAACTGGTACTTGCTGTAGCGCTCGATGAGGTCGATCACATTTTCGTTGTGCGGGAGTGCGGCCGAGCGCATCCGAAACACAGTGCGTCCCAACCGAAAATCAAAAGATGCCGGCTGGATTTGACCCTCTGTGATAGGAAACTTCTCGTCCGTCGTAACGACCATGGGCACTTTCCCAAAAATCGCCTTTTTGATGTCCTGATACGGCATCACCATAGGTATATATTCCTTCTGTTACTGCATCGCTGTTCCGCGGGCGAGTATACCTTAGTGCTGCACAAAAGAAAAAGCCGCCCCTTTGGACGGCTGGTGTCACACGGCGACCTTTGCTTTGATCGCCGGATGACTTTGGTAGTCGAGGAGTGTCACATCTTCGTACTTGAACGCGAAGATATCTGAAACCTGCGGGTTGAGGCGCACCGTGGGAAGCGGATACGGCTTGCGACGTAACTGCTGCGCCACCTGTTCCATATGATTGGAATAGATATGGAAGGAGCCGAAAGTGTGAACAAATTCTCCCACCTGCAAGCCGCAGACTTGGGCGACCATCATCGTAAGCAGAGAGTAGCTTGCGATGTTGAACGGCACACCCAAAAAACTGTCGGCGCTTCGCTGGTAGAGCTGACACGAGAGTTTGCCATCTGCGACATGAAATTGAAACATCATGTGGCATGGCGGGAGCTTCATATCCTCAATATCAGCCGGGTTCCAGGCAATGACAATGTGCCGCCGAGACTCCGGATTGTTCTTGATCTGCTCAATGACTTGCCTGATTTGGTCAATCTCCGTCCCATCGGGGCACGGCCACGAACGCCACTGCTTGCCGTACACGGGCCCGAGGTCTCCGTTTTCGTCCGCCCATTCATCCCAGATGTGTACATCATTCTCCACCAAATACTTGATGTTGGTGCTTCCTGAAAGTAGCCACAAAAGTTCGTGAACTACCCCCTTAAAAAACACCTTCTTGGTGGTGACGAGTGGAAACCCTTTGGCTAGATCGAAGCGCATTTGGTAACCAAAGAGATCGGTGGCGCCTGTCTTGGTGCGATCACCCCGGACAGTGCCTCGCTCCAAAATTGCCTTTAGCCCCTCAAGATACTGTTGCATTCTAAATCCTCATTAGTTTGCTCTAGTGGCATACTGCCATAAAGCCTCCTGCTTGTGCAAAACACACAAAAAATCGTATAGTGTCGCCAGAGTAGAATCGGAGAGAAAAAATGAAGACGAAAGTGACCCTCATCGTCGCCATGACCCCCGCGCGAGTAATTGGTCGGAGGGGCCAATTGCCCTGGCATCTGCCGAGCGACCTCAAGCGTTTCAAGGAAAAAACTCTTGGCTGCCCGGTTATTATGGGGAGAACCACATTTGAGGAAATCCTCAAAAAAAACAACAAGCCTCTGCAAGGACGACCAAATATTGTTCTCACCCGCTCCCACCGCACGGAAGTCCAGAGGCACGGCGGCATTGTTGTCTCTTCGCCTGAAGCCGCCTTGGCGGAAGCAAAGCGGTATGGAAAAGAGATTTTCGTGATCGGCGGCGAACAAGTCTTCGAACGCTTCGTGCCACACGCTCATCAGCTCTTTCTTACCACGGTGGACCCTTCACTGGAGAAAGATCACATTGCAGGGGACGCCTTCTTTCCTCCAGTGCCTCATCTGGAAGAGAAAACGTGCTACCTCTGGAAAAACGAAGCGTTACACGATCCCAAAGACTCTCACAAAACATCGTACCAAGAATTCCGTCTGTAGTGACGACAAAACCCGGCTTATGCCGGGCTTTTTCTTTTTCTAAATCTTAGAGAAGACTATTTCACATCAACGCCCATGCTCCGAGCGGAGCCTTCGATAACTTTCATTGCGGTGTTGAGGTCTTGGGTGTTGAGGTCTGCCAATTTTTTCTGCGCGATTTCTTTAACCTGCGCTTTGGTGATAGTGCCGATCTTTTCTGTGTTCGGACGGCCACTCCCCTTTTCTTTACCGAGCGCCTTCAAAATAAGAGACGAAGCCGGTGGGGTTTTAAGTACAAATTCGTAGGTGCGGTCTTCGTACACGGTAATCTCTGCAGGCACCAAGTCACCACGCATCTCTTTAGACGCTTCGTTAAACTTCTTTACAAACTCGCCAATGTTAATGCCCGCAGGACCAAGTACCTGACCCATAGCAGGGGTAAGGGTGGCTGCACCTCCTTGAGCGATGATTTTAATCTTCTTAGTTACCTTTTTTGCCATATGTATGCGGTTGAGAGAATACCTTATTTTTATCTTTTATGCTACTTTCTATCCCTCGCAGAGCTTCGGGATCAAAGAATCTATAGTCGCTTCGCTCCTTATATTCTCTTGATCTGCAAGAAATCAAGCTCCACTGGGGTTTCGCGACCGAACATGGCTACAAGTACTTTTACCTTGCCACGACCTTCGTCTACCTCTCCTACCTTGCCATCAAGATCTTTAAACGGCCCGTCGACAATCGTCACCGAGTCACCAACGGTCACATCGATCGCATGTTTGACGCTCCCTTCGGTTGCGGCCATGCGGCCAAGAAGTGTGTCTACCTCATGCTGCTTGAGCGGCACTGGGTTAACACCCGAACCAACAAAGCCGGTAACGCGCGGCGTGTTGCGCACCACGTACCAAGACTGATCGTCCACGATCATGTCTACCAGCACGTAGCCCGGGTACACTTTTTCTTCTTCCTCAACACGGCGACCACCTTTGATCTTGATCGTACGCTCTGTCGGCACTACCACTTGGAAAATCTTTTCCTGAAGACCAAGAGACTCTATGCGCTGGCGCAAGTTACGTGCGACGGCATTTTCATAGCCGGCATAGGTGTGGATCGCGTACCACGCACGCCCAACGCTTGTGTCTTGTTTACTCATAGTCTAGCGAGTGAGAGAAATAATAGTGAACAGCTTAGTAAGAAAAGAAAGAGTCTGCTTTTTCTTTTCTTGCGAAGCAGAGAACGGCAGGCGTTAGCATGATTTCCGAGCGAGCGACGACTATATGAAACGCAGTATTCATATGGGGTTAGAGAAAAGACGAATTAGATAACCGTCTTAATAATTTCCGCAAAAATAAAGTCGAAGATACCAAGGTACACCGCAGTCGCCAAAGAAACACCCACCACAACCGCTGTGTAGACAGCAATCATGCGGCGAGACGGCCAAGAAACATGCTTCATCTCAGCGCGAACGTCTTTGAGATAGTTGATCATAGTGATTTTTTCCTAAGAAAAAACCCCTTCCGGGGGCTTTTTCTTATACTACCCCTCCTAAGAGGGGTAGTCAATATGGGCGTATTTAGCGAATTTCGTACGTGATCGTAACGTTGCTTACCACCTTGTTTTCTCCTATGGAGATATCGGGGGCAACCGCCTTGGTCTCGTTCGCCACCCCACCCATGCCGTAGGCGACATCGGAGCGGTAGTACGGCATAGGGCCCGGGTAGTTACCACTGTCTCCGTAGGAGACGACGCGTACCAAACGGACACCGAGCTGTTTTGCAAGCTCATCTGCTTTATCTTTTGCGTCCGCGATAGCTTCGTCGCGCGCTTCTTTTTGGATCGCATCCGGGTCATCGAAGGTGAAGTTAAGCCCCGACACTTCCGTCGCACCCTTGGAGCCAACACCACTCAAGAGGTCGCCCGCCTTTTCGGTGTCGCGCACTTTAATGCTCGTCGTCTGGCGTACTTCATAGCCGCGCAGGACTTGACGGCCCGGGGGGCAAATACCGTTACTGCACACAGACTGCGTGTAGTCGTACTGCGGGTACACCGAGTAGTCGGAGGTCTTGATATCTTTTTCATCAACACCAGAGTCTTTCAAAAACTGCGTAATCGCATTGACCTTGGTGGTCACCTCTTCTTGTGCCGCGGCTACTGTGGGCTTGAGAGAAGTAATAGAGAAGCTAAAGGTGGCGATATCCGGCACCCCGAGCGCTTCGCCATAGCCAGACACCGAGATGGTGTTGGTTGCCGGAAGCCCTGCACCGATGTAGCGCAGCCCCTGGAGTTCTGCGAGTGCTTTTACACCGATAAAAATAGCCAAAAACACCGCGCCTACAAGCACTACTTTACGCAAACGCTCACCCCCAGCCCCTTCAAATAGTCCTTCCATAGTAGTTATGAAAACTTTATGAATAAATTAATGGTTCCTTGTTCTTGACGCACGGCCCCTCTTTTTATTACCGAGCAGCATTTACCGCCTGGAGAAACTGCCCGTACGGAAGGGCCCCCGATACGGCCGTTTGCTTACCGTTTGCATAAATAACCGTAAACGGGGTGCCGTTGCCTCCGCTGGCAAAAGCGTCATTCGTCTCTTTGTCTATTTTAGCGCCATATTTTTCCGAAGCGACACAACTATCGAAAGTTGTTTTGTTAGCACCAAACTGTACGGCAAGTTCTTGGTAGTACGCAGGGCCGAGCTTTTTTTGGTTATCTCCGGTAAATACCGTGTCTGCAAATTTCCAAAAACCATCGTTGCCCAACTGCTCTGCGATGCACTCTGCGGCGAGAGCCGACGGTCGCGCCTGCGGGTGGATACTTTCAAGCGGAAAATTGCGATGGATCCACGCCACTTCCCCATTACTTTCTTCTACGATGCGTTTAATGGTCGGGTAAACTACCGAACAAAAAGGACATTGGAAGTCGGAATATTCTATAAGCACCACTTTTGCGGACAAAGAGCCCACGATATGATCTTCAGCCGTAGGAGCAGGAACATTTACTACCGAAGAAGGGGTGTCCGTGCCTGGGGGCACCGCGCGATTGTTCGAAAAGACAACAGCGCTTGCGATTAACGCGCCGGAAAGTAGAATGGCCGCGGAGGGGGTAAGGGAGAAATTTTTCATATCAAGCGTTCCTCTAGTGTACCTTCCGACTTTGCGAACACCAAATTACCTACTACTTTGCCTTAAGAAGGTCACGGATCTCTTCAAGCAAACGCTCTTGTGCCGGCTTTTCATACACAGGGGCGGGGCGCTGCTCTTCTTTACGGAACATGCGCTCGCGCGCACCAGAGAGCAGTTTGAACACTACGAAAATAGCAAAGGCGATAACGATGAAGTTAAAGAGTGCTTGGAAAAACGCACCGTAGCGCACCACAACATCCGGGTTAATAACCCACGCAAGAGTCTTGAAATCTACGTTTCCAGTCAAAAGCCCCAAGAGTGGGGTGATCAAGTCCGCAACAAGTGAATTTACGATCCCCGAAAATGCGTTGCCGATAACCACAGCAATCGCCAATTCCAAAGCATTACCTTTTATAGCAAAGCGCTTAAACTCCGAGAGAAAACCGCCCGCCGCATGAAAATATTTCTTGGCCACAGAAAAATAGTATTACTTATTCTGTAATTTCTCAACATCCGCAAGAAGTTTCGACAGCCCTGCGTGCACTTCTTCGAGCGTGCGGTGGTCGGCAATATCACGCGCCTCTTCTTCTTTTTCTCCTTCGGTAATCTCCTCCACGTCCTCCTGGATTTCATCGATGTCTTCCTGGATCTCGTCGATGTCCTGCTCCACCTCTTCAAGTGCTTCCGCCTGCACATTTATGGTCATCTGTATGAAAATAGCAAGATAAATCGCCTCAAGCGACACAATGGTGGTGAGGATGAGAAGCATACGATCAAACGAAAGGACGTTTGCCCACACAGCTCCAAAGCTCGCAATGAACACGAGCGTGTGCACCACGATAGATTGCGGTGAGCCCACCCAGCGTGTGACCCTAAGGGCAGTTTTTTGTAATCGTTGTTTTTCTTTTCCCATACAGTGACAGCGTAATCATACCGCCCTTTTGAAACTAATAAAAAAGACCTCGCTTGGCGAGGTCTTTGCACAAACTAATCGTGGGATAAGCTGCACAGTGCCTCGCCTTTCTCCACATCCCATCGTCTGTATTTACATGGAATGACCGAAGAACAAAGAGGCACGGCTTCAACCAATACTTCAAGGTGGCATGGGTGTTTCCCAAATTTTGCACGGCTGGTATGCGCATGCAGAATTTCTTTTTCTCTTCTTGGGTCGAAGTCTGGATTGGCTTCAAAGATTGCGTAGTGGCAATCTTCTAGGTTTTCGACGAGGAAAGGAATTTCTATTTCCTGTTCGCCGA
>LNFM01009543.1_pt1 | contig 14079 bp, 14 predicted proteins | sample 596031 | NCBI WGS metagenome assembly LNFM01 (sample SAMN04254537, study PRJNA301005) | activated carbon metagenome | isolation source: dual media filters at the Ann Arbor, Michigan drinking water treatment plant | place: USA: Ann Arbor
GTCATCCCGACCGGAGGGCCGTAGGCCCGTAGTGGAGGGACCTGTTCATCTGCTGGAATCGTGCAATGGAGCGTAATCCAGTCGTCTACATCCTCTGCAGCGAGAACAGGCGCGCCCTCTACATTGGGATAACGACCAATCTGCCAAGACGACTCGAGGAGCATCGCCAAGGACTGGTGCACCACACGGCCAAGTACAACATCCATCGACTGATCTACGTCGAATCGTACGAGACAGCGCCTGACGCGATCGCGCGTGAGAAGCAGCTCAAGAATTGGCGGCGAGAGAAAAAGCTCATTCTGATCAATCGCGCCAATCCGGAATGGCGAGATCTCAGTGGCGAGATTCATTGACGTCATCCCGACCGGAGCCGAGCGTAGCGAGGCGAAGTGGAGGGACCTATTCTTGTGCTGCCATCGCCACGATCGGGTCCCTCCGCTACGGGCCTTCGGCCCTTCGGTCGGGATGACGAGGAGAAATCATGAAGCTCGAAACCCGCGACAAACTAAAAGCCATCAGCACCGCCACCGTCTCCACCGCGCTGTTCAAGCGCGGTTTGCGCACCCAGTTCATCCAGGACGTCCATCCGCTGTCGCCCGTTCAGCCGGTGCTGGTCGGCGAGGCCTTCACCTTGCGCTACATGCCGGCGCGCGAGGACCTGAACCAGCCGACCGTGTTTCGTGACCGCGGCCATCCCCAGCGCAAGGCGATCGAGGAATGTCCGCCCGGCGCCGTCATGGTGATGGACAGCCGCAAGGATGCGCGCGCCGCTTCCGCGGGCTCGATCCTGGTGACGCGGCTGATGAAGCGCGGCGTCGCCGGCGTCGTGACCGACGGCGGCTTTCGCGATTCCGCCGAGATCGCCCGGCTGGGCTTCCCGGCCTACCACCATCGCCCCAGCGCGCCGACCAACCTCACGCTCCACCAGGCGATCGACATCAATGTGCCCATCGGCTGCGGCGATGCCCCGGTGTTTCCCGGCGACGTGATTTTGGGCGACAGCGACGGTGTCGTCGTCATTCCCGCCAATATCGCCGACGAGATCGCCGAGGAGGCCTACGAGATGACGGCTTTCGAGGATTTCGTCACCGAGCAGGTCAACAACGGCATGGCCATCTACGGCCTCTATCCGGCGACGAACGAACAGACCATGGTCGATTTCGCGGCCTGGCGAAAAATCAAGGCACGTTAGAAAGGAAACAGAATGATCAAGCGCAAGCAACGCATTCCGATGCGCGACCTCGAGACCATGGCACCGGAGGATCGCGAGACCGTCGAGAAGAACGCGATGAACGGCCGCATCTTCAACATCTTCAAGGTGCTGGCCCATCATCCCAAGCTGGTGAAGCGCTGGACGCCGTTCGCCGGCCATGTGCTGGGCAAGCAGACCCTCGCCTTCCGCGACCGCGAGCTGCTGATCCTGCGCATCGGCTGGCTGAACCAGGCCGAATACGAATTCGCCCAGCATGAGCTGATCGCCAGGAAGGGCGGGGTCTCCGAGGCGGATATCGAAAACATCAAGAAGGGTCCCAAAGGCGCCTGGAACGAGCACGAGACCGCACTGATGCAGGCGGCCGACGACCTCTTTGAGAATTCCGTGGTCTCGGATGCCACCTGGGCCGTGCTGTCGAAGAAATACTCGACCGAGCAGCTGATGGACGTGGTCTTCACCATCGGCCAGTACAACCTCGTCTCATGGGCGCTCAACAGCTTCGGCGTGCCGCTCGACGATTTCCTGCCCGGAGCCAAAGCGTAGGCCCTGCAACCTCTCCACGCCCTCGGACGTTTCGGAATATCTGAAGCTTGGGCCGGCGTGGGGAAATCGATGAGAGCTGCAAATGTGGCCCGGACCGGGGTGCCCGGCCTTGACGACATTCTGAATGGCGGACTGGCCACCGGACGGCTCTTCCTCTTGGAAGGCAGCCCGGGCACCGGCAAGACGACCACGGCGATTCGCTTTCTGATGGAAGGCGCCGCCGCTGGCGAACGTTCGCTTTACGTCACCTTGTCGGAAACGGAACAGGAACTTCGCCTGGCGGCGAAGTCCTACGGTTGGGACTTCGGCGACAAGGTGAAGATCTTCGAACTGGTGCCGCCCGAAAGCCTCCTCGACGCCGACCAGCAGCAGAGCCTTCTCTATTCCTCCGATCTCGAGCTCGGCGAGACGACCAAGCTGATCTTCGATGCCGTCGAGGAGTCCGGGGCCACCCGGATCGTTCTCGATTCGCTGTCGGAGATCAGGCTGCTGGCCCAGAGTTCGCTCCGCTACCGGCGCCAGGTCCTGGCCCTCAAGCACTATTTTGCACGCCGCGGGGCGACCGTCCTGATGCTCGATGACCTCACGACGGAGGCGCTCGACAAGACCGTGCACAGTATTGCCCATGGCGTCGTGAGGCTGGAAGAGCTGGCGCCTGAGTATGGCCCCGAGCGCCGCCGGATGCGGGTCATCAAGTACCGGGCCAACGCCTTCCGCGGCGGCTACCACGACTTCGTGATTCGCGGGGATGGCGTGACAGTGTTCCCGCGGCTCGTCTCCGCGGAGCACCGGACGGAATTCAAGCGTCAAACGCAGGGCACGGGCGTCGCCGGGCTGGATGCGCTTTTGGGCGGCGGCATCGAGAAAGGGTCGAGCACGTTGCTTCTGGGGCCGGCGGGTTCCGGCAAAAGCCTGCTCAACCTGCAGTTCGTCAAGGCCACGCTGGCGCGCGGCGAGAAAGCCGCCTTGTTCGTTTTCGACGAGGAGCTTGGATTGCTGTTCGATCGCGCCAAGCCGCTCGGTTACGATCTCCAGGCCTGGCAGGCCAGCGGCCAACTCGGCATCGTGCAGCTGGATGCGGCCGAACTGTCGCCCGGGGAGTTCGCCCATCGTGTGCGTTCCAGTGTCGAGCTGGCAAACGCGCAAACCGTCGTCATCGACAGCCTGAACGGCTACCAGACGGCGATGCCGCAGGAGAATTCGCTGATCCTGCACATGCACGAGCTGCTGCAGTTCCTGAACCGGCGGGGTGCCTCCACTTTCCTGACCGTGGCGCAGCACGGGCTGCTGGGCAGCGACATGAGATCGCCGGTCGATGTCACCTATCTGGCCGACTCCGTCATCCTGCTGCGCTATTTCGAAGCGATGGGCGCGGTCAAACGCGCCATCTCGGTCATCAAAAAGCGCACCGGCTGGCACGAGGATACGATCCGTGAGTTCACCATCAGGGGCGGCGTGCATGTCGGCGATCCGCTTGTCGGCTTCCAGGGCGTGCTGCGCGGCACGCCGATCATGACGAATGACGATCCTGTGGATCCCAGAATGAGAACCGAGTGATCAATCGCTTCTCTTCGCCTCGGCTGCACGCGCTCATCCTGGCACCGCGCGGCCGTGACGCATCGGTCGCGTCGGGGCTCGTCCACCAGGCCGATGTCGATGTCCGAATCTGTGCCGACCTGCCGGCGCTCGTCGGCGGCTTGCAAGACGACGTCGCTTTCGTGCTGCTCACTGAAGAAGCCATCCGCAACGCCGATCTCAAGCCGCTGGCCCAGTGGATCGGCGACCAGCCGGCCTGGTCCGACCTGCCGTTCATCCTGGTGACCGATCATGGCGGTGGACCGGAACGCAATCCCATTGCCTCGCGCTGGCTCGAAGCCTTGCGTAACGTGGCCTTCGTCGAGCGGCCGTTCCATCCCACCACGCTGGTGAGCATTGCCAGGACGACGGCAAAGAGCCGCCGCCGCCAGCATCAGACCCGTTCGCTGCTGGCCGACCTCGGCGATAGCGAGGCCCGGCTCCGCACCGCGCTGAAGGCGGGAAAGCTCGGCCCCTGGGAATTCGATTTCACGACCCAAAGCCTCTTTCTGTCCGAGGAGTTCCGCAGCGCCTTCGGTTCCGAAGCAGGGATGGGATTGGAAACGTTCTTCGACCGCATTCACCCCGAGGATCGCGCCAAGGTCTCCGCGGCCCTGCAGCGCAGCGTGTCGACCGGCGAGGACTATGCCGTCGAGTTCCGCCGCCGATGGTCGGACGGCACGACGCGCTGGATCGACGCCCGCGCGCGCCTGGTGCGCGACGCCGACGGCACGGCGCGGCGCCTGGTCGGACTTTCCTCGGACATCACCGAGCGCAAAAAGGCCGAGGCCAGTCTGAAGGAATCGAACGAGCGGTTGGAGCGCCACGTCCTCGAGCGCACCGCCCAGCTCCAGCACGCCCATGACGAACTGCTGTCGCAGATCGCCGAACGCGAACGGTCGGAGGAGCAGCTTCGCCATATGCAGAAGCTGGAGTCGATCGGCCAGCTCACCGGCGGCGTGGCGCACGATTTCAACAACCTGCTGACGGCCGTGATCGGCAACCTGGAGCTTCTCCGCAAGCGCCTGCCCCAGAATCCGGCGGTCGATCGGCTGCTCGACGGCGCCCTGCAGGGTGCCCAGCGTGGCGCCGCGCTCACCCAGCGCCTGCTGGCCTTTGCCCGCCGCCAGGCGCTGGAGCCGCGCCCGGTCGACCTCGCGGCTCTTGTAAGTGGCATGACCGATTTGTTGCACCGGTCGATCGGACCGACGGTCGAAATGAAGCTCGACCTGCCGGCCTCGCTGCCGGCTGTGCAGGTCGATGCCAATCAGATCGAGCTGGCGCTGCTCAATCTCGCCATCAATGCCCGCGATGCGATGCCGGACGGCGGCAAGATGACGATAGGCCTTCACCGGTCCGACGCGGAGGGCGCGCCCGACCTCGCGGCCGGTCGCTATGTCTGCCTCACGGTGGCCGATACCGGCATCGGCATGGATGCCGAAACGATCAAGCGCGCGATCGAGCCGTTCTTTTCGACTAAGGGCATCGGCAAGGGCACCGGCCTTGGCCTTTCCATGGTTCACGGCGTGGCGCAGCAGCTTCATGGTGCGCTGCGTCTGTCGAGCGAGCCCGGCCAAGGCACGCGGGCGGAGCTGTGGCTGCCGGTCTCGACGGAGCAGCCGGTGGCGGTCGTGCCGGAACCGGCCAAGCCTTCCAAGTCGGTGGGCGCCACGCTGTTGCTGGTCGACGACGACTTCCTGATCAACCTCAGCACCAAGGCGCTGCTGGAGGATCTCGGTCATGTCGTGGTCGAGGCGCATTCGGGCGCCAAGGCACTGGAAGTGCTGCGCACGGGAAAGCCGATCGACCTCATGATCACCGACTATGCGATGCCGGGCATGACCGGCCTGCAGCTGGCGGAAGCCGCGCGCGGCCTCAGGCCCGGCCTGCCCATCCTGCTGGCCACCGGCTATGCCGACCTGCCGGTCGGTGCGGTGCTCGACCTGCCACGCCTGTCGAAGCCCTATCACCAGAAGCAGCTGGCGGAGCAGATCACGGCCTTGGTCGGGCAGGGGGCGGCCGGAGCGGCGCGGATCACGCATTGAGCATCAGATAAAGCGATACCCGATCGTTTGGCGTCCCGCTTGGAAGAACTTCGGCGACATGAAGAGCGAGGACGAGATCGCCCGCTCGGTTGCGCGCTCGCCCTATCGACGCGTTTGGTCGGTTGTGGAATGGGGCTCTCCTGCCGTGCCCTTTATCGGGGCATCCTCGTCGAACAGGATGCGTTCGGCCGCGCCGTCGAGATCGTCGTACTGTCCACTGCGCAGCGACCACATGAAGGCGGCAAGGCCGGCGACGCCGAGCGCCAGCGCTATCGGGATCAGGTAGTAGAAATCCGTCATGGCCCGGCCTCCAAGGCCCGGGTCTGCGGCGTTTCGGGCAGCGTGCCGACGTTGCCGCGGTCCGGGCGTCTGCCGAGGCGCAGGGCGTTGGCGATCACGAGGATCGACGATGCCGACATGGCGATCGCGGCAATAAGCGGCGTCACATAGCCCAGGACGGCGATCGGAATGGCGAGCGCATTGTAGGCGACGGCGAGTGCAAAGTTCTGCCGGACGAGCTTGCCCGCTTCCCTGGCGGTCTCGATGGTTTCGGGGATCGCCGTGAGATCGTCTTGCAGGAAGACGATGTCGGCGGCGCTCCGCCCGACGTCGGCGGCCGAGGCTGTCGCCATCGAGACGTGCGCCGCGGCCAGCGATGGCGCATCGTTGAGGCCGTCGCCCACCATCAGGACCTTGGTGCCGCGTGCGGCAAGGGCTGCGATATGCGCGACCTTTTCCGCCGGCGATACCGCCGCGCGCCACGGCAGGTTCAGCGATGAAGCTACACGCCGGACGGAGTCCTCGTGATCGCCCGACAGGATCTCGACCGGCAGGCCCTTGGCCAGCAGCGCGGCGACCGCGTCTCGCGCGCCGGGCCGGAGTTCGTCGCGGAAGCGGAAGTTCCATAGAAGCCGTCCGTTGGCAGAGAGCGCCACGCCAGCCTGTGCGTTGCCGGCGTGGGTCCAGTCAGAACGGCCGAGGCGGTAGGTCACCTCGCCTACCCGGCCCTCGAGGCCCCTCCCGGCCTGCTCGCGGAGATCGGTCAGCGCGACGGTGCGCACGTCGCGGGCGCGGCCCTCGGCGGCGATGGCCTGCGCATAAGGATGGCGGGAGTGCGCCGCCATCGCAGCGGCAATGGCCAGCAGGTCCGGATCGATCGCGCCGCGATCCGCAAGGTCGGGCACCCCCTTGGTCAGCGTGCCAGTCTTGTCGAAAACGACATGGTCGGCCTCGGCGAGGCGCTCCAGCGCGCCGCTGCCCTTGACCATGATGCGACGCTCGAACAGGCGCCGCGCCGCCACGACCTGGACCATGGGCACGGCAAGGCCGAGCGCGCAGGGGCAGGTGATGATCAGGACGGCGATGGCGATGGTCACCGCACGATGCGCGTCGCCGGTCGCCACCATCCAGCCGATGAAGGTCGCGAGTGCCGTGACGTGGATCACGGGCGCATAGAGCCGCGCGGCCCGATCCGCCAGGCGCCGGTACCCCGCGCGCCCTGTTTCGGCGGCTTCCATCATGCGCGTCATCTCGGCCAGGAAGGAGTCGCGGGCCACCGCCGTCGCCTCGATCGTGAGCGGTCCCGTGAGGTTGAGCGTGCCAGCCTGCAGCAACGCGCCTGATGCCACTGGCCGAGGCAGGCTTTCGCCCGATACCAGCGAGACGTCGAGGTCCGATCGTCCCTCGACGATCCGGGCATCGACCGGGACACGGTCGCCCGCCGCCAGCAGGAGGGTCATGCCTGGCCGGATCGCGTCGACCGCCAGATAGTGCCGCGCGCCATCGGGTTCGACCACCCAGGCGCCGCGCGCCGCCAGCGAGGCCAACCCTTTCACAGCCGTGCGCGCCCGCTCGCGCATCACGTGATCGAGCGTGCGGCCGATCAGCAGGAAGAACAGCAGCGAGATCGCGGCGTCGAAATAGGCGTGCGGGCCGTGATGGATCGTCTCGTAGAGGCTCATGCCGAAAGCCAGGAGCACGCCGATCGAGATCGGGACGTCCATGTTGGTTCTGCCGCGGCGGACCGCCTGCCAGGCCGACCGGAAGAAGATGCGACCGCTGTATGCGAGGCTCGGCAGGGCGATCGCCGCCGACAGCCAATGGAAAATGTCGCGGTCCCCGGCGTCGGCGCCCGACCAGACGGCGACCGACAGCATCATGATGTTGCCCGACGCAAAACCCGCGACGGCAAGGGCGCGCACCAGTTCGCTCATCGCGGGATCCTTGTCCTCCGCGGCGGCGGCGTGCAGGTGCGCCTCGAAGCCAGCCTCGTTCAATGTCTCGACGAGCGGCGGCGGCGCCTCGCCGCGCCATGCGACGGAAACCCGTCGGGTCGAGAGATTGACGCGCGCTCGTTCGACGCTGGGCAGCACACCGAGCACGCGCTCGATGCGTGCAACGCAGGCGCCGCAATGGATCGAGGGGACGCTGAGCTCGTTCTGCCGCAGCCCGCCCACGACGACGCGGCTCGCCAGCAGCAGTTCCTGTCCGTGGTCGGCCCTAGGGCCGGATGGCGCGCCAGGCATGCCAGGTTCCGTGTCCCAGCAGGGGAAACACGACGATGAGGCCGAGGAGGCCGGTGGCGAGGCTGAGCACGAACAGTGCGAGCACGATCGCGCCCCAGGCCAGCATGACCGGCAGATTGTTCCAGACCAGTTGCATGCTGGTGCCCATCGCGGTCAGGGAGTCGACTCGCTCCTCCAGCATCATCGGCACAGAGAAGGCGCTGATGGCGAAGGAGAAGGCGGCGAACAGGGCGCCGACGGTCGTGCCGACGATCAGCAGCGCCCAGCCGGTCGGCGTCGTGAACAGCATCGGCGCGACGTGCTGCAGGCCGGGGAACGGCAGCAGGCCGAAAAACAGGGCGTAGATGATGACGGCGGCCCGCATCCACAGCAGGGCGAGCCCGCACAGCAGGACGCCGGTAAACAGGACCTGGGCGCCTGCGGCCGGCCGCACGAACACCATCGATGCGAAATTGACCGGCGTGCCGGCGGTGAGCGCGCGACTCTTCTCGTAGAGACCGATGGCCAGCAGCGGCCCCACGACCATGAAGCCCGCAAGAGCCGGGAAAAGAATGTAGTCCCAGCCGAAGGCCACGAGGCCGGCAACGATCGCGGCGGAAACGATGAAGACACCGAGACCGTAGAGAAGGCTGGGCACCGGCTGTGCCATGAGATCGCGCCACCCCGCCGCCAGCCACTGGCCGGCGACCGAAGGCGCGTAGCGACGGTCGAGGACCCTGTCGGGCCGAACAGGCGGCAAGACCGCGGGGATCGTATGTCTCATCGTCCGGCTCCCGAGCAGGACGACTTCGCCGCGCTGAACGTGCCGCCGCGCGAGGTTTCTCCCGGCTTCACGTGATCGACGCAATCGGGCTGCGAGCTGATCGCGACATAGAGGAGATGGGCGTTGGCACCGGCGAGCAGCAGGAGGCCGGCTGCAACAACCGCAACAACGGTCCATTTGCTGCTGGGCCGTCTGCTGTTGGAAGAGGTCGCGATCATGGCCGCTTCTTTCCGAGGTCGATGAGATACAGTGTCAGGATCTTGCGATCGACCGGCGAGAGCCTGCCTTCCCAGCCCGGCATCTGCCCTTTCAGGCCGCCCCACACAGCGGTGTAGAGCGCCCACTCGTCGCGGCCATGCATGTAATAGTGGCTGATGAGGTTGGGCGCGCCGACCTCGGGATTGCCCTTCGCCTCTGGACCGTGGCAGGCAGCGCAGTTCGCGGCAAAGACGGCCTTGCCCTTGTCGATCGTTGCCGCCGGGATCGTTGCGGCCGCCGTCGTGTCGGAGAGGCTCCGCACGTAGGCCACGACGTTCTCGATCTCGTCGCGCTTCAGGATGCCGTCGCGCCCGAAGGCGGGCATCTGGGAAATCCTGCTGTCGGGATGCGTCGAATTGATCCCGACGCGAATGGTCTGCTCGATCGCCTCGGGCGAGCCGCCGAACAGCCACGACGAGGTGGTGAGGTTGGGGAAACCCTTGCCTCCCTTGGCGTCGCCGCCATGACAGACCGAGCAATTGTCGCCGAACAGCGTGCGCCCGGTTTCCCGCACGGCCTTCATCAGGGCAGGATCGGTCTCGATCTGGGCGAAGCTGCGAGCGGTGATCTGGTCGGTCCACGCCGAGCGTGCGACGGCTGCCTGTTTCACCGACGCGGTGACCGCGGCGCGGTCGTCGGCCCCCAGCAGGCCCTTGGTGAAGCTCGACCAGGTCGGGAAGGCCGGCATCAGCACCCAGTAGACGACGGAGAAGATGAAGGTGACGATCAGGACGTAGTAGACCAGCCGCGGCACCGGCGTGTTCAGTTCCTTGATGCCGTTCCATTCATGGCCGGTCATCAGGTAGCCTGTCTTCGGATCGCGCTCCTCTACGGACATGGCCTGTCGTCCTTCTCGAGGATCGAGGCGGCGGCGTGATCGAACTGCCGGCGATTGGAGGGCCAGTAGACATAGAGCAGCACGATCGCCGACATCGCGATGAAGTAGAACAGGCCGAATGTCTTGGCGAACCAGACGAGATCTTCGTGGGTGACGGTCATGGCGATTTGGCCTCCGACTGGGCTGCCTTCACCGCCGGCACCGCCTCCGACGCCACGATCTTGTAGGGCGCCTCGGTCAGGCGGCCGAGAATCTGGAGATAGGCCACGAGCGCATCCATCTCCGTGAGCCGCTCCGGCACGCCGTCGAAGGCGCGCACGTTGGTCGCCTCGCCGTAGCGCTTGGTCACGCCCTCGGCGAGCGGGCTGTCGGGGCTCGCCTGGCCCAGCGCGTCGTTGGCCGCGTTGGCGATCATCTCGTCGGTGTAGGGCACGCCGACCGCTCGCATTGCCCTGAGATTGCCGGCGAGATCGTTGGTCCTGAGGTCGTTGCGCAGCAGCCAGCGATAGGAGGGCATGACCGACGGCGGCACGACGCTGCGCGGGTTCAAGAGGTGGGCGACCTGCCATTCGTCGGAATACTTGCCGCCGACGCGGGCGAGATCGGGGCCGGTGCGCTTGGAACCCCAGAGCATCGGATGGTCGTACTTGGATTCGACGGCCAGCGAGTAGGGCCCGTAGCGCTCGACCTCGTCGCGCAGGGTGCGGATCATCTGCGAGTGGCAGGCGTAGCAGCCTTCGCGCAGGTAGACGTTACGGCCGGCCAGCTCGAGCGGCGTGTACACCCGCATATCGGGCGCTTCCTCGACGGTCTGGTGGATCGTGAACAGCGGCGCGATCTCGACCAGGCCGCCGATGCTGGCGACGCCGATGATGGCGAGGGTGAAGCCGATGGCCTTGCGTTCGAGTTTGTAATGGAGACCGAACATGATTTACTCCGCCGCCCGCCGCGCCGCTGCAGTACCGAGCGCCGGTTCGGGGAAGTCGCCCGCCGGCTCGAGCACCGATCCGGGGGTGCGCTCGGACGCCGACGGCGCGGTGCGGATGGTCATCCAGATATTGTAGCAACCCACCAGCGCGCCGATCAGGAACAGCAGACCCCCGAACGCGCGTGCCACGTAGTAAGGATGCATCTCGACCAGGGAATCGATGAACGAGTAGGCGAGCGTGCCCTGGGCGTTGTAGGTGCGCCACATGAGACCCTGGATGATGCCGGAGTTCCACATCGCCAGCACATAGATGACGGTGCCGGCGATCGCGAGCCAGAAGTGGACCTCGACCAGCCGCGCCGAATACATGGCGGGCCGCTTCCACAGCCACGGCACCGAGGCGTAGATCGCGCCGAAGGTGATCAGCGCCACCCAGCCCAGCGCGCCGGCGTGGACGTGGCCGACCGTCCAGTCGGTGTAGTGCGACAGCGCGTTGACGGAGCGGATGGCGAGGAAGGACCCCTCGAAGGTGGTGAGGCCGTAGAAGACGGCGGCCATCATCATGAAGCGCAAGGTCGCGTCGTCGCGCACCTTGTGCCAGGCGCCGTTCAGGGTCAGCAGCGCGTTTGCAGCGGCGGCCCAGGACGGAACGATGAGCATCACCGAGAAGGTCATGCCGAGCGTCTGGACCCATTGCGGCAGGGCCGTGTAGTGCAGGTGGTGCGAGCCTGCCCACATGTAGAGGAAGGTGATGCCCCAGAAGCTGATGATCGACAGCCGGTAGGAATAGAGCGGCCGGCCGGCACGCTTGGGCAGGTAGTAGTACATCATGCCGAGGAAGCCTGCGGTCAGGAAGAAGGCGACGGCGTTGTGGCCGTACCACCATTGCGTCATCGCATCCTGCACGCCCGAGAACAGCGAGTAGCTCTTGGCGCTGCCGAAGCTCACTGGCACCGCCAGGTTGTTCACGATGTGGAGCATCGCGACCACGACGACGAAGGCGAGGTAATACCAGTTGGCCACGTAGATGTGCGGTTCCTTGCGGCGCGCCAGGGTACGCAGGTAGACGATCAGGTAGGTCACCCAGACGATGGTGAGCCAGAGATCGGCGTACCATTCGGGCTCGGCATACTCCTTCGACTGGGTGACGCCCATCAGGTAGCCGGTGGCGGCCAGCACGCAGAAGAGGTTGTAGCCATACAGCACGAACATGGGGCTGAGCTGATCGGGCAGGCGCGCGCGCGACGTGCGCTGCATCACGTAGAAGGAGGTCGCGATCAGCGCGTTGCCGCCGAAACCGAAGATGACGCCGCTGGTGTGCACGGGGCGCAGTCGGCCGAAGCTTGCCCAGCCGGCGTCGAAGGTCAGGTCGGGATAGGCCAGCAACAGCGCGACCCAGACACCCGCGAACATGCCGGCGACGGCCCAGGCCATGGCGAACAGGATGCCGGCACGGCTCGGATCGTCATAATAGCTGTCGGAACGGTCAGCCGGCGGTTGGGGCGAGAAGTAGCCCGAGATCACCCAGAAGATTCCGGCGATGCCGGCCGCCATGATCAGAAAACCATGTACCCCAAGAGGGTCACCCTGGCCGGCGCCGGCGAAGGCCATGCCGCAGATCGTGATGGCGAGCAGGATGACGATGGCAAGCTGGCGCTCATTTTTCGTCAGCTGTTCGATCATCGCGGCCCCACTCCTTGGCGACGGAGCGAAGATACTCCTTATCCGAGTTTTCGCACTATTGCTTCTTGGCCGGTTTGATCTGGATCAAGTCTGACGTGCAGGCATTGCCAGCAGCCCGGCGAAAACTGCAGGGCGGGATTGCAAATGTAGAGTTGCAGGTTCAGCCAGAATAATGCTACAAATTTGTTATTGTCGCAGGAGGCCTGTCTTCAAAGACCGAGTGCCGACGCCGATCCGCACATTTGGCCATGCCCCGCCTGGCGCGCCCGCCGGGTAAGATCCCTGGAGGATGAGGGGCCGTCCCGCGGTCTGTGCCGGGTAGTCTGTACCCGAGCACTGAACCGTGAGTAGCAAGCACAAGGACGCCCCCGCCGACGATCCGTCCGGCAGATGGGGTGGACCGAGGCGCGAAAAACGCGTCCGAGGACTGAATTTTGACGGTCGTCCGCAGAGTCAGATTCTCGCGATGTCACAGGTGGGCGTAGAACCTGTGTCACAACATTTGTCTCAACTTGGTGTGACACCTTCGGGTGTGACACCGCCGGCCCCGGCCATGACTGTGGCTAAAACTCCAGCAGGTTTTCGCGCAGCGTCTTGTGGGCATAGGCCTTGCGGGTGAGGCCGCGGCGCTGCAGCGCCGGCACCAGCCCGTCGCACACTTCCATGATGTAGCGCCGGTCGAAGTAGCCGTTGAACAGCAGGAAGCCGTCGCCGCCGACCTCCTCCATGATGTCCTGCATCATGCCGGCGACATGGTCCGAGGTGCCGGTGAAGTCGATGCCGGCCTTGCTGGCATAGCTCTGCACGATCGAGCGCGGCGTCTTGCCGATCCACTTGGCGAGCGACGACTGGTGCCCGTTGGTCGTCAGCTCCGGCAGCGGCGTGTCGAGGTCGAACTTGGAGAAGTCGATGCCGGTCAGGCGCGACATGCCCGAGAGCTGCATGTCCATGTGCTCCTCGGCGGCCTGGCGCTCGAGCACGCGCCGCTCGCGCGCGGCCTCCATCGTCGTGTCGACGATCGGGTAGGCGAGGAACAGCACTTTGATGCCGTCGGGATCGCGGCCGAGCGCCACCGCCCGCCGCCGCACCTCCTCGCGATAGGCCTTCATGCTGGCGACGCTGCCGCCGCCGTCGGTGATGATCGTGTCGGCCCAGCGCGCCGCGAAGGCCTGGCCGCGCGGCGAGCCGCCGGCCTGGCAGATCGGCACGCGGCCCTGCGGCGAGCGCGGCGCGTTGAGCGGCCCGCGGCACTTGAAGTATTTGCCCTCGTGGAAGACCGGATGAACTTTCGAGCCGTCGGCGAACATCGGTCTGTCGCGGTCCAGCACCACGGCGTCGGGCTCCCACGCCTCCCACAGCTTCGTCACCAGATCGGCGAACTCGTCGGCCACGTCATAGCGTTCGTCGTGCGGACGTTGCGCTTCGTGGCCGTAATTCTGCGCGGCGCCATCGTTGCTGCTGGTGACGCAGTTCCAGCCCATACGGCCCTCGGTCACGTGGTCCAGCGTGTTGACCAGCCGGGCGAGCAGGAAGGGCGGGTATTCGCTGGTGGAGAGCGTCGGCACCAGCCCGAGATGCTTGGTCGCCTGCGCGAGATAGGGCACCAGCACGGCCGGATCGAGCTTGGGCGTGCTGGCGCCGTACTTGAGATAGGTGTCGTGGCTGCCCTGGTAGGTGTAGGGCAGCATCGAGGAATCCTCGATGATCA
>LNFM01009544.1_pt1 | contig 14078 bp, 10 predicted proteins | sample 596031 | NCBI WGS metagenome assembly LNFM01 (sample SAMN04254537, study PRJNA301005) | activated carbon metagenome | isolation source: dual media filters at the Ann Arbor, Michigan drinking water treatment plant | place: USA: Ann Arbor
CGTCGAAGACGGGCATCGGCGCGTTTCGCAGCCCTTGACGGTCACGGCCTATGATCTGCCCCGCGGCTGTGTCGCCGCCTATTATCCCGAGATCAACCCGCTCATTCCATTGAGCTACCATGACATCCTGTCGAAAACGCCGGCGTATAAAGGAGTGCCGGTGAGGATCGTCGCATGAAATTTCCGGCGTGGCAGTTGAAAGGCCCGTACTGTGGGCCACCCCCAGCCCGCCATTCCCGCATGCTGACATGCGACAGCCACTCTATTCGGCTCGACTGTCCAGGTTACCTGATGCATCGTATTGCGCGTGACGGATCGCGTTTGGTCGAGAACTGATCATGTTGCAATGGGATAACCAGCCTCGCGATTCTACCGGTGTCGCCAATACGGAGCAGGAGCGGTTCGACGCCCTGCAATCGGTTCTGGCCCACCAGTACGAAGCCGTATTTGACGACCCAAACGCACCCCGCACGGTCCTTATCGTCCCGAGTCTAAGCCTCGATCCGCAGGTCATGGCCAAAGTGTCCGGTGTCGCTCACTACGAAGAACGGATGCTGTGCCTGCTGATGCTTCTGCGGTTGCCGCGAACGCGGGTAATTTATGTTTCGAGTACTCCGATTTCTTCGACTATTATCGACTATTATCTCCATCTGCTGCCTGGCGTCCCCAGCGAGCATGCGCGCCGCCGCTTGACCCTCTTGTCCTGCGATGACTCCCAGTTCGCGCCCCTAACGCAGAAAATACTTGATCGGCCGCGCCTGCTCCAGCGGGTTAAAGACGCCATCGGCGATCCCGTGCTTGCGCACATGACATGCTTCACGGTGTCAGAACTGGAACGCCGGCTCGCCCTCGCCCTCGGCATCCCCATTTATGGATGCGATCCGTCCCTTCTCCATTGGGGTTCGAAAAGCGGGTCGCGCAAAATCTTCCGCGAAGCCGACATCGACTATCCTGCTGGTTATGAAGATCTCAGCACCATGGATGACATAGCGTACGCTCTTTCGCAGCTGAAGGCTGCACGACACGACCTTGCGAAGGCTGTCGTCAAAATCAATGAAGGCTTTTCGGGTGAGGGAAACGCAGTCCTTGATTTTTCGGGCGCACCGCAAGGTTCTGCACTGCTGCCATGGGTGAAATCACGACTTCCAGATCTCGCATTCGAAGCTAAAGACATGACCTTCGAGCTTTATGAGGAAAAGCTCACTGCCATGGGAGGTATTGTTGAAGAATGGATTCCTGGTGCGGTTAAAGAAAGCCCATCCGTTCAATTCCGAGTTGATCCTTTAAGGCGGCTAGAAATAATTTCTACGCACGATCAGGTGCTGGGAGGTAAAAACGGCCAGATTTTTCTCGGTGCACGGTTTCCGGCTTCTGATGCTTACCGGCTCGATATACAGAGAGACGGGCAGAAAGCGGCACAAGCACTCGCGCAAAAGGGCGTGCTCGGCCGCTTTGGCATCGACTTCGTTTCCGTCAAACACAACGACGCTTGGCGGCACATCGCGATAGAAATCAACCTGCGCAAGGGGGGAACGACCCACCCGTTTCAGATGCTCCAGTTCCTGACGGACGGTCATTATGATCCCACGACGGGGATCTTTCTAGCGCCCTCCGGCAGGCCACGTTGCTATTATGCGTCCGACAATCTTGAATCAGAAAACTATCGCGGCCTAACGCCTGACGATCTGATCGACATTTCTGTATTGAACGGTCTCCATTTCAACGCCGCGAAGGGCGAAGGCGTCGCATTTCATCTCATCGGGGCCCTTTCGGAGTTTGGAAAGCTCGGCATTGTCGCCATCGGCGAAACACATGAGCGCGCGGACGCGCTCTACCGTAAATCCGTAGTTGTTCTCGACCGCGAGGGTGGCAGGAAGTGATTGTACTTGTCGGCCGCTTTTGAAACGCTTAAGGGCAGCAATTTGCCGATCGCGCCCGACAGCTAGCGTCCGCTATTCGTCCAACGTGACGCCCGGAAAGAAATGGTGCTCCGAGCCCGGAGCTTCGCCGTCGCGACGCAACGTCCGCTTATCGCCTTACAACGGCATCAAATCCAGCCGCACCCCAAGCAGACGAGTCACGCTGACATTCAAAATTTCTCGAAGTGGGTGGGAGAATCTGCCTCGATCTCCACCTTTCGCCGGGGACGCAGCCTTGGCGTAACCTGCAAAAGCATGCTAGCCGGGCGGATCTTGTCGAACATCTCGAGGTGGGCTGTCAATCTGAGTGCTTCGTATATGGCTATAGCGCTGTGTCCGTCGCAAATTTCCAGAAACAAATACATACAGCTTCTTATCGAAAATTTTCTTCCTCGAAAAATCGCCTGCCAGTTTAAATCAGGTCGAATTTCCCTGATCCGAATCGCGTTCAGTTTTGTCGTCTATTGTTCTGTTTGCTGACCATCATATTTGCTTGCGCCAAGTCAATTGGCGAAACGGTTCGTCGCACATACTGCCGAAAATCACGAGAACTCTTGAATGAGGCGTGAGCACAAAAAAGAACCTAAGGAGAAAGCCATGCGCAATACAAAACCGCTTCTCGCAGTCGCTGCTGCCGCCCTCGCGTTCAGCATCTCACCTTCCTTTGCTGCCGAAAACGTCACAAAACCGGCCCCTGCCGCGTCAGCTCGATCCTGCTCGGCAAATAGCGCAGATCGACTTCAATCCTGTTCTGTAACTTGCCCGGAAGGCAAGACCGCGACGTGCGTCGGCGGTGCACAAGGCGCACGCGATGTCGACTGCACCTGCAAGTAAGCCGACACAATGGCGGCGACTTCGAAAGAGGTCGCTGTCTTTAATGATGCAATTGGGCTGTCGGCACCCGATGTCAGTCGCGATCGAAGGATGCGAGTTTGGGCTGCACGCCTCTATTATTGCAATTGTCTGCGTGTCTTGATTTTGGAGCGCCTCATGCTATGCCGCCGCGAGTGCGCTGACGTTTTTGCTAATGACATTTTTCGTCGCCATTTTTCAGTCATGACGATAGTGCGCAAGTGCGCATTATCGATATTTATTTACGTCGTGCTTGCGAGTTCTGCGTCAGCGCCCGCGCGAGCGACCGAACCTGCGCAGGATGAGACACTCGCCTACAATATCGGCGTGCAGACCTACATCTACGGCTTTCCGATGATGGACCTCTACCAGACGCTATGGGAAACGTCGTTTGATCCCAATCGCGGTCATGACCGAACGGTCAACGAGTTCTTCAATTTCGAGCGCCTAATAACGAGCAAGGACGACTGGGTCGTCACGCCGAACGAGGACACGATTTATTCGCGGATGTTCTTCGACCTCCGCAAGGAGCCGATGATCCTCGTCATTCCGCCAACGACCAGACAGTACTGGTTCCCCATCAGCGACATACGGCACGACTTCGACGCCAACCTATCGTGGGACACCGTCGGCGCACGTGGCGGCGCCTTTGCGCTATGCGCACCGGGCTGGCAGGGCGTTTTGCCCGGAGGCGTGGAGCGGGTCGACATGGGCACGCCGCTCGGCTGGATGCTGCCCCGCTTCGCCGTCAACGGCGACACCGATCTGCCGGGCGCCCTTGAGGTGCAGAAGCAGGTCCGTTTCATTCCTCTCAGCCAGTGGGGCGCCGCCGGAGTGATGCGACCGAAGCCCGATTCCGCCGACTTCCCGCGCTTTACCCGCAACGAACTGACCAATGCAAAAGAGTACTTCACGACGTTGAACACCCTGCTGCGTCTTTCCCCGCGCTTCGGCCACCCAGTGGACGAAGCGATGGCCGGATGGCTGCGCGAGATCGGGATGCACCCCGCAACAAAGTTCGACTGGGAGATCCTTTCGCCCCAGACGCAGCGCGGACTTGAACGGGCGGCAACGGACGCGCACAAAGCAATCACGGACCGCATGCCCCGCGTCGTACCGATCATCAACAACTGGCAAATCGTACGTCTCGACAAGCGCATGAGCGGAGAACCGATGGTGGCGGCCGCTGGCGCGATGCTTGGGCTTCTTTGGAATCCCAAGGAGGTCAGCACCTACGACGTCGCCTTTCTCGACGGCAGCGGCTCGCCGCTGGATGGGCGCAATCGATATGTCATCCGGTTCCAAGAGCAGCCGCCGGTCAACGCTTTCTGGTCGCTGACGATGTACTCGACGGAGACGCAGATCTTCGTGCCCAACGCAATCAACCGCTACTCGGTCGGCAATCGCACGGATGGCACGGTGGTCGGCAAGGACGGATCGATTGAGATCTTTCTTCAAGCTGACGAGCCGAGCGATCCACAGGAGCGGACGAACTGGCTGCCGGCGCCCAAAGGACCATTCTACCTGCTCATCCGGCACTACTCGCCTAAATCGGCAATACTAACCGGTGACTGGCTGCCGCCGCCGGTGACAAAGCGTTAACTGGGGAGAACCGTCGATGACGACACGTCGCGATTTCCTATCGGCGGTACCAATAGCCGGCGCGCTTCTGGCTGCCGGCCCGGCTGCGCTGTCCACGCCAGTTCGCGCGCAAGCAGTGGCGACTTCGGGGCCGCACTGGCGCAGCCAGTCGCTGGTCGATCAGCCGGCCGAAGGTCCGGGCGGTGTCGTCGCCGCCGCTGATACGCTGACCGTCAGCGAGCGAATGGGCGCAAAAAGCAAGGTCGTCGTCGAGGTCGCCCCCGGCGTCTATCAGATGCGGGGCTGGGGGATCGGGCACGCCATGGCCATCGACGCCCCCGAGGGCTGGATTATCATCGATACCGGCGACACCATGCAGGCCGCAGCGGAAATGCGGGCGCAGCTAGAGGAAAACCTCGGCAAGCCCATCCGCGTCGCCGCAATTCTGATGACACACTGGCACTATGCCAACGGCCAGGGCGCCTTCCTTGACGAGGGGACCCAGACCTGGGGCCACGAACTCCTCGACGCGAACCGTGCGGTCGAATCGGGGCTCTCGCCCTTCATCGGCGTCGCCCAGTCGCGGGCCATCGCCCAGTTCGGCATCCTGCACCCGCGAACCGGTCCCGACGCCTTTCCAAACGTGCTGGGTTTCGGGCCGGAGAAGCTGAGCGGCGAAAGCAGCTACCAGCCTCCCCGCAACACCTTCCCTGACGGGCAGATCGTGCGTCTGACGATCGCTGGTGAAGAGGTCGAGGTGGCCCCAAACCGCTCTGACACTACAGACAGCGTCGGCTTTTGGTTTCCGGGGCGAAAGCTTCTCGTCACGAACTTCATGGTGACCCCCGTTATCTTCAACATCTTCACCCTGCGCGGCAACACGTTCCGCGACCCGACCGTGATGATCGAGGACGCTCGTTGGCTGGAAAGCAAGGACGCGGAGGTGCTGCTCGATATTCACAACATGCCCGTTCTCGGGGGCGCGGCGATCCGGGCGGCGATCGAACGCAACGTCGACCAATTGAAGCAGATCTGGGACCAGACGATCCGGCTGATTGCGCAGGGATACGATGCGCGGCAGGCCGCCGAGGCAATCACCATGTCGCCCAGCCTGCGCGGCGGGGCGGAGCTTTACGGGCAGGTCGAAAGCCACGTGCGCGCGGTTTGGAACAACCGGCGCGGTTGGTTCGGCTGGGATGTCTATGACATCAACCCTCTATCGGAACGTCAGGAGGCGGCCCGCCTAGTGGCCGCGATGGGGGGCGTGGACGCCGTTCGCGACGACGCGGCAAAAGCAGTGGCAGAGGGCGGCATAGACAACTGGCGTTGGGGGCTGAAGCAAACCTCATTGCTGCTCGCGCTCGATCCGGACGATCAGGCCGCCCGCGCGGCGAGGATCGTAGCTGCGCGGTCGCTGGGCCAGCGCACGACCTCAGCCAACGCCCGCGGCTTCTACATCACCGAGGCGCTCCAGCTCGAAGGCGCCATGATGTTCGAAGGCCAGCCAGTCACAATCGACCTTCTGCGGCGCGTACTTGGCACGCCGCGGCGCCAGTTGCTCAAGTCGGCGTCGCCGGCCCAGGTGCTCGACTATCTGGCCTTTCTCGTCGATCCGCGGGCGGCTGGCGACAGGCGCGTCGCCTTCACGCTTTCGGTCGAGGGCGATACGGCCATCCACCAAGTCCAGTTGCGCAACGGCGTACTGATCCGCTCGGCGGCCACGGAACCGGGTCCGATCCATGTCTCTGCGACACCCGATGAACTTGCCGATTTCGTACTAGGGACCGCGCCGCTTCCCGGCGGCGTTCTGCCCGACTTCGGGCAGGCTTTCGATCAAAGCGATTTTCTTGACCGGGATAAACTGGTGGCCGCGCTCAGCAAGACCCCGACCTATCCGTACTGACCAACATCTTTAGATTGGAAGCGCAAAGATAACGACGAAACAGGACCTGCTCCTTTCGATACCCGCAGTCGGAACAGTCTTCAAAACGCCGTAGGCGAGCAACTGCATCAGCTGCCATGCCTCCTACCGGCTGATCTCCTAGGCACAGAGCGAAATCCAGCGGAGATCGAAAAGACGTGATGCGCATTGCGACCTTCAACGTCGACAGTTTGGATATGCTGACAAAATCAGACATATCGCTCGACGATCGCATCCGGATCTTGCGACCTCAGCTGGAGCGGCTTAGGGCAGATGTCCTGTGCCTTCAGGAAATCAATGGACAACATTTACCTGGGGGCGGTCCTCGCACGCTTCTCGCACTCGACAAGCTGCAACTTCCGATTGTTGAACGGACGTGAGTGCAGGCGGGTCGTTCGCGCGCCAAGCTACATAACCGACGTCCGCTATCTCTGCACAGTCTCCGTCGCCTTCTTCAGAGGCGACGTGAATGACCCCAAGCAGCTCTCCGCTCGTTGACGCCGCATATCTGCTTCTGGCTAGTTCTCACCATCACGGCGAGCAGTTTCCCAGCTACCCTTGCAGGTTGGCACTTCCCTTCAAGGCTGCCGTTTTAGTTTACCTCCTCGAAGTCGCCCGGTTTCCAGCTCTTGTCGAACCACGGTTCGAGCGGGCCATACAGGCGAAGCAGCACGTTCCAACCCTTGCCAGGCGTCGTCTGCACCCAGTTCCCCTGATAGCCTTCGGGCGACTTTGGGCCGAACCAGATGGTGGCCGAGCCGTCGGAATTCATCTTGAGGTCCTTCGAGTTGCTGTCGAGTCCTGCGAGCTTCTGGTCTGTCTCCAGCAGGGAGCGCGTCTGATTGGAGTAGACTGTAAAGGACCAGAAATTGTTCATCGGGATCGGCCCTGGGAGGGTGATCTTGTAGGTCTTCGACCCGTCGAGATAGTTGCCGTTCTTGTCGCGGAAAGCCCCGGCATAAGCCGAACCGGTGCCGGGCTTCGCATCCGCCATCGCGGGCGTGATGCCGGTTGCGTAGTAGAAGAACATTGCGCGCACGTCGAGCATCAGTTCGGCGCCGTCCATGAACAGGTAGCTGCCGCCGACAAAGGGGGTCAGCCATTGGCGGTCGGGATAGAGGAAGACGCGCTTGTCTCGCGGCGCCCATAGGAAGGAGCGCGCCGCGGCATTGCCGAGTGCCACCGCATCGGTCAAGATCTTCGTCATGCGCGCATCCGGCTCAAAGGGCTTGCCCTTGCGGATGCCGACGGAGGCGAACAGCCCCACCGTCTCAGGCTCGACGAAATCGGCCGGCTCATTCTGAACCGTGTTGTTCAATTCGTTGAAGAACTCAAAGGTATTCCCGCTAACGGTGTTGAACTGCTTGCCGGAGGTGTTGACGAAGGTGGTCGTCACCGGCTTTCCGAAATCGGCCAGCGGATAGAGCTTGGTATTGGCCTTCACGTTGTTGATGGCGCCCTTGAGGTCGCCGTCCTTGACGAAGGCGCGGAAGAACATCAGCAAGCGGTTGGTCTTCGGCCGTACCACATGGAAACCCATGCTCGGCACGGGGCCGTCATAGCCCGGCGGCAGGAACAGGTAGCGCCCGCCGCGTCCTTGGTCGGGTCCGGTGAGGCCGAGGTCGACGACCCAGCGGAAGTAGGCGTCATCCACAGGACCTAGGATGCCGGGCGGGATTTCCAGCACCATGGGGCCCGTTGCAAGGTTCATGCAGGCAAAGCCGTAAGGTGTTGTCGTGTTGGGCGTCAGAAACAAGCTCCTGGCGTCCATCAGGTCCTCGGTGAGGCCTACGCCCTCGTTCTCTTTGATGCCCGCGCTCGCGAGGCCATTGCAGGCAGCCCAGACGGAGGTGGCGGGCATACCCTTCAAGAACGTCTCGATGCCTCGGGCGAGGTCGAGCTGGTTGAAGGCGAGCTGCGCAGTCTTCTCGTCCGGCGCGCCGTCCTTGAAGCGGAGCGTGCCGACGCTGGTTTCCACCGTGTCGGGCGTAAGGATCGAAGTTGGGGGATTGGCCTTAAACTTGGGCGACTGGGCAACGGCGGGAAGTGCCATTAGAACCAGAAATGACATCGAGGATAGAACTCTGAGCGCCGGACTGGACATAATCTGTCACTCTCTAAATGAAACAATAGAGGTAACTCTAATTACATGCGGTGACTTCAGCACGCTACAGCATAATTGTGATTTAAGGTACGGGTTCAAAGAAGAGAGTTTGGCAGCGCAAACTCGAACATTGAATGGATCTGCTTGTCATCCGCTGGTTACCTACAAGGCAGGCTGGAAACAGCGGACAAATTAATCTTACGTGTCTGTTCGCCTACCATTAGCCGCTGTGGACGCGGGGCAGACACGCGTCGGCTCCTGGCCCGACGCGGACCTCAGCAATGCAAACCATGCTGGCCGCTCGAATGAAGAGCGGCGTCGATGCGCGGCGTTACCGCTTCTGTAGTCCGAGCAGACCCTTGCGAGTCGAGGCGGCTACCTCGATCGTGGCCCTGCGCTCCCATCGTGCCGGTGCTCAACACTCATGTTGCGAACTCTCAGATCACGAAAACATGCGCCGTGTACATCGCAACAGCCCCACTTTTATGGATCTCGGCGGCGATGGCCGCTTGTCACCTCTGACCTCAATAGAGCAGAGCAAGTGTTCTGCCACGTTTAGTCACTGGAGCAGTATCAATGACTAGAAGGTGGAGCCAACGGTTGATCGCGGTCTTGATGACGGCCATTGTCTCACGTGCAGGACTTGCTCAAACAGTTTCGGCTGAGTCCAACAAGTAGCAGGCTCTAACCGCCAAGGAGAATGATCAATGCCGAGAAGATGGTTACAATGGCTGGCCGCGGTTTCGATGGGGGCGGTTTTGACAAGTCCCGCAATTGCTCAGTCAGTTGTCGCTGACCCAGGTCGAGGTAGGGAGCTGTCTGAGAGCCTTTGCTCTACATGTCATATCGTGGATGCGAGCCCAGGAAACATCGCCAAGTCTGATATTTCCAGCTTCTTCTCAATCGCCAACCGCGTTGATCAATCCCGAGAGAGATTGGCGTCAGCCATCATCTTCCCGCATCCCGAGATGCCAAAGGTCTCATTCACCAACAGCGAACTCCGGGATGTCATCTCCTACATCATGTCTTTGAGGGAGAAGAAGTGATGAGACCACCTGCTGAGTTACCGCAGCGGCTACTTCCGTTCATCAGCGAGATAGCTCTGCACTTCAGCGATTTCTTCGGATGAGAATTGTATCTGTGGCATTGCCGGATGTCGCGACCCTATACCTTCAGCCAGTTCAAGTTCCAGTCGATCCGAGGGATAGGAGCGAAGTTTCTCCCATAAATTGGGGGCCAGACCAATCGGACTTTTTGATTGCGGCGTGACGGCATGGCACCGGCCGCATCTGTCCTTGAGGATCGATTGGCCGCCGGTCTCTTCCGAGCGAGCGGGCCCGGTGATACAAATGACAAGAATTTGCACTGCTAACGCCCATGCCGGTATTTTCATCTCTCAACCACTTTCGAAATGCTGTTGTGGAAACTGTTCTTGATCAAACTCGACGTCTTCCGGCCTACAGGCTCCTACAGGCGAAGATGAGCTCCTAAACGATCGAGCCGGGCAGCATACGCGATGAAGAGTGTCCTGCAACCTTCGCACTCTCGTTGATGTCTCGGCCAGCCCAGAAGTGCCGGGTGGGCTCACACTCACAGGGATCGTAAAGTGATGCGTCTTGCCTCTTTCAACCTTGATAGTCTCGATATTCGGCCCAAGGTAGCTGTGTCGCTAAACGATCGCATCCCAATCCTAAGGCCGCAACTGGAGCGGCTGAGGGCCGATGTTCTGTGTCTGCAAGAAATCAACGGACAACACCTTCCTTCAGGTGGCCCGCGCGCGCTGCTGGCGCTCGACAAGCTTCTTGAAGGCACGCGTTATCAGGGCTACACGCGCGCGGTGTCGACGGCGCAGAACGATGCGGGACCCGCCGACGTGCACAACCTCGTCACCTTGACCCGTTGGCCGATCTTGAAATCCCAGTCCATCCGGAATGCGATTGTGCCCCCTCTCTCCTATCGTTCGCTCACATCGCTCCCGACCGCTGCTCTCCAAATGGAGCTCGCCTTCGAGCGGCCGATCCTTGTCACGGATATCGAGTTTGCGGCAGGGCAAATTCTTACCGTTATCAACGTTCACTTCCGGGCGCCGATCGCAGCACCGATTTCCGGGCAGAAGGAAAGTGCACTTGTCTGGAAGTCCGTCGCTGGTTGGGCGGAAGGATATGCGGTTGCGGCGTGGAAGCGGACGGCGCAGGCCTTGGAGACACGCCTCTTGATCGAAAAACTGATGGATGAGGATGGCGATCGGTTCATCGTTATCGCCGGCGACTTCAACGCAGAGGACCACGAGACACCGCTCAAAATACTCATTGGTGCTGAAGAAGACACTGGGAACGGGGTTCTCGCCAAACGTGCGCTAGTAGTGCTTGACCGATCTCTGGCCGTTGACCGGCGGTTCAGCGTCGTCCATCACGGGCGCGCTCAGATGCTAGACCATATTCTCGTCAGTAGGCCGATGCTCGCATATTTTCGGGAGATAGAAGCGCACAATGAAACCGTGCCCGATGAACTTTTGACATTCGGCCGCGTGCGGCAGGAGCCCGGCTCCCCCCACGCACCCATCGTGGCCGAATTCGACTTTTCCACTGCAAGAACTCCGCTTCCGTGAAGCGGTTCACCGAATAAATACAGCTTGGCTGGGCTGAAAGGTTGGTCCGTTCATGCGCTCGAGAAGGTTGGGCGTCTGACCCATCCCCTGCGCTACGATCGAGAGACCGATCGGTATGTTTGTTGGCCTTGCCATAATGATGTAGCACTGGATTGCGGATGTCGTCGCTTGCAGCGATGGCGCTGACGTGAGCCGCGACGGACAATTAAAGCTTACTGAACGGGGAATTCCTTTACGGCCACAACTCATCAAGGCCATGGCAGGAACCAAGGGCTAACATTTCTGCAGACGCTTGTGCTTTGTCACGTCGATTCGGTTTTGCCGGTGACGGTAGGGACACGGGCTGCCGACATTCTCGGCCACCGCGGGCCCCAAGCCAAGGCTATAATCTGGGCGCCATGTGAAGATAGGCTGAGAAGACTTGGCCTCTTAGCCAATTTGAGCAAACTCCAATTTGAGCAAACTAAAGTGGCCCTCCAACTTCGTCTGAAGGCATAAATTGAACCCGGCAAGATCGGCAATCCAGTGACGTGGCAGCAAGGCGACGGATGAACCACTTGAAAACAGATCGTTTCGTCAAAAGAGCTCTATTTGCAATTGCAGTCGCGGGCCTGGCTCTGGGCACTCTCGTTTGGGTTGATGGGTACGGGGTTTGGGCTGATCGTGTTTGGGCCATTGCAACTATCCCGGTGACTATCGGCCTTGCGATCTCAATCATGCGCGATCTTCGTGCGGGCCGACTGGGCGTCGATGCCGTCGCGTTCATCTCGATGTCCGCCGCGATTCTTCTCGGCGAGCCTTTGGCGGGCGCCGTCGTCGCAGTCATGTACGCGGGCGGCAATCTTTTGGAGGACTTCGCTGTTGCTCGCGCCGAGCGCGATCTAAAATCACTGGTCGATCGTGCGCCTCGGATTGCTCACAGACGTCACGATAGCTCAATCGAGGATGTGCCAATCGAGCAAGTAGCTGTTGGTGACTCCATCCTCGTTCGCGCCGGCGAGGTCGTGCCCGTCGATGGCGTCATATTGGCCTCCAACGCAGCGCTCGATGAGGCTGCCCTCACGGGCGAACCCATCCCCGTGACCCGCAACATGGGAGAATTGGCGCGCAGTGGCACGATCAATGCCGGAGCAACATTCGAGCTTAAGGCGAACGCCACCGCTGGCGAAAGCACTTACGCGGGAATAGTTCGGCTTGTAACTGCCGCGCAGACGGCGAGGGCGCCGTTCATTCGCCTCGCCGATCGTTACGCGCTCATATTGTTGCCTGTCACGTTGGCCATCGCGGGCGCGGCGTGGTTGTTCTCAGGTGACCCTATACGAGGCCTTGCCGTGCTCGTCGCCTCAACCCCATGCCCGTTGATCCTTGCAGCGCCCGTGGCATTCATTGCGGGAGTATCGCAGGCGGCTCGGCTGGGCATCTTGATCAAAGGCGGCGGACCACTCGAAGCACTCGCGAGAACCCATACCGTCATGTTCGATAAGACTGGGACATTGACTGTGGGAGGAGCTCGTCTCGTTGCTGTTGAGCCGGCGCCGGGAGAGAATCCGGATGACGTGCTTCGGCTGGCCGCCTCACTGGAACAGGCCTCGCAACATGTTGTCGCTGCTGCAATCGTCAATTCAGCGATTTCTCGGGGTCTGACGCTCGAGGTGCCCGACAAGGTGCGTGAGACCATGGGATCGGGGCTTGAGGGGATGATCTCCGGGAAAATTGTGAAGGCTGGCTCGCGTCAACTTGTGTGTGGTCCGGGAAGCCTGGATCCGTGGGCAGTCCGGGCTCTGCGCCGCGCGTCGTGGCGGTCTGCGCTGAGTGTGTTCGTCTCAATCGACGGGCGCTTGATCGGAGCCATTCTCCTCGGTGACGAGCTGCGTCGTGAAACCCCACGGGCCGTTCAATCCCTTCGGACCGCGGGCGTTCGCCGGATCGTCATGGTGACCGGCGATCGGGCCGATGCGGCCGAGACGATCGGCGCAGCTCTCGATCTTGATGCCGTTCTTGCCAATCGGGAGCCATCAGACAAGGTAGATGCGGTTGCTTTTGAGCAGCGTTTGCATCCAACCGTGATGGTGGGCGATGGGATCAACGATGCCCCGGCCCTTGCAGCAGCCGATGTAGGCATTGCGATGGGCGCCAGAGGTGCTAGCGCCTCTTCGGAAGCGGCCGACGTGGTCATTCTTGTCGATCGCCTAGATCGGGTGTCCCAGGCTGTCATCATTGCACGCCGCGCCCGCGGCATAGCCATTCAGAGCATCGTGGTCGGCATTGGACTTTCGGGCATCGCTATGATTGCAGCGGCGTTCGGCTATTTGACGCCGGTTGCTGGCGCTTTGACTCAGGAAGCCATCGACGTGGCCGTTATTTTTAATGCTTTGCGTGCGCTGACGCCGGAATGGCGGCTCGGGCGCGAAACCATGCAGCCCGCAGCTGTGCGGGTCCTGCAACAAGAGCATTTACAGCTGGACGCTTCACTTGATCGACTTCGCGAGATTGCCGATGCGCTTGATGATGCGCCGCCCGATTCAGCGACGGAGCTCATTCGCGAAGCTGCCGCTTTGGTAACAACCAAGATCGTTGAGCACGAGCGTGACGATGAAGGTCGCATTTATCCTCGTCTTGCGAAGTTTCTGCACGATGGGCATGGCCTAGCCGCAATGAGCCGGGCGCATCGTGAGATCCTCCACCTCGCACGGCTGCTGAAGCGGATTTCAGAAGGCCTTAAGTCTGAGAACGCTGATCGCTATCTCATTCGGGATGCACAGCGCGTGATCGAAGCTATCGAGTCTCTTGTTCGCATTCACAACGCGCAAGAGGAAGATATCTACGAGCATGCTTCCACGGGCTGACTACAATGAAGTGGCATTTATTGTCATTTTCTGACAGTTGTCGTTCAAATTAACGAGCGGATAGGATCTGCTGACGGATCTTCCTTGCTAAGTCTCGCCACGACCCATCTCAGACGGAAAGGCCAGTCGACTAAGGAGGCCATCCAGGCTTTGCGGATCATTCACGCTTCGAGGACGTAGTGCCCGGGCGCGTCGCAGACAGGTGCGTAGCCGCACGCGGGCGATCCCATCGGTGGTGGCGGCACCG
>LNFM01009545.1_pt1 | contig 14078 bp, 7 predicted proteins | sample 596031 | NCBI WGS metagenome assembly LNFM01 (sample SAMN04254537, study PRJNA301005) | activated carbon metagenome | isolation source: dual media filters at the Ann Arbor, Michigan drinking water treatment plant | place: USA: Ann Arbor
CACTCGATCACCGCGGGCACCCGGATCCGCTTCTGATCCACGCCTGACAGATGTGACACAACGACCGAAAGGGCCGCCGCGAGGCGGCCCTTTCTGCGTTTGGTGGTGCGGCTGTTGATGCGCCCGACAATCGCGTGGTTGGTGACAAACGAAAAGGCGCCCGTCCGATTGGACAGGCGCCTTTGTCAGTGAGAAGTCTGGCAACGGGGGCGGGCGATCGTCGTCAGGTTGATCGCCGCCACTTGCACTTGCCTGCGCTTACGCCGCCGCCGCGAGGTTCCGCAGCACATACGGCAGAATGCCGCCGTTGCGGTAGTAGCTCATCTCGTCCTCGGTATCGATCCGGCAAAGCGTCGGGACTTCGCGAACAACCCCGTCCTCATAAGTGATCTGGAGGATGACCTTCTGGCGCGGTTTGAGATCGGGAAGGCCAAGGATCGAAACCAGTTCCTTACCCTTGAGCCCAATGTCTTGCCACGAGAGCCCATCTTCGAACACCAGCGGCAGCACTCCCATGCCGACCAAGTTCGATCGGTGGATACGCTCGAACGATTGCACCACCACGGCGCGGATGCCGAGCAGCACCGTGCCCTTGGCGGCCCAATCGCGCGAGGAACCGGTTCCGTATTCCTTACCGCCGAACGTGACCAGGGGCACGCCCTCGGCCTTATACTGCATGGCGACGTCGTAGATCGATCCTTCCTGCCCCGACGGGTAGTGGGTGGAGTTACCGCCTTCCTTGCCGCCGAGCATCAGGTTTTTGATGCGGATGTTGGCGAATGTGCCGCGCATCATGATCTCATGATTGCCGCGACGCGCGCCGTAGGAGTTGAAGTCGGCAGGCCGCACTTGCCGTTCGATCAGATAGTTTCCGGCAGGACCGTCACGCTTGATCGCACCGGCCGGCGAGATGTGGTCGGTCGTGATCGAGTCGCCGAAGAGACCGAGAATGCGGGCATTGATGACATCGGTGACGGGCTTCGGCTCCATCGTGATCCCCTCGAAGTACGGAGGGTTCTGGACGTAGGTGGAGACTGTGTTCCAACCATAGGTGAGGCTCGCGCGCGCTTTGCCCAGTGCCTGCCATTTCGGATCGCCCTTGAAGACGTCGGCATACCGCGCGGCAAACGTGTCGGGCGTCACAGTCGAGCGCACGATCGATGCGATCTCGGCAGATGACGGCCAAATGTCGCGAAGGAAGACATCGCGCCCGTCGCTGTCCTGGCCAAGCGGCTCGGTGGTCAGGTCCATATTCATGGTGCCGGCGATCGCATACGCGACGACGAGCGGCGGCGAGGCCAGATAGTTCGCCTTCACTTCAGCGTGGACCCGGCCCTCGAAGTTGCGGTTGCCGGAGAGCACTGCTGCCGCGACGAGATTGCCGTCGGCGATCGCCTTCGAGACCGGCTCGGGGAGCGGTCCGGTATTGCCGATGCACACTGTGCAGCCATAGCCGGTCAGATAGAAGCCGAGCGCGTCGAGTTCCTCCTGCAGGCCTGCCTTGGTCATATAGTCGGTGACGACCTGGGATCCCGGTGCGAACGACGTCTTGACCCACGGCTTGACGGTCAGGCCCTTGGCGCGGGCGTTGCGGGCGACGAGGCCGGCAGCGATCAGCACCGAGGGGTTCGACGTATTGGTGCAGGACGTGATGGCGGCGATCACGATATCGCCATTGCCAATGCTGTTGCCGCTATCGCCGACCGGGATTTTGGGCCCGATGGTCGCGCCTTTGACGATATCGGGCAGCGATTGGGCAAAACCCGCCTTCGCGTCCTTGAGCGTGACGCGATCCTGCGGCCGCTTGGGGCCGGCTAGCGAAGGCTCGACGGTCGAGATGTCGAGTTCGAGAACGTCGGTGAACACCGGCTCGTGGCCGGGCTCGCGCCACAATCCCTGTGCCTTCGCGTAGGCCTCGACGAGCGCAACCCGCTCCTTGGTGCGGCCGGTCGCGGTGAGGTACTTCATGGTATCGGCGTCGGTTGGGAAGTAGCCGCACGTGGCGCCATACTCCGGCGCCATGTTGGCGATCGTGGCGCGATCTTCGAGTGAGAGATGATCGAGGCCGTCGCCAAAGAACTCGACAAATTTCTCGACAACGCCGCGTTTTCTCAGCATCTGCGTGCAGGTCAGCACCAGATCTGTCGCGGTGATGCCTTCCTTGAGCTTGCCCTTGAGACGGAACCCGATGACTTCGGGGATCACCATGGCGACCGGCTGGCCGAGCATCGCCGCCTCGGCCTCGATACCGCCGACGCCCCAGCCCAGTACGGACAGGCCGTTGATCATCGTCGTGTGGCTGTCAGTGCCGATGCAGGTGTCCGGGAACGCCTGGGTCACGCCGCCGACGTCCTTGGTCCAGACCGTCTGGCCGAGATACTCGAGGTTGACCTGATGGCAGATGCCGGTGCCCGGCGGCACGACACGGAAGTTGTTGAAGGCGGAGCCGCCCCAGCGCAGGAACTCGTAGCGTTCCTTGTTGCGCTCGTATTCAATGTCGACGTTCTTCTGGAAGGCGTCAGCGGTGCCGAAGTAGTCGACCATCACGGAGTGGTCGATGACGAGGTCGACGGGTACCAGCGGATTGATCTTCGAGGGGTCGCCGCCCATCGTCTGCATGGCGTCGCGCATGGCAGCAAGATCGACGACGCATGGAACGCCGGTGAAATCCTGAAGCAGAACGCGGGCCGGGCGATAGGCGATCTCGGCCTTGGACGTCTTTGTCGTGAGCCAGGCAACCATGGCCCGGATGTCAGCGGCTTTTACCGAGCGCCCGTCTTCGAAGCGCAGCAAGTTCTCGAGCAGCACCTTCAGTGAGAATGGCAGCTTCGAGATGCCCGCGAGGCCGTTCTTCTCGGCATCCGGCAGCGAGAAAATTTCGTAGGACTTGGTGCCGACTTTCAGCGTCTTGCGGCATTTGAAAGTGTCGAGGGAAGTTGGAACGAGGGCCATGACGGGCACGTCTCCTGCAGCGATCCGGCAGTCGATCGAGGTTGTCGGGACCCGGGCACGTGAGTGCACGGCAAGCACCGTCCGAAAAGTATCGGCAATAGCGAACGGCGACCGGGCGTCTGGAAGCGTTATAAAGCGATGCGGTTGCGTCGGCTAGAGTGACGATCGCAACTTCGGTGCACGCTTTTGCGTCATCGGAGCTGACTTGGCGCACGTGAGCCGACGCCTGAGTCTACCCTTCAGCGCCGATGTACCAGTAGTAGCAGCAAGCAACTGAAGATTTCATTGCGGCAACCACCGGTAGAGATCCGTATTCCGGCGCGGCAATTCGGCATCGGTTGGCTGACTTGCAGCGATATACAGGTTTGCCATCGATGACGGCTGAGCGAATCGACTATGTATCGGCGTTACCAATCCGAGCAGCCGGGACGTATGGATGCAAAGCCGAAGGCGAGATCTAGACCCTTGCATCTACCTGCTCATCGAACATCTCGATGCGGCACTGGCGGCGGGTGAGCAACTTACAACTCTGACGATGGACGTAACCGAACCATCGGCCGACGTTGGACCGCGCCGCTTGCGCAGCCGCGAAGCGCGCTTCATCGGCTTCGTCAGTCGAGTGCGCAGCCTAGAAGCGTCCCTGATTGCCCACATCCTGCAGGCGCGGCGCCGGGCGGGCGAACTTCCGCGAGCCCGCGGGCCACTGAAGTTGCTGCTCGAAGCGTTTTCCGGTGGGACCGCGGCGCTGATCGATGCCGTGGCCGAATATGGCGATCCCGCGCGCTTTGCGTTCAACACCGGTGCCGACCGGCTGTCGTATCTGCGGGCTCGTGGGCTCATGCCGGCTAGCGTTACGGCATTGACGTCTGTTGTGACCGTCGAGATCGATGAGAGCTTTCTCGTCGCCGGCCGTCTTGAACTCGGGCCGCTGCTGGACATGATCGAGGCGTTTTTGCGCGCTCTCAACGTCGAGTACGATCTGTGGCGCGAGCGCTCGGATGATCTGATCGAACTCGATGATCGCGCGCCGCCATCCTTGTCGCCAACTGCGCCCGCGCTTGCCGATCAGATCGCGAGCGTGCGCTCCGGGCTCGCCTTGAGTGATCAGATCGCCAATGTCCGAGCGGCACTTGGAACTTCAGACGTCACTGAGGTGGATCCGGGGACGGGCGTCCGTAGCTCGCTGCTCGCGGCACTATCGCAGCTTGAAAGCAGACGATAGGCCTGGCGGAACTCCCTGGGCGCCGACACACGCCTCCGCCCACCAGCCTCAGGCGTCGGTAATGCCGAGCGCCTTGTGCAGCCCTGCGAGCGTCGCAAGGGCATCGCCACCGGCGTAGATGAAGCCGTCGACACCGGCCGCGGTCAGCGCCGCTTCTGCATCCTTCGGTCGTCCCGCCAAGTAGGCGTGTCGAGCGCCGGCCGATTTGAGCGCGGTGGCGGTGGCCGCGCCAATGTCGGCGTAGACGCCATCGGCGGCACATAGGCAGGCAATCGCCGCGCCACTCGCGGAGTAGGCGGCAGCGGCAGCTTCTGCCGTCCCCAGCGGTTCCGATTGCGCTGATGCGATGCCGCCAGCGGCGAGGAAGTTGGAGATCCACGTCGCGCGGGCACCATAGGTCGCAAGATCACCGAGACAGACGAGGAAAACGGTGGCCGGCGCGCCGGTGCGTGCTGCATGGGCGTCGGCGGCATCTCGAAACGCCTCAAAAGGTTCGGCGAGCCGGGCGACATCGAGTGGTTTGATGCGGACGGCGCCACCACCCGCCGCAACAGGCGCATCTGACCAAGGCGCTACCTTGACGACGTCATCTCCGAGACGCGGAAAGGCTGAAACGCCGGTCATTTCGAGGCGGCCCGATGCGAGCTGATTTCGGCGCGTCTCTGCAACCTTTGCGATGTCGTCCTGGATACGCCCGCTGGCGAGTGCCGCTGCCATGCCACCGGCAGCTTCGATGTCCTGGAAGAGTTTCCAGGCCGTTGCCGCCATGTCCGCCGTCAGCGTCTCGATGGAAAAACTTCCGCCCGCCGGATCGAGCACGCGACCAAGCCCGCTTTCTTCCTGCAGCACGAGATGCGTGTTGCGTGCCATGCGTCGAGCGAAGGCGTCGGGACGACCGATCGCCCAGGTGAAGGGTAGAACCGTGATCGCTTGAGCCCCGCCCATGGCCGCTGTCGCGCACGCAATCGTCGTACGCAGCATGTTCACCCACGGATCGCGCTTAGCCATCATGCGCAGCGACGTTTCCGCGCAGAACGTCATCTGTCCGACAGCGTCGCCGGCGCCGCACGCCGCGGCGACCTGCCAGACCAGTCGGCGGGCCGCGCGCAGCTTGGCAAGACCGAGGATCTGGTCTGCATCGACGGCGAGGTTGATTGCGATCTTGGGTAGCGCCTGCATCGGCGCGATCCCCGCCGCGTCGAGGGCACGGAGATAAGCCGTGAGCGTCGCCAGCACGACGGCGAGTTCCTGCGCCTCGCTGGCGCCGGCCGCATGATAGGGGTGGCCGTCGGCAACCAGAGCCGTCAGGTGGGGCGCGCCAAGGGCCGATGCCGCGAGCCCCGTGGCTTCGGCCATCGCTGCGTCGAGCGGTTGGCGCAACGATCCCGTGAGCGCAAGCGTGCCAAGCGGATCGGCATTGAAAGCGCCAAGACGCGCGATGTCCGAGATGTTCGCTGCCCGCCATAGTTCCGCCAGGCTCGCGGCCGCGGCGGACGTTTCCTCGCCGGCCTCGAGCGCGATCGGGCAGACGTCGAGGAGCACGCCTTTCAGCGCCTTGGAAAGCGTGGCGGTGTCGCCGGTGAGCCCCGCCCAGCTCCGACCTGCGATTTGCAACTTGAGTGAGGTTGCCCCGCCGGTCAGGTCTTCAAGGATTGCCGCGTTGGCGGCGGCGGGGTCGGGTTCAGCATGAATTTGGCGGATGTCCCACGGCGGACTGGCCCCGCCCGCAGTCGCTCCCCGCTGGAACGGCGCCATGCCCGGATACTGATCACCAACCCCTGCTGGGACCTCGACACGCGTATAGAGAGGGAGGATTTTCAGGTCGTCGGCGGTTCGCGCCACGAGGCGGCGCTCAAAATCTGCGCCCTTCAGCGCTTTTTCCACCAGGGCCAGCCACTGGGCTCGCTCCGGGGCAGAAAACCCTTCCATCATCGCCAGTTCGGTCATTTGTCGGCGATCCCGCCCTCTCTCGTGCCTGCTTCGATAACTCCTAGCGCGTTTGCTGCGCTGCGTTAATCCCTCGAATTCGAGTCGGGCAGGCCCCCGGGGCACCGGCACCGGACTACCGTGCCATATGACATTCGCTGCGGCGTGTGCTAGGCCACGGCAACCTTTTTGCGCCGCACCATGCGGCCGGCACCCCGGACCCCCTGAATGAACCTTCGTAACATTGCAATCATCGCCCACGTCGACCACGGCAAAACCACCCTGGTCGATGCTCTCCTGAAACAGTCCGGCGTCTTCCGCGAGAACCAGAAGGTCGCGGAGATGGTGATGGATTCCAACGACCAGGAGCGCGAGCGCGGGATCACGATCCTGGCGAAGTGCACGTCGATCGTTTGGAACGGCACGCGCATCAACATCGTCGACACGCCGGGCCACGCCGACTTCGGCGGCGAGGTCGAGCGCATCCTCAACATGGTCGACGGTGCCGTGCTGCTGGTCGACGCCTCGGAAGGTCCGCTGCCGCAGACCAAGTTCGTCGTCTCGAAAGCGCTGCGCCAGGGTATCCGCCCGATCGTGGTCATCAACAAGATCGATCGTCCCGACGAGCGCCACAACGAAGTTCTCAACGAAATCTTCGACCTCTTTGCCGGCCTTGATGCGACTGACGAGCAACTCGACTTCCCCGTGCTGTACGGCTCAGGCCGCGACGGTTGGATGGCAGTCGATCCGGCGGGACCGAAAGAGGATCTCAAACCTCTGTTCGAACTCGTCCTCAAGCACGTTCCGCCGCCGGTGGCCGAGGAAGGGCCGTTCCGCATGCTGGCGACGACGCTCGAAGCCGATGCCTATCTCGGCCGCATTCTGACGGGCCGCATCATCTCGGGTACGCTCAAGCCGAACCAGACGATCAAGGCGATCTCGCGCGAAGGCAAACTTATCGAGACGACGCGCGTGACCAAAGTGCTCGCCTTTCGCGGGCTCGAGCGCACGGCCGTCGACCTCGTCGAAGCCGGCGACATCGTGGCCATTGCCGGCGTAACCGATGCGACCGTTGCCGATACGCTATGCGATCCTGTCGTCGAGACGCCGATCCCGGCACAGCCGATCGATCCGCCGACGCTGACCATGACGTTTCGCATCAACGACGGCCCGTTCGCCGGGTTGGAGGGCGACAAGGTTCAGAGCCGCGTCATCCGCGACCGTCTGATGAAGGAAACGGAGCGCAACGTCGCAATCAAAATCGTCGAGAACTCCGATAAGGATTCGTTCGACGTTTCGGGGCGCGGCGAATTGCAGCTCGGCGTGCTGATCGAGAACATGCGTCGCGAAGGTTTCGAGCTGACCGTGTCGCGTCCGCGCGTGGTCTACAAATCCGATGAGGTCACTGGCCAGCGCCTCGAGCCGATCGAGGAAGTAATCGTCGACGTCGACGAACAGCATTCCGGCGTCGTCGTGCAAAAGCTGTCGGAGCGTAAAGGCGAACTTCAGGAGATGCGCCCGTCCGGCGGCGGTCGTACGCGGCTCGTCTTCTTCGTTCCGACACGAGGGCTGATCGGTTACCAGGGCGAGTTGCTGACGGACACGCGTGGCACCGCCGTGATGAACCGCCTCTTCCATGCTTACGCGCCGCACAAGGGTGAGGTCGCGGGCCGCCGTCAGGGTGTCCTGATCTCCAATGCCATGGGTGAAGCGACGGCGTACTCGCTATTCTATCTCCAGGAGCGCGGCTCGATGATGATCGACCCGCAGACGCGGGTTTATGAGGGCATGATCGTCGGCGAGCACAGTCGCGAGAATGATCTCGTCGTGAATATCATCCAGGGCAAGAAGCTGTCCAACGTCCGCGCGGCCGGCAAAGACGAAGCGATGATCCTGACGCCGCCGCTGCGCATGACGCTCGAGCGGGCGATGAGCTACATCACCGACGACGAACTGGTCGAGGTGACGCCGAAGTCGATCCGGCTCAGGAAGCGCTGGCTCGACCCGAACGTGCGCAAGCGCATGGAGCGGTCGAAGGAAGCCGTGTAGGACCACCGCCGTCCGCGAACTCGTTTCTCTGCAGATCATACAAGGCCCGGAGCACCCTCCGGGCCTTCGCTTTTTGGCGAGCCCGTGCGCTACGGAACGGAACGCACCACATGTTCGTTATTATTCGAATGCCGGAACATTCCGTAGTGCGCGTAGCGTTCGGGCGTATCATCAACGGGCGAAGAAACGACATATGATAGCGTCGGAAACCGGTTCAGGCAGCCTCAGCGATATCTTTCTTCGCTGGCTCGGCAGCGATGAGACAAAAGACGAGCGCGCTGGGGAGCAGTTCACCTTCGGCATAGAGGAGGAGTATTTTCTCCATGACAAGGCTGCGAATGCGGTCGCGGTAACGACGCCCGATGCGCTGTTTCGCGAGGCGAATGTCGCGACCGACGGACGTGTCGAACGCGAGTTCCTGCAAGCCCAGGCCGAAGCTGTGACACGCCCGCACACCCACATGGATGCTGCGCGTCGGGAACTTGCGTTCATTCGGCGCACGTTGTCCGATCTCGCCGCGGAGCACGGCTTGTCTCTGCTGGCATCTGGGACGCATCCGACCGCGCAGTGGCGGCATTCACAACAGACCGACAAGGATCGTTACGACAAGGCCATGGACGATCTGCGCATGATCGGTCAGCGCGATATGCTCTGCGGCATGCACGTCCACGTTTCAGTGCCCGATCCCCGCCGCCGCGTCGATCTGATGTACCGGTTGATCCCTTATCTTCCGCTCTTCGTTGCGCTCTCGACGTCGTCTCCCTTCTGGACATCGAGGGCGACCGGGCTCAAGGGGTATCGGCTGGCCGCCTACGACGAACTGCCGCGAACCGGCCTGCCGGACCTGTTTCGAACCAACGAAGAATACGATGGCTACGTGAACACACTGGTGCGGGCAGGCGTGATCAAGGACTCGAGTTTCGTGTGGTGGATGATCAGACCGTCACCGAAGTATCCGACTCTCGAACTGCGTGCTGCGGACTGCTGCACGCGGATCGACGACGCCATCGCCATCGCTGCGCTGTACCGGGCGCTCGTTCGTCACCTCTACAACAATCCAACGGTCAACGACGGTGTCGACGTCACGTCGCGGGCGCTCGCAGCCGAGAACAAATGGCGTGCCCAACGGTATGGCATCCACGGCAGCTTCGTCACCGAAAGCGGAAGCATCGCCGTCTCTGACTTTCTCGAAGAAGTGCTCCGCATGACTGCCAACGACGCCGAGGTGCTCCAATGCGATGAAGCCGTCAACTGCCGACACATAGTCGCTCGCGGCACGTCGGCCGACGCTCAGCTCGAGGTCTACAACGAACAGTCTTCTCGCGGATCCGAAGCGGCTCTCGATGCGGTAGTCGGCTGGATAGAGAGGCAGACGCTCGCCGGTTTGTCGCCTGGAGCGGGTGCACGCGAGCCGTCGCCGCCGGCGTAGCGACCAAGCCTGACGTCGCGCTCGCTCCCCCGTTGCACGGTTTTTGTGCTTGATCGTCTGGCCCTGTTGCACTGACCTTGTGCAATGACAGCACTGGAGCCGAGACGGGAGCAACGCGATGACCGCCGCATTCTCGGAAAGCGAGCAGACGTTCCTGGACAAGGACCGGCCATTGCAGGAGGACATCCGCCTCCTTGGTCAGATCCTCGGCGATACGGTGCGTGAGCAGGACGGCGAGAACGCCTTCGAGATCGTCGAGGCAATCCGGCGCCTGTCGGTGGCCTTTCAGCGCAAGTCGGACGAAACGGCGGGGCGCAACCTCGACTCCCTTCTCAGCCGTCTCAGTCCGGCCGAAACGGTCTCCGTCATTCGCGCCTTCAGTTACTTCTCACATCTGGCGAACCTCGCCGAAGACCGCCACCACGTTCGCCGCCGACAGATCCACGAAATTGAAGACAAGCCACAGGACGGGAGCTTGGAGCGCAGCTTCGTGCGCCTGCGCGAAGCGAACATCTCCGACGATCGGATCGAGCGCGCCCTGCGGGGAAGCTATGTGTCGCCAGTCCTGACGGCACATCCAACCGAAGTTCAACGCAAGAGCACGCTCGATGCCGAGCGCGAGATCGCGGAACTATTGGCGGCGCGCGAGAACCTCCGCACGTCGCGTGAGCGCGCCGACAATGAGGCGCGGTTGCGCGCGCGCATCGCTCAGCTCTGGCAGACGCGGATGCTTCGAGCCGAAAAGCTGACCGTGCGCGACGAGATCGAGAATGCGCTCAGCTACTACACCTCGACCTTTCTCACCGAAATCCCGAGGCTCTACGCAGACCTCGAGGAAAAGCTGGGCCGGCCGGTCGCGTCGTTTTTCCGGATGGGGAACTGGATCGGCGGCGATCGCGACGGAAACCCAAATGTCGATGCCGGCACGCTGGACATGGCGGTAAAGCGATATGCCGAGACCGTGCTGCGCCACTATCTCACCGAGGTCCATCTGCTTGGCGCCGAACTGTCAATGTCGCGAACGCTGACGCCGTGTACGACGGCGTTACTGGAACTCGCCGCGCGATCGTCGGATGACAGCAAAAGGCGAATGGACGAGCCCTACCGTCGCGCGCTCACGGGCATCTATAGCCGCCTCGCGGCGACGCTTGAAAAATTGACGGGCACCGAGGCGCTTCGTCATGCGGTGGCGCCGAGCGAGCCCTATCCCGACGCCGCGACGTTTCTCGCCGATCTCGTCACCATCCGCCAGTCGCTGATGGAACATCACGGTCGTGCGCTGATCCGCTTTCGCCTTGCGCCTCTCGTTCGTGCGGTACAGGTGTTCGGCTTCTACCTCGCGACCACTGACCTTCGCCAGAACTCCGATCGCCACGAAGCCGTCGTCGCCGAACTGCTTGCGGCCGCGCGGATAGAACCCAGTTACTCGGCGCTCCCCGAGGCGCGAAAGCAGCAGGTCCTGCTTGCGCAACTCCAGGATCCGCGATCCCTCCGCATCCGCGGCGTCGCTTACAGTGACGGCGCACAGAGCGAGCTGGCAATCTTCGAACGGGCACGCGATCTGCGCCAGGCCTTCGGCGCGGAAACAATCCGTCACTACATCATCAGCCATACGGAGAGCGTCAGCGACCTGCTGGAAGTTCTATTGCTGCAAAAGGAATGCGGCTTGTTGCGTGGATCGCTGGCGCCTGGCGACATCTCGCATAGCACCGTCGATCTTATCGTCGTCCCGCTGTTCGAGACGATCGAGGACTTGCGCGCTGCCGAGCCGATCATGCGCGACTTTTATGATCTACCGGGGATCGAGACGCTCGTGCGGAATTCCGGTGCCGTCCAGGACATCATGCTCGGGTATTCCGACAGCAACAAGGACGGCGGCTATTTCACCGCGAACTGGGAGCTCTACCGCGCATCGACTTCGATCGCCAAATTCTTCGATGAGAAGCCCGGCTTGGCGTTGCGACTGTTCCATGGCCGCGGCGGCACGGTCGGTCGTGGCGGCGGGCCGAGCTATCAGGCGATTCTGGCGCAGCCGCCCGGCACCGTCAAAGGGCAGATACGCGTTACCGAGCAAGGCGAGGTCATCAACGCCAAATATGCAAATCCGGAGATCGGCCACCGCAATCTCGAGACTTTTATGGCCGCGACCCTTGAGGCGACGTTGCTGACCGACCTGCACGCGCCCGATCCGGCATTTCTGGAAGCGGCCGCGAGCCTGTCGATCGGCAGCATGGCCGCCTACCGTCACCTCGTCTACGAGACTGACGGATTCACGGATTACTTCTTCGCGGCGACACCGATCTCGGAGATCGCTGAACTCAACATCGGATCGCGGCCTGCGTCGCGCAAGGCCAATCGCCGCATCGAGGACTTGCGCGCGATCCCGTGGGGTTTCTCGTGGGGACAGAGCCGCGTGACGTTGCCTGGATGGTTCGGCTTCGGCGCGGCGGTCGAGGAGTTCAGGTCTTCGAATGGAGATGCGCGCCTCGAGCTTCTGCGGCGCATGAATGCTGAGTGGCCGTTCTTCCGCACGATCCTGTCGAACCTCGACATGGTGCTCGCCAAGGCGGATCTCGCGGTCGCCCGGCGCTATGCGGAGTTGGTACCCGATCGGGAGTTGGCGCGGACGATCTTTGCGGCCATCGAAGCGGAATGGGAGAAAACGGTGAGCGCGATTGAGGCGATCACCGGCGAGACGCGGCGGCTCGCGGACAACCCGTCGCTCGCTCGCTCCATCGCGCACCGATTTGCCTACATTGCGCCGCTGAACCATCTGCAGGTCGAATTGCTGCGCCGATGGCGCGCCGGACAGGTCGACGACAAGGCCCAGCGTGGCATCCTGATCTCGATCAACGGCATTGCAGCGGGATTGCGAAACACCGGCTAACGGCGCCACTCGGCGGCTCGCAACGGCTTTCCGGCGGCGGTTGAAAGCGGAGCCGTGATCACGGCGCAGTTGTCGGCGAGCGCGCTGATCACGTCACCCGGCACATGGTCGGATACGAGAACGTCGATGGCGCTCCAGTCACACGTCTGGATGAGCCCGGGACCCACCGGATGCCTATGCGCGATCGATGGAATAGATTCACAACGTCATCAAGGTCCGTTTTTACTGCCTCGGCTAGTACACATTGCCGCCCTTCCGGAGATAGATGGTCCGGATAGGGCCGATCATCGCAACGTGATCGTCGGTATCCTCGTAGTACGGCAGCGAGATCCATTCTCCGTTGATGAGCCGTCGCTCAGCGGAGCAATACTGAGCCCGCGCATCGATATCGATGCGGAGCCGGATTTCACCGCGAAGTGCCGCCTCGAGCAATTCCACCGCCTCTTTCGCGACGGCGAATTCGTCGCGCCATGCGCCGAGATGCACGATGTAGCGTCCCCGGTCTGTTTCGATCGCCATGGGGAATTCATCGGGCGCAGTGCAAGGGACGGATAGCCGCTTCTCCGTCAGGATCAAGGGGAGGGTCGGATAGTCCTGGGACAGGCGAAGGAACTCCTTCATCACCCGCTTGTGGAATGCGCGTGCGATGGTCGCTTCGAGCATTTTGCGGGCGACGTGGTCCGCCGCGTACGGCTGATCGAAATACTCCGGCGAACGGTCTTCCGGGGCATCAAGCCACTCGGGATCGCCTCTCGAAGCGTAGTCGTCGGTTCTCCAGGACATTGTCGCCTCCGATCCGAAACCATTGCTCAGACCGGAATTTAATCGAAATGCAGGCGCCCGATAACTGTCGGTCTCGCCAGCTGTCGCTTGCGACAGGTCGTTACGGCACGAACAGTTGTTGCGAGACAGCCTTTGCCACGGCTTGCGTGGTCGTCGTGCACTGGAGCTTTTCGCGAGCGGCATTGAGGTGAAAGCGCACGGTCCGCTCGGTAATGCCGAGGATGGTACTCGCTTCCCCAGCCGTCTTGCCGGCGGCCATCCAGCGCAGGCAATCGATCTCTCGCGCGGAGATGATGATCGCCTTTTGATCGCCGAGGCCGAAAATGCGCAGCATGTGTTGATGAAAATACTGCCCGAGCGCGCCAAACTCCTTCACAATCGTGCGGCAGCGGACGTCCCAATCGTCCACACTCTCGTCGACCTTGATTGCCAGTGCGGCGGACTCGCCATGATAGCCCGTAAGCGCAATCGCGAACTCGCGTTGAGGTGGAGCACCACCATTCGAGGATCGTCCGCTGGACGGGCCATCGCTCTTGGATTCGCGGAAAAGGCCCGCCACCTCCAGCCGCTCGACAACTGCCCGTGCGCGGCTTGTGCCGTGTCGGGCCCAAGCATCGCCGTACGTGCAATGCAGGAAGCGCTCCGCCGAACCGATCTTGATTGGAATGTTGAGCGCGACGTAGACGACCGATGACAGCGGATATACTTCGCGGGCGACACGCAAAAAAGCGGCGCCCTGGGCGCGCTCCTGCACGTCCGATAACTGTACTCCCAGGCTCTGAAAAACGGTCTCGAGCATGTGACCCCAGCTTTCGCTGCTCGCATTATGC